>Ga0272441_10000095_pt1 | contig 186723 bp, 235 predicted proteins | sample SSMProp6N_FD_193582 | JGI IMG/M metagenome (GOLD analysis project Ga0272441, IMG submission 193582) | Marine sediment archaeal communities from Little Sippewissett salt marsh, Falmouth, MA, United States - SSM-Prop-6N | ecosystem: Environmental > Aquatic > Marine > Wetlands > Sediment ...
TACTCGAAGTCCATCTCCATCATCTTCTTCATGTTGGCATAGTTTCTGGCTTGTAGGGCTGTGACTTCCGTGCCGTCAGGTCGGATGATGCACACCTTGTTTTTGACTTGTTGGATGACGCCTCGCTTCTGCCCAGCGACAATGACTGTGTCTTGGAAGTCGACGTTGCCTGGTAGGTCGTAGCGGAACAGGACCTCGCCTGTGATGTTGTCGTGAGTTCCAGCCTTGCCTTTTTCGGTGGCCCACTTCATGACCTTGCCGAAGGCGACCTTGCCCACTCCCTTCACATCCTTCTTCTTGACCTCTCCATCCCAGAGAATCAGGTCGATGAGCTTGTAGTGCTTCATGGCGTAGCCGCCACTGATGGCCCAATCCTTGAGGTATTGCTGGATGTGCGCTGGGGCTGTGGCCTTCTGAGGGTTGGCTCGTACCTGCTGGGTCATAAGCAGCGTGGTGTTGTTCAACCCGTACAGTCCCCGCGTGTAGGGGATGTACATGCTGAAGAAGCGCTGCATCATCATGGCGTGTGCGGCACGCTTGTCGTTGTCTTCGAGGGACTTGTCCAAGTTGGCCAGCGGATTGAGGCTGTTCAGTGAGTCGATGCCGATGATGCTCACCACGTTGGTGCTCACCAGTCGGATGACCATATCCAGCATCTCCTCGCCGTAGGCACCACGGATGATTTCCAGCCGTCCGATGCCTTGTCGGTACGGCATGAGCTCATCTTCGGAGAAAAGGGGTAGTCCCCGCTCCATGCGCGCTTGCTGCCACTGCTGAATCATGACTTCGGGATAGGGCACTACGAGACCAGCCTTGATGGCTTGGTCGAAGGGGAACGTCCCCTCACCGATGACGTAGGCTCCGACGAAGTTCTGTCCGTACAGCTTCTGTTGCATCGCCAGGTAACGCAGCAGCAGCCAGGTCTTGCCGGAGTTGTCCGGCCCGCTGATGAAGCAGGCTCCACCAGCTGGAGGCCCACCACCCAGGTCAATGTCCAGCTCCATGATGCCGCAGGGCCTACGGAGCATGTGTGGATTGGGCGCTTCATGCACCGGCACGGCTAGGCGACGCCCGTCCTCCGTCACGGTGTTGACGATGGCGTCTAGGGCTAGTCGGCCTTCTTCGGCGCTGGTGATGCCACCAAGGGGCGGGGCGCTGGTAGACGGCGCCTTGGGTTCCGGCGCTGCCTTCCTAGCCTTCGGCTTCTTGATGACCGAAGCCGCCTTGGCGGCCTTCTTCTTAGTACGGGTTGTCGTCTTTTTCTTGGCTGCCATCCTGGTTCATCAGCCCCTCGAAGGGCTTGCTCCCACATTTGGCACAGAGGATGACGTTGCCATGCCGGGAGAGCTCGCTGCCACACTCGGGACATCCCTCGTTGGCTAGCTTCTCGAGCTTCTCCTGGTCCACGCCGGACGTCTCATCCACTGCGTATTTGTCCATCCCATCCTTCAAGTCGGTACTCATGGCCAGTTCCTTTCTGAGCGGTACGCTCTTCTTGAAGGTTACACGAAGCATCGGCACGCCTGCCACCCTGTCGGTCTTTTCACCGAAGGAGGCAGGCATGGTTCCCCGCTGTTCTTTTACCCGAAACTGGCCGAATCCGTCGTACATGACCTCTCCATCCTCGCTGAGCGCTTCGATGAGCTGAGAGGCAAATTCTCGGGTGACCGTGCTGACCTGCGAAGGACTGAGCCCCAATGCGAAGGCGGTAGCCACATCCAGGTCCTTCTTCCTCTTCACTTGGCGGACCCCCAAGACGCACCTTTGCCGGCGTCCACTTCTAGGCGAACGTCGAGGTCTCGAGAGAAGGGATGCTCCATGAGGTCGCAGATTTCAGGAAGCACGCGCTCCACGTTCTCGTTAGGGCACTCGAAGACCAGCTCGTCATGGACCTGTAGCAGCATCTTGCAGCCGAAACGGTACTCGAGCCCCACCTTGTCGATGAGAATCTGTGCCATCTTCACCACGTCAGCGGCAGAGCCCTGAATCTGAGTGTTGACCGCTACTCGTTCTCCACGACCACGCTCGTCACGCCGGCTGGAGCGAATCTCCGGTACGTTGCGCCTGCGCCCGAGAATGGTGAAGGCGTAGCCCGTCTGCTCGGTTTCGTCGATGGCTTCTTGGTAGAACTGGGTGACGGCCGGGTAGGTCTTCTTGTACTGCTCAATCTTCTGAACGGCCTCTTCGTCTGAGCATCCGAGGGAGGTGGCTAACTTGCCGGGGCCCATGCCGTAGTTCAGCCCGAAGCCGATGTTCTTGGCGGCGGACCGAGCATGGATGCACTGCAGCACGTAGTCAGTCATCGCCTGCTCGCTGAGCTCGCCCTGCTTGACGGCCTTGTCGGTCTTCTTTGCTGCCTTCAGGTCCTCGTAGGGGATTCCGAACATGAGGCTGGCGTTGCCCATGTGGATGTCCCATTGACGGCGGAAGATGTCTATCATGTCCGCCTCACGAGAAGCGCAGGCCAGTAGGCGCATCTCCAGCTGCTCGTAGTCAATCGCGATGATGCTGTTGCCCGGCTCGGCGATGAACGCGTCTCGCAGGTGCCACTTGTCGTTCTCCAGGCGCGGTATGTTCTGGAGGTTCGGGTCGCTGGAGCTCAGTCGGCCAGTGCGCGCGACGTCCTGGTTGAACCGCGAGTGGATGCGGTCAGCTGGGTCTAGCAGGTCATGGAGGCCGACGATGTAGGTGCCATGCAGCTTCGCGTACTCACGAAACTGTAGGATGAGGTCGACCATCTTGTGCCTGCCCTGGTAGTGCTCCAGGAAGTGCGAATCGATGCTCGGCTCGCGGGTGCCACTCTTGCCTCCCTTGGTCCACCGCACGGGCTTCAAGCCCTCCTGCTCGATGAAGTAGCGACGCAGTTGTGGCGTGCTGTTGGGGTTGAGCGGGAAGCCGGCCAGACTGGTGATTTCACGCCTGATGCGGTCAATCTCCTTGCGCGCTTTGGGCTCCGCCAGCTCCAGTCGCTCACGGTCGACCTTGATGCCGTGCCTCTCCATCCGCCAGAGCACCTTGGTGTAGGGAATCTCCGTCTTGTAGAACAGGTCCCAGAGCGTCTGGATGTAGGGAGACGTGTCTCGAAAGAGTGAGTGGGTTACCGCATCCTCGAGTTGCTTACGCAGCTCATCGTAGAGGCGTAGCGTGCCCCAGGCGTCGTTGGCCGCATACTCGACGAGCAGCGCCATGTTTTCCCGCTCTGCCCGTCGGATGACTTCCTCGGCGCTCTGGCGCTTGCCAATCTTGCCGAAGGAGTCCTCGAAGTCGGCCCACGTCCAGCCCAAAATGTGCTGAGCCATGAACTTGAGCTTGTGCGGTTTGTCCTCGTAGAGCAGCGCGTGCATCACCTGGGTGTCAATGCACTTGCCCGCCAAGTGAGCGCCGACGTTGCCTAGGATGTGCATGTCGTACTTGGCGTTGGCGAACAGCCAGTGCTTCGCAGGGTCGTCGAAGACCTTTTGGAAGTAAGGAAGAACGTCCGCGCGCAGCGTTGCCCGCTTCCCCGGCCAGGCTAGTGACCAGTAGAGCGGGATGTCCTTCCAGACGCACAGGCCGGTAGTCTCGGTGTCGATAGCTAGCAAAGGTTGGTCGGAAACTTCCTTCACCAGCTCTGCGAATTTGGGGTCACTGACGTTGTCGCCGCTGAAGTAGAGAGTCGGCGGCAGGTCGATGTTCCATCCCATATGTCACCTGGTGGGCCCGCCCCGGAGGGCGGGCCCTGGTGGAGTTACTGTTTGTTCATCGTGCTGTTGAGATGCTGCAGCGCAGCATTGAGGTCCGCACCCGTCTGCACCTGAGGCGCTGCCGGCGGGGTGACTGCCGGCGGAGGGGGCGGCGGCGCCACTGGCTGCGGCGGAGTAGCCTGCACCTGTGGGACCGGAGGCATCGGCGGGGGCTGCGGCGGCATGGGTGCCGGAGCGCCCATCGGCGGGGGCTGTACGTAGACTGGCTGGCCCGCGGGCGAGACTGGCTGGCCCTGCATGTTCATCGGCACTCCAGGTGGAGGTTGCCATCCTGACTGAGGACCGGGTGCTCCTTGCGGGGCCGGCGGCTGCGCGGGTGCCTCGCCGCTCAGGTTCCACAGCTTGCGCTGAGTATCGATGGGCGTGGCTGCGAACTTCTTGGAGAGGTCGATGGGCTTGATGTCCTTCAGCGCTTCTGCGTCCTGCACCTGGACGGGTCTGGGGTTGCTGAAGCTGATGATGTTCAGGAAGGTCTGCTGACCCCGAGAGCCCTGCTTCATCACCTGCAAGTCCACGTCGAAGATGCTGGCGCGTTGTGGGGCCTGGCAGGCGCTGCAGGCAATCTCCTCGTGTGGGTAGAGCGTCTGACCACACTGCGCACAGTGATGCGGGAAGTTCGCCATCTGGTCCTGCTGCTCGGGCGTCATGGTCGTGTTGTTCGGGTCGAACAGGAAGGCTCGACACTGCGGATTGCCACAGAAGTAGCCTCGCGAGGTCACGCAGTTCTGATTGCCGCAGCTCACGCAGCTGTTGCGGATGACCTTGGCGTACTTGACCAGGGTGTCCTTGTAGGTGGTGCCCATCGACCAGGGGCAAAGGTGACCCTGCTTCCACGGTTTGCCTTGGTAGCGAGGGTCGTTCGGGCTGGCCTTCACCCATTCGGTGTACGGCTGGCCTTCCTTGTTGGTGCGAACCTGGCCGTTGCCATCGACCTGCGGGACCTGGAAGTAGATGCCGTAGTCCCAAGTCGTGAAGACGAATTGGTCACGCGCACTCATGCGGTTGGGTCCACGCGTCTTGTCGCCGCGAGCCTTCTTGGCCCTGCGCTCATCGACGTCCTCCCAGAACATGTCGCAGCCCAGGCAGGGTTCACGCTTGTCCTTGAACAGGAATGCCGGCCCAGCGCTGCAGATGGCGCCACGGTGGGACGAGGCATGGTAGTGCTCTCGCACCTTCAGGTAGGGCAGCACCTCCTCGTAGATGTCGCCTTCCTCATTGCAGACGAGCTGCTTGTAGTCGCCTCGAATCAGGCGAACGGTGTCCGGCGTGTGCTCGCTGAGCTGGAAGCATCCCTTCCAGTAGGGTTCGCCCCCACCACCTCGTCGGGGTCGGCGCTCAGTGGTCGCCGACTTCTGAATGAAGCTGCCCTGGCCGTAGCCCGGGATGCCCTGCAGATTGTTCTGGTCTTTACCGAATGACATTGTGTTTCTCCTGATTGCTCATCAACCACTGTTCGTAGATAGGCGCTCTCGCCAACTGTTCACTCGCCTCGCTGGGCGTTAAGTCATCTGGCTGCGCATCCTCATCGCCGAGCAGCCGAGTTGGGTACTCGATGATGTGGGTGGACAGTACTTTGCTAAGTCTGTGTGCGGCATCCTCATTGCACTGCCGCCCCGGCCCGTCGTTGTCCGTGAAGATGTACACCCGGGCTCCCAGGCGTTCAAGAATCCACTGTTGCTCCCAGGACAAATAACTTCCGAGGAGAGCGACCACGTTCCTTATGCCGCATTGCCACAACCACATTGCGGCCTTGAACCCCTCGACTATCACGAGGTAGGCGTCCGCCGGGCTCTGCCCGAAGGCGTCGGGGTACAAGGAGTTCGCGTTCCAGAGCAGGGCTCGTTTGTCCCACCCGTGTCGCGGCGGGTAGTGCCACACCTGGTACTCGCTGTCGTACACCTTGTACTTTGGCCACTGCTCTCCGTAGACCGCCCTGCCACTGATGCCTACCAGCTTCCCCTTCAGGTCTCGCAGCGGGAAGGTGATGCGCTTGTGCCAACCATCCCAGCCAACGTCGAAATGCTGCAGAGTGGACTGGGCGAAGTTGGGGAGTAGGTTCTGCGTATCGTGGTCGAAGAGCCCGAGCATGGCTTCATCCATCGGCTGGAGCTCGAAGACCCCGGGACGCATTGGGTCGGGCGGCGCTGGGATGTTGTTCGACGCAGCCTCGATGAGGTCTCGGTACTTCAGCTCGATGACCTGGCGGGTGAGGCCGAGGTCACGGAGGAAGGTGTAGAGATTACCCTTCGCCTTGCACGCGTGGCAGAAGAACAGCCCGTTCGTCAGCGACATGGCGAACGATGGGTTCTGCTCCTCCGTGCCATCCGACTTCAGGTGGAAGGGGCAGATGGCCATGATGTTCTCGGACCCCGAGCGCCTGACCTTTCTCAGGTGCTGGTAGCTCAGCATGAAGACTTCTTCTGAGACGTCCATCATCTACTGAGGTAGTCCGCCACGCGGTTCTGCATCTGCATGACGTCCTCCTCCCCTCGAGCTTTCTTGGCCGCCTTCTTCTTACCAGGTACTTTCGGGTTGCCACCCTCTGATTCGGCGTCTTGCTCCTTGGCCTTCTCAGCCTCTTTCTCGGTGATGGGCCCGGCGTAGTCGAAGTTGGTTGCCGGTACACCGTAGATGCGGAAGCCGTTGAGCTCGAACTCACGTGAGCCGGCAAGTAGGAGAGCGATGGTTGGCTGCTGTCGCTCGTTGATGACGCGAGCAATGATGGTGCCGTCTTGGCTGAGCGCGTCACTGAAGGCTACCTCATCCAGGTTGGCCTCTTGGTGCTTCGCCGCATCTCGGTTCGCTTGGATTGTGGCGAACACAGGCACACCCAGGTCTAGCGGGATACGCCGTAGGTCTCGGGAGATGTCACGTACGCGCTCGTTGTCCTTCTGCCTCCGGCCGCCCCGGATGTTGCTCATCAGGTACATGCCGTCGATGAAGGCCAGGTCGGGCTTGTGCGTCTCAATCTTCGAGCGGAACCAGGGGACGGTGTCTCCACCTTCTGGTGCGTCTTGGCCCGACAAGCACACTGTGGTCTGCGCCGTGCGAAGCGCGTGAACCATTCGGCGAGTGATGTACAACGACTCTCGTTCCTGGGCTGACAGGTTAGCTTTGCGGTACTCCTGGTAGCGAATTCTGGCCAGGGCTGCTGACACACGCATGAAGATGTTGTCGGGGGTCATCTCCTTCGTGTAGATGAGCAGCCGCTTACCGCACTCGTAGTAGTAGGCGATGAGTGCGGCCAGCACCCATGACTTCATAGACTTCGGCCGACCGTAGAAGATGATGTAGTCCTCTTTCTCCACACCGCCGGTAGCATCCTGCAGTGGATACCAAGGCCAGCTGGCGACGGAGAGGTCTACGCCTCTTTCCTTGAGCTCGTACTTGCCGATGGAGCGGTCGAACGCGTCTGAGAAGTGAACGTCGGTGTTCTTCGACGTGCCCAGATTTTGGATGTCTGAGGTCAGTAGATTCAGCCTGGATGCTGCTGCTAGTGGGTCGTAGTCCACCAACTCCAGAGCACCCTGTATGCCTTGCTTGAGGTCGATGCTGAGCCGGGCTTTGCGCACCTCACCGCACAATGCCTCGGTCGTCATGCTTTCGTCGTCACACAGCACGAAGTTCGGGTAGATGCTTCGCACCGCGTTGGGGCCGAGCACCGCGCCGGCAGTTTGGGGCATGGAGAAGTACGAGAGTAGGTGGCGGAAGAAGCCACGCCCCTCGTTGGTCAAGAAGTCTTCAGGAGTGATGCCCCACTGCAGTACGGTGTTGATTTCCCCGGTTCTGACAATCCGGCTGACGAGCTGCAGCTCCCATGTTGCCATTCCGTCGGTTACTCCTTCCGCGCGACCCTTATCCCGTAGGACCCCATGTGGGTTGCGCGGGGTCTTTCAGCGTAGGTGGGGGGCGTCGAACGTCAACGTTTTTTTGGGCGTACCCCAACCTGTTGGGGCTCGTCGCCGCGACGCCACAAGATGTCGGTTAGACCGACGGAGGCTCATCGTCGGAGGCGCGAAGATGCTCACCTAGGCCCGCCGGCGGACCTAGCTGAAGACCTTTCGTTTCGGTGGCCACGCCGGGCTCTACGCCCTTCATGTGCACCTTGGCGATGTCGCGCTCCATCGATTCACGCAACTGCTGCAGCAGCTTGGCAGTTTCATCTGACCACCTGATGCCTTCACCCGATACGTAAGAGCGTGTCTCTCCACTCTTCGTGTCTACCAGCGCGCCAACGGCGCTGATGCTGGGGCCAGGTGGTCGCTTCATCCAGTCGGCGCTCAGTCTCCCAAGCACCAACTGGTCAGCGTTCAGGGTTCCCTTGATGCTCATGTCTTCGGGATTCCCATGTCCTCGGAGCCATCGTCAAGCAGCTGCTTGGCGCGGCGGAAGGCTACTTCGCCAGCCATCATGATGTGAGCATCCGTCTGAGGGCACTCGATGGTGATGGAGAAGTTGCACTTCAGCTGGCCATAGTCGGCGCCGCTGGTGGGGCTGCAAGTCACTCGAGTGGTGGGCAACCCCTTCGTCTTGGCGTAGGCCGCTTCGTTGGCCAGGTAGGTGAACGGGTCCCCTCCGCCGCTGGTGGGGTCGAGACTATACTTCTGAAAGACTTCGGTCCAGCTCATGGAACCTCCACCTTCTTCGGCGTGCTGAAGACTGGGCTGATGACCCGCACCAGGGAGGCCAGGGCCTCGTCAATCTGACCTGAGGCTATGGAAGCGTCTATCCGCTTCTTGTCACACTCGTATTGGGTCTTGGTGGAAATCTTGCCCCCGAGCTCGAGGAACTTCTCTCGACCCACTGCTTGGTACAGCTCCTCCGGCTTGTAGCGCCTTTGGAACTTGTCCAGCTTGAAGTCACCACAGCTGACCTGCTTGGCTCGGGCGGCCTTGTCTGCCGCCTCCAGTTTGGTGTTGTAGTCGTCGATGAGTTCTTCGAGGTACGTGAAGAACTCGGGGTTCTGTTTGCGGAATGCTTCGAGCCGCTCTTTGGCGGCGTGGAAGTCCGCTACTTCTGGGACCTGCTCCACAGGAACCTTGTTGTGCTCACCCATCCTGTAGCTCCTCCTGAAGACGTTCGATGTCACTTGCTTCGATGCTGGGTTCTTCCAGCTGGTCGCCGTAGACCTCATGCACGAAGCGGATGTAGATTTGGCTGGCCTTCGCCATCGCTTTGACGAAGGACTCGACCGGATTCTTGAAGCGTTTGTCCTCCTTCATCCTCAGCACCCACGCTGGGTGGAAGATGGGGATGGTGAGGTACTCCACGCTGTTCTGCTCGACCGGCATGACGTACTGGCCGCGCAGTTTGCGGAGCCACTGCTTCCGCTTCTCGGTCAGCTGAGGGCTGTAGCCAGCGCCTGGGATTTTGGCTATGTGAGTAGTGCCATTCTCCGACATCATCGTGATGGACCGATTGAGCACAGCTTCGCTGGCAGCGACGCCAAGCGTCACGATGATGACTGGGTCCACGAGGTAAATCTCCTCGTGTAGTCGAGGCAGACAGCTGTTCACCTCAAGTTTGGAGGGTGGCTTGTCGATGATGACTGGCTCACGCCCGTGCTTGCCATTCCTCCATCGGAGGTTGCCCTCGAGGTCGGCGGCCTGCCCACAAGAGCGGCAGCACACCACGTTGCTGATGTAGGTGTTCTGCTCAACCTTGCACTCACGAAGTACCATGCGCAGGAATTGGCCAGACTTACCGACGAATGGACGCCCTTCAGCGTCCTCGTCTTTGCCCGGACCTTCGCCGATGACCATCATTCCTCGGACCGGACCTTCGCCGAAGACGAATTGCCCTCCAGACGAAGCACGGTACTGGCCAAGGCCGCACGCTTGGCAGCCCTCCCACTCACTGCGGAGGACTGCCAGCGACCTGGTGAAGTCAGGCATCGTACGGCCCGCGGCCCCCCGTCGGCATCTTGTCGGTCACCTCTATGCCGGACCTCTTGGCCCGAACCTTTGCGAGGGAATCCTGCAACCTGCGGCGAACGTCTTCCACAAGTTCTTTGTACCCGAGCCGGTCATCTTCTTCCAACTCGTCGAGGAAGTGGGCGGTGTCGATTGCAGAACAGCGGAACCACTTCTGCACGTCGCACATGCAGTCGTTGATGGACATGCACTGAGTGACTTTGCCCAGGCCAGCCTGCGGGTGTTGGACCATCATGTCCTTGAAGATGTAGCAAGGCTTCAGTAGGACCGTGTAGCCCTCTCCACCTCTGAAGAGGAACGACCTGGCATCGACTCCTCCTACTCCGTCAAAGCGGTTGCCCTTCGAGTTCACGAAGTATTCAATCGCTCCGATGTAGGACTCTCCTCCACGGAGAGTCACAACTGTCCAAACGCGTCCTTCAAAGATGTCGCTTTTTGCCATCGCTTTGTCTGTGGGTTGTCAACGTACTCGAAGTCGAACGGCCCACCTTCTTCGTGCGGCCACGACCTCAAGTGAGATTCGAGTTTCTGGCACATGCCATGCATCACGCCGATGTTGTCTCGGTAGATGACGATGAGAGGCGGTTTCTTACCTGCTCGGATGCGGGTCGGTCGACCCTTCAGCTGCTGGAGGCCGTTCTTGCTAGAGAAGGGCGTGCTCACCAACACGGTATCGAGCTCGGGGCAGTCCAGCCCCTCCTTGCCATATTTGGTGATGGCGAAGACCACGGGGCGTGAGTCCAGGAACTCCTGACGCCTTGCCGGCGGCACCCCGTAGGTCATCACTCCAGCGCTGCTGACCTCGTCAATCAGCGTTCTCAGGAACGCCTTCTGCCTCTTCTCCAGCTCTCGCAGAATCTTGCGATGTACTTGGTAGCGCTCCCAGTCTTGCTCCATGGAGGCCAGCTGCCCCTCCAGCTCAGCCTGCTTCGTTGGGTTGTGCGGCTTCTCGACCAGCTTCTTCTGCTTGGCGATGTTCGCCTTGAGCCGCTTGCCCTCCTTGTCGTCGAGTGCCAGTGGGGTGAGAGTTGAGCCGACGTCGGTGTTCGTCGGGGTTGGTACGTCTGAGTACAACGGCGTGTGCGGGCCCCTGGTCCACAGCGTCATGAGGTTGACCACCTCGTCCACGCTGTTGGAGAGCAGGAGCACCTTGCGCCCAGTACTCACGGCGTCGATGCAATCCTGCACCAGTACCCACAGTCGGTGACGCCACTTTCCGAGGTAGGTGTACACCTTAGAGGTGTGAATCTCACCATTGACGTCCGTGACGTCGCAGGTTGGGTCGGTCAGGTCCAGTTCCAGTCCAGTCCACTTGAAGATGATGCGAGACGGCATCATTTCTCGTAGGTCCTTGAACAGCACGCGTCCAACGTGCATGTCGGCGATGATATGCATCCCGTCATCACGTTCTGGGGTTGCAGTCAGCAAGAAGCGGAAGCCGTAGAACAACGGCGCACTCTTGGAGAACACGGGCGCGCTGAGATGATGTCCTTCATCCCAGAAGGCGGAGCCGAACCATGACCGGACCTCCTCCGGCATGGTATCCGCCCAGTTGGCGACCGAGTGGTACGTTCCGAGCACAAGGCCCTTCTTCCAGTCCTTCTTGCCGCCGGCTATGACGCCTACGCCACCGGGGACCACCAAGTGCTCTCGGATGTCGTCCATCCACTGGTGAAAGAGATTGGTGTTGTCCAGCATGATGATGGCTGGCATCTGACTGCGTGCGATGTATTCAAGAGCGATGATGGTCTTACCTTTGCCACACGCTAGTTGAAGTACGCCGCCCATCGCTTGCTGCAGCGCACCCATGGATTTCTGCTGTACGTCATCCCCGGTGGGGATGAGCTTGCCCTCAACTTTCAGGTGGTCGAGCTTGATGCGGGTCTTGAAAGAGACCTGAGTGAACCGGCGTGGGCGGCAGTCCACTACATCGAAGGGCAGAGAAGAGGGATTCCAGTACGCTCGTGGTACGAGCAGGTGGTGTGGTGCCTCCTTGTACAGGTACACGAGCTTCTCGTGGCCCGAGTAGTCCGCAATCTTGTGTGTCAGAGACTGCTTCACGCTGTTGACGTTCACAAATGACTGCGGAATCCAGAGCCAGTCGTCGATGTAGCCCTTGTTGGGGTCCCTTCGTACTACTCTCATCGTTGTTCCTCAGCCCGCCTTGGGCGCCTCGTAGGGCGTGACGGTTGAATGGTCGAAGAAGTTGGCTGCAGTGTGGCAGCCGGCCTTGCCCATGGCGCGCAGTAGGTTGTGCGCGAGCCTCCAGTACCAAGGCACGTCCACATTGTAGGGCTCCGGGACCGTCAGATAGCTAGGAATTTGCATTCCCAGCCCCGGAACGTTCATCGGTACGAAGGCGGGTAGTCCTGCCCACGACGGAGGCACCATCTGCGGGCCGGTCATGCCCTGCCAGGTTCCTTGTGGGCTCATGTTTGGGGGTAGAACAGGAGGCGCTGGGGGCCTTGGCGCACTGGTGTTCTGCCAGATTTGCTGTTGTGGTGGTGCGACCACCATCGGAGCAGTGGGTACACTCGGAACTTGGGGCAAAGATGGAATGAGATTCTGCTGTGGTGCGGCCGGGGCCGCCGCTGCAGCTTTGCGTCGGTTGGTCTCGGTGGCACAAGTACTGAAGTACTTGCATCGCTCTCGGCGATTTGAGCCATTCTGTGGGTGAACATAGGCCGGGTCATTCCCGCCGGCACACAGGACGTTGGTGGCATCCCAGCTCACGCCGTAGCACGGTACAGTCGGATTGGTCATCAAACCTCCTGGACGTTAGTCCTTCATCCGCTTCTCTTATCCCCGGACATCGAATACTCTTGCAGGAGCGGCGCCCCGCATTTACGCTGTTTTGGAGGTCTTCATGGAGAAGCTCAGCGGCCTGGTTCTGGACCCGGCGGACGACCACGACGGAGCCATCCTCCGCTCCATCTTTCCCGCCGAGTCGGACGTGCCGGAGCTCATCAAGCAGGCGGAGTACTTGAGCCCTGAACGGCGCACGAAGCTGCCGGACGACTTGTTCGCGCTGATTCTTCAGAGCGATGATGTGTCTCTGCGCAAGTACGCCTGTGCGGACGCAGGGAACACGGCACTCAGCACCGAGTACTTCATGAAGACGGCGCACAAGTTGCCGGTAGAGGCGCAGAAGGTCGCCGCCTCAAACCTCGTGAAGGCGTGTGCCTGGTATGGCATCGAGCCTCCCGAGCAGCTCGAGAAGGTTGCTATTGGTCTGCTGACCATGGGTGTTGGTGCCCTGGCTGCCCCAGGTGCTATGCGTCAGGCGAAATCCAACCTGCAGATGGCCAAGCAGTCTCCCGGCATCGTCAACCCAGAAGTGACCAAGGCCCCCGTGGTGCCGAAGATGAGGTGAAGCATGGTCGAGAAAGAAACTCGGCAGCAGTTGTGGCGAAGCATGGGACGCATCCTGCACAAGGAGGCGGAACTCGCTGAGACCTACGATATGCCGCTGAGCCCTCCACCCAGCAAGAAGGACCGCGGCAAGGAGAAGACAGTCATCGACAAGGTCGGCTCTCTGCAACCTCATGTGGACGTGTCCGGGCTCGAGCCGCCGGGAGAGGTGAAGCAGGCGTCCGTCAGTCGCTTCGCCATGCCTTCTCAGCAGCGCTACCCGCTGGACAGCTACGCCCAGGTGAAGCAGGCAGAAGCCTACTTCATGGAGAACTTCGGCCTGCTACCTCCGAGAGACCGGCATGAATACTGCGAGAATCTCGTCGGGCGGGCGGGGGAGCTGGCCATCGGCGTGAGCCCGCTCATCGAGAAGTACGGCTCGAGCACCTACGCTACCGCGGAGCAGGTGGGCATCGCCATCGACGGACGGCGCTCCATCCTGAAGGACCCGGAGCACGTGGAGCTTCTGGACAAGCTGGCACACATTCGGGTGCACACCCCACCTCAAGTCTTCGCTGATTCGCTGGCCGAGTTCGACAAGCTTGCCGGCATCGACGAGTACTACGGTCAGGACATCCCGGACCCGTACTACTCAACCTTCGGCAAGACCGCCGAGAAGCAGGAGAGCGAGACCAGCCCTGAGGGTGCCGTCGTCGTGGGCAATGAGTACGTCACTCAGAGAAAGCTGGTGGAATTCTCCAAGCGTGGGAGCGGCATCATCTCCAAACGATTCGGCGAAGACTTCCAGAAGGAGTTCACCCAGGACCCCGTGGGCATCCTCAAGTCCTTGCCGCGCGACCAGCAGCTCGTCATCATGCGGCTGGCCAACACGGACGAGGTGGTCGGCGTCACTGCGCCGTACGGCGGGTAGTCCATGGACGCTCCGCTCGATTTCGAGCAACGACTCAAGCGGGCGTTGGATAGCCTCGGCCTGCGCAAGACAGCTGCGCCCTACAAGGTGCCCGCGGGGGATGTCGGTCTACCCGAGGACGGTGATGTCGACAACACCGTGGAGGTGGAGACGACTCAGGGTGACCGCCAGGCCAGCGACGCAATCTCAGAGAAGCCGTTCCCGAATCCCGTAGGAATCAACCTGTTTCAGCACCCGAGCTCACATCCCATCGTGCTGGACCTGGCTCTGCTCAAGAAGTACGGCCCGGAGTGGATGGACTGGGAGCCGGAGATTCTGGCGTGGCGCATTCCTCAGGACTTCAGGACCGCGTCGGTCAGCGACCTGAACATGAACAAGCTGCAGGCCACGAAGACTCTGCACTACGTGGACAGCTACTGGAGTGAGTGGGAGGTCTTCGTTCCCTGCACTATGTCGTTCAACGGTTTGCTCCCGGACTTCGAGGTCATGCAGGTGCCGACGGTGGCGCAGTGCATGGTCAGCGTGGACGTGGCCAACCGCATTCGCCAGGATGTTTCATGGGGTGAAGAGCTGAAGGAGTACCTCTCCGTGGTGCACTTCCACGAGGGTATCTTCTGCCCCATCGAGCCACTCGAGTTCGTCAAGGTGGACGGTGAGGACTACCCTGTAGAGTGCGCAATAGTGCGTGAGTTGTGGCCACAGGTGCGCAAGACTGGGCGAGTCCCATCAACCAGTCCTGTTGAAGAAGAGCAGCTGCATCGACTGCTGCTCGTGCGAGAATATCTCGAGGAGAGCCGAGAGCTTCTTCGACAACAGCTGCCCCTCATCATCGATGCCTAGATTCAGCGAAGAGATAATGCTCGCCTTCGAGGACGAGCTGCAGAAAGAGGCGGCCGGCGCTGGTCAGCTCATGTCCTTTCTGCGCGCTGGAGGGCAGGCTGGGCTGCGCCGAGGCGCTGGCGTAGGCGCGGTGGGGGGCGGTCTAGCCGGCGGGCTGACCGGGCGTGAGGAGGGCGAGAGGTTCAACGTCGGCCGGGCGCTGGCGGGCGCCGCGGGCGGCGCGGCCCTCGGCGCTGGCGCCGGGCACTTCGGCTCGAGGGTGATGATGGGCCGGCGGGCCGGATTGGGGCTAGGGGAATCGGCTCGCATGGCGAAGCAGGACATCGCCGCCACCGTGCGGGGCCTGAGCCCCAAGAGGGTGACGGACGCCGAGAGGGCCAGTGAGGGGCTACGCAAAGCCATGGAGCGGGCTCCCACACAGAAGGCGCCGGTGGGCGCGCCTACGAGCGACACCGGCTACCTGCGGGCCTACCGACACATGGACGAGCAGACACGCATCCGGCGCGGTCTGCCACCCCGCTCCGTCACTCAGCCCAGCCCGCGGGCGCCCGCAGTGAGCGGCGAGGCCACCATCGCCAACCCGGGTGTGGCCCGCCGTAGGGCGCCTCAGACCGGCGAGGCTACCATTGCCTCTCCAGCTCGCCAGCGGGCGGCACAGCGCGCTGCCGAGCAAGACCTGCCCACCATCATGACCGGCGGGCCCACGCTCCAGTCAGCTGGTAAGACCACTTTGGCCTCGGCCAAGTATGCTGCCCCCGCCTGGTACACGGCGGCGCGGGGCGCCATGCAGAAAGCGCTGCCGGGCGCCCAGTCGCGCTTGATGGGCGCTGGTGCTGGCGCGTCCCTGGGAGCCGTGGGCGGGGCCGGGCTCGGCGCCGGGGTTGGCGGCGTCCGCGGCTATCAGCAGGCCCGACAGCAGGGCGCCACTAAGGGGCAGGCACTGCTCTACGGACTGGGTGGTGGAATGAAGGGCATGGCCTTGGGCGGCGCGGCCGGGTTGACCGCGGGCGGCGCGGCCGGCGGCCTGCTGCGCGGTGGAGCAGGGGTAGCGCGGCGTACGGCCGAGCTTGGGGGAGCTACCGGGGCCGTCAGTCGCTTTGGGCAGCGTCAGATGCATGCTCTCACTGGTGCTCTGCCCCAGGGCATGCCTCGACTTTCAGCTCAGCGGAGTATCGGTGTCGGCGGCGCAGACCTCGCCAGTCAGCTCAACAAGGCCAAGGCCGGTCTAGCGAAGGCTGCTCCAGGCTCAAGAGAGGCTGCCAGCGCACAGAAGCAGATAGGCTCTCTGTCGAAGGGCATGGAACATGCGCGTGCGCTCGAGCAGATGGGGGCTACCAACCTACCTGGATACGTCAAGGCTCTGGCGTCCAGGGATGCAGGTAAGGTGCTCAAGCATACGGCTGGCTCTCAGTGGCATGGCACTCCCGGTGTAGGGGGCAAGCTCATGGCCTTTGGGATGCCAGCTGGCTTCGTCGGTATGGAGACACTCGGTAAGCCGCAGCCTGGGCAAGAGGGAGAGAGCAAGCTTCGACGAGGGGCCAAGTCTGTTGCTACGAACCTGCCGTTCCTGCTTCCTATGGGTATGGCTGGTCAACTGGTTGCTTCCGGCGCTGCAGGTAAGCTGATGGGGCGCCGTGGCGGACGCGTCCCAAACCCGGAGCCAGAGGAGGCGTCGGCATCTGGGGACGTGGAGCGCATCTACTCACCGTCTGCGATGGGTAGGCCGCCGGAGGGTATGCTCACATGACCTTTCCCGGGATGTTCAACTTCAGCTGCGGAGCTGCTGGCCCGGGGCGTGGCGGCGGGTACACACCGGGGCGCATGCGCGGTGGGTTGCAGGGACAAGGTCTCGGTTACCCCAATCCCTTCTTCGACATCGCCCACACGTATCTACCGGCGACCGTCAAGGAGATGTTCAAGTACTGCCGGTACTACTTCCTGACCAACGCGCTCATCAACGCGACGGTCTTCAAGTTGAGCGAGTACCCCGTCACCGACATCATCATCGACCACGAGAACTCTGAGACGAAGAAGCGGTGGGAGGAGTACTTCCACGACCACCTGCAGTACCGGCCGTTCCAGGTTGAGTGCGGGCTCGACTACAACACGTACGGCAACTGTCTGGTCAGCCTGAGCTTCCCCTTCCAGAAGTACCTCAAGTGCCGCGGCTGCGGCTACACCGAGCGCGCGGACAAGATTCGCCCCTTCTGGAAGTTCACCAACTTCGGCTTCCGCATGACCTGTCCGCATTGTGGGACGACCGAGGAGGCCATTGCCAAGGACGTCTACCTGAAGAACGCCAGCGGCATCAAGCTGCTGCGGTGGAACGTCGAAGACATCGAGATTCAGTACAACGACATCAGCGGTGAGTGCACGTACTACTACACCATTCCCCAGCCGCTGCGCTCGGACATCGTCATCGGCAAGAAGGAAGTCGTTGAAGGCGTACCCCAAATCTTCATCCAGGCGCTGCGTCAACAGAAGGGCATCATCTTCAGCAAGGACAACCTCTTCCACCTCAAGCGCCCGACGCTGGCGTGGCAAGACCGCGGCTGGGGCATCCCGCTCATCCTGCCGGTGCTCAAGGATACGTTCTACCTGCAAATCATGAAGAAGGCGCAGGAGGCGGTGCTGCTCGAGCACGTCGTCCCACTACGCGTTCTTTTCCCACAGGCGGCCTCCGGTACCAGCGACCCGTTCACCACCATCAACCTGACCCAGTGGAAGGAACAGGTCGCCAGCGAGATTGCGCGGTGGCGCTACGACCACAACTACATCCCCATCATGCCGCTGCCTCTGGGCAATCAGAGCATCGGCGGCGACGGCAAGGCTCTTCTGCTCATGCAGGAGATGCAGATGTGGTCAGAGCACATCATCATGGGGATGGGCGTGCCCCGCGAATTCCTCATGGGAGGCTTGAGCTATGCCGGCACCAACGTGTCGATGCGGATGCTCGAGAACGCGTTCATCGGTTACATCCTGCGCCACAAGCTGATGGCCAACTGGGTGATGAAGATGGTCGCCAACTACATGGAGTGGCCCGAGGCGAAGATTCGCTTCAAGCCCTTCAAGATGGCCGACGACATCCAGCGCAAGGCGTACCTGTTCCAACTCAACCAGGCGCAGAAGATTTCGGACACCACGCTGCTCGCCGATGCCGACCTCAACATGGAGGAGGAGGACGAAATCATGGTCCACGAGACGGATAAGCGTCTCGAGTCGACCAAGAAGCAGCAGCTCGCGATGGCCCAGATTCAGGGAGAGTCTCAGGTCATCATGATGAAGATGCAGGCCAAGGCACAGGAGGCCATGCAGGCTGCTCAGATGGGTCCTCAGGCTCCCGGAGAGCCAGGCGGCCCCGAGGGCCCGCTGCCGGGCATGCCGCCCGGTGCTGGCGCCCCTCCGCCCGGCGCCGCGGGCGTCCCCATGGGCGGCCCTCCAGCGCCCATGCCGGAGGCCGGGGGTGGCGGCCCGACTGGCGGCATGCCTGCTGAGGCACAGAGCCAACTCGGCGCTGGCCAGGACCTGGGCGCGCCTCCTGGGCAGGAGCAGATGGGTGTGGACCTGGTTCAACTGGCGGAGGGATACGCGGCTCAGGTCGCTCAGCTCCAGCCGGAGCAACAGGAGCTGGCGCTGCAGGCCATCGAGGCTCAGAGTCCCGAGCTTGCTCAGCTGGTGCAGCAGTTCATGTCCCTCATGATGCGCGGCCAAGCTGGGCAGCACTTGGGCGGGGAGCCCCAAGTAGACATGCGCCCACTGCCGGAGAAGCTGCCGCCGCGGCGTGAAGCGGCGATGGTCTGAACTGAGGGCTAGAGAAGAGGACCCGCACGGATGGGTCCTTTCGGGAGCCCGCTGCTCCCTCTTCTCCTCGTCGCTACTTCTTGCTCATGGAGCCGGCGACGGCACCGGCGAGGAAGCCGATGGCGGCGGCAGCGGCTTCGGAGCTGGAGTCGCGACGGACGCGGTGCTCGACGACGGTGCGGGTGCGCACGACCGGCCGCTCGACGACGACGGTGCGGGTCACCGTGTGGCGGGGGCGGCGCCCGTTGTCGCGCGAGTGGTCCGGCGTGGCCTCCTTGAAGGTGTCGTCCCAGCGCACGCGCTTGCAGTGGTGGCGCCGCTGGCAGTCGAACACCTCTTCGGGGACGCGCACGACGGGCACGCGCTCGGTTTCGGCGAAGGGCCCATCCTTGCGGATGAGGTACCACTGCCGTTCACCGTGCAGGTACTCGAAGAGGGCATCGCTGATGCCGATGTCCCAGTTGCGCCAACGACGGACGGGATTGCCTGAGGGGGTTCGGAGATTCATCATTTGCTTCTTGCTCCTGGCTCTACGCCATACTGGCCGAGAGAACTCGGCTGTGAGGTTTCCCGGCTGCCTAAGCACTCGCGCCCGCCGGGAGGGCGCTTTGGTCGTCGGTGTTCTACACCTGCGGTGCTTGCTCCCGCAGAGTCTTTCCGGTCTAGCGGCGCGGGCGTCAGACTCGAACGCCGGAGAGCCTCATCTGGTCAATGTGGTTCCTCTCCATAATTCTTATCCCCGACTGAGCATCAATTTTGCAGCTAGAAGAAAGGCCACGTTGTTGTGGCCTTCCCTCTACTCGAACTCGTCAACCACTGATTGTTCTTCAGTGCAGATGACGATGTGCCCCCAGTCGGCCGGCTTGCTACGCCATCGGCTGGGTACGATGCACCAGATAACCGGAATGCCTTTGGGTGGCTTGTCCGGCGCGGAGCCGTCACCGTCAGTCAAGTAGATGATGACGTCGGGGCGTGGCTTCAGTTTGGCGGCTCGCGCTAGCGGTTCGATGAAACTAGTGCCGCCGCGGCCTACTGGGTCGAGCCTGGGAATGTCCTTTAGCCTCACCAGCTTGAAGCCGTACTGCTGCGTGTCTGCATCAGCCCACCAGACCTGCTCCACACCGGTCTGCTCCATCAATGCGATGGCTTCGTTGTTCGCCTCGTGCAGCTGTTTGGTTCCCATGGAGCCAGAAGTGTCTCGGATGAGGCAGGGTACCCACTGCTGGTCAATCATGCCGGGTCGTAGAATGCCCCGCAGCAGTGAGCGTTTGGAGGGGCGCCGCAGGGAGAAGTCGCTGCCGCCTGAGATAGCGATACCGGAGGCGCGCCGAACGATGCGGCTGAGCGTACGCTTCCAGTCGTTCTTGGACTTCTTCTTGGGAACGCTGTCCAGCAGCTGTTTTAGGTGTCCAGGTACGGAGCCGCGACCCTGCTGCTCGACGTGCTCCCGCACGGCGTGAACTACTTCTTCTCGGGCGGATTGAACCTCGTCTTTGCTCCGGCCGAGACCACGTGACTTCAGCTCGTCTTCGACGGGGTCGTTGCTTGCACCACCGCCTGCGGAGCCGCTTACGCCGGAGCATATGTCCCAGCGCATTCCATCCTTGCCACCCTGGCCCTTCTGCTTGGAGGAGCTCTTGCCACCCTGGCCCTGGTCGTCTCCGTCCCCACTGCCAGGCGGACTTCCCATCAGCCGGTAGACCTTCTTGGCGTCTGCCTTCAGCCGCTCGAGATACTGTTCGAGCGTCTCGCCATCTGGATAGCCGTACGAACCCGGGAAAGCACCCCATGAAGGCAACTTCACTCCGGCCTGTTGAAGCGGACCGTTGATGGCCAGGTCTGCCGCGAGGGTGACCAAGTTCTCATCCTCGCCTTGTTGCAGCAGCACCTCGATGCGCTCCATGTGTTCCTGCACATGCCAGCACTCGTGGAAGAGTACGCCGGCCAAGGTCTCTGGGTCACTCAGCTCGGGGTCGTCTACAACTCGTATTGGGTCGACGGAGAGGATGCAATCTTTGCTGACCCCGAGAGTGTTCAGCCCTACGACGAATACGGGGACCAGCTTGTACTGAATCGCCGACATGTACGGCGCGAGTTTCTCGAGCTCAAGGCGGGCGAGCTCCAGTAGGTCGCCCGCCTTGTCCTCATAGTCGATAGCTGCGCTCATAGACCCAGTGCGTTCGCGTACTTGGACAGGCCCTTCTGCCCGAGGCGGTAGACGACCTCTTCGGACACCTTCTTCAACTCAGGGGTTGCGTCTGTGGAGTCGAAGTAGACGTTGTGCTTGACCAGTGCGGCAGAAGATTTGACGGCCATGTCGCTGATTTTCTTGTCCATGCATCTGCCCAGGATGTCCCAGGCCGCAGGAGCGAGCTTGAGCTGCTCTTTGCGATTGGGTCGTCCGGTGAGGTACGTCACCATGCTGGTGAGCGCTGCAGCAGTGATGTCCAACCGTTGTGGGTTGGGCGTCCAGCCGTTGGTGAGCATCTCGAGGGGCTTGGGCAGGTCGCATTCGCGCAACCAGGTCAGCCACTCCTTCATGACACCTTGGCCCACACAGGCTTGCACGAGCTCACGCTCCAGTTCTCCTCGTAGCGCCTTGCGCGCCTCAGCGGCCTTCATCTGGTTTTCGTCGCTCGGGTCGGTGACGGGCAGGTCTGGGTACAGGCATGCGGCAGTAGCCTTGGCACGGCCGGCCCAGTTCCAGGTGCGGTGGCTAGGCCATGCACCGCCAGAGTCCGCATCATCCGGTTTGGGCTGCTGGTGAATCAGGGACGGCTTGCGCTTCATGAAGCCAACCAGTTGACCGCGTACTTCGGGCCATTCGTCGGGCCAGGAGTTAGTAACTCGCTGCTCTCCTTTTAGGACTGCCTCTACACGGAGCTGCGCATTGCCGAGCAGCCAGTCAATCCACTCGTCTGCGCTGGGCGCTCTGTAGGCCACATGCGCCAGTCGGTTGGCCAGAGGGGGCTCGAGGCCGAATCCGCCAGCGGCGTACTCCGGCGGGTTCATCGCAGTGACCACTCGCACTTTGGGTGGCAGGATGTGGTCTCCAACCCTGCGTTCATTGACCACGCTGAGCAGAGCAGCCTGGACCGCAGGGCGAGCGCATGAAATCTCGTCGATGAACAAGACACCGTAGCCGGTGTCTAGGAGCTTCCTCGCTTGAGGCAGAATGCACTCAATGACCACGCCGTTGGGCGTGGCGAAGGGGGCTCCCGTGAAGTCCTCCGGCTGCTTTGTAGCCGGGTAGACGGTTTGAACATTGAGACCTACTGCTGCACCGGCGGCCTGGATGCGCTCGGATTTGCCGATGCCGGAGAGCCCTTCGATGTTCACGGGCAATCCCCAGATGCAGGCGGGATTTGTCGGCTCGCCGTGGGGGACGAGAAACGCTGTCGCTAGGAACTGTTCTAGGCTAGCCATATTCATTCAGCTGTTCGTTGACTTCTTTACACCACGCGGCAGGCATGACGGTGACCACTTGCTGCTCACCGACAATGACCGCGAACCCATCTTCTCCGTAGAAGCAGAACGGGAAGTACCGTCCGCTTGGGGTGTCTACCACACGACCGCTACGCCTGGCGTCATCAATACGCTCGGTGAGCGTCTGCATGAGCTGGGCGTCGGAGTAGCGGCGGGCGTCAGACCACCTATCTCGGAATTGCGTTAGAGCATGGTGTGTGAACACCAGTGGCTTCATCCGCCTCGTCGATATCTGCACCCGCCTTCGCATTCTCCTGTTCTCCAGCAGCGTCTCGAAGTCCCCTCCTCACATTCGCCGTGGTACGACAAGTTGCTCCAGAGCTCTAGTATGGACGAGGTGTACTCCCTCATGCATGAGATGCAGTAGAAGTCTGGAGCCTGCGTCCCTTGAAAGCAAATCGTCGATTCACCGTTCGGCGTCTGCTTTGGACGTTGGAGCCTGCCTAGTGTGGACATGCCACAAGGCTCCCAAGGTGGGATGTCACTGCTACAAATTGAGCACCTGCAGATGGAGTAGTCGCACAGCTCGGGGGCGAAGTTCCCGTAGGTCTCTTCCATGTGTTCGCGAAGCTTATCTATCGTCTCGTCCCAGCAGACCTCATCCAAGAACGACGGCTCGTAGCCATAGTCGCCCTCAGAGTTCAGCACTGGTCGGAATGTGAGTATGTTGCTCTCGTCGATGTGACCGTAGACGACCTGCACGAGCACTACATCGCTAGTCAAGTGCAGCGCCTCTCCGCATGAGTCACACTCGTGGCCTGACTGGAAGATGATGTTCTCCAGCTCAGCTTCATCCGGCGTTAGGGCAGCCGGGTCCACATCAGTTTCCTCCGTTCTACTCGAGACCATCGCCTCGAGAGGGTGAGCAGCCGTGGGTCTGGGTACATCCCGGTTTCGGGGTCCATATCCCACAACAACATCTGCATCTCCTCGACGTCGGATGTAGCGTCTAGGTGAATGCGTCGGTCCAGCTGCAGATTGCTGGGTAAGAAGTGATGCTGGCACTGCGCCCTGAGGTCGAGCTCCCGCTCGTACAGGTCGTCGTCCAGGTCGATGGAGTCAACACAGAGTCCGTAGAACTCCGGGTCGTTTATACCCGGATACTCCTGGTTCGCCCAGAAGCACCACTCACCTGGTCTAGCCAGTTCCACCAGCAGCTCGAAGTCTCGTTGGTTGCAGAACGTGACGAAGCCCTTCTGGTCCACCAGTTTGACCCGCACCCCTCCCAGCGCTCTTCCGGGTATAGGGGCGTAGAGTTTGGTGACTGTCCACCTTCTTCCGAAGATTTTGGGGTCGTCGACACTCAGGCCGACAACCCCAAAACCCTCGCTCAGCATTCGGGTTCCTGGATAGACGTTAAGGCCGCAGTATGGGTCCAAGAGCACCGTTCAGTGTCTCCACTAGATAGAGGAGGACCCCGTTCAACAGCCCGGCCACGAACATCGACCAGAACATCTAGCTCTCCGAGTCGTCCTCGCCTTCGTCCTCGGCCCGGTCGTCCTCCTCGTCCTGGTCGCCTTGGTCATCCTCACAGCCCCCGTACAGCTCGTTGATGTCCTGCTCGAGTCCCGCCCCGACGTTCCTGTCTTCTTCTTCTCTGGGTCCGCCATACATAGCTGTCTCCTTTGCGGTGGAGGGAGTCAGTCTCCCTCTCCACTACTGTTATTCCGCATGCTGCGAATGCCTTGCGGGGTATTCAGGCAGTGGAGTACGCTACAATCGACTGACGAATGGCGCGCCTAGACCCTAGTGAATCGTTCGCCGACTTCCGAGACCGCACGCTCGAGGGCATCCGTTCTCATTTCCCTGTCAAGGGAAGAACGCAGACGCTGGAGCTGGATGACCTGGAAGTCGATAGCGCAGGTATGGAGTCCGACGACATCCGTGGGCAGCATAGGGCTAAGGTAGAAGGCGCTAGTTGGAGTGCGCCGGTCTACGCCACTATGTCGCTGCGCGACAACGAGACGGGCAAGGCCAAGAAGCAGCGCATCAAGTTGGCTGAACTGCCGATGATGACCAGGCGCTACAGCTACATCGTCAATGGCCAGGAGTATCAGGTCGACAACCAGTGGCAGCTCAAGCCGGGCGTTTACACACGCCGGCGCCAGAATGGTGAGCTCGAGTCTCGTTTCAACATCGTCAACAAGCCTCACTTCGACTTGAAGTTCGAGCCGGACAAGAAGCGCTTCTTGATGGAGCGTGGGAAGTCCAGCGCCATTCCTCTCTACCCGCTGATGAAGTCTCTCGGTATCAGCGACGACGACCTGGAGAAGACGTGGGGCAAAGAGATTCTCGAGCAGAACAAGGCAGCACGCGGCGTATCAGGCGCCCTAGAGAAATTCTACAAGGCGGACCGAAAGAAGTCGGCGCCGTCCAAGGAGGAAGCAGAGCGCTACTTCTACGAGACGATGATGCAGTCAGAGCTCCGTCCAGAAGCGACCAAGCGAACGCTGGGTAAGGAGTACAGCACTGTAGAGGGCGATGCCGTCCTGCGCGCCACGAAGCGGATGTTGGAGGTACAGAGTGGTGCCCCAGAGGACGACCGAGACTCTCTCGTCTTCAAGGACCTGCGCGGAGCAGGCGACTACGCGTTCGACCGACTGACAGACTACAAGACGCGCCGTAGTCTGCAGGGCAAGATGGGGCGCCAAATCAACAACGCCAGAAGCATCCGCGACGTGATTCGTCCTGGAACCTTCGACGACCAGATTCGTAGGACCTTCACCGAGAACAAGGGCGCGACCCGCGTGCCGGAGCAAATCAATCCGGTAGAGATGATTGCTGGGTCACAGCAGACGACCGTTATGGGTCCCGGTGGCATTCAAAGCGAGAACGCCATCATGGATGAGACGAAGTTCATCAACCCGACGCACTTCGGGTTCTTGGACCCCATCCATACCCCGGAGGGCAACAAGACTGGTGTGACGCTGCATCTGCCCATGGGAGTGAGCAAGAAGGGGAAGTCTCCGGTCATCCCGGTCTACAACCTGAAAACCGGCAAGGGTGAGCGCATCACTCCTGAGCAGTTCATGGACTCTACAGTGGCGCTGCCCGACCAGATGAAGTGGAAGGACAACAAGCCCACTCCTGTTGGCAAGAAGGTCAAGGTATCCACACCCGGCAACGAGCTCGATGAGGTGGACCCGAAGGACGCGAAGTACGCGATGTACCATCCATCGCAGGCGTTCAGTATCACGAGCAACCTGGTTCCCTTCATGGGGAACACCTCTGGCAACCGTGCCAGCTATGCCACGCACCACATCGAGCAAGCCATCAGCCTCAAGGACCGGGATGTGCCTCTGGTCCAGTCTGGTACTGGTGGTCAGCGGGAGGGCCTACGTACCTTCGAGGAGCTGTTGGGTCGGGGCTCGTCGCATCCCTCGCCGATGGATGGCGAAGTAGTCAAGGTGAAGAAGGATGGCGTCATCGTTAAGGGCAAGGATGGCAAGACCCGAGAGATTCAGCTCTACAACAACTTCCCGCTCAACGATGCCAAGGCCGTCATCGACTCTACTCCGACGGTGAAGGTCGGCGATAAGGTGAAGCAGGGCCAGCCTGTTGCTGACACCAACTTCACCAAAAACGGCACGCTGGCATTGGGTAAGAACCTGCGTACTGCCTATCTGCCATTCAAGGGCTACAACTTCGAGGATGGCGTAGTCATCAGTGAGAGCGCCGCCAAGAAGCTTACTAGTGTCCACATGCACAAGCCGGACACCAGGGTCGCCGACAGCGACGTGACCGACCCGAAGAAGTTCCGGGTCTTTCACCCTGAAGCGTTCACGAAGGACCAGTACAAGCTGGTCGGAGATGACGGTATCGTGCGTGTTGGCACAAGGGTGCAGAAGGGAGACCCCCTCGTACTCAATACCAAGCCCTATCAACTGCGCGACAGGACTGGTATCGCCGCTGTGCGCAAGAACGCCTCAGGTGCGCAGACCGACGCCTCATTGAAATGGGACTCGGACTACGCAGGGGAGGTGGTGGGCGTACACCGCGGAAAGAAGGGCCAGATTGGCGTCCACGTTCGCACTGAAGAGCCGATGCAGGTCGGCGACAAGCTGACTGGGCGGCACGGCAACAAGGGCATCGTCACCAAGGTCATCCCTGATAAGGAGATGCCTCATACCAGAGATGGCAAGCCGATTGAGGTAGCGCTCAACCCCGCTGGCGTGCCCGGTCGTATGAATGTGGGTCAGGTGCTCGAGACTGCGGCGGCCAAGGTAGCTGAGAAGACTGGTAAGCCCTACATCGTTGAAAACTTCGAGCATGGCGTCGACCAACTCAAGCGGGTGAAATCCGACTTGAAGAAGCACGGCTTGTCGGACACTGAAGAGCTCATCGACCCGAATACTGGCAAGAGTCTAGGTAACGTCCTCGTCGGTCCGCAGCACATGCTCAAGCTGCAGCATCAGGTAGACAAGAAGGCGTCGGCCCGCTCCGGTATGAGCCTCAAGGGTGAAGAGGGAGAGGGGTATGACTACAACCTGCAGCCGGTGGGTGGCAGCAAGACCGGAGCGCAGAGCGTAGGCAACTTGGGTATCTACACACTGCTCGCTCACGGCGCCAAGGCCAACATCCGAGAGATGCAGACCTGGAAGAGCGAGGGCGAGGATACCAGCCCGGAGGGGAAGCGTTGGGCGTCTCAGCACAATGAGGTCTGGCGCGCCATCCAGAGTGGAGACCCGCTGCCGCCACCCAAGCCAACGTTCGCCTTCCACAAATTCACCGAGATGTTGAAGGCGGCTGGCATCAACGTTGAGAAGCGTGGCAACACCATGCAGCTCAACCCGCTCACCAACCAGGACATCCTGAACATGTCAGCGGGGGAGCTCTCGAAGCCAGCGGACCGGCTTCGCCAGGGCAAGCTCGATGAGAATGGCGACCCCATGCCCATGAAGGGAGGGCTGTTCGACCCGAAGCTCACCGGTGGGCACGGTGGGAAGAAGTGGACGCACTTCAAACTGGCAGAGCCAGTTCCGAATCCGGTCTTCGAGGGAGCCATCCAGCGGCTGACTGGGCTCACCGGTAAGCAGTACGAGTCAGTCGTCAACGGTGAGCAGTCCATCGACCTCAAGACGAGGAAGGTCGTACCTCTTGGCAAGGGCGCGACGGGAGGCCCCGCCATCAAGAGCATGCTCGATGGCATCGACGTGAACAAGGAGCTGGAGCAGTCCATGAAGGAGCTGGAGGCGGTGAAGCTGCCTTCTGGATTCGCTCACGGCGCCAGCACCACGAAGCTCGACAAGGCGATGAAGAAGGTGAGGCACCTTCAAGTCCTCAAGGACAAGAAGATGAGCCCCTCCGACGCCTATATGCTGGAGAACGTACCGGTCATCCCGCCGGCGATGCGCACGGTCAGCGTGCTGAAGGACGGCGGCGTTCGCTGGGGCGATTTGAACCAGCTCTACTCCGACCTCGCCCAGACCAATGGCGAGATGGGCAAGATGAAGCAGCGCTCCTACTTCGGCGACAAGGACCTGAAGGACAGTCGAAAGGATGTCTACGATGGGCTTCGCGCTTTGGTAGGTATTGGTTCCTCGCCGGCTGAGAAGGAGGCCAAGAACAAGGGCGTGCTGCAACAGATTGCTGGCAGTCAGCCGAAGAAGGGCTACTTCCAGAACACCCTGATGAACCGTCGTCAGGACATGAGCATGCGCTCGACCATCGTTCCTGAGCCGGCGATGGGGTTGGATGAGGTGGGCATTCCTCAGGAGCATGCACTCAAGCTGTTCCGTCCGTTCGTCGTCAAGAAGATGATGGACATCGGCGTGGCTCCAACTGAGTTGGATGCTCAGCACATGCTGGCCGAGAAGAAGAAGGATAAGGGGGTGTGGCGGGCGCTGGACTTGGCGATGGAGGACCGGCCGGTTCTGATGAAGCGTGACCCCGCACTGCACAAGCATTCGATGCAGGCGTTTCGCCCTTACCGTACGAGCGGGCACGCTATCAAGATTCATCCGCTGGTGACCAATGGCTACAACGCTGACTTCGATGGCGACACCATGAGCATGTTCGTCCCCATCTCCAAGGAGGCAGTGGACGAAGCCAAGCAGATGCAGCCGTCGAACAACCTGTTCAACGAGGCGCAGGGTAAGGTTACCTACACTCCGACCTTGGAGAGTTCATTAGGCTTGTACAAGATGAGCCGCGTGCGTGGTGATGGTAAACAGCAGTACAAGAACCCCACCGACGTGCTCAAAGCCGTGGAGGCGGGCAAACTGCCGATGGACGAGCTCGTCACCGTCGGTAAGATGAAGACTACTGGTGGCCGCATCATGCTCTCCTCCGCGCTGCCTAAGCCGCTGCAGAACAAGATGCTGACTGACCACAAGTTCGTCCTGGACAAGAACGGCGTTCATCAGCTCTACACAGACTTGGCGAAGAACCATCGTGCGGACTTCGGAGAGGCGGCGAACAAGCTCAAGGACTTTGGTTTCGACGCTTCCTACGGCTCAGTACGCGTGGCACATCCACAGCACAAGGGACCCAACGCCATCGCGGCTATGGAGAACCCGAAGCAGAACGTCAAGTTCCTGCCGATGGGAGCGCATACCTTGTCGCTCGACGACCTGGAACCCGACCGTGAGGTCCGAGACCGGGAAATCGCCAAGGCGCAGAAGCAGGTGGACAAGATTCGCTCCATGAAAGGACTGTCCAAGCTCGAGCGCGACCGGCGCAGCGTAGCCATCTGGGAGAAGGCGGATGCCGACATCGCTCGGAAGCATGTAGGTCGCGCTGAGGCTAGAGATGACCGCCTGCACCAGATGTTGGCGGCCGGCACTAAGCCAAGTTGGTCTCAGTACAAGCAGCTCAAGCTCGCGCCGATGGTAATGCAGGATGCGGCTAACCGGGACATCCCGACGCCCATCAAGCACTCCTACTCAGAGGGCCTCGACATGGGCGAGTACTGGACCGGGATGCATGGCGCTCGGCGAGGTACGGTCCTCAAGGTTCAGGAGGTGCAGGAGCCCGGCTACTTCTCCAAGCAGCTCATCAACACCACGATGAACATGGTGGTGAACAAGGATGACTGCGGCACCAAGCGGGGCATAGCGGTTCCGGTCGGCTCGAAGGATATCTACGACCGTGAGTTGGCAGCGCCGGTAACAGTCAAGGGAAAGACCTTCAAGCCGGGCACGATTCTGGGACCGGACCTGGTCGCTCAGATTCGCTCCCACGACAAGAACGCGCAGCTCGTTGTACGGAGCGCGCTTCGCTGCGAGCACGGTGATGGCCTCTGCCAGCACTGCGCCGGCCTGTCCGCCGACGGCACCTACTACAAGAAGGGCTCGAATCTGGGTGTGCTCTCTGCCCAGTCATTGGGTGAGCGCGCCGTGCAGCTGCCGATGAAGATGTTCCACAGCGGCGGCGTCAAGCAGGGCGGACGGGGCGGAGTGGTCGGTATGTTCGACCGCACCAAGCAGCTGACTGAGCTGCCCAAGAAGATTCCAGACGCCTCAACCCTGGCCATGCACTCGGGTACCGTCGACAAGGTAGAGCGGGACCCCACCGGCACGAACGTATGGATTGGTGGGCAACGACATCACGTGCCGAAGGACCGCTCTGGTATGCCTCTGCACATTCCCTTGCCAGGTGAGAAGGTCAAGGGTTGGCAGCCACCTAGAGTAGGGATGAAGGTGGAGGCCGGCCAGTCACTTAGCGACCCCACCCGCACCTTCGTGAATCCGCACGACCTGTACAAGGCCACGCGTAGTATGGAGAAGGTGCAGAACCATCTAGTCAACGAGCTTCACGGCATCTACTCTGAAGAGGGCGTGCGCCGACAGCACATCGAGACCGTCGTGAAGGCTATGGGTAATCTCACCCGCGTAAGGAATCCAGGAGACGCGCAGGGTATTTTGAAAGGCGAGTACCAGCCGACGTCCAGGTTGCGGGAGCTCAATCGTCAGTTGTCCCGACAGGGCAAGAAGCCCGTGCAGCACTCACCCATCCTCAAGGGCATCGACGTGATGCCACTCACCGTCCAGGAAGATTGGATGGCGAAGCTGAACTACGCTCAGCTCCAGAGAACGCTCACGGAAGGAGCTGCGATAGGAGCGAAGTCGCATCTGCACGGTACTCATCCCATCCCTGCGGCAGCCTACGGCGCCGAGTTCGGTTTGACTGAGAAGCACAAGAAGAAGTATCCGCACTTGGCCAAAGTCCCCTCCTGGTCCTACTGATGGGTCTCAAAGAGAACAAATTCTTCGACCCGCTATCCTGGCGAAGCTTCGCTCATGGGGGCTGGTCTCAACCCGAGGGGTCCATCCCAGCCTACATACACGAGGCCAGGGTCATCGATGTCAATCTGACCAACTGGACCATCGATTGCCACACCATCTTCGACCAGAAGATGTTCTTGGACGTACAGGTCGCCTCCCCCTACATGCACCCAGCTCGCGGAGAGGGGATGTATGTCATCCCGGAAGTTGGTGCGAAGTGCCTCATCTGTATTCCATCGGATGGGCCTCCGCCGTTCGTCTTGGCCTTCCTAATGCCGATGGAGACCAAGACCAAGACCACTGCCGTCACCGACCCCATCGAGGCGAATGACTCGAACGCCAGCTTTGGCGGTGGGCGCAAACGCCCCAAGCCCGGAGACATCGTCGTTCAGGGTCGTGACGGGAACTTCATGCGGCTCCACCGTGGAGGGGTTGCGGAGTTTGGAGCCAGCCAGTTGGCCCAACGCATCTGCATTCCGCTCGGCAACCTCGTCACGGACATCAGTCAGAACTACAACCACTTCAACTCTGGCGGGGCCATCAACTGGGGCGTCCGAGATGGTGGTACGAGCAACCCGGAGTCGGAGTACAGACACACCATTCGTGTGTTCGCGGATGACGAGTACGCGGACATGCGCTTCGCCATGGGCAAGTTGAAGCGCCCGGTGGCTGAGCCAGTAGGAGAAGACGGCGAGACCTCGAACTTGGAGCAGCTCGGTATCGGAACTACCGAGGACATCGTGTTCGAGATGGTACTTGCGCCCGGTGGGTTCGATGGTGGAAACGGCGACCAGAAGGATGTGAAGGAAACTCGAGACCTGACCAAGCTGCGCATCTTCTTCGACCGCGGTGGCAACGCCATGGCTCGCTTCGAGGGAGCTGTGGATATGCGTGTGAAGAAGCGACTCAAGCTGACGGTGGACGAAGACATCGACATCATCGGCAAGAAGCGCATCTCCATCGAGGCCACGGAGATTCTGCGCCTGATTGGCCAGAATGGTCTCGAGCTTGGTACGGGTGGTGGAGTCACAGCCATCAACGGTGGTACGAAGGCTGTTGCCTACGTAGGCTCTCCAGTGACTGTTACCGTCCCCCCAGGGCTTCTGGTTACTACACCCGGAGGTGAAGGCTTCGTGAACCCAGGTCAGACCTTCACCGGATTCATCACGCTCGGCAACTCTACCATTCTCGTCTGATGCCCATCAGCCCAGACCCTCCTCGCGGCTTCACCCTGCTTGAATTCAACAAGGGGGCTGCGGCTGCAGTGGGTGCCATCAACCCGTTGGGTGCGCAGATAGACGCTCTGCTGTCCGCGGGCATCACTCCATTTCAACTGGCACTGGCCGCGCAGCTCAACGCAGCTGTAGCAGCACAGGCCAACCTCACTCTTCAGGTCACCGACCCTCTGGCTGCTATCCGCGCACTCCTCGCGGCGATGGCTCAACTACAAGCGGCGCTCACCGCAGCATTGTCGCTACCTCCGCTGGACATCAGTCTTGGCGCGGAGCTCACTGCCACGGCCCGCTTGGTAACTGACCTACAGGCGCAGCTTGGGCCTTTGCAGCTGGCGGTAGATGCTGCTCTACGCATCAAGATTCCGGCTATTCGACTGGCTGCTGAGCTCGGTCTTGCTCTCAACGCCGGTCCGTTCTTCGCCTTCACCTATGACAACACGACCTTGTCTGGTGCAGGAGCCGAAATCAACAGCGTGTTCAGCGCCGGCTTGAATGACGGCACGAATACAATTGCGCCTACTGGCGAGCCAGTCTTCGGCTTAGTAGTCGTCTGCAAGGAGTTTGGCCTTTCAGGCTACTTCTCGGCCATAATCGACGTGCCCACCTGAGGAGCCCACTGATGGAACTGTTCATCCAGCCCGAGACCTACTTGGAGAAGACCGCCGGCGAAGTGGAGCTGCCGGAAGACCCCAACATGTGGCCCCAGGAGGTGCTGCAGGAGCTGTTCAAGCAGGTCCCGTACATCTCGGACTTCCAGCCCCACGTCGTCATGGACAAGGTGGACGCCGAGCAGGGCTATGGTCTCGGGCACGTCGAGATTGCCAACCAGAGCGAGGCGCAGGTCACCGCTGAGCCGGAGATGGCCGAGGCGGCGGGCATCCGCACGGTGCGCATCCCGGTGGTCATCCGAGAGGGCAAGCTCACACCTTTCGACCTGCTCATCAACGACAACGGCAAGATTCTCCCGCTCACCGAATCCCGCATCCGGCAGGCCCTCTTCCGCCCGCAGGCATTCGACGTCACCAGCAAGACGCCGGGCGACCAGAGCATGATTGGGCAGCTCTACCCTCCGTACCGTCAGAACTACGGTTTCGGGCGCACTGGTACTGGCGTAGTGACTGGAACCGGACTCGGGAAGATGGGGTCTGCGCTCGACGCGTACTTGACTGCGGAGCTCGAGAAGACTGCGCAGAGAGCCCAAGTACCTGAACGACCCAAGTCGGACTTTCAGTTTCATCGGTTGGAGAAGAAAGCTTCCATCCTCGAGTCCATTCTCCCAACGCTCAACCGGACGGACTTCGACAGCTTCTGGGAGAAGGTCAGCAGTGACCACAGCCTTCAGGCGCAGTTCCGTCACAACGCTGACGCTACGCAGGGGGCGCTCTGTCTGCTGGCCAACCACGAGCCCATCACGCTGGAGAAGACGGCCAGCGCGTTGGCTGAGGTGGTCAAACCTACTGTCGCTCAGGTCACGAAGACGGTCGATGGCTATCTGGTGAAGACCGCCAGCCACCTCTACTGGAAGCCGCAGACCAGGCTCCTGAACCGCGGGGAGGTGATTCAGGAGTTCGGTGAGAAGGTGGCTCTGGCGGCGGATGAATCCGGCGGCGTCACGCTGGCCGAGGGTGCCGACGCCGAGGACGCCGAAGGAGCTCTGGACCAGGAGGAGCCCATCAGCGTTTCGGACTCTGGCCTCTACAAGGTCTACGACGATACCGGCAAGGAGCTGGTGGGCTTCGTCATCCCCAACCTGCTCGACACCGACGGCACCCCGCTGCCGCTGAGCCTGTTCACCAACGGTTCTCAGACGGCGGTGCAGGACGATATCCAGGGGGTGCCCGCCGGCGACGGCGTGAATCTGCCCACCGCCCAGCCCGGCGGACGGGGAGCCTTCTTCTCCGTCACCGACGAGGGCAGCGTTCAGGCCACTGTCCCCCTCGTTTTGGGTGGGTCCTACGCCACGGGTGACGGTCAGACCGTCCTGAACGGACAGACCTTTGACGGGCGCCCGGTGGAGGTCAGCGTCCAGTCGAACATCCAGACCGTCATGGGCACGCCCGAGGGGCGGATGCTGGTGCCGGAGAGCTGGCAGTGGACTCCGATGTCTGATGAGCAGGTCTCCTTGTACGGAGGCGACGTCGGGGAGCAGCCTGACGAAGGCGACGACGAGCAGCTGCAGCAGGCTTTCGGCGCCGAGAACGAGGGTGAGGCAGCTCCCCAGCAGGAGGAGCAGGCTGAAGAGAAGCAGAGCTCGGCCTTCATCTGGGTCCGCTCCGGCGGCCCGGACACCTTCTCCGTCAGCGGTCCGGCGCTCGAGAAGCTGGCCTACAGCGAACGGGAGTCGTTGAGTCTGGATGACGCCATGTTCCTCCTGGCGGGCCTTGGTGTGTCACAGGCGTATGGCGTCAAGAAACTGGCGCACGCCTGTTCAGGGGCCAACCCGGAACGCGTGCGGATTGGGCGCATCATCAAGACCGCGGCCGAGGTGGATGCCTGGTCCAGGGAGCGCGCACAAGCTCTGCACTCGGTGGTCCCACGGCTCAAGCAGGACCTGGTGAAGGAGGCCGCGCTCATCCCCAATCCGTCGGCCGTTGACACCGTACTCAGCCTGGGCTTCATCAACCCAGAGAACATCATGACGTTCGTAGGCTACCTGCCGGACATCGACGGCGCGCAGGGCAAGCTCTGCGAGTTGCTGCTCGCTTCCCGCCTCGGCATGGACGACATCCCAGCTTCGGCACTAGAGCGGGCAGTCCGCTCCGTCGAAGAGACCATCGAAGGTCTGAAGGTCCTCGCGTTCCAAGGAGGCTGAGGTGGCCGAAGGTTTCGGCCGACTCATTGGGGGCGTGAAGGCCGAGCTTGGCTACGGCCCGGCACTGCCTAAGCCCACGGAGGAGGAGAAGCGTGAGGCTCTGCAGCGCGCGGAGGAAATCAGGCGCACTGTCGGCAAGCGGTACAACGTCTCCCCCTATCTGGCTGGGTCGCTAGCCACCGGCTTGAACATTCCTGGGCAGCACGACTTCGACTACGGGGTACGCGTTACCTCCAAGCCGAAGTTCGACAAGCTGGTCAATCGTTTGCAGCGGGCCGAGGGAGTGAAGACCTCTCCATACAATCAGACTGGTACGGACTACCACGTCTTCACCACCAGTGTTGGGGGCGAGCCCGTGGACTTGGCTGTCATGTATGGGGACAAGGGCAAGCTGCAGCGGCAGGCGATTCAGCGGGCTCAGAACCTCAGTCAGGACGAGAAGGACAAAATCATTGCTGAGAAAGCGCGGCTCTCCAACGTCCTGTTCTTTCAGAAGCAGCGCAAGAAGCGCTTCAAGCGACAGGTAGACGCGCAGCTCGGTCTACCGCGCTTCGGTAAAGAGAAGGTGGGACGTGTTGTGACCGACCAAGAATGGAGGCGACTCGCTACTCGCCCTACTGTGTTCGGCCATCGCACGAACAACATCGAGCCCATCATGCAGTCTCAACGACTGTTGAGCGCCGCTGATGCGGCGAAGAGGGGAGCGCTGAAGAGCTACGAGACGGGGACGGGTCGTGGGAGCCGCGAGCGCTCTGATTTGAGTGAGCGTAGAGGCGAGCGCAAGATGCTCCGCTCAGAGGTCTTCATGAACAAGGGCGGATTGATGCCCCCCAGCGAAGCGTATGGACAATACGGCGTGCTCTTCGAGAAGCAGAAGGCCGCGCCCTCGAAGTACCTCAACGCCGTACCTCGAGAGCACACGGCAGAAACGGTGAAGAGCAAGCTCACTTACGTTGTGCCTGACAAGGAATTCGCGAAGTGGAATCGTAAGTTCCCTGACCGGAAAATCATGCGCGAGTCACACGTGCCGGAGCATATGAGGCTGCCAGGCAAAGACCGCGGAGAGCTCATCCAGAGAATCCTGACCGGACCCAAGCTCTACGAGAAGAAGGAAGAGGTCAAGATTGGTGGAGCACTGGCCAAGAAGAAGGGGCTGCGCCGGGTGGGGCAGCTCCTCAGTGGTTCCCGAATGAAGGCGTTGGAGGAGCGGGCTGCTGGTCTGGAGTCCCCATTTCGACGGCGCGCCCAGCGTGCGCTGGAGCCTGTCCGAAGTAGCGGGATGAAGAAGCGCCGTATAGAGGAGAGCCTCGGGCGCGTGAAGTCCAGAGGTAGGGTTGAATCCGCGCTGAAGGCCGAGCAGGAAGCAGTACAAAAGGCGAGAAAGACCACCAAGACTGTTGGGGGTGTGGCTGCTGGACTTGGGGCCGCGGCGCTTGGTGCTGGGGCGTTCAGCAAAGCCATGAAAGAGCCGGACTACGCGGCGATTGCGGCCGAGCAGCGCGCAAAGGCTTGACCCACAAGAAGAAGTCGGCCACTTTCAACGGGGATGATTCGCCGCAGCCCCTGCGAGTGCTACATCAAGTACCTGCTCGTGCACCCCGATGGGTACGCTGATACTGCAGTCATTGACCTGCTCCGGCTACAACAGCTCGATGTAGTGAGCGCGGCGTACATCGACCGCTTGAGGCGGAGCATGCGTCTGCCCAAGCCGTTCTACCCCAGCAATAGGCTGCATAGGCCGTCGAGCCGGTTTCTCCGAGCGCAGCATATCTACCTGCTGTTCCACCCCGACCAGTCCATGCGGGAGGCCCAGCAGATTTTGCGCCATGCCCGAGGCAAGGAGCTCATGGAGACATTGGTGCTCGCCGGTGAGCCTCCAGCCTTCATCGCTCACAGACTTTCCGGGGCCGGCTTCAAGTGCACGACTGAAACAGTTGAGCGCTACTGCCACCACTTCTGGAATCTCCGCCTACTCGACTCTACTGAGACTCGTGCACTACTCCGCTTGCGGTGGGAGTACGTCTCTGACGTTGAGGAGCCGGAAGATGCGCGCACGCGCACCGCGTTGAAGAAGGCGTACCACAACGACCCGCGGCGCATCGTGGCCGAGAACCCGGTCAGCCCGCTCGCCGGGGTGATGGGCCAGATGCAGCTTGGCTACATGCCCGGTCAGGTTGAGCTGTCTCGTCTAGCCGACGCAACTCGCACGGCGGCGCAGCTGCAGATGATGGCCTCATCGGTTGTAGGAGGTCCTGGCCGCGCTGCTGAGGCGAGGGATTGGTCCATGGTCGTGTCGGCCATGACTCAGCTCATTGCAGATATAGGCAGTCCGGAGGCAGAGTTGCAGAAGGAGCTGCAGCAGCTGGGGCTCAAGACCGAAGAGGCTATGGTCCCGCACATCAAAGAGCTCAGCGATGGGTCGCACACGGTGGATTTGCAGCCGATAGGAGACAGCGATGTCAGTGAGGAGCCAAGAGCAGGAGCGTCAGGTGGTACTGGGGGAAGTGCCGGATGAGAAGGCACGCGAGTACATCAATCATGCGCAGGATGTGAGCATCGGCAAAGATGCCATCCCGCAGTTCATCAAGTACAAGTGCTACAGCTTTCGGGCTGAGTACACGTTCATCGATGAGGACCTCGTCATCCATTTCTATCTGCCAGCTCACGCGAATCTGGAAACGCCGGAGGCGGAGCAACAGTGGATGCGATACTGGATTGGGCGCTTCGCCGAAGTGCTGGACCGGATAGCACGAGAACACTTCGAGGCGGAGCATCCGCGGCTGGTGGCGAAATACACTGAGGAAGTGGCCTCGTGGTGGTTCCGAGCGCAGGGTTTTGGGGGAGGTCTGTCTCCTGAGATGCTGGTCGTGCGCTTCTTCGAGAAGCTCGATGAAGCACTAAGGACTTCGAGCAACTGAACTCCACGCGCTGGTTGTAGAAGCGCACGTTGCCGAACGTCCATCCGCACGCCGCTCCATACTGACGTATGTACTCACGAAGGCTCTCCCTCGCTTTGGGCAGAACACCACTCAGCTGAAATGCCACCCGGTAGCCATCATCCTCTTCCCACGCCTGGACCAACCCTGTCAGGTTACCAGCGGCCCGATTCAGAGATTCCCACAGACCGCGCACTGCCTGTTCGGGGTCGCTCGTAGACTCAGGGGGGAACATGGCGGCTGAACAAGTCTACGTCGAACCAGAGGATGAGTGGGACGATAGTTGGTTCGACGACCGCATATGGACACCAGAGCCCGAGATTGTAGAGCAGCCGCTCGTCATACGTCAGAAGCGGAAGAAGCTGCCGAGAATACCGGAGGTTAGACCTTCGGACTTCACCGCCTTCGCCTTCCGCATGCCGAGGGAGGACGAAGAAGGGCGCATCGTCATCGACAACTTCTCGTTCGAGGGTCGCCGTCATCTGCGCCGTATATACGACACTCCCGCTAAGAAGCTGCTGCTCATCTGTGGTCGACAGGTCGAGAAGTCCACACTGCTGGGGAACATCGCTCTCTGCTACATGAGTCTAGTGCAGGGCTACCGCGTCTTGTACGTCAGCCCTTCTGCAACGCAGACGAAGACGTTCAGCAACGACCGAGTCAAGGAGCCGATTGAGACCAGTCCGATTCTCAAGAAGTTCACGACTCACATGCTGTCGCAGAACATCTTCGAGAAACAGTTCATCAACCGCAGCAAGATTACGATGCGGTACGCATTCCTCAATGCGGACCGAGCTCGAGGTATCCCCTCGTACATGCTGGACGTCGATGAGTTGCAAGACATCCTCGGAGACAACCTGCCGGTTCTCGAAGAGTGCCTCAGCCACGCTCCCGACCGTTGGAAGAGACAGGTCTACTCAGGAACGCCCAAGAGTCTCGATAACACCATCGAGCAGTACCGCGTAAAGCGCTCAACGCAGAGTGAGTGGGTGGTGCCACACAACTGTAGAGGAGGAGAGGGAGGTCGCTTCTGGAACATCCTTGGTGAGAAGAACATCGGGCTGAAAGGTCTCATCTGTGAGAACTGCGGCACTCTCATCGACCCCATGTGTGACGACGCGCAGTGGGCCTGCATGGTCTACCCCAGCGACAAGGTGGACTTCGAGAGCTACCGAATCTCTCAATTGATGGTGCCTTGGGTACCCTGGATTGACGTCCTCACGAAGTATCGGAACTACGGGCGCGACCGGTTCTACAACGAGGTGTTGGGGCTGAGCTATGACTCGGGGCTACGCCCGCTCACCATGCAGCAGGTGAAGGACCGATGCATGGACCACATCACCATGTCTGCAGTGGAGGCGTATCGGTCCAGAGCCTACACCACTCCGGTCTTCGCCGGCATCGACTGGGGTACTGGAGAGCACAGCTACACCGTCGTCTTCTTGGGCACCTACGTCGACATGCAGTTCCGCGTCTTCTTCGCTCACCGATTCACTGGTGAGGAGACTGAACCCGAGCTGCAAATCAAGCGCATCATCGAACTCCTGCGGTACTTCAACGTCCGGCTCATCGGCTGCGACTATGGTGGCGGGTTCGCCATGAACCACCGGCTCATTCGAGAGTTCGGAGCCGACAAGGTTCATCAGTTTCAGTATCTGGCACGAACCACCGGTAAGAAGGTGCAGTGGGACCCCAAGATGGGCCGCTGGAAGATTGCACGCACCGAAGTGATGAGCGACATCTTCAACGCCATCAAGCGCAACAAGTGCGAATTTCCTCGGTGGGAGGAGTTCGAGGAGCCTCACGGCAGTGACATGCTGAACATCTACTCGGAGTACAACGAGAAGCTCCGCATGATTCAGTACGACCACTCCCCCGACAACCCAGACGATTCCTTCCACGCGTTCTTGTACTGCTGGTTGGTGAGCATGCTCATCATCCCACGTCCTGACATCGTCGCGCCGACGAAGGAGGACCCACGTACTGGAATGCCCATGCAGAACTTCGCAGGTCCGGTAGACCAGAGCTAGTCGTCGAAGTCGATGTGGCTCAGGATGCGGTCATGGATGTCGCATCCAGTTTCCGGGAAGCGTTTGGTGGCCTCCGGTAATCCGTGCTTGGTACGGATGTAGAAGTAGGCAGCGTGGCGTAGACTACGTCTTCCCGCATCTAACCACCCATAGGCGATGCGCGTCATAGGCTCAGCATCGAGTAGTTCGATGGGGCAGTTGACCGTGAGCTTATTTGCTAGCTCCAAGAAAGGCTCCCACGGTTCATCCTTGCCCAGAACCTTCTCGATGAGCGCGAAGTACTCTTCGCCGATGGCCATGAACACCTTGGCCCAATTCAGAATCTCGTCGGCATCAGTGATACGTCGGTCTTTGTACTCGTGGACCTTGAGCCACATCGAGACGACCGAATCCTCGTCGAGCTGAAGCGGAGGTACACCGGCTCCACACATCTGCTCTAGGATGTCCACGCGCCGTTCGAGTGCGCGGGCGGTGGCGAACGCCTGAGCGGCGGTGACTGACACTTCAGGTAGGGTCACTCCTCGCCGGCGCGCCTCGGCCAGGGCGGACACTTCCTCCGACCAATACATCCTGGGCGCATTCAGCCTCTGTCCTGTAGGATAGTGGGGTCGGAGCATTCCTTGGCGCGCGAGTTGCATCACCTGGTGGACACTGACCCCGAGGACCTCTGCGGCCTCCTCGGGAGGAATCAGGCGGTTGCTTCCCATGACCTTGACCGACATGGTACTTCTTTTGTGCACGGCTGAAAGAGGTTCTGATGCACGACCTTCCATCCATCACCCTTCTGCAGCAGGCTCACGCAGTCCCCAAGACCGGAGAAGAACTCGAAGTTCTCGGGAAGACCGCGGCTTGTAGGTATGAATCGGGTGAGTGCTCCAGTCTCAGCGATGCTGTGGTGGAGACCGTCAAACACGCCGGCCTCTCCCCGGAGCAGGTGAAACGGGTCACCGAGTTCACCAACCAGGCGGCGTACCTCAACGAGTTCCGCAAGCTGGGGAGCAACCACAAGTACATCGAGTTCGACGGCGGCCCGGCCGACCCCGGCGCTGTGTTGAAGGACCTCAACGATGGGAGTGGCGGCACCGTCTTCGACCGTGGCGTCCTCGACTACGCCTCCCAGCCGTCGACTCCTGTGAAGACCGCATCCGTGAAGCGCAACATGGCTCGGCTGGAGAAGGTGGCTCAGCGCTTCATGAGCGATGCGGACTTGGCACAGTTCGCTGGCATGCAGCCGATGGGCATGGAGAATTGGCGGGACAACCCCATGTATCAGAACCAGCGGAAGCTGCAGCAGGTGGCGATGCTCAGTGCCATGACCGGCCGGCAGCCCATCAAGGTCGCTGCTGCTGAAGAGAAGCCGTTGCCCGGTAACGGGCTCGGTGAGCGAGGGAGGGGCGCTCCAGGACCGGGTTCTGGGTGTGACCAGCCGGGACGTCGGCTTGGGCAGAGGGGCGAGGTCCCCCGTAAGTTTAGGCACCGCGCTGCGGATTTGTCGGCGGTGCAGCTCGCTGGTGAGCGGAAGCAGTCGTCGGCCGAGCTCGACTTCAACCCGGCCGAAGCCGCCTTCGAGGACATGTTCCGAGCCGACGGGCCGGAGACTGAGCCGTACCACGAGCCCATGCAGGACACGCTCGACATGAGGGAGAAGCTCGCCGGCGCGCGGGACCACCTGACGGGTGAGCTCGGAGGGCTCGAGCTCGCCTTCGGCGAGGTCCTCGAGGACATGTACCAGCAGGTCAAGCAGGCGGCGCTGCAGGGCGCGACGCTCGGCCAGGTAATTCGTGCCTGGAACGACGTGGTCCCCGGGCCGGAGTACGTGAAGACCGCCTTCGCCCACATCGGCCCGCGCCTGCATGAGGAGGGAGTCTTCCCCTCCCTCGACTCCATCGGCGAGTCGCTCACCAAGACTGCGGCCACTGGGCTGGTAAACCACAGTCACCCTTTGGTCCAGTCCATGGCCGCGTATATCACCGTGCTCGATAAGCTGGCTCATGTGCGCGCAGCACGGGATGAGCTGGCTCAGGAGTTCGAGCGCATCGATTGGTTCGCCAAGCGTGCAGCTCCGACCGCTCAAGGGCTCAACATCATGAAGCGGATGGCCCAGAGTGGAGGGCTCATCCCAAAAGTGACGGGCGCTGCCAGGCGAGCGGGTGAAGCTGTAGCTCCTCGGGTGCAGCAGGTGGGGGAGGCCCTCCTAGGCGCCGGCTCTCCAGCCGCTGCGCAGATGGGGCAACTCGCTGGCGGCGCCGTCAAGTACACCCCGCATGCCGTTGCCGGATTGGCCGGCCTCGAGGCGTACCAGCGCGCCAAGTACAACCCGGCCTTCCAGACGGCGAAGAACGCCCTGCTCGGCCGCATTCCCTACACCCACCCCTGGCAAGTTCGGCAGTACCAGCTGCAGATGGGAGCATGAGATGAGCCCGCTCGACGAGTACATGGAGCTACGCAAGGAGGCGGCCACCCAGATGCTTCTACCGGGCTTCAGGCGTGGGGCCGGTACGCTGATGAGGGAGTTCGGCCACTCTGCCGTCAGCCCCCAGGCTGTCGGTGAAATGGGCAGGGCCTTCGGCATCGGTGCGGTGGGTGCCGCCGGCGCGGCGATGTTCGGCGGAGCTGTGTCTGGTGTGCGCAAGCTCATGGGTGCAGCGAGCGCCAAGCGCGACTTCCGGGACATGATGGACACCCACCCCGACCTGCACGACGTCCAGCAGGAGAACCCGCGCTTCTTCAACCAGGCGTACAAGTCGCTCAGGCGAATGAACCCGACCTACGCCAAGGACCCGATGATTGCCGGCAGCTACATGAAGAAGATGATGGCCTCCCCGGACACCGCGGGTTTGACGCTGGCACAGAGCTTCCGGCAGCCACAAGAGCACGGACAGCAGCCGCTCGGACTGCGCGTGGGCAAGGATTCGCCCGTCACCTTCAACGTCTGAGATGCTCAAGGTCAGCACCTTCTTCGCCGAGAGTGACCACGGCCTCGCCGCGGTACCGCTCTTCGGCAAGGCTGACGCAGCCTTTGAGAAGACGGCAGCGGCGGGATTGCTGCCGGAGGTGATGGCCTACATCGAAGGACTGAGGCCCCGGCCAGGAGCTCAGTACGTTCTCGTCAACGCTATGGGCGCCGGCGAGTACTACGGCTCAAACATCAACGGCGACTACTTCGAGGAGAGCGGCCTCATCCACAAGCCCGATGGCTGGAGCGGCAACCCGCTGACCGACAAGCTGTTGGCGAAGAACTGGCACTACGGATTCCCCACCTTCTACAACGCTCATCCGTACGCCCATCACCGCAACAAGGACCCCAGCCGGGCCTACGGTGAGGTCGAACTCGCAGTGTGGAACGACCACATGAAGCGGGTTGAACTCGTAGTCCGTGTGGACCTGGACAAGTGCAACAAGTTCGGAGGGGTCAGCGTCTGGGACCGGCTCAAAGAAGGTCAGTTCCCTGACGTCAGCATGGGCTCTCGTGTGCCGTTCGACCTGAGCTCCGTCAATACAGACTGGGAGTTGTACCGTAAGGCACTGGCGGGCTTCCGCCCAGGTAAACATAAGCATCCTGGCTTGGCGGTGGTGGAATTCCACAAGAAGCTCAAGGCCGAAAACGGTGTGGGCATCAAGGGTGTCTCCATCACCCGCAATGACTACGACGAGTGGACGAAGAATCACATGAACCGCATCCTGCCCGATGGCAGGAAGGTCTTCGTCTACAACCCGTTCCCCCGCTTCTTCGACATCAGCTTCGTCTTCATCGGCGCGGACAAGACCGCCAAGGTGATGGTGTTCATCATCCGCTGTGGAGGCCCGAAGTACGTCTCCTCTGCCGATGCTGCAGAGAAGCTTGGGTACGATGAAGTAGCTACAGAGCGGCTCGAGCGCGCTGCTTCGGAAGGCGTGAAGACCGCCAGCATTGCTGATGAACTTTTGAAGAGTGCGTTCCTCGGCAAGAAGAGTGAGATTGAGAAGGAGGTCGTGCCATCGCAGTTCGCGAGCAAGGCCATTCCGGTCCTGACCAAGTGCGAGAAGGACCTACCGGAGGAGGCGGTCAAGGCGCTGGCCTCCGTGCCCGAGAAGAATGCGCTCTCTACCCTCAGCGGAATGGGGATTGTGCTCCGGCCTCGGGAGTTTCAGCGCATCACCCTCATTCGTGAGGGCAAGGGACCGTTGGCGGACCAGCTCAGTGAGGCGGACCAGCTCTTTCCAAAGAGCAAGGACAGCTTGCCGATGGCCCTTTCTGCAGGCGATTTCATGCCTGCTCTGGCCCGGCTGCTGATGCCCTTGATGATGGAGCGTTCAGCGCTGGGCCCGTACGTCGAGAAGCGTGTTGTAGTCGTTGATTCTGACAAGAAACCCACCAAAGAAACGGCCACTTCCCATCCAGACGAAAGTCTCCGTAAGATGAGTGCTGCGTACAACGGGTACCGGCAGAGTTTGATGGATACAGTGGCGCACACCCAAGAGCTCATCGAGTCAGCAGCGCTGCCTGAAGACGTCGAGTTGCGAAAGCTCGCTGCCGCACCCGCTGAAGAAGTCTTCACCCAGTTGGCGGTCAACTACTTGGAAGACGCTTTCATGGATGAAGCACCGTTTGCCGTTACGGAAAACACGGTGGTACAACCCAAGGACCTCAGGCGATAGCCGGCGTGGAGAGGGGTCTCCCCCTCGAGGAACACGTGGAGTAACTCAGAGACCCAATCCCACGGAGAATCCCATGAACGAGTGGCTCGCGCAGATGTACGGCACCAACACGGACCCCCAGGTCGTCGAAGAAGAGCAGGCCAAGCTGGCGCAGGTGGAACTGTTCGCCAAGCTCGCCTCCGATTCCGGCGTCGACCTCGACGAGTACACGGATGAGCAAATCCAGGAGCTCTTCAACGAGGTCATGCTCAAGGAAGCTCAGGAGAACGAGCCCGGCGAGGGCGCTGCTCACGAGAAGTCCGAGTCCAAGGCCAAGGAAGAGGGCGAGGACGAGGGCGAGGCCGCGACCAAAGAGAAGGCCAAGGAGGAGTTCGCCGAGAAGAAGGCGTTCTCCGAGAAGTTCGCCGAGGCCGACTTCATGGGACGCGTGATGGCCCACGCCTTCACTCAGGAGAAGGACGCCATCGAGAAGACCGCCAAGGAGGACAAGAAGCCTCTGAGCGAGCGCGTTGGTGAGGCAGCTGGCCGCAACCTGGAGAAGGGCACGGCGGCCGTCGGTGGTGGCTACGGCGGCGCAGTGGGTGGTGTCGGTGGTGCGGTTGCGGCGCGCAAGGCCGGCGAGAAGATTGTCGGCAAGCACTGGGTCCGCTCCCAGCAGGGAGGCAAGCTCGGCCGGCTCGGCAAGGCCATCGGCGGCAAGAAGGGCCAGATTGCCGGCGCCGCTCTCGGTGCGGCAGGCGGTGCGGCAGCCGGCGGGCTCGCCGGTCGCGGCTACGGTCGGTTCGCCAAGGGAATGACCCGAGGTGCGGCCGAGGAGAAGAAGGCGTCGGCCACTCCGAACCTCGACCTCATCGCGGCAGAGCACGCCGTGAAGATTGCCGAAGCGGCGGAGTACGACACCGATGAGGCCATCGAGCGCCTCAACGCGGTGCTGACCCTCGGCGTCGAGGACAGTGAGAAGCTGGCCTACGCGCCCGACGAGGAGACGGCCGTTCACATCCGCGGGCTCGAGCTGCTCGAGTCTGCCGGCTACCCGGTCAACTGGGAGGAAGTCTTCGGCGAGTAGAGCTCTGGTGAGGTGATGGGTGGTTCTCTGGCACAAACTGGCTGCTTCGTCCGGGTCGGGATTACCCGACCCGACGCAGTCCGAGGCCAATCTGGGTCAGGTGCCACCCGTGGCCATCGCGAACAAGCCGCCCCCGGGCCGCACGGGACCGCGGGGCTTGCAGCCACGTCAAACGTACTCCCGCGTGAACACGGGGAGTCCACCGGTGCCTGATGCAGGAGCTTCGTCCCAGAAAGCCTCACCCCCTCGAGGGATGGAGTTCCTCCCGCAGAAGGTGGCTCACTCAGAGGAAGGTTTCATGAACAGCATGATGCGCAAGCCGCTTCTTCAGGACCTCGTCAAGGAGGCGATGGAGGGGACGGTTCAGAAGGTGAATGTCACGGCGGAAGCTCTCCGTCAGTTCGGTGGCTACCCGAACGACGAGGAACAGACCAAGACCGCGTCTGTCGAAGAGCCGTCAGTCCTGAATGGCGAGTTCGTGGAGAAGCTCGCCTCGGCGCTCGAGTACATCTCCGACGCGCTCGAGAAGGACGCCGCCAACCCCAACTCTCCCGACAACGCCTCCCCCGGCGTCGGACCTGGTCAGGGTCAGAACACCCTGCAGGTCATGAAGGCCGAGTCCAGCGAAGAGAACATCGACGCTGGCGAGGGTGGCAAGGCGGTGCCCAAGGAGCAGCCGCCCATGAACCCGTCGCTTCAGAGCGTCCCGGGTCAGAGTTCTGACCCATCCAACGCTCTCGAGAGCAACGACTCCATGATGCACGGCGAGCAGCCCGTCGAGCCCATCAGCAACGAGAAGGCCAGCATCAAGGCGGCCCAGGCCCTGTTCGAGAAGAACTTGGAGCGGCTCGGCCTGCCCAAGGAGGCATCTCGTACGCTCCAGGCGCCACCGCAGGCCAAGCTCGGCGGGGCCAACCAGGAGCTGCTCGCCAAGAACCTGGCGCGCCTCGGCTTCCAGAAGCAGGCTGAGGATGCCATCAACCCGGCGCAAATCTCCGCCGGGCCCGCACCCGCGCAGGGCGCCGCTGCTCCTCCTGGAGTGAGCGAGGCGGAGAAGGGGCCCATCCCGGCCGAGCCCAGCGACGTCAACAGCCAGAAGCGCCTCATCGCTTCCAACGACGCGGCTATCAACTACAGCAAGCGCGACGCGAAGGCCGACCCGAAGAAGGACATGGGCAATCTGTTGGCCGAGCCGATGCAGAGCAAGGCCACCGACAAGACCCTGAGCCGGGTCTGGGACCACACCGACCAGGCCGGCGCGAAGATTGCCGGCGACATGACCCGCACCGCCGCGGCTCGGGCTCTGCTCGCGAAGCTGGCCTCGAAGCAGGAGACCAAGACCGCCGAGGGTGAGAGCTGTGCCTCCGGCGAGGACAAGGTCCGCAGTGCGGTCGCCAAGGCAGTCAAGGGCAAGGAGAAGGACTCGCAGGGTATGGGCGGACCGACCCCGACTCCCGAGGGCCACTCCGGTTTCCGGTCCGCTGACGTCGGCGGCATGTAGGAGCCATCATGAACGACCAGGAAAAGCAGAAGGTTGCGCAGGTCCTCAAGGACGCCGCCGCCGGCATGCGTCAGCTCCAGGCGGAGCGAGATGCGGCCATCACCATGGCGGCCAGCCACCAGGAGAAGCTGGCCACCATCGAACGTCGGCTCATGGCCGAGAAGGTCGCTGCGGAGATGCACCGTAAGGGTCTCCGCACCGACGAGAACTTCAGCGACCTCGCAGACGACCTAGAAAAGGCCGCTGCCGAGGGCAAGCTGGCGACGATTCAGGAAGCGGTGGACATGGTGGCACCAGACATGGGCATCAAGACCGCCTCCATCAACCACGACACGGCGCAGGCCGGCTCGGGCACCTCGGAGCTCGAAGCCTTCCTCGTCGGGCAAGTCGGCTAGTCCGACGAGGACCATTCAAGGAGTCCTTCCCCAGGAAAGCAGGAGACAATCATGAGCACCATCCAGAAGGTCAACTTCGAGAACGTCTCGAACATGATGCAGGTCCAGACGCGGGACTTCGAGCTGGCGGCTGCGCAGAAGGTCATCGTCAACCCGCTCAACGCCAACGCGCTCATCGACGGCGAGTGGATGAACTTCGACAGCACCGGCAAGCTCGTCCGCGCCGTGGACATCAGCGGAGCAGAGGGCACGGCAGCCACCGCCATCAGCTGGCCGGCATGGGGCGAGCGGGGGCGTACCGACTGGCAGGCTCTCGGCGGCCGGAAGATTCCGCTGCTGTGGCTCGGCCCGTGGGAGTTCGACACCCGCGTGTTCAAGGCCACCGGCGTCGGCGCGCTCACGGACATCACCGCCATCGGCCAGGCCGTTCAGGTCGCGGTCATCGACATCGGCGGTACGAAGTACGCCGGCCTCGCTGGACACGACGGTGGCCCGCAGGTGGGTGGCACCGACACAGGCATCATCGTGGCGCGCGTCGTGCGCCTCCCGGCCAACAACGGCGGCAAGCTGCGGATTCGCGGAGGCATGCTGTACTGAGCAGCGCGCCTTCCTAACCTCTCTGGCCACCAAGGACTGAACCAAGGAGAACCATCATGAGCAGCGTCGTTTCACCGCGAATGCTGAACGACCTCTTCGCGCAGAAGCTGAACACGCAGGAGGGCAAGGAAAAGATTGCCCAGTACGGCGGCAGCTACATCCGCGACCGGCTACGCGAGGTCAGCTTCGCACGCAAGATTCTTCCGCCGGAGCAGGTCACGCGCAACGACTGCCAGCGGTCCACGAACCACGACACCCTCGTGAAAATCGTGGACATCGAGCCGCAGTCCCGCGCGATGGCCATCACGTTCCGGGGGCAGCCCTCCGCCCGCTTCATCCGCGCGCCCCGCGCGGAGTGCGCGTTCTTCACCATCAGCTCGGAAATCTTCCAGAAGACCGAGCAGGAACTGCTGGCCTACGAGATGCCCATCACCAAGGTCATCGAGGAGAACAGCGTGAAGGACATCCAGGAAATCGAGGACCGCGAGTTCCTGCTGCACATCGAAGCGGCCGTGCAAGCCCTGCAGACCGAGGCCAATGGCGGGACGCCGACGGCGCTCAACAACACGGCCATCGGCACGACGGTCGAGTTCAGCGTCCGCAAGGGCGAGCTGGCTCGGGCGTCCGGCGTGGGCGACGACGCCGTGGTGCGGCCCATCCAGCGGGTGGACATCGTCAACCTGTTCAAGATGCTGGACGGGAATCGGCTGCGCGCCGAGCGCATGCTGATGACCGAGGTCGACTACGACGACATCCTTCAGTGGACCGTCGAGGACCAGGGCGACCGCATCCAGTCGGAGACCACGGTCGACGGCTACAAGTACAACACGCTGCTCGGGCGTGCGTACATCCGCACCATCAAGACGGACCTGCTTCGACCGGGCAACGTCTACATCTTCACCGCTCCGCAGTTCTTCGGCCGGTTCTTCATCCTGAACCAGACCAAGTTCTACATCGACAAGGTCGCCAACCTCATCTCCTGGCAAGCCTGGGAGGACATCGGCATGCTGGTGGCCAACATCGCGTCGGTGCGGAAGATGGAGCTGTACTCGGCGGACGCCAACCCGTCCACCGACGCCGACAGCCTCCTCGCCAACTTCATTCCGAAGGAGGAGGAAGAACTGGGAGCGGTCAACAACCGCGTCGACTCGGGACTCAAGTTCCCGCAGGTCGTCCAGTTCTAGTCGCAGTTCCGCCCTTGGTCGGCCCGGAGTTGGGCGCCGGCGCCTCCGGTGTGTCGGCGCCCTTCTTCGTATGGGCCGTAGGGGCCAACCTCAACAGGAGAACAGACCGTGGCCGCCAAGAAGAAGCCCGAGTTCTACCAGATTCGTTCGGCCGTTCGTACGCTCGACACGCGAGTGCAGCGCGTCACGTCACCGGCCCGGCACCGCTTCACCTACATGTTGGGTGGTGGGCTGGTCCGCCTGACCCGCAAGCGCCCGGCCACTGTGTCGGCGGACGTGCTTCAGAAGCTCCTGCCTGAGCTCAAGGACAAGGAGCAGCAGGGCATTCTCGTCGTCACCAACGCTGCGGGCGAGCGGCTCGACCTCAACAGCCTCAAGGTGGTGAGCAAGCCGGCTCCGGCTTCGCCGCTGCCCAACATCCAGCCCGACTCTATCGCCAACGACAAGAACGAGGGCATCGGCAAGCCGATGGCACCCGAGGAGGGCGCACTGCCTGAGGGAGCCGTCGTGCCCGCTCCGGTGGTCACCCGACCGGACCGCATTCCCGAGGGCATTGAAGAGCCTGACGGAGCCCCCGAAGTCGTCGAGAAGAAGAAGGGCGGTCGCCGGAAGAAGGGCTGATGTCAGAAGCGCTGCAAGGTGTGGAGAGCGCAACGCCCACTCTACGGGCGTTCGTACATACCGTGCGCCTCTACATGAGGGATTTCCCTGAGCTCAACCGGCTCATCGCAGGCGAGGAGAGCACCGACCGGATGATTGGCTGGGCGGTGCTCGACGCGCTCAATGCGTTCAACGGCACTCCACACGTCACCAACCTGACCCTCGAAGAACTGTTCGCGCGCAACCAGCAGCATCTGATGTTGCGCATGACGGTGATATCGCTCGTCGAGTCGGTGGGCCTCCTGCAGACGCGCAACCACATCAACTACTCCACCGGTGGCATCAACGTCGGCGTGAACGACAAGACGCCGCTTCTCATGAACTGGCTACAGTACTTCAAGTCCTACACCGACCAGCTCAAGCAGCAGGTCAAAGTGAGCTTGAACATCGAGGGCATTCTGGGCTCGGACCAAGTGGGTGCCCATAGTGAGTACTGGGCCGCGAATCTCTCCTACCTCTCGTACTACTGAGGCGTCATGGCGGCTCTCTACACGCGCAAGTTCGGCAAGCTCGAGGACATGCAGCTCTTTCTGCAGGGCGGCATTCGCGGCGGCAAGAAGGTCGTTCAGCTCGACGGTAAGGTCTTTGGTCTGCACGGCAAGACGCTCGTGTTCAACACCCCGACTGGCACGGTCACGTTCGCTGATGCTACCAACGCCGGCCTTACCTACAAGCAAATCGTCGACGAGATTGCCGCTGACGTGACCACTGTCGTGGGTAGATTCGACGGTGATGGTCGCCTCACCATCTTGGACGCCGACCTCAGCGGCCCCATCGACCTCGACGTTACCGGCACGGCCAACAAAGCTCTAGGCTTCAGTACGGTCAATGACACAGTCGGAACGCTCTACGCCGCGCCGGATGGTTCGGCTCCACGACTCGTCACCATGGGAGGCAACTCTCAGGGTGATGGCTACCACGTTGTGACGGAGGAGTGATGTCACGCATCGAAGACGCATTGAGACGGGACATCCCTCTGCATGTGGCGGCAGAGTACTTCTCCATGGTGAAGCAGGCTCGTGAGCTCACGATGAAGGGACGCGAGCAAATCAAGGAGAAGAACTTCGCCATTCCGAAGGGTGATGGGCCAGGAGATACTGGCAAGTACCCCATCCACGATGAGCGCCATGCGAAGACCGCGCTCACCTATGTGGAGCAGCACGGCACGCCGGCGGAGAAGGCCAAGGTCTACTCGGCAGTGGCGAAGAAGTACCCAGGTCTCAGCCGCGAATCGAGCGTTCCTGCACTGCGAGAGAAGGCTCAGGAGAAGAAGGCCGCGGAGGAGAAGAAGGCGCCTATCAAGACGATGCACCCCGGAATCTCGGCGGCCATCGGCGCGGGTGGTGGTCAGGGAGTTCCTGACCTTGCGGCTGCTGCCTATCAGAAGATGAAGGGCAAGTCGGTTCGTGGAGCCGGCGTCAAGTCCCGCCTCGTAGGTGGCGCCATCGGTGCAGCTACGTTGGGAGCTGCCGGGTTGGCTGCACGTCGGCAGGAGAAGAAGCATCAGAAGCAGGAGAAGACGGCGGCCGATGAGTCCGACTCCGAACTGCGAGAGAAGGGACGACAGCGCGCTGTCTCCAGCATGGCCGCCGAGTTCGAGCGGGAGAAGTCCCGTCGGGCAGAGCGCGCCGGCGGCGCCCTGGGCGCCCTGGGTGGAGCTGCAGCAGGGGCGTTGGCTGGTAAGAAGCTCGTGGGTGGCAAGCTCGGGACGCTTGGTGGGGCGGCTCTCGGTTTGACCACCGGGCGGCAGGCCGGCAAGGAGGTCGGCACCGAGGTCGACATCAAGCGGCACGAGAAGACCGCGGCGCTCAGATTCGATGAGGCGGCAGAGGCGCAGCTGCGCCCCATCGAGGCCGACACGCGTAAGGGTATGGGCAAGCTCTTCCGAGATGCTGGCATCGTGCGTGGGGCCGTACCCTCCGCTCTGGTCAGCGGGCTGGGAAGCGCTGCCCTCACCGCCGGAATGGGTGGTGGACTACGCGGGGCAGGCCGCGCCGCCGGCGCTGGCGCCCTCGGCGGGCTCGTCTTGGGCGGTCTCGGCGGTGCTCTGGCCGGGCAGGCCAAGGGGCAGGAGGCAGCCGAGCGCCTCAACGAGATGCGCCGCAACGCCGTCCTGGGGCGGGCCATCCAACAGCAGGCAGCTGCGCCTCCGCCGGAGGCAGTTCAGGAGCCGGTGAAGGCCGCTGCTGCCCGCATGAAGTTCAAGCTGGCCGCCACCAAGCTGGCCGACGACGGTGCCATGGGCCAGGAGGCCCCCATGACCTCCCCGACCGCGCCTGAGCTGCAGCCCCAGAACTATCTGGCGGCCGAGCAGATTGGCCAGCAGGCCCAGGACGCGACCGAGATGGCCTACTACAAGGAGCAGGCCCGTCAGGCTCAGCAGCAGGCGGCCATGGCCTCTCAGCAGGCCGAGGCGACGGCCGCTGCCTCCGCCGAGGGCCAGGCGCAGGCCCAGCAGCTCCAGCAGCAGGCGATGATGGCTCAGGATGAGGCCACCAAGCAGACCCAGGTGGCCGCCCAGCTACGCATCGCCCTGCAGGCCCAGCGGGCCAAGCTCATGGACGTGGTGAGCCAAGACCCGACTGAGGCCCTGGCCGCCGAGATTGGGCAGGGGCCGGCGCCGGCGGTGCCGCCGGGGGCCGAGGAGGCGGGGGCCGCCGCGGGCGCTCCACCGCCGCCCGAGGCCGGTATGCCCCAGCCTCCGCCTTCGGCCGCCGCCGCCAAGGAGATGGAGGAGGCCGCCCGCGCCCAGAACGACGCCGCCGAGCAGACCGCTCAGGCCGAGGGAGCCGCCCAGGGTGGCCCCGCTGCCGCCCCACCGCCCGGAGGCCCCGCCGGGCCGCCCGGCGCCGCCCCACCTGCAGGACCGTAGCTAGGAGCCAGTCATGTTGGACCAATTCCTCGAGGTCGCCTACGAGGCACAGCAGAAGAAGGAAGCTCAGGCCGAGATGGTCGAGGGCTTCAAGAACCTCCCCGAGCGGGAGCTGTTCAAGCTGGCCACCGGTCAGACCAAGCTCGCCATGTACGACGGGGACGACTGGCTCGAGAAGTACAAGGACACGGAGCTCTACCCCGAGGCCCTACAGCTCGAGCAGCAGTGCCTGCAGGCCAAGATTCAGCAGGAGCAGAAGCGCTTGGCCGAGCAGGAGGAGCGGGACTCCAAGCGCGAGGAGCAAGATGAGGAGTGGCGCGCGATGGACGCCATCCGCCTGAAGAAGCGCATCCTCGACCTCAAGCTCAATCAGGCAGAGCTCGCAGCTCTCGGCTCAGAAGGCGGAGAGGCCGGCGAGGAAGAGGAGTCTGAGGAGGAAGAGGCCGAAGAGGAGGCCGAGGAGCCTGAGGCTGAAGAGGGCGAGGAAGAAGCCGAGGCCGACAACGCCGCAGTGGCAGCTGATGAGAAGGCTGCTTCAGACATGAAGACTGCAGTGTCTATTGATTGGGTGCGTCGCGGCGCTAGGAGTGGTGCCAAGCAAAGGACTCTGAAGGGGGAGGGTGAGAAGCTAGTTCAGTCCATCCGCAAAGCTCGAGCGCCGTCGCCCAAGAGGCAGGCGGCTAGCAAGGGTCTAGCTGAAGGCATGGTAGAGGCTGCCCGAACCAAGAAGGCGTCAGCGGCTCTCACGAAGGTCGCTCAGCCTCCGGCGGCGCAATCCATGAACCCCATCAAGGCTCGGCGGGTTGTCCAGCCTCAGCTGGAGGACGTGGCTCTCGACATGGACCTGCCCGAAACCTACACGCCACAGGACGTAGAGGCCGGCGGTGCGCTGCTCGGTGAGAACATCGCAGCTCAGCGGGGAAAGCTCCAAGAGCAGGCTCAGTACGCCCAAGAGCATCCGGTGATGAACAAGCTGAAGGGCGCGGTGCCCGGCGCTGTGATTGGCGGGGTGGGCGGTGGCCTAATCGGTGCAAGTACGGGAGGTACGGGCAAGCAGATGTTGGCTCGGGGAGCCATCGGTGCTGGCCTCGGCGCGCTCGGCATGGGAGGAATCACCGCTGCCGCCACTCCCGGCGCCGCGAAGCGTCAGGAGACGGCGGGTGAGTACGAGGCTGCTGAGCAGGCGCTCACGCCAGAGCTGCGGCAGGCCCTGGTAGAGCGTGAGCTCAAGGATTGGGGAGCTGAGCAGGCGCACAACCGGGCTCTTGCTTTGGCAGAGGCTCGAGCACCTCGTACGAACATCTCGCAGACGACGCGCAACGTCATGCGTCCGCCGTACGCTGCGGAGGATGAGGACGAAGGGGACTACCGGTATGCGTCCGCTCAGCTCAAGCTCGCGGCGGCGAAGATTCGCATGCGCCAAGAGATGGAGAAGGAGGCGTGGGGCCCGGTGCTGGCGGCGATGGGCAAGGGCCTGCAGGGCATGGGGCAGTTCGCTGCCAAATCCGGCCGTCAACTCGGTGGTGCCATCAGCCGTGGCGCCAAGGCAGGTACGGTAGCGCCGGTAGGCCGCACCCTGGGTAGGCAGGCGCAGGCTGGAATGATGCGCGCAGGCCAGTGGGCGGCGAAGAATCCCAAGGCTGCCCTAGGTATTGCTGGCGCCGGCGCGCTGGGCGTTGGTGGTCTGGGGTACATGGCAGGCCGCGGCTCCAACCAGTAGGAGATGCATTTGAGTGCCCTGCCTGAAGGTCATCAACATCAAGGTTCGGTCTCTGTCGGTCGAGTACAACGAGGTCTCTTGGGAACTCGAGCCGACCAGCGAAGACGCCCTTGACTACACCTTCGAGGTGTTGAGGTCCGAAGGACCTGAGGGACCTTTTGCGCCAGTTGCTCCTCCATTCGACGACCAGTACATCTTCGTCGACAACATCATCAAGAGCGCGAATCGACACCGTCAGTACTTCTACAAGGTGCGAATCACCAGCAAAATGTCTGGTGATTCCGAGGAGTTCGGACCTGCATCTCTCGGCGCAGATGCAGAGCTGGTGACGATTGAACTGCGCACTCACATGAACCTCTTGTTCAAGGAGTACGCGGGTCGGTTGTGCTGGCTGCTGCCGGTGCGCACCTTCGGGCAGCGCTGCACGTGCTTCAACGAGACGCTGCAGCGTCGCACGCGTTCTGGCTGCCGTACCTGCTACGACACCGGCTTCGTCCGTGGGTACATGCACCCCATCGAGTTCTGGGCGCAGTTCGACCCCAGCCCCAAGGCAGAGCAGGAGACCAGCCTCGGTAAGCTCGAGCAGAGCAACACCACCCTACGCTTCGGCTATTGGCCACCGGCCAAGCCTGGCGACCTCATCATCGAGAGCGAGAATCGACGGTGGAGAGTGGTGCAGGTCAGCTCGACGCAGCACAATCGAAGCGTGGTCCATCAGGAAGTCCAGGTCCACGAGGTTCCCAAGAGCGACATCGAGTACCTCATTGAGCTGCAGCTCGATAAGGCGCTGCGCGACATCACGAGCTCGCCCCCACGCAACTTCACCAACCCACACAACCTCGAAGCTTTCGAGGACGAGCACATCCCAGCCATCTACGACCTCTACTCCGGGTGCAGCCGATGACTGCGTCAGTTCAGTACAGCGCTATGGCTGATGAGCTCACCAAGATAGCTCAGCAGCCACAGGATGCAGCATCGAGTCCGCTTGAGGAGCAGAAACTTCCTCCGCACCCGGCACTCACCGCTGGTAAGGGAGCTCTGGGCTTCGGCGCCGGTCTGGGAGCTGGCTACCTGGGAGCGAAGGGGCTCGACCTGGCCATGGGTGGCCCAGGCAAACTGGCACCATGGGGGCTCAAGGCGGCGCCTGTACTCACCGGTCTTGGCGGACTGGCCTACATGCACTCTCAGGGCGTCACGCTCGACAAGATGCGCGAGGACGCTGCTGTGCGCCGGCGCATGAAGGAGGCTCAGCGTGGTCGCGTCAATTCCTGAGACGCGGGCGCTGTCTGCCTTCCCGGGCAGCAGCTTCAAGTACGGACCGCTCATGCATGTCCGCTACTTGTTCATCAGGTTCTGTCAAGGCTTGTTCCACGCGGCGCCGGAGAACTGCTACCACTGGGTAGAAGACCAGCACACCACCGAAATCTTCATCGCTGACGAAGAGACGCTCAACCCGGAAGTCATCGCCAAGCGGCCCGGCATCTCCTTCACTCGAGGCCCAGTGCAGTTCTACTCGCTCGGCATCGACGACATGCAGGAGTACGACTTCAGCTTGGATAAGAAGACCAAGGGTGTCCTCATTCCGGGCACGATGACCATCAACTGCTGCTCCAGAGTGCCCATCGAAAGCGAGCACATCGCATGGGTTGTCGCCGAACATCTGTGGCTTCTTCGACACCTCATGATGAGAGCTGGATTCTTCGAGATTGCCCGAGGAATTCAAGTCGGTGCGCCTTCAGCGGCTGGCTCCATCATCGCGCAAGACCGCGGTGAGGAGTTCACTTGTACGCCGGTGAGCGTGCCCTTCCAGTTCGCACGTACTTCTTCCTACACCCCGCTGGGCAAGGAAATCGTCAACAACATCGACATGAACTTGAGAGTCCGTAGGGGTTTGCCCATACAGAGTCTCGGTCCCGCACAAGCTGGACACGAGTATCCCATGGGTGTCTATACCTGCCAGCCGGAGTCATTTGCGCCTAACGCCGCCGACCTCCAGCGGGATGAAGACCTGCCCAAGATTCCTCACCCGCTCAATCCGGCAAAGACCGTGAGAGTCCGCGTTGTTCGGCCCCATCGGGCGGGTACCAGACTCATCCAACGCCAGGGCGCCACTATTCCCATAGTGCGGCCCTGCGTGGAACAATCGAACTCGCAATCAGCCCCAGTGTTTACGCAGCAAGGCTAGAGAAAGGAGCCCGCAGTGGCCGCAGAACAGCTTGCACGCCCCGGCGTAGAGGTCATCCAGGAGTTCCGCACGGTCACTCCTTCTGTCATCACGCCTACGCTCAATCCCTGTGTGGTCGGTGTGGCGAAGCAGCTCGTGGAGGTGCTTCAGTCCGATGGGGCTGGTGGCTCCGAGCTCAACCCGGATGCGCTCATCACCCTACCCGGCTTCTTCATCGCGTCGGCCGGCAGCGGTAGCCCCGTGGTCTACGGTGGATTGGACGGCCTGGCGCTGGCCCTGTCCATCAATGAAGGCCCGGTAGTGACCATCACCTTCGCCGACCCAACGGCGACCGGACTGACCCCAGCGACGGTGGTCAACGCCATCAACCAGCAGTTCACTCAGGATGGCATCACTTCGGCCATCGCAGAGACGGTGGGCACTGACCGCTTCCAGGTGCGCACTACGGGGGTCGGCGAGTTCCAGAACATCTTCGTCGACTCGACTACCGCTCAGGCAGTGGCGGACGCGTTCGGTATCGGTCTGCAGAAGACCTATCAGGGGCTGACCAGCTACAACCAGTACATCGTCACCGTCCCGGAAATCGCCTTCCCGGACCCGCGTGACAACCTCGACGAGCTCGCCATCCAGAAGGACACCATCCGGGTCTTCCTGTACCAGGGTAGCGGCACTGGGCTACAGGAGGTCAAGCGGGACGAGAGCTTCCTACGTCGCGGTGAGGTGAACGACCAGGCCAGCTTCACCAGTACCATCGCTGGCCCGCCGACGTACCCGACGGACTTCTATGACAAGACCGTGCGCATCCTGGTGGATGGGGTGCTGCAGGTCTACACGTTCCCGGGTTCTGGTACGGCCCCGGCCGACGCCGACGCTGTGGCCACACTGCTCAGCGCTGGTTTCAGCGGTGTGACGGTGACCAACTTGGCCGGCGTTCTGACTTGGACGCGCGACGACGGTGGCTACGCCAACACCATCGCTGTGGATGGCACGGCCGGTACTGCCCACACCATCCTTGGTCTGACGACTCAGAGCTCCGCAGGCATCTCCATCCGAGCCATCGACGATGGCAACGGTGATGCCGTCACTCCGCTGCTGCAGTTCGACGGGGCATCTCCGCAGGACTTCACCGCCACTGGCGCACCCGCCACGGCGGCCGTCCTGGCCGGTACCGGTGTGGTGACCTACGGCAACATCAGTGCCGGTGACACCCTCGTCATCTCCGATGGCAACCAGGAGCAGACCATCACCTTCCTGGGCACGGAGACGAGCATCGATGGTGGCTCCCCCGACATGAAGACCACCATCGAGGCGGTGGTGGGACCGGCTGCCGGAGGCAAGATTACCGTCGATGACGCTGGCACCGACCAGCTACGGCTCACCCACTCAGACCTCGGCGAGGAGTCGTACATCAAGCTGGTGGGTGGCACGGTCAGCTTCGCTGACCTGGACGATGATGCCACCCCGACGTTGTACGCCGGCGTCACGGCCAACGGCGACCCGTTCGCCCCGCAGCCGGGTGACCACCTGTACATCGACGGGTTGTTCTACGCCACCATCACCAAGGTCGCCCCAGGCGGAGCTGGTAACGAGGACGTGCTGAAGATTGACCGTCAGGTCCCCATCAGCAACAACATCGGCCGCCGGTTCTACATCATCTCGCAGGACATCGTCCCCGGGGATGCCGCCATCGGCGTGACCATCCCGACACCGGACCTGACGGTGGATGCAGAAGGCAACGTCATCCTCAAGCACAACCTGCTGCGGGACACCACCGGCGCGCCCATCAGTGGCAAGGCGCCCATCTACCTGTCGTACACCGCCGTGCGTCAGGATGTGACGGCTCTGGCCAGCAACCCGGGCTTGCTGCGTTTCGACACCACGACTGAGCTCGACTCGGCTCTGGAGCCCATCAACACCGACAACCCGTTGGCGTTGGGGTTGTACTACGCGATGATTAACGCCGCTGGCATCCAGGTGACCGGTCTGGGCGTGGACGAAATCAGCGCGGACAGCCCGTTCGGTACGGTGGAGGCATTCACCCGGGCGGCGGAGTACCTCGAGGGCTACGAAGTGTACGCCCTGGCTCCGCTCACCCACGACCGAACGGTCGCCGAGGTGTTCAACACCCACGTCAACTTCATGAGCGAGCCCGAGAGCAAGGGTGAGCGTATCGTCATCTGGAACCCGGAGGTTCCGACCAACCGCAACGACACGCTGGTCGCCTCGGGCACCGACGGCGACGGTCTGACCACCACCACCTTTGACACCAAGGTGGTCAACCTCAGCGCGCTGCTCCTGAACGCCGGCGTGGATGCCACCGGCACCATCCCGGTCAGTGATGGAGTCCTCCTCGACATCGCCAGCGATGCCAAGCGCTACAGCGTGGAGAGCGTCAGCGGCGGCGTGGTGACCATCCGTACGGTCTTCAACGCCGGCGAGAACGATGACGGCTACTACAGCACTACCGCCCTCACCCTGCCTCTCATCAGCGAAGCCTTCGCGATTCGTGTACGAGGCACCGCGCTGGTCACGGCAGCTGGTACGGCAGACAAGGATGCCATCGCGGAGACCGTGGCCACGACCGGCCAGGCATTCCAGAACCGTCGGTTCTGGATGACCTTCCCGGACCAGGCGGCGGCCACCATCGAAGGGCTCGAGCAGCTCGTCAACGGCTTCTACATGAACGCGGCCATCGCGGGCATGATTGGCCAGCAGCCTCCGCAGCAGTCCTTCACCAACTTCCCGATGACCGGCTTCACCCGGGTCATCGGGTCGCAGGACACCTTCAACGACCGGCAGCTCAACGTGATGGCCGGCGGCGGCGCCTACATCATCGTGCAGGACGCTGAGGGCGCCCCGCTCATCAGCCGGATGGCTCTGACCACCGACCTGACGAGCATCGAGACCCGGACTGACTCCATCACCAAGGTCGTGGACTTCACCGCGAAGTTCATGCGCCGGGGCCTGCGGAGTTTCATCGGCCGGTTCAACATCACGCAGGGCTTCCTGGACACTCTCGGCTCCGTCATCCAGGGCCTGCTCGGCTTCTTGGTGGAGACGGGCGTGCTCATCGGTGGCAACCTGAACAACCTGGTGCAGGACGAAGATGCCCGGGACACCGTCCTCATCGACGTCTCGCTCGACCCACCCTACCCCTGCAACTACATCCGCCTGACGCTGGTGGTGTGAGGCCCCCCGATGTTGGACCTCGTCACCACCCAGGCGCTCCGCGATGAGCTCGTGAAGATTGCCAACGTCAAGGCGTTGGCGATTGGCAAGCGACTCGCGAAGCGGCCTCTCCCGCCCAGCGTCCGAGGGCTGAAGCCAAAGGCCGAGGCCCTCAAGAAGGTGGACTTCAGCATCGACCCGAAGCAGATGGCGTCCTGGGCGGGGAAGACCTCCACGGCGTCGGTCAAGTTGTCGGCCAAGCTGCCTCCCCAAGCGAAGGCCAGCTTGGAAGCCCTCGCCACACGGCTGGCCAAGAGCGAGAAGAAGGTACCTCAGAAGCTCGTCATGAAGAGCCTCGGCGGAGGCGGTGGCCTCATCAGTGGCAGGGGCAAGGCTGCCGTCATGGGCCTGAAGTAGAATACTCGTAGAAGGAGAAGGACATGGCAGGAAACTACAGCGACTGGTCGCCCTACACCAACTACGTCCAGGCCGGCCTGGTCGACGGGGCGTACGTCAACGCAGGGCACACGCTGCTAGCCGCCGGCCCTCCGCGCATCGCCAACATCGGCGGGGCTGCGAGCTTCGCTCAGGCGGTGAGCGGTGATGGGCAGTCAGCCAATCAGATTGTGCTGCCCATTGGCATCATCCAGAACTTCGCCCTGAGCCACAACCGGCAGTTCAGCCGCATCTTCGAGATTGGCTCCGAGCGGAGCTACTTCATCTCGGGTCGTACGGTCGGGCAGCTGCAGCTCGGGCGCATCTACTACCACGGTGCGTCCCTGCTTCGCATTCTGTACGCGTACTACCAGGACCTCATCCCGCCGACCTTCGTGCCGGCGATGTGGCCCAACGCTGGTACGGCGTCGATGAGCAACCCCCACGACGTCATCATCCCGCCGGGGTACGAGAACATCTACCTCAACCTGGCGAGCGACCTGTTCGCGCAGCCCATCGGCATCCTGATGTACATCCGGGACGTCAACCAGGACGCGTTGGGCTCCGGCTACTTCGAGGCGTGCTACGTCCCGAACCACAACTGGCGGACCGATTCGCAGGGTGTGCTCGTACAGGAGGACGTCGGCGTGCAGTTCGAGCGCATGGTGCCCGTCGCCATCAGCGCCCTGACCCTCATCACCTCAGCCAGCCAGAACGCCGGAGGCGCCAGCGCCAACGAGACCTTCCTCGGCATCCCCGGTTCCTGATAGGAGGTCCTCGTGGCAGCAACACCCTTCACCTTCTCTGGCACGCTCGTACGACCGCCCGTTCCGGGTCAGGCGAACAACAACATCCCGGTTCCGCTCACGACCTTCAGCTCGAGCTTCAAGCCGAAGAGCGAAGATGAGTACGACCTCTCGGGCGCGGGTACGAAGGCCGTGGACATGGCCGGTATCTCGAGCGCTGGCGCCAAGTTCTTCTCCATCGAGGTCAGCACCACCACGCCCGACGACCTGCCTGCATCCGCTCCGGTGAACCTGCGCGTCAACGGTGGCACCGACGACATCGAGCTCAGCCCCGGCGGCTTCATCATCTTCGGCAGTCCGAATCCCACGGCCAGCGGCATCACCAGTCTCGACCTGGTACACACGCAGGACGCGAAGGTCATCGTCAGGGTGTACGGCTGACCGGAGGCTACGTGCTATTGGCCTCCTTCATGAGCGGTCCGGGGGCGGAAGCCGCCGAACTTGCTGGGAGAAGTGGGCTCACCCTGCTCGAGTCCAGCCTGCTCGGGGCCATCGCGGTACTATCTTTGCTTGTCGCGATTTTTGCGGTCTGGAAACTCAACCGGGTGCAAAATGAGAGGGTAGAGGACCAGAAGCAGATGAGCGAGCGTATGGAGAAGTTGGCTGACAGGCTGGTCAGCACTTTCTCCGAGACGAACAGCGCTCTACAAAACCTGACGCAGGCCGAAGTGCAAGGTCAGGCGCTCATGCAGCAGCTCAAGTCTTCCATCGACGGGGTCATCATGGCCGCGGTCCGTCGTGGTTCCTCTCATCCGCCCCGTCCATGAGGGGGTTCTCATGCTCATGTTTTTCAGACGACTGGTTGGTGTGGAGGACACACAGCGAGAGGAGCATGCGCGCTTCAAACGCAACCTGAACGGCTTCGATAAGCGAGCCACTGAGCTCAACGACATCGAATCCCAGCTGGCCAAGGTGGTACACGCCATCGACGAGAAGAAGGATGCCGTACAAGCTAGTCGTTGCTCAGGAGCATCCGGCGAACATTCATTGAACCTGACCATAGACGGAGAGAGCTGTGTCACAGGAGAAGCAGCAGAATGAGGGGACCGTCAGCCAAGAGGCGCAGGTCATCCGCCGCAAAGACCTGACGGACCTCGCCGACACGTTCAAGCAGGCGTTGTGCCCGGTCCAGAACCTTGTGGGGTTGGTGGGCGACCAGAACGTTTTGGTCAAAGAGACCAACAGACAGGTCAAGGACACCAGCCACAAGCAGAAGTGGCAGAGTGTGTGGCTCATCGCGCTGACCATTGGCTTCATAGCTGTGGCGGTAGCGCAGACACGTACTAGCAGTGCCCAAGATGTTACTGCCAAGAGCCAGAAGCAGCTTGTCGAGAGCGGCGCTCAGGTTCAGAAGGACTTGTCTGATGTCACTGTCGAGCTGCGCGGTCTAGTCGCACTTGCGAAGAAGACCGGGCAGCAGGTGGAGGACATCAAGGAGAACAAGGAAACCGAGCCCGAAGTTCAGCTGGTGGCTGAGACCGACCCGGTGAAGGCCCGCCGAGCACCGGTGAAGGTGCGTATTCTTCCTCCGAAGAAGAAGGGGGCTGCGCCTCCGCCGCAGTCGGCGGTAGAATTACCCATTCCCAGCAAGCACGTGAAGTGATGGAAAGCCCCAGCCCCGAGCTGATGCACGCATACGGTACCGACGAATTCTACGTCGACAACCTGGAGAAGCGTGCGGCTCTGCCGATACTCGCTCGAATGGCTGCGGGTGCCGGTTTCCTCGGCCTGGTGGCTCATCAGAGACGGCACGAGGAGCGTCTGCGTACTCAGGCTGCCATCCTGAATGAGATGTTCCGCCAGGAGGAGGCGGAGCGCATGGCGGCCACCATCCAGTCGTTTCAGCATCCAGGAGACAGAATGATGGCTGGCATCTATCCGCTCGACCAGGGCATGGAGCGCTTGGCGTCGGTGGCCGCACACATCGGTCGAGGAATGGCACACCAAGAGCTAGAAAAAGAAGCCGGCATAGGTGGCGCGGCGCTGAGTGCCCTCGGCAAGGGGCTGAGCCGGGCCAAAGGAGCCGTAGGCAGCGCCACCAAGATTGGGTGGAAGGGCAAGCTTCTTGGACTGGGTGCCCTTGGCGGAGTTGGATACCTCGGGTACAAGGGCCTGCAGGCGGGCAAGGACTACATGATGCAGCCCACTTCCGGTGGCCGTTGGGGTACGGGGCAGCAGCTCAGGACGCGTGTCAATCAGTGGGGGCAGCCTACCTACTGACGCCACCAGTAGGTCGGTGGGGACTCGTCCGGCCCGTCCGTGATGGGCACCAGCGCACCCTCTCGGTACTCCAGTTCGATGGAGTCATCAGCGAGGGCGTCCTCGAGGCTGAGGACATGCTCCAGTGCGGCGGGCACCTGGGACTCCTCTGCCGCTTGTACCTGTGGCTTCGGTGTGCGTCTCGGCTCCGCGAAGTCAAGCACCGCGGCGTCGAGTTGACCCATCTCGCTTGGCCCGAGCTCGTCGAGCTTCTTCTGGCCCGCGATGAGCTGTTGTAACAAGTCCCCGAGTTCTGGGTTGAACTTCTCGGGTTCCTCCAGGTACTCCTGATACAAAACTGCTGGGTCGCCGATAAGGGCCGTGAACAGCCCCTCTCTCCGCTTTGGCTCGGCGTTCGTCTCTGCGCTTTGGGTCAAGGCAAACGGCGTCGGGAATTTCGGAAGCGCTGGCCGACGCAATAGCCACAAGTTGTTCGGAACTGTAAAATCTGGGTAGCCCAGCCTTTGTAAGTTCCAGCTGAATCTGCGAGAACTCTGCTTGGATTCCATTGCCGTGCTCCACTAGGAAGTCTTGCAGGATGGCGCTGACGAGCTTGGACAGATTGGCCATCGGTCGTCCGCTCGTCAGCAGCCTGTACTGCATCACCGCCACGTACATCCCCAGGACCTTCCAGCAGCCGCCGGTTATCCCGAAGGGCACCCTCGTGTAGACGCGCTTCACCCTGGAAGAGTATCTCGCTCTTCTACGTCGGGCAACTGGTTGCTCAGTAGTACGCAGTAGAAGCGGTAGTACTGACTGTTCTCACCCTCTAGCTCGTCGGGCAGCTTCACCAGCCGCCCTCCCTGCGACAGGTATTCTAGGCAGGCGTCCTCAACCCGTGCCTCCGACGGCGCTTCTTCGTCAACCAGGTCTGGGCAGAGAGGTAGGTTGTTTACGTCGTAGCAAAGGGAGATGCCACGACGATGAGACTCTCGCACCACCTCCTTGCTCGCACCGGTGTCGTGTGTGCTGAGCGTCCAGTGTTCACGAGCGAGGTTCTTGACCACGGCTGGACCTTGGATGAGCTTGAACGGCGTCGCAGAATTGAGCCTCTCTGACGTCCACCGAGGGGCCCACTCTTCTGGTAGGAATCCACCCTTCTTCATCCACCCGTTGAGGGCTGCGACGTGGTCGACCAGGTCGTTCACGTTGGCGATGAGCTCGTCTACTTCCTCGGGCTTGGCTTCCTCGGCCAGCTCAACCCAGGAGCCGTAGCTGTCGATGACGTCGCCGACTTCCTTGTTGAGCTCCATGAGCTCCTTCAAGCACTGGTCAGGGTCCATCTTCGTCCTTTTGGTCGGTGCGGGCCCTCATGTCTGCCTCCAGCTGCTCCAGCAACTCGTTGAAGGAGGCAGCTCTGGCCTCGACGGAGAACTCGTGCAGGCGATGCTCTCGGTTCGCCGCGAGCGCGTGCTCACACTCGTCGTTGTTGCACTCGTAGAAAATCATCATCCAGGTCTCGCCCTGCTGCGGCAGGTCGTCTTCCCAGTCGATGTCGGAGCCGGAGGTTCCGGCGTGCTTCGGTGACGGGCGAACGAGATGAGCTTCTCGGTGCTGGTCCTGATACTCCCAGACCTTGATGGCTCCAGGCTGCGTCAGGTCTGCCCCGCACTCGGGGCACTTCTCGGGCACCTCGACTTCGCGGGTGCGAACAATGATGTCGTCAACGGTCAGCTTCATTGCCGTGGCCTCTCAATCTTTTCGAGGCCCATGGCCTCGAGCAGGAAACTGGTGAGGTGCTCTTTGAACAGCTTGTAGTGGAGCACCGGTCTAGCATCTGGTGGGAAGCGCCCACCCTTGAGCTCCAAGGCATAAAGGATTGCTGTGCGCCGTCTGCTCTTGGGTTTGAGCCACTGCCAGTAGTTCTCAGACCAGCAGGCGGGCAGCAAATTCTGATGACCTACGGGCGCCTCCCAACGCATCGCACGGTCGATGAGCCAGCCAGGCTGCTCCCCCGATAGCATCAGCTCTGCCACAAGAGGGCCGCGCATCGTGTAGTTCGACCGCACCACCGGCTCAGGAATCTTGCCGTAGACGAGGTTGTGGATGTACTTGCTGACGTATGGCCCCATCCGGCTGTAGAATTCGGCTGCGTCGATGTGATTGGCCGGCTCTGGCTCACCCTCCCCTGCCAGAAGCCTACCGTCGTAGCTGAGCTTCATCTCCGTGCCCAGCGCACGTGTCTTGGTGGGTGTGCTCAGGAAGCCGTAGCCATCGTAGGAGTAGGCTTGAAACGGCGTCCACTCTGTGACTTGGCGCATAGTGGTGAGCGTGCGCCACGCTCCCAGAGTCAGCTTGATGAAGTCTGAGTAGAAGTAAGCAATTTTGGCGTCGCGGTAGGTTAGGGTGATGGCCTGGTCCTCGTCGGGGCCATCCAAGTAGGTCGCCCAGCCCAGCTTGCGGTGCCAGGTCTTCACCTTGACCGGGTATCGGTAGCCGAGTATCCGACGCTCTTCTATCTTCTTTTGGCCACTGGTCAGCTCTGTGTAGGCACGTTCGTAGTCCATGGTTCCGCTTCTCTTATGCCGGTTTCTGCGGGAGAATGACCCCAACACCTCGCCACAGGCGAAACTAAGGAGCATCGAAATGACACTCGGTTCTGGACTCATGACTGCACAGCGTCCAAAGCAGAGCCGCTTCGTTACCGGCAAGCGTGGTCTGGCCGGCGAGGTGGGCGACCTGCGCGACGATATTGAAGAGGAACTCAGCCCCATGGCGGCCATCGCCGTGCAAGAGTACGTCGACCCTCTGGCTACGGCAGCCAACAACCTGATGGCAGCTACGACCTCTCAGGCGGCTGAGGATGAGCTGCTGCCGGATGCCACACCGGCGACTGGTGTGCTCACGCAAGCCACCATCGACAACCTGAGCACCGGTGGGCCCCGACAGATTCTCTTCACTGTGGCAGGTGGCACACCCGCTCATCGCGCTCCGACCGCTACCATCTACGGTACTGCTGTTGGCGGCGCGAAGACGAGCGAAACGGTGAGTCTGCCGAGTGTTGCTGGCACGGCTCTCACCGGAACCTTCTTCGTCGACATCGACCGCATCGTTCTCGCTGCAGGCAGCGGCACCGGTGCTACTGTGGCCATCGGTCTGGGCGCTCTGCTTGGACTCAGTGCCTCAGTGGTGTCACGTGCTGGGCGCGTTGCGGTCATCCAAGAGGTGGCAGCTGGCTCAGTTGTGACCAACGGTACTGTACTCGAGGGTGCGGATGCTGCGGCTACCGTCACTGGCTCACAGGACCTCTCCTCGGGCGGCACGCTCGGTACCGAGACGCTCATCGTCGAGGTCGATGGAGCTGCTGCTCAGACGGTGACCTTCGCCACTCCGGCGAACACCGCAGCCGTCGTGGCGGCAGTCGAGCTAGTCATCCCCGGCATTGCCAGTGATGATGGCTCTGACCACCTGGTGCTCACCAGCCCGACCACTGGCCCCACCTCGAGTCTTGCAATCTCGGGTACCTCGCTCACCAAGCTCGGTATCACCGCTGGGTACTACCAAGGAACCAGCGGCGGCAAGGGCACCTACGCCCCCAACAGCGCGCCCAACGGCTCCAACGACTACGCGCTGTACTACGAGTACGACCCCACCGCGTAGCTATTCTTCCGGCACGCGGCGGCCATCCGCCATCCCATCCTGGCGACCGAGGAGGGGAGCTTCTGGTATGTGGCTCCCCTCCTCACCTATTCTGGTGCGCGGATGTGCGCCGGCACCGTGAACTCGAGCAGGATTGGGTTGAGCCAACCGACGACCTTGCGGCCCCCGCCCTTCTTCGCCCTGAGAGACTCGTCCCAGGCCCACACCTTGCCACTGCGCTGGTCGAAGAACTTCACTCCTTCACCGATGTGCTGTGACTTGATGCCACCTCGACCCCCATCGATGGTGGACCACAACTCACCTCCGTCGATGCTGCAGTCGACGCCATCGAAGTAGAAGACGTGCTCGCTTCTGGGGGTGTTGTTGGACACATAGACGATGTCTCCTGTGCTGGGGCGCTTGCTCTTGTTCTTGCTGAGCAGGTACTCGACGAACGCCCCCTCCTTACGTCCTCGGAAGAACAAGTAGGATAGGTTCTTTCCCCGCTTCCACTTCCTCTTCAGCCAGCCTGTACCGTTGGGGTCTGGTTCATCGAGGTCCCGGTTGAGGATTGGTCCTCGGTAACCCGCACGCTCGAGTAGGAACTGGGCAAACTCCCCACAGGTACTGAAAAGAGTGCCTGAGTCCCTCATGGGCTCAGCCCGACCCTGGCAGATTTCGATGAACTGCGGGTCGCCGACCTTGGCGTGCTTGTACATGTGGGCCACGGTCTGGATGTACTCCCGCTGGGTGTCCTCGTCGTACTCCCACAGTTTGATGCTGCGGCTGCCCAAGGTGAGGATGTCGACCCGCTTCGCGCCGGTGATTCCTGCAGTCATGTTCGGCCTCCACCCTCAGTGTAACTATGGGCGTGTTCGGGTACAACAACTACGGGAGTTGGAGTAGCAGTGAGTGAAGAAGTCGTTCAGAAGTTCCGGTTTCTCACCCGCAACAAGCGGTGGAGCGGCTACGTTGAAGTAGCCGAGTGTGAGAAGAACGGCAGAAGCTACGTCATTTTGCGCTTGCACGTAGGCAATCGGTCAGTTCTACTTCCGAGACGCGGCCTCGAGGATGTAGTCCTAGCTCTGACTCGAGCCTTGGGAGTCGCGAATGCCAGGTACGAACGTATCATCGAGAAGATGAACAGGAGAGAATGACATGGCCGACACGAGCGAGTTCAGGAAGAAGCTGCGGTCGGGCGAATACGTTTCGCTGACAGGCGCCAAGCGCGCCATCGGGAAGATGAAGGGTTGGAGCGAAGTCGACCGAAACAAGGCCCGTGCGGCAGCCGAGAGGCACTTCGCCGGCGAGGAGAGTCCTCCCAAGAAGGTTGCCAAGAAGAAGACCAAGAAGAAGGCGCAGTCGAAGCCGGCGAAGAAGGCCGCTGCCAAGAAGGTGCCGAAGAAGCGCAAGGCCAAGAAGGTTCGCCGCGCCCAGAAGGCAGTGACTACGACGCATCGTGCGTCTCCCAAGCCGAGAGGCGACCAACCGGTGATGCAACGCATCGAGCTCGCCCACGCTACGGTCGGCACCTACAAGCAGGCCCTCGATACGCTCGAGCGCTGCAAGCAGCTCGCCCCGGAGGTGGACATCACCAAGGGAGTCCAGAAGGCCACCGACGGTCTGACCCAGCTGGTGCAGGGACTCTTCACCGATGTGGTGGGTACGCTCTCCCCGAATGAGGAGAAGGCGGCGCAGCTGCTGGCCAAGAGCCAGCCCAGCAACGGCGGCATGGTGGCCCCGACCCCGCCCGTCGTGACTCCCCCGCCTCAGCAGCCGCCCGGAGCTACCATCTAGCTCTGGCCCTTGGGTCTCCAGACTAGGCTGAGCAGGTCCTTGTCGTCTTCGACAGTGGGGCTGCCTAGTCCCCTATGGTCACCCCTGTCCTCGATGGGGATGGCCCACCTGCGCGTGCCGTGTGGGGTCTCCAGCAGGACGTGGATGGCATCCTCATCCTTCTGGCTGGCCAGTAGCACGGCCCAGGCGTTGGTGCGCTTGACAGCCGCCTCCATCTGAGAGCGCCAGTTGGCCTCTTCTTCAGGCAGCTCTACGATGACCGGACCGTCACGAACCATGCCGTCGTCATCAACGAAGGAGCGGCCTGGCCACGTGATGAAGAACGGAGCGAAGCTCTCATCCTCCCACGAGTCGTAGATGGTTTGGATGCCACCTTCTTCTACTTCTCTGCACAGCTGGTCGTGGATGAATCGCTGCGAAGTATAGTAGTCCAGGTTGGCCACGGTTGAACTATGAGCCGAACACACCAGGCGATGCAAGTCTTTCGTCGGGAGCTGCGCAGCCGATTCCCTCGTCTCAAGCGCGCGGCGCACGTAGATGAGCTACTGATAGAGCCAGGCGTACACGGGGAATTCACGCTCGTGTTGCGCTGGTCGCGAGGACCAACCGGCCCGGGGGAGTACCGCAAGTACTTCAGTCGGCAGTTCGTATTGGGGAGGACGGCTACTGCATCTCCGCTGCAGCAACGGCCGAAGATGAAGACCTGTAGATTCGTCGACCAGGTAGCGGAGGAAGTTCTCAGAGCAAGAGGTGTCTGAAGTACCGGGTGCGGTGAGCACCGTCATATCAGTCGTCTGCAGCCACTTTGGGGTGACCCAGTCTTCGCTGCTAGGCACGAGAAGAACGGGCAGCATACCCAAAGCGCGCATGATGGCCTACTTCCTCCTGCGCGAGAGGTTTCAGTACAGCTACCCCCAGATAGCCGCTGCGTTCAAGAAGGACAGCAGCACTATCATCCAAGGCTACAAGAAGCTCAAGCAGCAGATGCAGAGCGACGTAGACCTAATGGCAGCCGCAACGCTGCTGATGAAGAAAGTGGAGCGGCTGGTTACCTTGAGCAGCGGTAACGTCATCTATACCACGGTGTCGACCCCGGTGAGGGCGCGCTTGGAGGAGCTGCTCAAGACAGGGATGTACGGAAACGACCTCGGAGACGTGGTCGAGAGATTGGTGTGTCAGCAACTGCAAGGATTGAAGAGCAAATGAATCTAGCTACCCACTATGCCGAAGCCACTGAGTGGAACCTGGCAACACTCAGTGAGTTGTGCCACCTGAAGTCCAGCAGCCAGGTACGAATCAACCGGCAGACCAGCATCTGCCAGAAGATGCTGCAGGTGTGTCAAGAGTGGGAGCCGGAGATTGTGTGGGGCACGGACCCAGATGACGTGCGCTCGCTGTTTCGCCGCGTGGCACCCAGAGTGTGGAACCTGCTCAAGGCAGCGAAGGAAGAACCGGAAGGGCTCGAGGTAGCTCTCCTCAAGTGGAGAAGGGAACGAGCGGGATGAACAATACCCATTGTGACCTCTGTACTGACCCGTACGGTAGGAAGAAGCCCTGCAAGGTGACAGGTATGTCCAAGCTCGGCATCAAGAACGTGTGTCAGGAGTGCGCGGAGTTCCTGCTAGTAGGCACGCGTCCCAAGAAGAAGAGCAAGAAGGCAGCGAGGAAGAAGTGAATGGCTAGGCACTACAAAATCATCATCAAGGTGGCGTACGAGGAAGGCACCATTCCTGAGAAGGGAATGGAGGATGACCTACGTCGGGGAGTAGATGCAGCCGTACAGATTGGCTTGCTCAACGATGCGGACGCTAACGCAGTGGTAGAGGAGTACGACGTTGAAGTGGAGGAAGTGACCAAGTGAACATCGTCAAACCAAGCTACGAAATCCTGGGCATCTTCCCAGGTGAAGAAGACTGCCTGCAGTGGCTCGAGCGCATCGGGCGCACCTGCTACAAGAGCGAGGACAAAATCACTGCAGAGAGCGCACCCAAGTTCGTGCGCAGCATACTGAAGCTGGACCGGATGGAGAAACTGGCGAGCAGGTTTCTATCGATTGCCACAGACCCGGAATACGATGGTCCGCATGAGGCCGTGATGGCTTTGATGGAGGCTGTGCATGACATGCTCGCCGACCCTCCGCACGAGTCCGTCATCGAGCACAGCCTGATGACCGTACGGTTCGTTTTCGACCGGGGCATCTCTCACGAGATGGTGCGTCACCGCCTATGTGCCTTCAGCCAGGAATCCACCCGCTACTGCAATTACGGCAAGGGCGACGACATCAACTTCATCAAGCCTCCGTTCTGGCCGGAGGAAGACAGCGGAGACTCAGCCGTGAGCGAGTCAGAGCCCTACGATGTTTGGGAGCACGCTTGTTTGACGGCAGAGAGCGATTACAACGCCCTGGTCAACTTTCACAAGGCCAAGCCCGAGCAAGCCCGCTCCGTGCTTCCCAACTCCCTCAAGACGGAGATTGTCGTCTCAACCAACTTCCGTGAGTGGCGCCACATCTTCAGGCTGCGCACCAGCAAGCGCGCTCACCCGCAGATTCGGGAAGTCATGGTGCCTCTGCTGAAGGAGCTCAAGGCCAAGCCCAACCTGGGCCTGCTCTTCAGTGACATCGAGGTGACCGAATGAAAGCGACAGTGAAGACAACGACGTACTCACCGAGAGACAACTTCTGCCGAGGCGTGGCAGAGCTGCTGCAGAAGGCAGCGGAGGATGGCACCGGCACCGACGACACCACCGATGCCATCTGCGTGTTGGCCAACAAGTGCTTCAGCACAGGGGCTGACTATCCAGACCTGCCCCGACCGGACTACGTCGACGACCAGATGACCGTGACCTACATCGAAGAGTGGTCGGACTGGTTCTACGCGAACACCGAGACGTTCGAGGGCGAGCTCGGCATGCAGTTGGCCTACCTGTGGCCGGCCATCATCAAGGGGAACCAGATTGAGGTCGACATCGACTCGGCCATCGTACGGGTGCTCAACGAGAATGCGGTGCCCAACGATGAGCAGCCGGAACCCAACTCCATCTGGTCCTACATCGACGCCGTGGCCGAGGTGAGCGAATGAAACCGCTCTACAAGACGACCATCGTCATCTGGTCGGCCTACGACCCAGAAAAGTCGAGTATGGAACTTGAGGACTTGGCTCACGACGCCACAGTAGGAGAGGCGTACTGCTCCAAGCAGAAGAGCGAGCGGGTAGAGAAGCCGGAAGAAAACCCTGATTGGGACGGCACCGAGTTCTTTGGAGACGAGGATGATTGACCCATCTCTGGAAGAGCTGGAGAAGGCAGAAGCACGATTCCTCGAGGCTCATGGGTGGAGTCCCGTGCCCAAGCCTCGAGGGGCTGAGAACAACCCGGAAGTTCCTCAGTGGTGGAGAGACCAGTTCGCTGAGGAGGGAGAGATGAAGGAGTACCGGCAAGACACGGCCGTGGAGTTGCAGAAGGCACGGCTCGTAGACCTGATGAGGTACGAAGGATGACTTACGACCAGGTATCCATCGCATTCGACAATCTGCGTGAGCTCGTGGGCGAACTGTACGTACATGAACCTTGTGGAGGGCCTCTTCACATCATCACTGATGATGGAAACATCGAAGACACACATCTCGTTAGCTGCTATCGGTGGCTGCACGGGGAGAAGAACACGGCCTTCATCACTTCGGTGTGCAAGGCCATCCTCCATGAGCTCATGCTACTGACTGAAGCACAGAGGCTCTTGTGGTGGCTGGAGGGTTCTATCCGAGAACTGAAGCTGGACCCGGTACGTCTTGCCTTCGAGGCTGGTGCAGAGAAGGCGTACATCGTGGATAAAAGCAATGGTAGCTACGGCGCCCGGTTGGTAGGTGGAGCAAAGGGCTCCACGTGGTCCTGGGATGGGCTGGAGCAGACCAGGGAAAGGATGAAGAAGTGAAAGAACCCAAGGTCAGTCCGAAGCCTACATTCTGCGGGCACAAGATGGAGTGGGTCGAGCGCGCGATGCCCAACTACTTCGGCTCGTTCTGGATGTACCGAAGCAAGGACAGGAAAGTGGTCGTTCGCGCTTGGCCAGCACAGAAGACAGAGAATGACGATTGGGTGATGCCTCCAGAAGTACTGATGGTGATAGACCACGCGCATGAAGAGTTCGTCGGCAGGTATAAGACGCACAAGGAGTTGCTACGCGTGCTGAAGCGGGCAGAGTCAGAACTGATGCGTCAGTACAAGGAAGCAGCCAAGGAGTACAAGATGCTCCTAGAGGTGGTGAAATGAAGTTCAACGTCGACTGGTCTAAGACCTACGTGGCCAGCGGAATCGTGCAGGTGGAAGCTGAAACGCGAGACGAGGCGGAGAACATCGTGGCTGAGCGAATGGGAAACTATTCAGGCTCGATGAACTACGTTGACGACGAGGACCATGTCCACGCCTACCCTGTGGATGGAGAGCCGCCTCACCCGGAGCTGCCGAGGCCAGATAGCGACCTGACCATCATCAGGTTCATTCGACAGTGGTCAGAATGGTTCTACGCGCACACCGAGGTCTTCGGCTGCGGTCTGTCACTGCAGCTGGCCTACTTGTGGCCGGCTATCGTCAAAGACAAGTACATAGATGCCCCCGATAGCTCTGAGCTCGTCAAGCTCTTGCAGGAGCATGTGGTTCCTGAAGACAACGCCATCTGGTCCTATATCCATATCGAGGCAGAGTGAGCCGAGAAGTTCATGGTTCCGTGAAGTGGCGGGACGTGGAGCTGCAGGTGTCATCCAAAGAGAAGGGCGACACCAATTGGCACTACCGAGAGAATGGTACGGAGCTCATGCTTCGCTATGTTGGAGCACTGGATACCTACCGCGCCACCATCAACGCCATGGGGCTGCAAGGCTTTGGTGTTGGCTATAGCCCGGATGATGCATTGGACGGAGCAGTGGACAGCTTGGCCGGGAAGGTCGCAAAGGTGGAGGTAGTGCTCACCCGATTTGCCAAGCAGGAGGAGATTGGGTGACCGATAAGAAGGAGAAACGTGCTCCTCTGGAGCGCTGCGTCATGTGCCTACACTACCGCTCGAGTCCTCAGGGCGTCGTTTGTCATAAGCGGAAGGATGGGCCACTCGACAATGGGATGGGATGGTGTCCAGAGTTCACTGACATCGTTCACAGCGGGAAGAAAGAGAAGTGAGCGACAAGAGCCAGGCAAGAGCTGTGCAGCGAGTCAGCGGTTGGCCCTACCAGAAGTGTCTGCAGTGGGTTCGTGCGGGTAAGACCGTCATCATGAAGTGGAGCATCTACCACGCCATCACCAACAGCGAGGCTGCAGTCAAGCTCTGGAAGGAGACGGAGGGTGTCAAGACGACTAAGCTTTCAAACTGACATCACTCTTGTTCTTCACCGTTGCTGGAAGTGTGGCAACTGGTGGGGTGTGGAAGAAAGGGTGAGTACCTCATCCACACTGTGCCCCTGCTGTACACATGCGGAGAACGAGAGTCTGCGAGGTACGGTGACTCAACTGGGAGCCACCATCAGCGCGCTCAAAGGAGCGCTCACCAAGGCTAAGAAGCGGTGGCAGAAGAAGGGGAAGTAGAGAAGGCTCGGGCGATGCAGCATCGGGCGGAGGCGTGGCGCTCTCGCGCCGGCGCCTTCGCTAGCTTTGCTCTCGGCCTTCTCTACTTGGCGGGGGCCTGGTTCGTCTGGAAGATTGGTTGGATTCTGTATGGAGCATTGAAACCATGAAGAAATACGCGGTGGCCTACACCTACATCGCTGACAACGACCTAGAAATTGAGTTCGTGGAAGCCGAGTCGTGTCGAGACGCCATCATCCAGGTAATCCGTAAGCAGGACTGGCCCGAAGACCAGTGCCAGCAGTTGCCCGAGGACCTTGAGGCAATCAAGGAATGGATGTTCAACGGAGACAGCCTAGTCGACGTGAAGGAGCTACCACAATGATTGTAGGAATCAGCGGGCTGTCCGGTAGCGGCAAGAGCGCTGCCGGCGACGTCCTGGTGAAGAACCATGGCTTCGTGGCCGTGGCATTCGCTGACGTCATGAAGCGCATCTGCATTGAGGTCTTCGACTTCACGCCCGAGCAGGTGTGGGGAGACGGGAAGAATGAACCTGACGCCAGGTACCCCATACTTTGCCGCAACTGTGGTTGTACTGGGCGTTCGGTAGTCAGTCCCATTCACTTCGGTCATTGCTGCAGCAAAGAGTGCGCCTACGAGTTTGATGACAGGGACGGCATCGGTCAGGTTCTAGGAGAGTGTGGAGGCGGTGAAGGTGATGAGCAGTACCTCACTCCGCGTAAGGCTCTTCAGAAGCTCGGGTCGTGGGGTAGAGACTGCTACTCCGACGTCTGGGCTGAGGCAGCTTTGCGGGATGCCAAGCTCATCTTGGACAAGCACAAGGATTACAACCGAGAGGTGGGTCCGCTGCTCGGGTGCGACCGTGACTACGAGGGCGTCGTCATCACCGATGTCCGCTTCAAGAACGAGATGAAGGCGGTGAAGGATGCCGGTGGGAAGCTCGTTCGCATAGTCCGGCCAGGCTACGAGAAGCCACAGTGGGACCACCCCAGTGAGACCGAGCAGCTCGAGGTGCCGGATGAGGAGTTCGACTACATCCTGGAGAACGTAGGGGACTTGAAGGTCCTAGAGTTGTACACCGACCGGATGATGGAGGCACTTCGGTGACTGGTAAGAAGGTCTGGTGGGTGTACATGATTCAGTCCCGCAGGCCGACGTGTACGGGAGTCGAATATGGGCGGAAGCCGGACGGGGTCATCTACATCGGAGTCACCACGAATATCGAGCGGCGTATCAAGCAGCACAACGAGGGCAAGGGGGCGAGGTACACACGGGGGCGCGGTCCGTGGACCACCCTGGCTTGCCACTCCTACAACAGTCGCAGCGACGCGTTGAAGGTAGAGGCTCGGTTGAAGAAGCTCAGCCACGCGCAGAAGTACGATGTGTCCGCTTTGCCTGACCCCAGGCATCCACAAGACCCCAACCCCTGGGTTCCGTAGCGTGATAGTATCCCAGCATGGCTCAACCTCTCGAGTTCACCCTCAGTCAGCAGGAATACGAGGCTCTTGTAGCCCTAGCGCGTCGTGGCTGTGTTGATAGCGAGGGGAACACAGACGTGCAGAAGCTAAGAGACTTGGAGGCGTTCCTACGCCTCATCGAGAAGAACAATGGTGTCACTCGGGATGCAGTGTGGGTTCAGTGGCAGGAGCTAGACGCTCCGCTGCCGGCCGGCACCAACTTCCCAGATGAGTGGCCGGTGAACATGCGCGCCTATGTGGAGTACGTAACTCGAGCCGTCAACCAGAGCGACGTCGAGGCGGTACTCGAAGCTCAGGCCAAGAATCCCACGAGCGTCCTGGTCACTAGAGACCCGGGCGCCCGAGTGGGCTGGACTCCCATTGACGACTTCTTCAGATAGGGTGGACCTCCGTACCGTTCATGTGCGCACACACATGAATGCGGAGTATGTCTTCCCGGACATGGACATCGCAGAGCTCAAGAAGGCCCTGCCCGAGAGTGGACGCATCACCACGTCAAATCCGACGCTGGCGCTCATCAACGCAAGCTTCGCGGTGATTTCAATTCCATTTCGCATTGTCTCCACCATCGAAGCGGAGGATGATGCGGCGGAGATGGAGCTGCTATGGGCCTGCCCTGCGTCAACTGCAAGCGAGACATAGCGGAGAACGAGGCTGAGTTCTTCGCGGGCATCTTGGTCTGCAAGGACTGCAACCGAGTCGCCACGCACCTGTGCGAGCGTGCACACAAGGAGCTCAAGTGGCTGCTGCTGATGCACCAAGAGCTCATCCGCAACGCCATCGTTCAAGGGAAGCTTCAGCTGCAAGTACAACAGGGGCTGGAAGAGGTCTCGAGGGACGAGCTTCTGGAGGCCCTTGCTAAGATGGCCAGACAAGCCAGGGAAGAGCAGGAACGTGAATGTCCACTCCCACTACCTACAACGAGAAGGACGGTCTCGAAGGAGAGTACGACGTCCAATGCTCGCACCCTGGATGCGGATGGGAAGCCAAGCTCCGACTCGAACTCGGAGTAGGGCTAAAGGTTGGGGACTCGGTCTACCGGGACCCCTCGAATGAGATGGTAGGAAAGTGCCGGAAGTGTCTTCGCTACAGCCTGGTGGTGAAGACTGCACCAACTCAGCACGTGACAACGTCCCCCAACGGTTTCTGGAAGGTGCCGACGGAGTAGTCCGTCTGTACTACTCAGACAAGGTGGTGGGCACTGCCGAGGGCGTGCGGTCTTCACTACAACAACACACGAAACAATCGAGAGTGCGTTGGCGCCGATGGGACATCGAGCGCCTTCGCTTCGAGCACGGCTCGTCGATGCTGCGCATCCAGGGTGCGTCCCTGCAGCAGCTCATCGGCGACCGCTACATCGTCTTGCGGGGTGAGCTCACCCCCTTCTACGACCCGTGCCCAGCGGCCAAGAACCTCGTTCTCGCCGAGGTTCTTTCGATGCCCAAGGGCATGACTCACAAGGAGCTGTTCTTCCTGCTCCGACCGCGCGCTTGACGGCCGCGGTTTTCCTAGCTATCAGTTTGGGGTGTACAATGTACACCCGCCAGGAGGCGTATGGCTGACCAGAAACCCACGACCCCGTTCTCCCCGCCGCTGCAGGACGTGGCACCGCGGGTAGGACTCACCCCGGCGCAGGCGGCTCAGCTGGCGGCCCAGCAGGCCGCTGTAGGGCAGGAGGCGTTCATCGACCCCAACATCACGGACCCCGCCGCGCTGGCCTACGCGGCCGGCGCAGCGGCCCGTAGGAGCGCCAAGGGCGCGCTGCCCAAGTACCAGACCCCGGTGGCCGACGGCCCCGGCCCCGCCATCCCTCCGCTCGAGCAGCCGCACCAGGAGGGCATGACGATGGAGCAGCAGGCGGCGATGTACCGGCAGCACAACACCGCCCAACAGGCTGCCCAATTGGCCGGCCAGCCAAGAGGAGCAGGCTCCATCATCGAGTCCGGCGGGGCAGGTGTGGGGAGCATGGCGGCGGGCGCGCCGAAGCTGACCATGCCCACGCCCGCCCAGATAGGCATCCAGCCGGGCGACATGCTCCCGCCCGAGGCTCAGCAGGACCCGAACTTCCGCAAGGGTCAGGGGGCTCTGGTGGCCGCCAGTCAGCCAGACATGGCGTTGAAGTACGGGGTGGTACGCAACGGCATGCGCATCCCTCCCCAGGCCCTGCAGGCCAACGTAGGCCAGTACGGCGGCCCGTCGAGCGGTAATCGGCAGCTGAGCCAAGACAGCGTTCGAGACCTGCAAGCGTTGCAGGGACTGCAGGCTGCCCAGCAGACGCGCCCGGAGGGCATGCCGCGGGATGAGAAGGAGGCCGAGGAGCAAGCCGCCAAGAGCTCGGCAGCGGCCTCGGCGCACGCGGGGACACCGCCGAAGCCCGGCGAGGCTACCGACAAGGAGGTCGCTGCGGCCATCAGGGAGATGGACGACTTCGACTTCGACCAGCTGCGCCGCCAGCTGCAGGAAGATGCCATCCGCAACCCGGAGCAGAAGCGCATCATCGAAGGGCGCCTCGAGCCTCTCGACATCGATGAAATCATCATGAAGGACCGGGTGAAGCAGAAGGTCCCCATCATCCCGGGCCGGCTCGTCTACACCTTCCTCAGCATGACCGGTGATGACGACCTCGCACTCAAGCGCTTGCTGATGAAGGAAAGCAAGAGCGTCGAGGTGACCGACCAATACCTGCTGGAGAAGTTCTCCTTCATGGCAGTGGCCTGTGGGCTCTACGCCATCAACAACAACGTTCTCCCCTCGCACCTTGGAGACGACGGCGAGTTCGACGACAAGAAGTTCTGGGAGAAGTTCCGTTGGGTGCTCAAGCGTCCTCTGCACATGCTGGGTAGCATCGGTGCCAACCACAGCTGGTTCGAGACCCGTGTGCGCAAGCTGTTCACGGCGGAGAAAGTGGGAAATGGTTGACCACTCCCGAAGGGTGGGCTCGAGCGAATCTTCTGCTCAAGTCCATGCAAGCGCCACCCCCAAAGGGGTCGCTTCGGGAGTGGGTACTCATCCTGCTGGTCGGCAAGCTCGAGGACATCGAGCACGCCAGATTCAGGGCGCTTGCTCAGCTCATCATCGACAAGGAAACCGGCGTCAAGGCGTTCGAGGAGTACATGGACATCGCCTTCCCGAGCCTGGCCGCACGCAAGAAGAAGCAGCATGAGGAAGTGCTCGAGATTCTGCACAAGGAGGTTGGCAAGACTGCGCTGAAGGTTACACCACTGGCCACACCCAAGATGCGAAGCCGCATGCAGCAGCAGCGGGTCACAGCACAACGGGCTGACGAGCAAACGCAGCGCAAGTACAGCAAAGCCAGCGTCTCACCATGGAAGCGAATGTAAAGACCGTCTACTTCTGCCCAGAGTGCGGCAGCGCCTCCCTGGACCTGTCCGAAATCATCGGTGGTCTGTCCCGCTGCAAAGCGTGTGCGTGGGAGGGGCACAACAGCCAGCTCGTAGCTACGCCCATCCCAGCCGAGCTCGAGGGCGACGAGCGCACCTTCATGGAGATGATTGCCGACCTCAGAAAGCTGCTGGGCTACAACGCCAAGGAGTATGGGTCATTCCTGGTCAAGTACGGCTTCGCGGAGTTGAAGCAGAGCAGGAAGGGAGTTGTGCTCAACCCCAAGCAGATGGCTCGCTACATGTCTGCCATCGGTCGGGCCATGCTCCTATCGCTCATCGAGGAGCGCTCGGCGATGGAGAAGGAGAGACACAGTGCCAGTTAGCGAACTACCTCCGTCAGGCGATGAGATTCTCTTTCACCCAGATGTGGTGGATGAGCCCGAGGAAGAGTCGGAAGTAGGGGTCAATCAGCTGTATTGCTTCTTGGATGAGACCAGGCTGTGCAACGCGGCTTGTGTGGCCTGGAAGACTCACCCAAAAGAGAGCCAGCGCAGCGAGCTCTCCGAGTTTCAGACGCATTGCGTCCTGCTCCACAACGTGGAGCGGCTGGGGCGAAACGTGACCATCGCCGCCTCTGCTCTATCCAGTAGCGTGACCCGAGAGAAGACCCGAGAGGCGGATGAACGACGCAAAGCTCAGTTCAATCCAACGTCTCAGACACCAACGTCTCCATTTCCGGGGGGCAAGCCATGATTCAAGCCAACATCATCGCCGTCGACCAGAGTCTGGAGCTCGCTTCGGGTCTCACCAAGAACTTCCTCGTGCTGCAGCTTGCCAACGGAGCCTTCGTTCGCGCGGAGGTCGATGAACAAGCTACGAGGGCGGTGCTCCAGCAAGTCGTGGGCGACGACGAGGAGTTGGGAGAGGTCACTCCTGCAGCCGCTGGTGCGAAGACCGTGGACATCTCTCCGCCTCCCACGCCGCCGGCGGGCATCAATGTTACGGCGGCGCCTGAGCAGCTGGTGTCGTGGGATGAACTTCCCGAGGATGTGCTCAGCGAGCACATGAAGCGGGCGCTCGAGATGCTCAATGCCCCGGCAGAGATGCCCTTCGAGCAGCTCAGCGGTCTGGTGAAGCAGATTCAGGACAGCTTCACACCGGACGACTGGATTGCTGTGGGTGTGAGCCCTGGTGCCATCGAAGGGCCACGCCCACCTCAGCCTGCAGCTCCTCAGCCGGCACCGCAGCCGCAGCAACCCGCGGTCGGAGAGATTCAGTGGGCGGATGGCAGTCCCATCGTACCCGGCATGGGGCGGGTAGCACGCACGGTGCCCAAAGACGACATGGGCTACCCCATCGTAGGGGGTAGTGATGTCGACCCCGGTGAAGTGGTCGGCGGCCTCGACCAGGACGAAGACGGCATAGGGCAGATGTGATTTTCATCAGCTGTACAGAGTGCGGCTTCACTGTTCGTGTCTTCGGCAGCGACGACGCGGAGATGGAGAACTTGGTCGGTCCTGGCAGCGACTGGTACCCGGACAAGTTCCCCTGCCCCAAGTGCGAAGGCTCGGCGGCCATCACCTCTATCGAGGGCAAGATGCTCCCCAACCTGAAGGTCATTGACCTCAACCCGCAGGAGGCATTCGTGGCCTTCTCGGGTGGAGGTCTACCGCCAGAGTGGGATTGTACGGTCACCTCTGTGCAGAACGTCTTGGTCAACTCGACTATCGAGTCGGTGAGCCTGCGCCCCATCGCCGGCACTAAGCGTTGTTGTTTGGACTCCATCACGCTTCGGGGAGGGATGCGCGTCTACCTGGCCTCGAGCGTACACGGCGCGGCGGTCTACCGGATTGCTGGTCCGCACAGCTACACCAAGGAGGCGGTCGGTGAGTGAGACCATCACCATGCGCTACCGACGGGGGCATGCGCTCGTGGACAACATCCACTTGTTCACTGGGACCATCCAAGTCACCAGTGATAATCCTATGGACCCGGAGACCGATAATCCGTTCGTAGGACTGAAGTTCTCACAGATGATGTCTCGGTTGGCACGCGTACTACGAGACCTACCGGACGCTCGAGTGGTGCTGCAGCGCACGGACAATCCGGGACTGCGCGCTGTTCAGTTGGGTGAGGAGACGCGCGTGCTACTTCGGGACGACCCCGCTGCCGCCATCCGCGCGATGACTCCTCAGGTAGGGCAGCCTGTCCAGCCAGAGGAATCTGACTTCACCCAGCGCTTCATGGTGGGGCGTACGCGCTGTCTGCGCTCCGGCCATGAGACGTTGGCGGACGCGTTTGGTGAGGAGCTCTACCTCACCATGAAGTCTGGGCTCATCCAAGACCCGGAGAGTGGACACTGGCTCTCCCTGGGGTTTCATATGAAGAGCGGCAGCTTCAGCATCCGCAAGGATGGGTCGAACAAGTCGTCGGAGTGGCTGCCCATCGAGCTGGTGGGTGGCCCCCAAGGCGGTTTTGATAGCCCTGAGTTTGCCACCGGTCTGGCTCAGGTGCGATGGGCCAAGGTCAAGACGGCAGTGCTACTCAAGCGCAGCTGCAAGAAGTTCTACCTCCCACGAGAGTGGAACACGTCGGACAAGCGACCGTGGATTCCGCATGAGGAGCTACGGCAGAAGTACCAGGACTACCTGGAGCAGAAGGAGAAGGTGACATGCCTCAAGGATTCGGAGGACGCCAAGTAGGAGTACAGGTTCCCGTCGACCAGAAGGTCGAGCCGGAGTTCGGCGCGCCCAACAAGGTCATCGACGTCATCCCCTTGGATAACGTGGCGGTGCGCTACACCGATGGTACTGGCCGTGTACACCGAGAGGTGTGGATGCTCGGCAAGGACGGCACTGCCTACAAGCACCCTGATGCGGAGCAGTGGTCCGGCCAGCTGCGCACCATCAAGGGTGTTCTCCTCGAGCAGCTGGTGAACAAGGTGAAGACGGTCGCTGCACCCGATGCCGACATCCCAGAGGAGGATGCAGTCGACGTGGTCAGCGCCGAGGTGGCCGAGGAAGCTCCGGCAGAGGGTCCCAAGCAGGAAGTCCAGGTGTGAACTTCCGCCCACTAGGTGACCGGTTGCTCGTCAAACTCGAGCCCGAGAAGAAGCCGAGCGGCCTCATCGTACAGCTGGGGCCGCAGCCGGTGCGCACTGCCAAAGTCGTGCGCGTTGGGCCTGGCAAGAGCTGGGCTCCTCCCACAGGAGGCAAGATGGTTTTCTGGGAGACGCAGGTGAAGCCAGGAGAGCGCGTTGCCTTCTTCAAGGCCGCCGTGGATACCGCCCAGGGCCAAGCCGTCACAGACATCCTGGGTGAGGACTACGCGCTCATCAGTGAGACGGATGTGCTGTTCATCGTGGAGGACGAGGTGGAGGTGTCGGTATGACGATGAAGGAATGCCAACCGCCGGATTTGAAGGATTGCTTCCCCGGCCGGGAGCCAGGTGACATCTTCACGGAGGGTCGGGTCCATGAGCCGCAGGACGCGCCAGTAGTCGAGAGCGCCATCCGCCTGGCGGCCGGGGATGAAATCGCAGCCCGCTTCCTGTCCGCGGCCAAGGACCGGCGGGTCACGCCCGCCAAGCTGCTGCAGATAGCGCTGCAGGACTTCCTGACGGAGGAGCTAGCGCGCCCGGGTAGCGAGCGGGACGAGGAGGTCAACGCCTGCCCCGAAGAGGGGCAGCCCATGGTGGTGGAAGCCGAGCTGGCTTCCTACAAGCGCGCCCGCCAGAAGGAGGGGAAGTGCGAGTAGTTACCCACCCAGCACCTGGCGTTGTCGAGGTCAACTACATGTGGCTACCCGCCTGGATTGGCCTGAATCCAGTCGTCATGAAGGAGTTGGGTGACGCCTTGAAGCAGAAGGTGGAGGGCAAGGAGCTCAGCGAGGATGTGCTCGACGAGGTGCACGGCATGGTCGTCGAGTGGCTGGCTGGGCGATTCGCCGCTGTGAAGGGCCTAAAGGAGCATCTCGACCACCTCTCCGAAGTGGATATCGAGTCCGATGAAGAATGACCGCACCTACATCCGTATCGATGCCAACCTCAAGAAGTGGGCGCAGGCGTACGCCAAGCGCAGGCACACCACTCTCTCAGAGCTCTTCACCCGCTTCCTGACCAACCTTCGGGAGCGCGAGAAGGAAAACAAGAACCCAACGGATGCACCGCAAATCTAATGGAGTACGAGGAGGTCAAGGACACCATCCAGGTGCCGGCGAACACCGGCATCGAGGGGTTCCTGCACACCATCAGGGAGATTCTCCGCCGCTCAGGTGTGCAGAGCATCAACATAGATGCACGCGGTATGGTGTCCTACCGACGCTTCATCCCCAAGACCAAGGATGGCGCCGACCTGCGCAACATCGGAGTGAGCTTCGAGGAGCTACAGCCCAGCGGCATAGTACGCAATGCGAACGTCGAAGAGGTGCAGCTCTACGACAACGTCAATGCCTCTGTGGTGGTGGGTGCTCTCTGCGATATGGCTCGGACCATCCGCTTGAACCCAACTGCATTCGTCAGCGGTGCGGACACCGTGTTCTGGGAGTGGCATCGGGCCACTACAGGGGTGAGTCTGCGAAGTCGCGACCATCTGTATGGTCTCCCCTTCCTGACCGACCGACTGATTCCCGACACGGCGTTGCTGCTGTGCGCGGGATACGGCAGGGACGCTTCCTTCGCCGACACACGACAGGTCTACAAGGTGGAGATGCCCTCCGCTGAACTACCGAACTCCGATGTGGAGGTAATACCATGAGACCAGTGGCCAAAGCAGTTATCCGTGCCGGCCTCGTCCCACCGGACGTGCTTGCTCAAATGCAGAAGTGGGGTGTGGACGTAGAGCCTGTGCCGGAAGACCAGATTCTGGATAGCCCAGACAAGATTGTCGCTCACATCCAGGAGGCGCTGGAAAGCAAGGCGCAGGTGGAAATCACCGAGACCGACCTCGACATTCTGCATCGCTACCTGGACTCAGCCAAGCAGAAGCAGGGCCGCCTGCATCTGCGTGATGGCGAGGACAAGACGGTGGCCAAGGTGAGCTTCTGCGTCACGCAGATGGGCGACTTCGCCATACCCTGGCTCGATGAGGCCAACCCCGACATGTTCATCAACGGGGAGTCGTTCCTCCGCTACAAGGAGGGTGACGAGAGCCGGGATGTGTACTTCATCGATATGCGGGAGCTGCACTTCGGCGACCGCAAGGCATTCGTCGTCTGCACTCCTGGGGCGTCGAAGGAGGAGTGAGATGTCTGAACAGGTAGCTGAGCTCTACCGAGCGTTGAAGCAGCGAATCGGTTACGAGGTGGTCAAGGAGCAGGTGACCAACAGCCAGATTCGTGTCATCGGCAGAGTTCCTCAGCAGCTGACGCGCAACTGGATTGTGGTCATGCATCACCTGCTGCTGGGGGAGAATGCCGCTCCTTGGAGCCTGGATGTCTCGAAGCAGTACTTCCTGCGCGGAGGTCAGGTGGTGTGGGGTTGGCGACTCATCTTCCAGGCAAGCAGCATCGAGGACCACATACCCGGCATCATTCAGCTGCTGGGTAGTGCTCCAAAGGCCAAGTTCATGGTGGAGGAGCAGCGGCTGCCTGGTGTGCGCGGTCAGCGCGTGACCATGAACGACAGAGGCAAGGGTGCTTCGGGCGTGCTCAAGAGCCAAGCCGGTCCTCAAGCGGTGAAGCACGCTCAGCGCGTAGCTCGAGGTGCATGATGCCAGGCACGGTCAGCAAAGAGCCGGTACAGTACGTCGACCCTGCGCTTCAGGAGGAGCAGAAGATTGCCACCGAGCTCCCAGAGGAGGAGCTGGAGGCCATCAAGTCTCGGATGAAGGCGCTCGATGAGCTCCTCGGCGAGAAGGGGCTGGCGAAGTACAAACTCGAAGTGATGTTCGGCAAGGACCACTCACTGCGCAAGCCGACCGGGGGCATGGTGAGTTTCTGGGAGAGTGGCAACAAGCTGCACGGTGGCGGGGACTCCAAACTCTACGTCTGCGATTCCATGGACCCCAAGAAGACCAAAGGGCCGGGCTGCGGTGCCTTCATCCCGGACAGCGCCAACGGGTTGAACTTCATCGTGTGCCCTGCCTGCGGCAAGATGTGGAAGAACGACCACATCACCGGCGAGTACTTCTACAAGCTCCCCATTCAGAGCTGGGCGGATGTACTACTCAAGTGGTTTCTGAAGCTGGAGATGAATGCCGACATCCGGGTGAAGTACCACAAGGACGACATCCGCAATGCGGCTGCGATTGAGCAAGAGAAGGAGAAGCGAGGAGAGGTTCTAGGCAAGGCTCGTAGTTTCGCTCAGCGTCCGTGCTACATTTATCCCCTGCGCAACATTATCAAGGACACGTCCGCCGGTGCCGATTTGCGCGGGCGGATTCTCGCGTTTCTGACGGCTTGAGCCATGACCCTCCGAACCAACCCCGCCTACGCCCACATCGCCTATCGCAAGGCCATCCTCGGGCGCACGATTCAGTTCCTCTCCGACAACTTCCTGGCTCTCAGCGCGGATGAGCCCAAGGACGTCATCCTCTGTGAAGACGTCTTCCGAGAAGACAGTGAGGTGGACATCCGTTCCATCGAAGAGTACATCGAGGAGCTGCAGCAGGAAGAAGAGTCGCTGCGGTTGGAGCTTGCGAAGTTCGACTTCGTGAAAAAGGATGAGCATGAAGGGTTCAGAGGCAAGAAGAAAGAAGCGGGTGGAGCGCCAGGCCAGCAAGCGGGTGCAGAAGAAGGTCGTAAAGGCGGCCGGTCCCGGAAGCGTGCCGGCGGACGTCAGGCAAGTTCGTAGGGCGTTCGACCAGGTCGGCCACCACCTGCAGGTGCTCGGCAAGACCGTCAACGCCAACGTCCAGGTGATGCAGCAGGGCTTCTTCGCCAACGACATCTGGATGGAGTGCCTGAAGCGAGCTCTCGACGACGTGGCGATGGGCACGCCCCGTCTCAGAACCAGGCAGGAGGATGCCGGCGACCGGGCCATCGAAGAAGCCGAGGGTCTGGATTGGGAGAGCTACTGGAAGGATGCGCACGACTTCGTCATGGAGAAGGCGAAGGAGCAGGAGCGCGCCCGGCTAGCTCGGCAGGAGGCGGAAGACGCAGCTGCCAAGGAACAGGATGAGGAGGTCAACGAGGCCGAGGAGGCTGCAGACCTCATCGAATTTGGAGGCGACTATGCACGTCCAGAAGAGCAAGAAGAGGGAACCGGCGAAGCTGGTGAAGGACTCGAACGTGGCGGTGGTGAAGACTAACACCGTCGGCGGCATGCGTCAGATGCGCTGCCCCAAATGCCACAACATGGCCGTTCCGCAGAGGACGTCCGGCGGGCAGCCGGTGATGCGCTGCGGCAGCTGCGGCATGATGTTCAAGTGCACGGCTATGTGAGCCGCTTCATCACCCAGGCGGTGGATGCCAGCTCCCCAGCGATGTAGAACCCGAAGTCGATGTAGAGTTTGATGGCAGCTCGATTCTCTCTACGAACAGTGAGCATGGCTTGCGGCCTGGCGCCCAGGGCCATGTTCAGCATCTGCCTTGCCAGCCCTCGCCTGCGGAACTCTGGCACCACACCCAGACGAAGTACGTCTACCAGGTTGCCATCCATCGCCGCTAGTAGGTAGCCGATGATTCCACGCTGCTTGTCCACAGCCACTAGACCGAAGCCGTACTCGAGCTCGCGGGCAATGGTGGCGGAGTTGAAGCAGTTCTCTCTGAAGAGTTCTATCTCGAGCGCTTCTAGCTCTTCAGCGTCGTCTTCGGTGGCGTCCCGGATTTCCATGAGGTCGTAGTAGCAGAGTGGTATCGGTTGGAGGGTAGATTCCGTGGAAAAGCTCTGGTTCATTATCCGATTCTTCCGCAACGATGAGGAGCTCCCTGACTACGAGCCTGCTGAGGACAAGCGGCGGGTAGAGTCCTGTGTAAACGAGGACATCGCTCAGTTCAACAGCTTCTTTCAAGGACTTGGTAATGACCCACTCAGCAAGTTCGAGGTCTCTGCTATCAAGACCTACCTCGCCTGGAAACTTGGCCTCGCTCGGGAGAAGAAAGATGAGCTACCGCCCAGTAGTTGAGTATTCGTGTGGTCGCTGCGCTCGGAAGTGGTACTCGGACCCACCGAAGGAGGAGCAGAAGGGCCCCGTCGCTCCTACGGTTGCGGTGAGCTACAGCGAGCCGGGAGAGGAGCCCATCGACATCTCGTTCGATGTACTCTGCGAGGGGTGCAAGAACACGGTGAAGAACCTGGTTCAATCCATCTCCAAGGAAATCAAGGGCAAGAGTCCGGCGCGACGGAAAGGTGGGGCTAAGAAGAAGGAAGAGCCGCGCACTCCTCCCTCTTCTTCCAAGGCGCATCCGAACCGGATGCCCTGACTCACGCTTGAGCGCGGTCGTTGCGGTAGCGCCGCCGTCCAGCGGGCTTCTTGCGTCGGTAGGAGCTGTAGTGCCGCTTCGAGCTCGCCGGGCGGAAGACGCGCAGCCGACCGCCGGGCCACGCCACCACGAGCACCGGCACATCCGTATGCTCCGCTGGCTCACGGTGCACTCGCAGACTTGAGCCTGGGTACATCTTCACTAGCCAGTGGCAGACGTTGCCCTCCACGCCGTGGTAACCGAAGTGGCCCGTGGACTCACTGAGGTCGGTGTTCCGCACCAACTCTACACCGGGGTTGTTGGAGAGGTCATGGTAATCACGCTCGATGCGTGGGCCCATGCGCGGGTGCTCCACCAGCTTCTCGGTGTAGGTGTTCGCTCTCAGGAACACCTTGCCACCGGGCGGGGCCGGGATGGCGATGTGCACCAGAGCGAGCGGGTCACTCTGCCGCGCTTCACGCTTCATCGACACCAGGCGGAACGGACCTCGGTCAGCAATACGTGCATAGGGCAGATGTAAGTCCTTACCCTCGGCGTACTTCTCGAAGTCCTCTACCAGCTGACCACCAGCCATCAGAAAGCGGTCGGCGATGTAGACACCTACGCCGGCGTCGCCATCACAGATGCGGAGGAATCTCGTATGCGGCTCCGGCTCATCCTCGCGGAGAGTCGGGTAGTCTTCCGTCACCAAGTAGCACTTCATGGTGTCTCCTCTCGTTCTGGGAACGTGGTTCCCACCAGGATTCTTATCCCGTATTCGAGAGGAGTTTTGGTTATGCTGCCGCGGGACGAAGTGCTCCCTCAACTGCATTGACCGCGAAGGACAAAGCAGTCTGGACATCTTCAGTGCTCGCGTCGATGCCCTTCAGGACACCCAGAGCGACCTCAGCCCCTGCCGGGCTCGAGACCTCAAGCCCACGCAGTTGCTGGGCCTCCTTGGTGTGCCCTGAACGCGCGAGCACGTCACGGCACAGCTCAACGCTGATGGTGGCGTTCTCGTAGTTCACTGGGTTCACCTGAGGGATGAGGTACATCTCTATTTACAATTTGGTTCTTCTTCCGTGTACTTGCAAGAGAAAATCGTCATTGTACTTCAACGGTCAAGTGAACAATCGATGAAGTAATTGGGGCTAGAAGAAGAAAACTCTAGTGTTCACAAGACCTTGCGCGGGGCGCCCCACGTTGGGACGCCCCGGCACAGTCCGGTCACGGCAGCGGGAACGGCAGCACCTTCTTGGCGATGAAGATGAGCGCCACGCCGGCGATGGTCATCGCGCCAGCGTTGCACAGCACATCGACGGACCGATGGCCCGCGGCGCGCAGCGCGACTCTCGTCCTGCTCTCGGTCTCGGTGACCGGAGCGGGGGTGGGTGCAGGCGCGCTCTGAATCGGGGCGCCGTTGCCGGGCTGGGGATTGGTCTGGGTTGCGTCGCTCATGATTCTCTCCTCTGCAGAGTGTGGGCTCTTTGCCCTTCCACTCTTCTTATCCCGCTTCCTGCGCGGTTTTTGCTCTGGCTGGGGAAGCGCGTAGCCAGCATCTGACAGGGTGTACGTGAGCGGGCGCTTCTCGGGGTTCCGCTCGTACGTCTTCTTCGACTCTCGTTCTTGAATCTCCGGCACCGGGTCTCCTTTCCGCGTCCACTTTTGTTATCCCTTCAACCGGACGAAGTTTGCGGGAGGGGCGAGCCACAAGAGGGACCGGCAAGCCACACAGTGGCGAACGAGCACTCTGCTCCGCCGGCAGGACCAGCGGTGGAAAGGAGGTGTGACTCACCCCTCCAGAACTGTTATCCCCACTTCCCTGCTAGCTTTGCGGGGTGGGTCCCGTGGTAGAGTTGAGTGGTCATGGTGATGACATCCACCGAGATTGCTGCGCTCAACGCGGGCTTCCAGCAGCAGACTATGGCCGGCATGCAGCACGCTGGGATGATTAGTCAGTACGCTGCGACGAGAGACCCATCTCAAGGGGCGGACCAACTGGCGGGCAACATAGTCAACCGAACTGCAGCCATCGGAGCTCCGATGGCTGGACTCGGTATGATGCTGGCCGGGGTAGACCCCATTAGCATGGGCATCAAAGGCGGCATGGGCGCTGCCGCCATGGGTGCTAGTGGATTCGGAATTGGTGCTGCTGCGCTGGGTGGTGCTGCCGCGGTAGGTGTTCCGATGATGGCCGCCCAATATGCCGGTGGTCAGATGATGACCGGTATGCAGCAGCAGCAGATGCTGCAAAGCACCATGCGTCAGTACTACCGAGAGCCGAATATGTACGGCCAACTCGGTCCTACTCGAGGTCAGGTGGGGGACATGGGCGCAAGCATGCGCATGATGTCTCAGCAGCGTGGCCCTGGTGGTGAATTCACCAGTATGGAAGAGCTAGGTCGCCTGGCTGCCAACATGGGTCGGATGGGACTCGACCAGGGCGTGCGCAACGCCAAGGACTTCAACGAGCAGTTCCAGAAGATGCTCAAGGCGGTGAAGCAAGTAGCCACCGACCTTGGTACTTCGCTGGAGCAGGCGCAGCAGACCATGGCGTCCATGCGCGCTGCCGGCGTACTTGAGCGTGGTGGCCAAGTACGCATGGCCGCACAGATGCGGCAGGGGGCCTTGGCGGGAGGCATCGCTACCTCAGAGATTGCGGGCATGGCGATGGTCGGCTCGCAAATCTCGAGGATGATTGGTGGGAGGGGAGCCGCTGGTGCAGAAGCGGGCGCCTCTTTGATGACCGACATCGGCGCCGCCCAGCGGGTAGGAGCGTTGAGCGAAGAGCAAATCTACAACGCTACCGGCCTCACCGGCGCCGAAGGGCGAAGGGCCCTGGCTACCGGGATGATGCAGAATACTGCTCGCTTCCTCAAAGGAGGACTGGGCCGGCGCTTCTTGGCATCGGTAGCCGGAGAGAACGGTCAGGTCAACCAAGAGGACATTGATGAGTATCTGGCTGGCGGCGTTGGTACTGGACGCACGATGCAGATGGCCGCCCGCAACCTCGGTCGTGTGGGCAGGGCGGGTTTCATCCGAAATGAAGGCAGGTATCGTGGAGAGGCCATGCGCGCCCTGCGTGGCCAGGGCTCAGCCCTGGTTCTTCGTAGCTGGATGAATCAGCGCGGCATGAACGTCGATGACATGGACGACCGCTCCATGATTTGGATGAAGCGGCGTACTGGCATGGACTACGAGCAGCTAGAGGCAGCGATGAGTCTGCTGCGCAACCAGACACGCATCTCCATGCGCCGAGAGATGTCTGCGGAGCAAGACCAGAACGTCCAACGGTTGAATCGTCAGCGCCAGCAGCGCGGTGTTCAGGGAGTCAAGAGGCAGGTAGAAGATTTTCGGGCCAAGGTACAGGGCACGCTTCAACAGATGGGCGCTGACTTGTATGAGGGCGCGTCAGAGCTGACTGAGGCGTTCATCAACAAGTTGACCGACAACTACGTCACTTCGATGAACCGCGACGTGACGGAGATAGCCAGGGAGCTGCGAGTTGGTGGGGCGGCAGCTCGCCAAGGAGCTCTTGGAGAATTGGGTGTTGGACCTCAAGGTGGCATCCTTGGCTTTAAGCGCGGGGCTACGCTTGGAGTGGGTACGACTGGTCAGATGGGCATGCGTCAGTTGTACGGTGAAGGACTCACGGGTGGTTACGCAGGGGTGCAAGCTCGCAACCAACGGGTCTTCTCTGACGTTGACCGTGCTGGGTTTGCTGGGTCGGATATCGATACCGGCAGCATGGCGAGCGTTCGTAAGGGCTTGCTCGAGTACAACCAGGTCCAAGACTCCTTCTTCACTGAGCGACACCAGAGTGCACGAGACCTCGGCAAGAAGTACGAGCTGGAGTTCAAGGCGGCTATCGGGTCCCGGGAGATTCGTGGGCAGCGCATGAATCGTGTGCGCTCATTTCAGTGGTGGCTCTCGGAAAAAGCCAAGACGGACAAGGATGCTGCTGCGCTCTATTCGCAGATACAGGGTGGTGGAATTGAGGGTAAGAAGAGGGCGGCTGCTATCTATGGAGAGCTTGCTCGTGGTGCCAACGCAGGCGCTGAAGCGCAATTCATGGGCACTCCCACCCTTGAGGGCATCTATGGTGGAGGAGCATTCCTCACCACGGGACAACGTGAACGGGCGGTCGGTGGCGCGTTTCTTCAGGGACGCCAACTTCGGGAAACCGTAGTCGAGGCCGAGACCCGAGGGCGCGTAGAAGACGTAGCTGGCGCCTTGGGGGGCGCGGCCGGTACGGTGGCGGAGATTGCCGGTTTCGGCCTGGTCAGTGCTAGGGAGGGTAAGGAGTTTGGTCAGCGTGTTGCTGATTGGCTCACACCAACAGTGGCCAAGGTCGCCGGTGTTGAGGGGGCGGTCGGTATTACTGGTCGTGACCGTGCGGCTGTAGGCCGCTTCATGGAGGGTGAGCGCGGTCAGGAGATGATGCGCGCCATGCTGAGCGAGGACCACGCTGTTCGTCGAGCAGCTATGGGCCAAGCTGCCACGCGTTTCATGGAGCTGGGTCAACGGATGGAGAAGGCCGGTCTAGGAGGGCTCACACAAGAGGAGCGTACTCAGTACCTGGCTACTCAAGGAATGCTGGCGGGCTCGCAGTATGCTGAGATGTTGTCAGAGTATGGCGTGACTTCCCTGGACCAACTATCCGAAGCGGACCGTGAAATCGCTGAGGGTAGGTTGAAAGAGATTGCCACACGTTGGGGTATGGGAGACCCCAAAGCTGTGGTCAATGCACACGCCACAATGGGCGCAAGTCTCACCAGAGCACAGTACGAGAAGCGTAAGGCGTATTTTGGTCAGGAAGGTAGGCGAGCTAGGGGCTTGATGACGGTGCTCAAGACTAGCGGAGTGGTGAACGAGTATGGCGTACCCCAAGGAGAGCTGTCCGAGAAGTTGAAGGGCGTCAAGGGTCAGCGCGGAGCTGAGCTGGCAGGCAGGTTCCTGAAGGGGATGTTTGGGGCTACAGCGGCTAGGGGTCAGATGACTGGACTCTCTCCGCAACAGGACCTACAAGCGCTGATGACTGCTGAGCAGGACACTGGTTCGGCGATGCAGGCTCTGCAGCAGATGACGGTTGCTCAGCAGCGGCAGATGGCGGAGCAGCTGAAAGGCGTGCCTGGAGCACAGGATGTACGCAAGCAGGTACTTAGGCAGACTGCGGCTACTCAACGCATCGAGAAGGCCAGAGGAGGTCGTTGGGGGCAGGTGAAGGCCATGTTGGGTGTGGCCGGAGTATCTGCACAAGATTTGAAGGAGGCTGGACTTACCAAAGAGAAGTGGTCGAAGATGAACGCGGAGGAGGAAGTCCGCGCTCTGGCCGCTGCGGCGGGAATCGACCCGACAGATGAAAAGGCCATGGGCTCACTCCGCGAAGGAGTCATGTCACTCCGTCAGGGCGGACAGGCAGGGCGCGGTGCTGCAGCTACCGCTGGTCTCGACTTGGCGGCGATGGGGGCCTCGAAGGAGGCGCAAGAAAAGAGGGATGCGCAAAACCGAGCGGCACAGCAGAATGACCCCAGCTACCGTGCGTTGGTCGACATCAAGGGTGCCATCGAGAACCTGCCCGGCAATATTGCTGCAGCGATGCCAGTGCAGGGCGAAGGCGCCGAGCCGTCGAATCCCCCGGGTGCCCACGGTACTAGGACGACTGGGCCATGAAGTCACTCATCTATCAGGGCGTGACGCCTCTCGTTGAACCTTCTGGTTGTGGGGCCATTCCCTGCCGAACCGAGGTTCCCATTCGCATCAAGCGTGGGAGTCGAGTGTACAATTTCATACTCCGGGACAAGGTGATTCCAGAGGACCCTTACCTCATCCTGGTGAAAGCCATCGCCTTCTCCATTCAGCAGCGTGAACCGTACGTGGGTAGGCCCCCGGACCGAGGTGTGCGAGACTTCCTCATCAAGAACACGGTGATTATCTGATGGACCGGTTCTGGGACAAGGTTTCGCTTCTACGTAAGCACTTCAAGCAGGGTCGCCGAAAGGCCGATTTGGCACGTGAGTATGGCCTCAGCCGTACTACTGTAGGCCGTATCGTGAGCGGAAAGCTCTGGCCTCACGTGGAAGGTAGGGTGTAGCCATCGCCGTCTTCATCGAGCTCACCACCAACCCTGTAGAGCAGAACTACAGCAAGAACATCGACAAGCATCGTGCCGGCGGTCGTAGCTCTCGTGCTGGCAAGCAGGTCGCCCGGCGTCCACACCGAGGTATCGAAATCAAGGAAGACACCTACGCCATGCTCAAGGTCATCACGGCCAGTGGCGAGGACATTCCATTAGTCGATTCGAGCTCGTTCTTGGGGACCACGACTGGTGGCTACTCCAACTTCCTACTGCAGCAGGTGGTGGAGTCTCGGATGGAGCGGCATCAAATCATCGAGACCTTTGGGGCCTCGTACGTGTTCTTCTTCGGAGAGTCCCCACGCTTCCTGGATTGCGCATCCATCATTCTCAACACACACGACTTCAACTGGCGTGCAGAGTGGTGGACCAACTACAACACCTACCTGCGTGGTACTCGGTTGGTAGAGATGGGTGCGCGCTGCTACTTGTTCTACGACGACAACATCATCGAGGGCTACATCGTGCAGGCATCCGCCACCGAGCAGGCGGGCATGCCGTACCACATCAATCTGAACTTCCGCTTCTTCGTCACCAACTGCAGCAACCTCTCGATGGAGGGCAATATCGGCGAGTTCCCCATCCGCTCGAGCGTGGTGCTCCCGGACGGGGTGGAGCTCGGCAGTGGGGACGCTTGGCGCCGCATCATCAACGCGTATCGAGGTGAGGCTGCGTCGGCATTGGCTGGTCGAGAGGCCAGCCGACGTATGGCAGAAGCAGCGCGTACCAAGGCAGAGAGTGAGAAGACTGGCCTGTTTGGCCTACCTGCTCCTACGAAACTCGGGGCGCCAACCAGGCAGAGCCTGACTAGTATCATCCGTGAAGCCGGTCCTACTTTCTCTGCTGACCCTTCGGTGCTAGCCGGCTTGGGAGCAGGGCCCGGCATCCTGGTGGACCCAGCTAACCCGGCCAACCCGATGATGAGCATCCCGCGGGATGGCAAGCCCCTGCGCGGCTACATCGCGGAGAACTACGACGAATACACCGGCCTCGGCTATGCGCTCACCTACGCCTCCTTCGCTCCCGGAGCCAATCGCCCACCGCTGTTCATGCAATCCCATCTCACCAGGGACCTGCAGGAGTCGGACGACGCGTTCCGGCAGGCCATTGAGGCCCTCACCTGCTTCGGAGCCAACATCAACGGCCCGGAGCCGCTCATCAGCCTGGGTCTCGGTCCCAACTTCTTGCGTGGAGGCAAGCTGGACGCCGCCAGCTTCAGGGCGATGGCCCTAGACCCTACCGGCTACTCCACCGCCAAGGAGCTGCTGTACGAGCCACTGAAGGGGCAGTATGAGCGCACACAGGATTGGTGGAACAGCGGTCGGGCCGCCGAGCAGTTTGACCGCTCTCAGCGACGCTTCGAGGAGGGAGCCAGCCGCTTCGGGGACGCCATCCTGCGGGCCCACGACCCATTGGGGGTGGTCTATGGCGGGCGCCAGCCTCAAGAAGAGAACCTGGTCACCAACTCCCGTTACACCGAGGGCGCCGGCGACCCGCTGTACGGCTACCCGAGCGACTTCGCTGAGGGTCCTGGCTACGGACAGACCGGCTTCGGCAACTTCGGCGGAATCAGCTTCGGTTCCGGCTCGAGTACGGGGGACCCGGGCTTCAAAGACCCGAACAAGTTCACCTTCGCCGGAGTGGCAGATGAGCGTGATGCCTTCGACCGCTTCCTGCTGCCGCAAGATGATGGTACCTCGCTCAGCGGGCGTAATCGAGACCGTCGTGGCTTCAACTCTGGCGGTGCCTCCTTCGAGATTGGAGGGGAGATGAGCGCCTTCTCCCTCATCTCCGTAGATGGCATTCTCACTCCTGAAGGCGACGCGCGTAGCCAGGTCGACGCCATTCGTGAGCGCCAGGAGGCGCAGAAGTTCGGATTCTCCGTGGACAATCCGTTCGGCGTGCAGTGTCCTACTCCACCAGGCACCGTCAGCTTTAGCGATAGCACTGGCACAGATAGTAGCTATTCAGATGGCTTCAGCCATTCATTCCCATGACCGGTGAGCACGTCTCCTTCGCTCTCCCTCTGCGCATCCGCCTCTTCTTGGAAGGGGTGGAGGTGCCCATCATCTCTGCCACCATCCAGACCTCCCCCAATAGTCCAAGCATGGCGACGTTCCAAGTGCCACCGCTGGTGGAGGGCACTCGCCTACTGCCCCGTACGTTGGTGCACCTGTTCTTCCTCGACATGTACGCGACCTCCAATCCGTACGTGACCGCGACGAATCTGCGCACCTCAAGAGAAGACGCCAACCAGAGTCCCACGGCAGTCGATGAGGCTCAGGCATCTCGTGGGATAGCTATCACTCCATCGCCTTGCGGACATCGAGCCCTAGGCGACTCCGAGAACAGGCGATACAAGCTGCTCTTTGTAGGTGAGGTGATTGGCTTCCAATGGACCAAGAGCCCAGTAAGCCGCTCGCTGGTGCTGCAGTGCCAGGACCTCAGCAACTACTGGGACTACGCGTATCAGTGGGGTAATACCGGCATCTTCGGTCCCGGGTACAAGGCCATCTTCTCAGGTGGAGCCACGAATCTTTTCACCGACTTTCTCTCGAGCAAGGGCAGCGTCATCACGCAGATTGTGTCTCGAGGAAAGTGCAACACCTACCCCCAGCTCAAGGGGCTGGCAGCCGGCATCATCCGACTCATCGAGGCCATCGGCGGAAGCTACTACGCTCGACCTGACCCCAAGGGTAAGGCCACGCGTAAGTACGCTGGTCAAAACGTCTTCTTCAGTACGGCAGAGCTACGCCTGCACATCACGCAGATGATAGCGGCGGTGGAGGACGACCCGACCTCCAAACGCATTCTCAGCCGCCAGGGCTACAGCGGGATGTTCAACCGTGCCATCGGTGGACAAGGTGCCCAGGTCTCTATCCGCAAGGCCATCAACGCCTTGAGCGCCATCATGTTTCACGAGACGTACGCTCAACCCTGCCCGCTGTACATCCCTGGGAAGGAGGGGCAGGTCAGTGGTGTGCGTAGAGTGAACATCCGCAATTCAGAGTGGAAGATAGTATCGGACAATGCCCTGGACGTACTGGCTACGGTAGAGGCAGTACAATCTTCGCTGGCCAGCTTGGCTACGCTATCTGCTCAAGCTAAGTCCGACAGCATCGCTGCAGAGGCGTGGAAGGACGGAATTGAGGACGCCAGGCTACGTCTGCAGCGTGCTGCCAAGTTCCTCAACGAGACTCTTCCTCTGATTCGTGGAGCGCCTCCTCCCTCCAGTACTATCTTCAGCGCTTCCTCGAAGGCGTTGCGGAACGCGGATGCGTGGGTCAAGAAGTGGACCCCGAAGTCTCCCGAGAGCATCAAGAAGAAGGTCGACAAGTTCCTGGAGGAGGCTGCGGTGCAACTGCGCCGTGCGGAGTACCTGACGGTGAACACCACTCCGCTCAAGGACCGTGAGCCGGCACGGATGGCTCAGCAAATCTTCCGCCCCGACATCTGGTTCGGAGCTCCACCGCGCTGCAACGTCCTCTTCCCCGAGAACTACATGCAGCTCACCTATCAGCGTATCTACCTGCAGGAACCCACGCGGTTCATGCTCAAAACCAATGACGAGTTCTACGGTGAAGACTTTCTGTTCGACCGGTTCTACTTCGCGCCACAAGCTGGGTCTTTGAAGAAGGAGAAGGCCAACCTCAAGAGCATGCTTCGCAACGATTTGCTCGACCACGAGCTCTTCACTGGCATCCTACCGGTGTTCGAGAAGATGGGAGAGTTCAACATCTTTGCGTCGAAGAGTTGGACCACTGAGGGCAAAGTGCCGAAGGTGGGTCTGGCACAGCGCTCGGCCAACTTCCTGTACTTCAAGCATCGGTTCAACTCGCGCCAGATGCAGGTCAGCGGACGCTTCAATCCGTACATCGCCTGCGGATTCCCTGGTCTCATCTTGGACAAGTGGGTGGACACCACCGTAGCGGACCAACTCCAAGCGATGCGCAAGGCGTATCAGGAGGCGACTGGGCAGACCATCCTCCCGGAGTTCACTCGGGGGCTGTTGGGTACGAACTTCCTCGGCAACTTCATGGAGGTGACCCACTCCCTGTCTCACCAGCAGGCGCAGGGGCGTACTGAGATTCGTTGTACCTACCCTCGGCAACCTGAAGAGAGCGTAGAGTTCTTGGGTACTGCGGAGCGAGCACAGAACGTTCAGGTGAGAGATGACCTGGACGCCAAGCGCTCAGTGGACGTGGCCGCCCTTTCCCCACCAGCGGTGAACTCTCTTGGTCCGAACGGCGGCAAGATTGTCGCAGTCAAGGAAGTGACAACAGAGTACAGCCGAGCTCGAGCTGGAGAGAAACCTGGTTTAGACGACGATAACATTGGCCGATTCCTACCCGTTTTCTTTGGCGGAACGCGTAGGAAGGGAGGCAAACCACCAGACGCGTCGGTGCCGGTTGGCACCTATATGACGCTGCGCGAGATGGGAGCGGCGGAAAACAAAGAGCTGCTCGACCTCATCGGCGACCCGGACAAGACCATCGTCTTCCGCGCCTTCAGGCTCACTGAGGAGATTCCTCGCTACCGACGTGAAATCATCGACCTGCCTGCAGAAGAGCTCATCCGCCCGGGGTGGTACGGGGACATATGGACACCCGGCAAGATTGGTAAGGTGTACAACCAGTTCTTCGCTACGGGTGCCATCACCGACCCGACCTACGTACTTGATAGCGACGGGAGCGCGCTGGGTAGTACTAGTGAAGAGATGGCCCGTAGTTCAGAAGAGGGTGAGAAGGTTGAAGGGACGGAAGAAGACCCGCGCATCAATGTGCCGGCCGTCACTTCCCTGGCTGAGGGCTCGAGCATCGAGCAGGCCGTGGAGTTCCTCACCCTCACCTACTCCTACGTGAAGACGGCTGGACTCGACGTAGATGAGTTCATCCGAGCCTACACTTGGCGGCCCATCGCCACCATGTTGGACATCTTCGGCTCGCATGACCTCGAGTACAGTCCTGGTGGTGAGGAGGTCACTTCAGGGACCGAAGGGTTCCACTCCAGGTCTTTCGGCCCGTACAACAACTTGTTTGGTTTGGTGAGCCCAGAGATTGAAGACGTGCTGGGGTTCCGCCGTGGCTCTACTACGGCGCAGAAGGCGGACACGCGAGCTCGCAAGTTGGAGGCAGTACTGTCCTTCGCTTCACAGCTCAGTTTCTCCCGAGCCATACTCGGCTAGCTTCCGATAGGGCTTCCGTGGGTGGTACAACTACTGGGATGTCGAGTCACGTCGGTCTGGTGAAGAATGCTGTGTCCAAGGGCCGGATGACGGTCTCGCAGACGCGCTCCGGCCGCCGTCCCATGCGGGTAGATACCCTCCTCAAGAAGGAGAAGGAGGGGACGCTCTACAAGTACACCAAGATGGCAGAGGCGCTGAGGCGTCGGGGCGTCGGCTTGGGTCTCCTCAAGCAGGCTCTGGGCGTCCCCATGACGCCCATGACCTCGATGACCCCGTCTGCAACGCAGCAGATGAAGGCTCCGCAGAGTACGGCGAGTGGGCCTAAGATGCCCGGTGTCGGCGTGGCTCCTCCGTCGGTACCGGGGCTGTCCAACTCGGGGGCGCAGCCCGCCGCGATGCCGAAGATGGGACAGGTGCGCTTGCCAGAGTCTCTGGACGAGGCTGGGGAGCAGGCCCAGAAATTGGTGGCCTTGCGGAAGAAAGTGTTGCCGGAGACCGTCAGCTACATTCGTGATGCGCTCCGTGAAGGTCTGACCGAGAAGACGGCTGAGCCGCCTCCGCCGGAGGGCATCTCTATGGAGCAGTGGGACCACCTACTCAACAAGGGGACGCATGACGAGAGTGCGCGTGCGCCCACCAATTCCAAGAAGAAGCCAGGAGACGTCCCCACGCTAGAGGATGACTACTTGGGCTCCAATCGGGAGGAGCTGCCCGTGTTGGCCATCGCCAAGTTCGGGGCGGCAGCCGATGAGATGCGCAAACTCTGCGCCATGACTACCGAGCAGGCACGTCAGTCCCTGTCCAGGCTCGAGACGCTCAAGAAGCAACCTACTGGAGAGCTGGCTAGAGGAGCTGCCGTTGGTGCCATAGCCGCACCTTTGCTTGGTGTTGTCACGCGCCGCGTGCGCGGCGGTGAGCCGGTAGCAGCTGGGCTGAGAGCACTCATGGCTAAGGGTGGCAGGAATCTAGCCGCCGATGCCATCACAGGGGCTACTTACGGAGGGGCTGTACCCGCCGTCCGTAATCTACTGGAGCGCAAGGTGGAAACTGAGCGTCTGCAGGACTATGTCGCTGGCGGAAAGAGAAGGGGTCTCCGTCGCACTGTGGCCCGACATGTAGGAGTCTGAGATGCCCGCGTGGATTCACAACCGAGCTGAACACCTCTTGGCGAAGAACCCGTCCATGAAGAAGGAGACGGCCTTCGCTATCGCCACGCAGCAGTCCCACAAGGTGGGCAAGACCCCGAAGGGGTACGGCACTTCTGAGGGTAAGCGTGAGGCGAAGGCAAAGTTCGACAAGCCCAAGAAGGAGTACGTCAAAGGCGCCAACCCTGGAAATCTCGAGACCCCAAAGCTCAATGACAAACCGAAGACACGTTGGACAGGGAAGAAGTTGGTGAAGGCAGCGGCCGAGCTGCCCTCCTACGACAAGGTACCAGAAGGGCACTTCGAGTTTCGGGGCAAGGTCTACAAGAAGGATGCGGAGCTATCAGCGCGCAACAAGAAGCTGACCTCTGAGGCGCGAGAGAAGGGTTTGTATGTCACTCCTTCAATGGGAACACCGGTGGGCCAGATGAAGACAGCTATGGTTGAGGAGTTCATGTTCATCATGCTCAACCGCAAGGAGAAGCTCGCGGAAGAGCACAAGGACAAGACTCCTGGCGGCAAGGCCGACGACAAGCAGCTCAAGGACTACCCCAAGGACCAACTCGAGATGGGTCAGAAGGTGGAGATGGAGCACACCGATGACCCTGCTCTCGCTCGCGAAATCAGCATGGACCACCTCGAGGAATTCCCCGACTACTACACCCGCCTGAAGAAGATGGAGGAAGAGGGAGAGAAGGACAAGAAGGCGAAGGAGAAGACCGCCAACGGCGTAGAGGAGAAGGGTGAAGATGAGGGGCCTGGAAGAGCGGCGACCAAGAAGGACGTCGCGAACATCATCGCCTACATGAAGAAGCGCAAGCCGGGCGAAGAGGATGACGAGTTCCACGAATTCGCCGAGGGTCGTGGGATGAACGTTCACGAGGCTGAAGAGGCCGTCTACGACGAGCTGGGCAAGGCCCTGAAGAAGCAGGGAGAAGCCGGCCCTTTTGAACAGAGGCTGCCCTGGTATGCGAGCGCGGTGGGAGGCACTGGCGGCGCTCTGCTGGGGCAGCATCTGTTGAAGAGCCGACCTGTTGCCGGGGCTCTGCTGGGGACGCTAGCCGGTACTGCCGCCGGGTTGGAGGCTGGCACTGCCGCTGGTAGGCAGCTGGACAGAACGACCGGCGGAGCGTTGAAGAAGCAAGGCATGATTCCCACAGCTAAGCCACAGGGTTTGATGACCCCGCAGCAGCGCCTGAAGGAGTCTCAGAACGTCGGTAACGTGGGCGCCTTCAACCAGAAGACTCAAGGCATCAAGCTCCAGAAGTTCAAGCCGATGAGTATGATGAAGCAGAGCTCCAGCAAGCTCGCGTTTCAGACCTCTCAGTACTCCGGCCCCCTCGGCCCGGGGCGGATGAGCTACCGTCACCCGGATGCCATGCCGGGCTTCGTGGACCCTCCGGTCAAGACGGCGGGCCCGCCTCCGGGTGAGGAGGGAGAGCGTCGGGAGGGTGTCAAGGCCATGAAGGAGGCGGCAGCACGTCTCAAGATGGCTGCAGCAGCCACCACTCCGGCGGGGCGGTTGGCGAGCAGTCAGCAGGAAGGTCAGCCGAAGACCACCAATCCTCCTGGTCCGAGCATCCAGCAGATTTCCAAGCCGGTCGGCTACGGCCGCCCCCTCCCCGGGACCACTCTGGGGATTTCCTGATGGACCTCCTCTCCATCCGCGCATGCGCCGACGAGATGGAGAAGATTGCTCTCCTTCGTGAGGCAGTGAGGCTTGGGCTGAAGGATGTGCCGGGTACCCCACGCCTGGTGATGCGTAAGCGGAACTTACTGGAGCGGGCTGCCGCTTCCGAGAAGGCAGTCCGGGCGTACGAGCGGGCAATATCCGACCCCATCAAGAAGAAGCTGACGCCAGTGGCGGAAAAGCTGCCCGAGTCGGTTCGGATACCGCTCACTTCCAAGTCGGTGAAGCCACGGGCGGCGGCCACGCGTGGGGTGGAGATGATGGCCGCTGACCCGATAGGCAACGTGGCCTCGAATCTGGTGCCCGCCCCCGGTGCATTCGCGGCCTACCACGGCGCGAAGAAGGGTGGAGAGGTGCTCATCAACAAGGGTGTGCAGATACCCCACCCAGCACGGTTGGTGAGTAGGGCGGCGCGTGCTGAAGGCAAGAAGCTCAGACTGGTGCCTGCGTTGGACCCCATCTCTCCAGAGATGTCTCAGCAGGCAAGGATGCTCGCTTCCGCCTAGCATTAGGAAGCCACTCCGGGGATAACAGCTCTGGAGGTGACATGCCTATGCAACACTGCCCGGTAGTCACCGGCTACTTGAATGGCATCAAGGATGCGCTGCCGATAGAAGATGCTCTGTCAGCTGATGTCTGGGACGAAGTACGGGAGTTGTGCGCTCTCGTACAAGAGACCTATGCGATGGTGGCCGCACAGCGGCTGCGCGCCTTCTACATCACAGAAGCGTATTACCACTCGCTCCTACCCTCGCAGGCGTGGCTGCTGGATGAACCAGAGCTCAAAGCCAGGATTCTGGAGCTGCGACTACCACGCTCGAAAGAAGGTATCGAGGAGCTCGAGTCTTTGCTACGCACGCTCGAGAGGAAGGTTGTAGTTCGCCAGTCTTGCCTGCTGCTCAGAGAAGAGCGCGGTGTGGGTGGCGGTTACACCACCAACGATGCTCAGCTCGCTTCCATGTTAGAGAAGCCGGGTGTCGTGCTGAAGTATGGCATTCAGGCCGCCGAGTTGTTCAAGACCCAACTTCGAGGCGAAGCTCTGCAGCTCAAGCGTGTGGGGGAGCTGTTCGGCAGAGCTTTCGTGGAATCGGGGACGGAGTCCCAGTACTACATACGACATGCTCGGGTGATGTTGCACATCACACCGACGCGAGGAGTGAGCCCATGGAACACGACGAGCGAATTCCTGGAGTCACCTTCTTTGTAGAAGAAGCTACGCAGAATCCGACCAACAACCCCAAGCTACAGGCGAGGGGCAGGGTCGTGCTCGAGGCAGACATTGTCGACGATAAAGTCTGGGATGTAGTCACCAAGAAGTTGGATGGGTGGCGCGTTTACGAAGGGGCAGACCTATCCCAGGCGATGATTGAAGCAGCCCAGCTACGGCGTAAGCGTGCCGAGGAAGAAGCTGAGAAGCTCAAGACCGAGTACCAGCGTGAGCTGGAGACTCTTCGGCAGCGCAACAGCTTCCTCGAGGAGGAGAACCGTCGCCTGCTGAAGGAGAAGGTGGAGCTTGAACGGGGTATCCACCAGGCCCTCAAGCCCGTGGACGAGCTCGAGGCCGCCCTCGCAGACCTCAAAAAGGCGTAGTCTTTCCGCTTTGGGGCCCGGTGTTGTACACTGGGCCCATGGACCAGTACGACCGGGCATTCTACGACGACCTGCAGAAGGAAGCGGCCTCGACGGTGGAAGACAACGAGGACTCCATGACCGGTGGAGAGAATCCGGTCGAGCCCAAGGCTGGGGACCCGCCTTCCGACGAAGGCACCATCGATGCCTCATGGGGTGAGAACGACACTCCCGGCAAGAAGAACGACCCAGTTCACCTCAGCGATGCGGTGGCGAGCTCGATTCAGGAGAGCCGACAGAAGCTCCTGGACCGATGCTTCGCTCAGAAGCCAGCGGCCCAGCGGGCTGCGCAGAGCTTCGTGAGCCAGCATCTCTCGCACGCCGCCAGCGGAGACTTCGAGAGCCGTGCCCCTCTACTCGAGGGAAAAGCCAAACAGGCATCAGCCTGCGAAACGCTGAGGGACCAGGTCTCTCGCGTCTTCGAGGACTGATGCTGAAAACTGCTGCGCTGCTCGGGGATAAGAGCAGTGGAGAGCAAATGGCGCGCAAGAATCCACTGGACAGTGCGCTCTCCGCAAAGGAGAAGCTCGCGGCTCAGCGCCGCGCAGAAGATATCCAAGCGTGGGAAACGTGGAAGAAGCAGCCCACGCCCGAGAACACTCACGTCCTGCTGAACCGTTTCGAGCCAGTCTTTCGCCAGAAGGTGAGGGACTGGAAGGCCCCCAACACGAGAACTGGCGCCTTCAAAGCTAACCTCAAGCTTCACGCGGGCAACGCGTTCGAGAGCTACGACCCCAACCGAGGGGCTAGCCTGCGTACCCACGTGGAGAACCATCTGAAGAAGTCGATGCGCTTCAACCAGAGGTACCAGAATGCTCGCTACATGCCTGAAGGGCAGACCGAGCTCATCGGACCTATCCAAAAAGCGCACGGCACTTTGATGGACCAGCTGGGACGGGACCCGACGCACCGAGAGATTGCTAGCTACATCAACCAAACCCCGGAGCTCATAGGCCGACGTAAGCCGTTGAGCGCCGCGAAGGTGAAGCGCATCTCCACAGCTGCGTTGGAAAAGGACATCATCGGGTCCACCTTCGAGAGCGACCCGACGCCTCGAGCGTCAAAGAGGGAGTTCGAGGTCATTGGGCAGCTACGCCCGACGCTGACGCGTGATGAACAGGAAGTCTTCGACTACCTGTACGGCCAAAACGGCAAACCGCGTATCGGCTCCACCAGCCAGCTGGCTGGCAAACTAGGTAAGAGTCAGTCACAAGTCTCACGTTTGAAGAGTGGGATTCTGGCCAAGTACAAGCACTACTACTAGTCGGGTACAACAACCCTGACATGCAGTACGACCAAGCTCGGGATACTAAGCGTGCGCGTTTAGCGCGTGAACGCTTGGAGACGAGGTTCAGGCTTGGCGAGCGCGAGCAGACGGCACTTCTCGAGCGTGTCTCGAAGATGGTCATCGTCGACAAGCTCGTGCCCCCTGCGCGGATGTACTTCTCCTGGAAGGGAGGAGTCCGCGTAGCATACGGCTCCGAGGACGCGACCGCGATGCCTATTCACGGCCATGCCCTATCGCAGATGTGCGGTGTGGCGGGTATCGCTAAGGTCTACGTGAACAGACTCGCCAAGGGAGAGGCTTGGGAGCACACGCTCCTGGTCCACAACTTGAACGAGCTATTTCACCGAGGCAAATACAAGGACCGGCGTGGGCAGCCCGCCAAGTTCCTGAGTCGCAGCGTGGACGATGAAGTGCGCGGGTTCCTCTCGCGTAGTTTCAATCGACACTTGGCGAGCGCTCCTCTCCTTAGAGCGTTCATTGCCAGCTGTGGGCAGATGGGAGCGAAACCGGTCGAGGCTGGAGCCTCACCCATTCACTTCAGCCTGAAGTGCTTTCTCCCCTACGTATTCGAGCCTGTGGACGGCGAGTTCCTGAGCGTTGGATGCGGGTGGGCGAACTCGGACTTCGGCTCGGGCAGGATGCGGGTGGCGCTTTCTGGCTTGCGGGTCAGCTCGGGAACTACTTCCGTCCTGGAGGACGCTATCAGTAGGGTCCACATCGGCTCCGTCATCCAGGAGTCCGACATCGAGCTGAGCGACGAGGCATCACGCAAGGAGATGGAAGCTCAGGCGGAGGCAATCCGTAGCAGCGTCCATAAGCTGTTGGAGCCGGCCAATGTGACCCGGCTTCTGAAGCTGGTCCGAATGGCGCATGAGGAGGCAGTTCCGTGGCACAAGCTCAAGGATGAATTGGGCAGACTGCTGCAGAAGAAGGAGCTCGAGACCGTCGAAGAGATGTTGAGAAGCAACGCAGACGACATCATCGACCTCCCGCCGCCTAGTTACAACGACGACAACGAACCAGTGGCCAACCGATGGTGGGCGAGCAACGTCCTAGGACACCTGGCCAACAAAGAGTCGAGTGTGGAGCGCAAGAAGGACCTTCAGACCCTCGCGGGCAGCATCCTTGGTAAGACCAAGGGAGCCAACAAGCTTTGAGGTTTGGCGGGCGAAAGCCCGCCAACCCTCTACTAGCTACGGAATAAGAGTCTCGGAGGTAGACTATGTTTCACCTGTACCAGTTGTTGAAGCTACTGGAGTTGGCGTACGCCGCCGACCCCAACCAGGCGATGGGAGAGCTGGGCAAACTGTTGCACCACGCTGAGAAGAACGGTCACTCCGTCACCGCATCTATGCTACGAGAAGCAGCGGCCAACTTGGCCGATGGGTTGCCACTGAGGGTCCTCGGGCATCAGGGGCAGTTGCAGGGAGTACGAGAATGTCAGTGAACAAGCCAGCGCGGTTCACACTGCGCAAGAAGAAGGAAGCCAGGGCCGACTTGTTGAGAATCATCAAGGAAGGCTTCGAGCCGCACCCTTCCACGTGCGAGCTGCTTGAGTGGCTGAGCTACGAGATTCAGAAGGCGGAGGAGAAGTCCACGCGCAATGGCTAAGCCGGTTACGGTGAGCCCGTCTCAGCAGGAGGCCCTGCGTCGAATCGAGGAAGCCGATGTGGAGTACATCATCGGTATCGACGAAGTGGGTCTCGGTCCTTGGGCGGGCCCCGTCACCGTCGGTGCGGTGGTGGTGCCCAAGGGCTGGAGACATCACAGTGTGCGGGACTCCAAGCAGCTTTCTGCTAAGGCCAGGTTGGCGGCCACGAGATTCATCTACGACGCGGCGGTAGCCCACTGTGTCATCAGCTCTCCGGTTGAGGACATCGACAAGTACGGGTTGAAGAAGGCGCATGCCTTGGTCACGGAGGGTGCCGCCCTCTACTGCCTGAAGCGCTATCCTGATGCACTCATCGTTCAAGACGGCGACATCCCAGTCACCGTGGATGGCCGCCCGCAGAAGATGGTCTGGCTCCCCAAGGCCGACGTCCTGGTCCCAGCAGTGAGTGCGGCTAGCATCATCGCCAAGCTGAACAGGGATGCTTTCATGACGAAGGCGGCCAAGGAGTTTCCTGGCTACGGATTCGCTCAGAACAAGGGCTATGGGACCAGTCAGCACATCGAGGGGCTGAAGAAGCATGGTGTCTGCTCTCTCCACCGCAAGAGCTACAAGCCGGTGAAGCGGTTCCTCGAATCTGGTAGACTCTGAACGTGGCTCAGGGCGAACAAGAGAAGCGGGCGGCTCGAGACGAGCGGCTGACCAAGCTGCAGCAGGCCACTAACGAGTGGGCCGACAAGGAAGAAGACAGGCTCAACAAGGAAGTCGCGCTGGCGAAGAAGATACTGCTCGGCCGAACTGGAGCTGAGCGGCTCAACAACGCTTCGGTCCAGTCGGCATCTGAGCTGTTGGTCGATGAACTCAACAACTTTCTAGCAGGATGAGACATGACGGAAGAAGTGAAGAAGGTGCCCGCAGCACCGACCCCGAACAAGGACAACGGCCAGACCACCAAGGAGAGCCTCCCGGTCATCGAGGAGCTCGATAGGCTGAAGCTGGAGAATGCCGAGCTTCGGCTGCGCAATCTTGGGATGCAGCACGACCGTCTTCATGAGGACTTGAAGGACTGTCGGGCGCAGATGACCAAACAGGTTCAGGAGCTCGAGGCATTCAAGGTCCAGCTTCAGGTGAAGTACAAGGTCGACCTCAGCATGTATCAGATGCGTGCCGGCGACGGTGCGCTCATCCCAAAGGGGTAGCTCATGGCAGTCAGCATCGTCAGACCCGTCAACCTCAGCTCGGAGGAGCTGCAGCTGGTCGAGCTGCACATCTTCGTGGTTGACGAGGATTGGGTAGGGGACTTTGACCAAATCGAGGTCTGGCGTTCCAAGACCACGTCCTCGGGCCCATATGAGGAGCTGACTGCCGAGACCTGGCGTTACGCGCGACTCCCCCACGGCGCTGGTGACATTCCATCCACCCCGGTGACTGGGGCTGACGTCATCGTCGTGGGGTCGGACCTGCAGCTGCGCCTCAACGAGAGGGATGACCTGACCATCCTGTTCACTGGGACGGACCCCCTGACCCTCACGCAGGTGGCATCCCAGATTGTGGCGGGCGGACTCACCCGGGTGAACAGCTACGTGGACGAAGATGGCCTGCTGGTCATCGAGACCACTGAGCCCGGAACCGGCGCCCTGCTCCGCATCGTGGGCGGGGAGGCCACCGGCATACTGGGCCTGCCCACCGAGGAGCCGGAGAGCCTGGCCAACGGCCGGGACCCGCGCATCACCCTCATGCAGGGGACCAGCGAGTACATCTTCAGCGACATCCGCGGCTCTGAGGGCTACTACTACAAGACCAGGTTCCGAAACAGCTTCAGCCAGGCGGTCAGCGAGTTCTCACAGCCCTTCCCTGTAGGACAGGCCCTTGGCCTCTCGGCCGCTCGGGTGGTCTGCGGGCGGCTCGACCTGGTGGCCCAGGACGGCAAACCGCTGCGCAACGTGGAGGTCCACGTATTCAACGGCCACAGAGGTCAAATCGTCGATGACAAGCTGGTGGCTGGCCCGGTCCAATCGCAGCTCAGCGACCGCTCTGGACGCGTGGAGTTTCACCTGGTGCGCGGAATGAGGGCGACCGTGACCATCATGGGCACTGACATCACCCGGGATATCGAGGTGCCCTCTGACGAGAACGTCAAGGTTTTCAACCTGCTGGACCCCACAGTTTCAGTAGAGGATGTGTTCACCGTTCAGGTGCCCAACATCGTCTATGCCCAGCGAAGAAGCCTCTGACGCGCGCATCACCGTAGTCTTCCCCGGAAAGGGCGGGCGTACGGGAATTTGCCCGCTGAGCCACGTCCCTGGTAAGCGCATCAAGGACTACCTGCGGACCCCTCCTCTCGCAGCACAGGGGCTCGTGGGCATGGTGGCCAAGCGGGGGAAGATGTACACCCGCGGTGGCCAACGGATTCGTTTTTACTACGTCCCCAATCCCGGAGATGTCATAGTGCTCATTGCTATGGGCTGAAGGAGGGAAGATGTCGGCCTACGAGCAAGTCGATGTCTACGTCAAAACGAAGGCGGAGCCGAACACACCCGTCGAGGGAGTACTCGTTCGGGTTTACGAGCAAGACGGCTCCCTCATCTTCAGCGAAGCCGCCACCGATGCCGACGGTCACGTCGGCTTTCTTTTGTGGTCGGGCAAGACGTACTCTCTGCGCTTCTACAAGTTCCAGGTGGGCTTCACCCAACCTCAGCTCATCGAGGTGAAGACCGAGGTGATGACGCCCGGGACTACGCCCAACACGTTCGACGTTGAGGCTGAAGTGCTCGAGTTCCCAGTGGCCAACGACTCCCGTTTGTGCCGGGCGTCTGGCTATTTCCGAGACATCACTGGGGCGCCCTACGCTAACCTAGACATGCACTTTCGTGGGCGTTTCCCCGTAGCTCTACTCGAGGGCTCTGGAGTGGTGAACGCCACCCGCATCGTGCGTACTGACGATGACGGCTACGCCTGTGTGGACTTAGTGCGCTGCGCGTTGTACGAAGTGACGATGGAGACTCTCGAGGGTGTGCGCCGCTGCATCAAGGTGCCGGACGCGCCGAGCGTGAATCTGCCAGACCTACTGTTCGCAAAGGTGGAAGCGGTGGGCTTCGAGCCGGAGGGTCCGTTCCAGTTGACCGTCGGCGGCGAGCTCGAGCTGGTCACCACTGTGGTCGGCACCGACGGGGTGCCCCTGGACGGGCCGGCCATCCAAGACGTCTTGTGGAAGACCAGCGACAACGGGGTCTTCTCCTTCACCACCACCGCCACGGGCCTGCTCCTTCGGGGCGTGGGTGTTGGGACTGCCGAATTACAGGCAGAGCGGAAGGATGAGAGCATCGTGAGCATTCCGGCCGCGCCGATATCGGGCGTGCCCATCGCCGTCGTCGTAACGTGACCGCCTCTGCCGCCGCCTCCGCCGTGTACACGCTCTCCGCTCTGCTGGAGGTGCAGGTGGAGGCTCTGGCGCTGGGGGCGCCTGTGCGGCCCATCCTGGCCGCCACGATGGCAGCGCTCGAGGCCACCCTGGGGAGCCTGTCGTCGCCCCCACCGCCTCCTGTGGCGCCCCTGGTGCCCGAGGAGATGCCTCTCAGCGCCTGGGACCCCGAGCCGCACGACGTGGTCATGGAGGCCAGCAAGTGCCGTGCACTGCTACTGGAAATTGTCCGGCGGGCCGCCCACGACTGGGTCTTGTATCGGCTCAGCAAGAAGATGACCGAGCTCGAGCTCGCGGAGGACGCCTACGTCTGGATGTTCGAGGAGGACCCGGCCCATTCTTGGGCGCGCCGTCGGGAGGGCACACCCAAGATGCTCACCAGCTTCCTGACCATCTGTGAGCTGCTGGACCTCAACCCGCGGGTGGTGCGGGAGCGCGTCAAGAAGATGACGGTCAAGAGCATCATGACCGCCGGCAGGCCCGCCGAGCGTCGGCGGCAGTACCGGGACGAGCCGGCACGCGTGGAGGACTACTCCTTGGTGGATGGCATGAGCGTGCCGCCTGAGGACGAGTCCGACTACCGCACGTCCTACGAGGCTCACTTCGCCATCGGAATGTAGGGCTAGCGAAACGGCCGGTTTGCACCGGCCGCCTCGCTAATTCATGAGGCGGTGCCGCTCCTGGTAGAGTCTCTCGAGCGCGTCGTTGACGGCCTCCACGGTAGAGGCTCCGTAACCGTTGAAGGTCTTCTGCTGCATCAAGTCCTGAAGCGGTTGGTGCACCAAACCGCCGGCGAGTCTGCCTACGCCCATGGCGATGTTCTCGTCAGCGAGTCTCTTCATCAGCTCGCCGTAGGTCATCATCGGGTCAGCTCGAACGGTCATGCGGTCACATTAGCTCCTTTCCGTGGTGGAACGGTAGGGTCCACCACTCTTGTTATTCCGCAACGCGCTCTCTTTCTGCGGCATAAGAGCGACGGAGGAAGACTATGGTCGACAAGAAGAAGCGTGCGAAGAAGACCTCGAAGATTGAGGTCAGCCACAAGCAGTGGGCGGAGTACAAGAGTGCTCTGCACTGCATTCAAGACATCTGTGCGCTGCTCTACGACGAGGAGGGCGAGGAGCTCGGCGACGTCAGTGGCGCAGACTTCCTGCAGGAGGTCGATACCTACCTGCGCAACTACGGGTTCGTGAAGTGACCATCTTCAGCAACGAGACCCACAAGCTGTACGTCATCAGCGTGCAGAAACAAGAAGTAGTGCAGCTCGCCAAGAGATGGGCGGAGCAAGGCTCCCGGAGTAAGTGGAGTACCGGGCCCTCTCTGGCTCTCTACGACGCCGTGCAAGAGCTGGTCGAATTGGAGGAAGCCGATGTTTCTACTAGCAACCGTGAATGACCCACATGAGCTGGGCCCGATGTTTCTCTGCGCGGAGCTCGACGAGCGACATGTCAAAGACATCAAGCGCAGACATGAGCATTTCATGCAGACGAAGGGGGTCGATGAGGACCTGGCCTACGTCGAGTACAACGATGATGCTGCGTTCTACTACTCTGTCCCCATCAGCGGGGATGTAGAGCGCGGTGAGGTGGAAGACCTGCTCTACGACAAGGGGTACGTCGAGGTGCCTCAGGTTGCTACGGAGGGGGCCGAGCAGGTTGAAGTGTATGGCTTGCGTCTAGTCATCAGCGAAGACACCTTCTTCTGGAGTGCCTATGTCAAGCACACTGCATGCGAGGTGAGCTCTCAGGACATCTATTTCAAGACGTGGGGAGGGAAGGATGCTTGAACAGTCCTATCTCACCCGTCCACTGGTGAGCCCCGATGACCGCTTCTTCGGAGAGACGCCTAAGCATGAAGGTCTGCCACAGGAGACGGTGTTCAAGAAGGGGGCGTTTGCGCTCCAACTGTGCGAACGACGTAGCGGCAAGTCCATGCTCGCAGAAGCGATGTCGTCACACATCCGGGACAAGCTTCGGGAGCAGGAATTCGCCCGCAAGATTCTGCCGGTAGAGGTGACTGGCGTCGATGTCTCTGGCAGCATGACGCGAGAGCTACTCGAGCTCCCTTCAGGTACCAGGAGCGGTCGAGTCAGCTCTGGCTCGCTCAATCTGCAGAATGTCCTGAAGGTGGACGTGCCGGCGAGCTATCAGTCGAAGCTGTACCACCTCGATGCCCCGCTGAAGGCGCAGCGCCTCATCATGAACAAGGCGGACTACGACGACATCCTCACCTGGTCTCAGAAGGCTGCGAGGCAGAACGCCAAGCTCATCAACTTTGGGTTGGCCTACGGCGCTTCCCCGAAGCAGGTGGCTGACGCCATCTATCACGGAGGGAAGACCGCTACTCGCTTTCTCGAGGACGCGTACTTCCACGGTCCGAAGTACGTGCTCAAAGCACCTGCCATCACCAAGGAAGACCGCAAGGCATATCAACACGGAGGAGATGATGACGCATGAGTGGGATGGTCGGGGCAAGTCACCCTGGCTGTACGCAAAGAGCGCTGGTGGCGCCATCAACGTCTGGCGCTGTTGGACTGAGGCGCACGAAGTTGTAGTCGAATGGGGTCAGGAGCACGGTGCCATGCAGACCGCACGCTTCGAGTGCGAGGGCAAGAACGCTGGCAAGAAGAACGAGACCTCATCGGCAGAGCAGGCCGTCAAGGAGGCCATCGCCAAGTTCAAGAAGCAGCGCAAGAAGAAGTACTTCCTGTCTTCAGAAGAGGCGAGCACGACGCTCAACATCAAGCCAATGCTGGCCAAGTCGTTCAAGGACCGGAGGGGCAAGGTGACCTACCCTGCCTACATCCAACCCAAGTTCGATGGCGTGCGTTGCTTCGCCTATCGACCGAATGGGCACAAGAGCTCGGTCATCCTCCAGTCTCGAGGCGGCGACCCCTACGACGTGGAGCACATTCGAGAAGAGCTGGAGGCGGTGTTGCGTGGAGACACGGTGCTCGACGGCGAGCTGTACATCCACGGCACCAGCTTGCAGAACATCACCTCGTTGGTGAAGCGTCCCCAACCGGGGAGCATCAAGCTGCAGTTTCACGTCTACGATGTCACCAGTCTGAAAAGCGGAGGCGCACAGAGACTACCGTGGCACCAACGTGAGCAGTTGCTGCGCGACTGGTTTCACTACCACAATCGCTTGTTCTACTGTCATTACGTTCGCAGTTGGATTGTGGACAATGAGCAGCAGGTCAAGGAACATCACGACCGCTTTGTGCAAGGTGGCTACGAAGGTGCCATCATTCGCGCGCAGGATGGCGTCTACAAGTTCGGCCACCGTAGCTCGGACCTACTCAAGTACAAGGACTTCCAGGACGCCGAGTTCCCCATCGTCAGCTTCACTACCGGTAAGGGTAAGTTCGCCAACGTGCCCATCTTTCGGTGTACTACTGGCGAGGGGAGGGAGTTCGACGTGGCGCCGAAGGGCACCGACGCCGAGCGCGCCGAGATGCTCCGCAATGCGCACAGGCTCATTGGGGCCCAGCTCACCGTGCGCTTCTTCGATTGGACCGACGACCGCGTGCCCCACTTCCCGGTGGGTGTGTGCATCAGGGAGCCAGGAACGTGAAGGTCGTCTGAGATGAACGAAATGGCGGAGAAGTTGGAGAAGATGTCCAACGACCTAGACGAGTTGGGTTTTCCGACGAAGGTGAAGATGGATGTAGACGCAGCTGAAGGTGTGTACCTGGTGTTCGCAAAGATACGGGCGCCCAACGGCACACTACTCGAGGTGTACGTGGAGCTGGACCAAGAGAAGGGCCGCAAGCTCTTCAGCGAGCTCACCGCCCAGCAGCTGTTGGAGGGTCAGCCCGTGCTGCCGCCCGGCATGCGGCGCTACACCCCGGCGCCGCCCGCGGGTGAGGTACACCTCACCGGTGATGTACACATCAAGGACGGAGACGTCCTGGAGCTCAAGGAGGGCGAGGCCCACATCGTGGACGCCAGGGGCAACCGCTTCAAGGTCAGCTCGGACAACAAGCTGAAGATTATGACTTGAGGCTACAGAAAGCGCACCCGAGGGCGCGCTTTCCTAGCCCTCAATTGTCGTGCCCGAACCGAGGGCTAAAAGACGAACGCCGCAACCCAGAGGTCACGGCGCCCGCCCCAAGGAGACGAACTTCAGAGTCGGCGAGAGGATGACAAGGGCTGATGTTTCAACGCTGAGTGCTTGATGCTCAGTGCTGAGGGCTGCCCTGACTGAGGGCTGAGAGCTGCCTGCTTCCATCCCGCTTCTACGCCGAAGCTCCACGAGACGTCGGTGTCGGAACCGATATGAGTCAGGTCTTCTCATGTTTCACCTTAACAAGGTGAGTGCCCTTTGCCGGGGCGGCGGTACTTGACGTTGTACCCACGCCTCTCGCTCCCTCGTCCGTCCGTTCCAAGGTCCTAGACCAGCGTTGTGTGATTCGCTGCTTCGAGCAACGCGTTGAGCTGGTCGAAGGCGGACTGCGCCTTCTCGAGCGCCTCGGTGGCGTCGTTGATGGTGACCTCGCTGACCACCGAGTACTTTTCGGTGGCGGGCACGCGCTCCGGGCGCTTCCGACCCTTGTCGTCAGCCACCATCTGAATCTTGGTGGTCTCACGCTCCAGGTTGGTGATGCGCTTGGCCCGGATGCCGTTCTGCCCGTAGCGGGCCTCGTCGTCGGTGGTCGCCGTGTCGAGCAGCGCCTTGTTGCTGGCGCAGGCACCCTTCAACTCGGCCAGGACGCGCAGGCATCGAGCCAGCGTCATCTTCTTGCCGTTGTAGGTGACGTGGGCCTTACCATTGGCCTCGGCGATGCGCGCTGCCAGGTCCACCAGCTCTTCACGAAGCGGCGTCACCTTGGACAAGCACTGCGTGTACGAGAACGCAGGTTCCTTGCCTTTCTCGTAGACCACGGAAGCAGCCAGGCGCGTCTGCCACGTCTGCAGCTCACCCTTGATGCGGGAGATGCGACGGAGGGCCTGGGAGACGGTCATCTTCTTGGAAGTCTTTGGTGCCATGTGAATGCTCCTTTTCCAGTCCACAGTCGTTATCCCCACAATCGGTACGTTTTTGCAGCTAACAGAGAGGAGCTTGCGCTCAACTCTCTGCCCCCAGCTCACGGCACTGAGGGAACTTCTTCACGACGGCCATCCAGATGCGCTTCAGCGCCCGCCTCTCGTCCGGGTCTTGCACCGGGTTCTCATCTTCGTCGTAGGCTTGGTTGTCGATGAGCCAGTACGAGAAGTCGTCGACCCCGTCGTCCTCCGGCCAGAACGGATGAGCGCTGACGTAGTAACCGCCGGCCTCACGCGTGGCGCGATAGAGACACAGTTCGAGACCACCGGGAGCCTTCAGGTCGACGCAGTGGACCGGGGGCTTCTCGTTCTTGTAGTCGTCGATGACCCCGTGGGGGTACTGGCTCAACTCGCAGAGCTCTGCAGCGTCCACGATGGCGAGGCACAGCCGCAGCTTCTCTTCGAGGGTGGGCTCCCCGCGCTGCACCAGGAACCACTTTTTCCGAACGTCCTGCACCAGTTGCGGTGTGAGGTTTTCTTGCATCGTGCTCTCCTTTTCCGTCTCTGTTATCCCTGAAAAGTCACCGTCTTTTCCGGGGACGGTTGGCAGCACGTTCTCTGACAGATAGACTTCTGCCTATGTTCTTCGCCCACCTCCGTCAGTGGCTCGGCATAGGCGCGCGGGTTGCGCCCGCCAGCAACGGAGGACTGCATGCATCACAAGCGAGGGAAGCCGAAGAACGCGCGGGCCGGTTGCCTGCTCTGCAAGCCGCACAAGGCCAATGGCGTTGGCAAGCTCAACCAGGCCAAGCCCAGTCTGCGCAGGACCCTGCAGGAAGACTATGGAGGAAGGGCCCAGAAGGGCTGGAAGTTCACCCTCAACAAAGGTGGCATCCCCGGATAGGGGTTGACAGGCTCGAACGGCTGGTTAGGCTAACGAACATGACCTGTCGACTTTGACAGTCAGACCGCTTCGGCGGGTATCCAGAGAGCCCTAGACGCTGCCATCAAGGCTCGGCAACAGCGTCCAGGGCTTTCTTGCATTTGCGGGTGTACCTCAGCTGGCAGAGGGCCGGGCGTAAAGAACCCGGACGTCGGTGGTTCGAGCCCATCCACCCGCGCTAGGGGCGGTTAGCTCAATGGCAGAGCAGCAGGACTAAAGAATCTGCAGGCTGCGAGTTCAAGTCTCGCACCGCCCCCTAGGAGTGCGAGCACCGGGTGTTTCATGACGAACAAAGAATCAAATCGCGTCCTGGGCTCTCCCCAGGCACCATGCCCGGTGCTCGCAGGAGTGTAACCATGAACAAGCTGTACGTCATCATCAGGAATGACCTCGAGCCAGGTCTGCAAGCTGCTCAGGCTTGCCATGCCCTGCGGCTCTTCGTGGAAGAGCACAGGCTCGAGGAGAATGAGTGGTATCGCTTCAGCAACAACATCGTGGTGTTGCAGATACCCTCCAAGGAAGCGCTAATGGAGCTCGCCTACAAGGCTACCTGCGACGACATCCCGGTGAGCATCTTCAAGGAGCCGGATGTCGATGACGAGCCCACTGCCATCGCCATCCTCGGACGTGGGGCTAAGAAGATGGTCAGCCATCTTCCCCTCGCCTTGCGACGAGCGGCATGAGTGGCCTCCCCGTAGACGAGCCTGGCATGGATGGGGAGGCCATCATCCATGCGTCGTTAGAGACAGTGGCAGGCTCGACCATCCACTGAATCCCGTACTTGGATGATTCGGCGTACGGGTACCTGTCAGGTACAATTCCTGACTCCACTATTGTTATACCGGAAGTAGCACTCAATTGTATGGCTAGTGGAAGAGGAGCTTGCGCCCATCTTCCACCGCTCAGTTCGGCGGCTCATCGTCGGTCTTGTGGACCAGGCGCAGCACCGTCGCCGGCTCTGGGGGCCTGAGCCCCATGTCCACGGCCACCTTGCGTAGTGCACTCAACGCGTCATCCAGGGAGCGGTTGGACCTGTCGAGCATGCTCTTCATCTCGTCCATGAGCTCCTTGTCGTTCTCCCACTGGCGCTTGCGCCCGTAGCCGTAGGCGGCGAAGCTGGCGCCAAGCACCAGGCTGACCGTCCCGAAGACGGTCCATCCGAGATGCGTCATGCCGACCTCCCTTCTGTTCGACGGCGGTTCATGCCCCGCAGTTCCATCTCGCACTCGATGGCGCGTAGGCGCTCCTGCTCTTCCCAGTTGAGACCGCTCTCCCCGCGACGGCGGCGCAGGTTGCGTGCTTCCATCGCCAGCTCCCTACGCTTCATCAGGAGCGGCTTCATGGCGAACTGCATCATGGCTTTCACCTTCCTTCCCATTCTGTAGCCAGGAGATGAGGTCAGGTAACAGCTCGAGCTGTTCTTGCCTGGACGCCCTGGCCAGCATCAGCAGCTCCCGAGCCACGAGAGTCGCTGCGCGCACGCACGCAGCTCTCCTGGTCAGGCGAATGCTGCCACTCTTCTCATCTACCACGACCTCGCACTCCAGCGGGTCGTAGGGATGCTGACACCAGATGCGTAGACCATCAGCGGTGCGCGCCGCATACAGAGTCGTGCTGTTTGTCATCGGACCTCTCCTTCCAACACTTTTATCCCCGAAAGGCTCGTGGAATTGAGGGCTAAAACGAGCGCTCCACCCGCCACGGGGAGCTGCTCGTATCCCTGCCCTTCATGCAGGAGTTCGACTGGCTGTGCTCCCTCCGGTTCAGGCGGGGGAGCCGCCGTCCTACCCTGTGGTCTCGCCTGCGCTTGTTTCGCGCAGGTCCCCACTCACGTGCGGGTGGTCGCACACGGCCGAGTATCCCTCTCGGCGGGGGCCGTGCCCCGGACCCGTATGTCGGTCCGTGGGGTCTTACCGATTTGTATCCGTCCTCCTCAGTGGGGTAGCCGGTGTGGCATGTCCATCAGGAGAGAACCACTGCGCATTGCTGCCAGGCGGTCCTGCCGACGACGAGCGTTGTTGCTCTCTTCCTCTTCCTCCATGAGGTCGAGGACGAGCTCACGCTCCTCTTCGGTTTCCGCGCCCAGGAGCTCAGACACAGCAGCCGCCCGACGGAGTTTCCACTGCAGCGGGGTTGCCATGCACTTCCTCCAGTGCACTTTGCTTCCCGAAGTTGACCGTCCACTCTCGTGGCTTCGGGGAGGGGACTATTCCCCTTCGCGCTGCGGGCCGCGCAGCGCAGGTCAGAAGGTCTTCTCCTTCTACTATTCTTATCCCGTAACAGCCCCCAATTTTGCAGCTAGTGAAACGGGCGCTGGGCACCCGTTTCGTTCTGCGGGAGCTCACGAAGAGCTCGACCTGCAGTGTTGGCAGACGTACTACATCTGCCTGTAGAGCTGTTCCACCTCCATCTCGAGGCTCAGTCGCAGACAGGTGCCGGGGGTGGTGATGGCACGCCCGAAGGTGTCCAGCATCTCGTCGATGTCGCGCATGTGCCACCATGAGCCCAGCACCTCGGTGGCGGTCTGCGGAGTCTCGGGGTCGCGCTCGTCGAAGAGCAGGCCGTGGAAGTTCGGCAGCACGACGACCCCGCTCTGCTCCTTGAGCGACTCCCTGAGGGCGTTGGTGAGCCGCGCGATTATGAGCCGACGTGCGTACCGCGAAGTGGCTCCGTGGCCGACCCGCTTCTGCACGGGTTCGACCATGGCCCTCTCGTAGACCGCCTCAGCGGCGCGCTCGATGTCGGTGTGGGTGACGGTGAAGATTTGAATCCTGGGAATGCGGAACATGACTGTCCTCTCTTTCCAATACTCTTATCCCCGAACCGTCGATGATTTTGATGGCTAGCGAACGACTCACGAGGAGTCGTTCGGCAGACCATTGAAGAGCTTAGGTACTTCGCACTCTTCCTCGCCTGCATCGCACGTCATACAAATCCACTGTCGGTCGGTGCACCCCCGTGGGCAGTACCACTCCAGGCTGATGCGTACACAGGGCAGACCCATCTTTCCTGAGACGACTTCCTTCTCGACAGTGAACGGCTTGCCCGGTTTGCGATTCATGGCACCTCCATCACGAGAGAGCGCACTTCATCGAAGGGAGCGGGCCCGTAGTTCCACGCCTCGACGCAGACACAGATGCGGTTATCCACCCGACGCTTGTTCGAGTGCGTGTGGCCGTGGATGAGCACCTCACCCCGAATCTTCTTCGGCGCACGGCTGACGTACCGCAGGTCACCAGCCCGAGCGAGTCCGGCGTACGGATAGTGGCTCAACCGGCAGGTGCGACCACCAATACGAGCCACCAGCTCTTCGGCCACCAGCTCGAAGCCCAGCGAGGCCATCGCCGCCTGCCCTCGGTCGTGGTTGCCTCGTATGAGCAGCTTGTGTCCGTTGAGCCTCCTCATGATGGCGACGTTCTCGTCGTACGTCCCCTTGAAGAAGCAGTCGCCGAGCCAGAGCACTCTGTCTTGCCCGCCGACCCGTGCGTTGTACTGCTCGATGAGGTGCTCGTTCATCGCTTCGACGGTCCCGAACAGAGTTCCGTCAGGCCCACAGCGGTCGCAGTACCGGATGATGTTTTTGTGGTTGAAGTGTGGGTCGCTGTAGATGGCGTGTACGATGCCCATCACGGACCTTCCTTTCTGCACCGCAGGTAGTCTTCACGGCAGCGCCAGCTGCAGCGGACTTGCTCTTGGGTGATGCCGTGGTCTTCTACACAGCGCTTGTCGCACTCACGCCAGCGTGAGCGGCAGATGAGGTCGCAGTCGTAGTCGCAGAGCGACAGCAGCAGAATCAGTGTGAACATCTCTTTCTCCCTTCCACTTCTTTTATCCCTGAAACTACGAGCTGCTTGCGGGATAACGACTGTGGAGACATGAACACATTTCTTCCGTACGCAGACTTCACTAGGACTGCTCAAGTGCTGGACCGTAAGCGATTGGGCAATCAGCGCAACGAAGTGCTGGTGCTGATACGAGGGGGATGGCCGAATCATCCGGCCTCCAAGATGTGGCAAGGCTACTTCTACTGGCTGGGCTGCTATGGACTTGCCATCTGTAGAGAGTGGAAGAAGCGTGGGTACGTGGACAACGTGGCGCCGAAGCTCATCGAAGAGATGGGCAAGTACAGGGACACAGGCGCTCCATGGTGGCTCGGCGACAAGCTCTTCCACCGAGCGCACCAAAGCAATCTGGTTCGCAAGCTGCCGGAGCACTACCGACGCTTCTTCCCCCGAGTACCTGACAACCTGCAGTATTGGTGGCCACAGCAACGGAGGGAGCGAAAGTAGTGCTGACTGTAGCCGAGATGCTCGAGGAGCTGACCGAGGCGGTGGAGAATTACAACAATGCCAGGCACTTCCCAGCGAAGTATGGGGAGGCGAACGTGGCTTACGACCGACTGCTCAAGTCCATGCGGCGAGCTCGCAGTCGGCTCAATCATAGGGACAGTTTGGAGACGGCGTACAACCGCCTCAGGAGAGAGATGAATGGAAGCTAACTTCATCTGCACGAGCTGTGACGAGCCGTGTGAAGAGAGCGAAGTCAACGAGAAGGGCGAGTGCCCCTACTGCGCCGGGCACTGGGAATGCGTCGACTGCAACAAGGAGTTCGGCGAGGACGACACGAAGGTCAGCACCGACGACGGTCCAGTCTGTAGTGACTGTGCCTATGACCGGGGGCACTGTGACAAGTGCGATGGTACCGGTGAAGGAATGGTCGATGGCTCCCATTGCACCAAGTGCGGCGGGAGTGGTCAGCTTCCTGTAGGGAGCAAGGACGACTTCGACCCTCCCGACCCAGATGACAACTTCACCACCGACCGGGATTACGGTCCGTGGGGGTACGAAGGATGAGTGCGATTGAAATAGCGGACTTCGTGTTCGTGTACATCGTGGGGCCGTTGGCGGCGGTGGCTACTCTGTGGGTCATCTTTCTGACGGTCTTCACCCGCCTGAAGTTCGTACGCCGCATTCGCTGTGGTCGGATGGGCTGGCACAGTCACCCACACTTCGAGACCACTGGCTTCGACGGTGCTTCCGTACATGCTCGCTGCGAGTGGTGTGGGTACGAGGGTATGATAGACAGCCAGGGAAACTTGTTCTGATGTTGAACCTACAAGACCCAGAGGAGTTCGAGGACCAGATGGTGCGACTGGAGCGCGGTGCTCTCATCGCTGCCAACAAGGGCTGGAGGTACGCAGAGCCTAATGCCCTGCCCGTGTTCATCATGGACGGGAAGACGCGCATCGAGCATCACCGCCCCACCAACCTCAGATGCCCATTCGGGTACGTCAAGCACTCATGGCTATGAAGAAGTTGAAGGAAGACCCCAAGAGCTGGGGAGGACATCTACGGCGCAAGTACGACAAGCACGTCGAGGACGTCTTCGAGAAGCTGCCACCGGCCAGTCCAGCCATGAAGAAGATGGCTGAGGCTGGTGGTGAGGCCATGAGCATCGTGAAGAACCTTCATGATGGGCTGAACTCTGCCAAGGAGGCGGCGTTCTCCAACCCCTACCCCGACTTCCCAGTCTCGGAGTTCGAGGACGAAGATGGCTAAGACCATCAAGTACCAGCTCGATAGAGTAGGCCCACTGGTCACAGTCCAGTGGGGTGAGAACACCGAGAACACGGTCATTACTACCGAGGCTGAGCTCAAGGCGCACAACACCAAGCTGCCGGACGACCTCGAGGATGAGGTGCGTGAGCGGCTGGGACTCAATTCAACCTGTGACCCAGGGATGACGGAGAAACATGGCTAAGCCCGTCCCAGAGCAGGAGGAGAAGCTCAGCCGGGCGTTGGATACCGAGGAGGGCCGGCTCAGGATAGGCATGGCCATCCACCAGCGCATCCAAGACTTCAGAAGGATACGGTACGCCCTGGGCGTCCAGCAGCTACCCGACCGGGTGCTGCACGAGAACGGGATGAAGACCCACGACGAGATAGCCAGGGAGATACTGGAGAAGAAGGATGGCTGAACAACACGAATGCGCCCACCACGGGCTCACGGAGTACACCGAGCCCGACAAGAACGGGGACAGCTTCTGCAAGAAGTGCTGCGAGGAAGTCCCGGAGTGCAACCCGCCCCACCTGAACATGACCATCGACGGCCCGCCCGAGGATGGAGTCTTCTACTGGGATGAGCTCTGCGTCTGTGGCCACTCCGGCACCGCCCACTGCAACGACGACCAGTGCTGCGTCTGGGACATCAAGTACCACGAGTACGGGGGTGCGTGCATGGAGCCTGACTGCGACTGCGCTACTTTCAGACCCCGCAGCATGCACCCCTGTGCTGGAGGACTGAGAATGGTTGAGAAGTCAGACGATACCAGTTGGCTCGATGAAATTGTCACCAGACATTTGAATGCCAACATCGACAATCTCGCCAAGGGTAGAGAGCACATCATCAACAAGCGAAGCCGTGAGCTGCTCATAGCCATATCGGGCAACGTGGTGCTGGATGTACTGGCGGAGCTGCTGGAGGAGAAGGATGGCTAAGAAGTCCAAAGTAGTAGTGGAGGTCACCGAGGAGTACTCGGCAGTGTACCCGGACACCACCAAGCTGTTCGGCCGTCCCTTCCTACCGAACAACTGCCCCATCCTCGAGCGTACAGCAGACAACCGCCCCGTGGGGCGCTGCTGCTTCCATCTCAAAGACGGCGTGTGCCCCAGGCACGGCAACGTCTCCAGGTATCAGAAGCACTACCAGGAGACTGGTAAGCTGACAGACGAGAACGAGATGAGGCCAATCACTCTTGGTGGGCGTGTTATGCCAGACCAGAGTGACGAGCCCTGGCCAGATGAGTTGGAGAAGAAGGTGCTGGGTCGACGTACGCGTGTACCGAGCTATCCTGTCAGTACTACACCGCTGACGCTTCCAGCGTTCTCCGAGGAGCAGAACCGGCGCACTGAAGAACAACTTGCTGGGCGTACACCCCAACAGATGATTGAGGACGATGTCTGTAATACCCAACCCATGAAGGTGCTCAAGCCGGTCTCCATGGCTGGCGCCGTCGCTGACCCCTTTGAGGAAGACGAGGATGACTGAGCCTGAGGTCACCATCGAGGTAGTAGGCAAGCAGGGCAATTGCATCTGCTGCGGCAAGCCAGGACGCAAGCGTACTATCAGAGCTCAGTACGGCAGGCATATCGCCAGGGAGTCGGACATCTACTGCATTCCCTGCGCCAATCGAGTGGCCAGGGGATTGAAGTGGGAAGTCTACTACGCTGACCCACCCGTCTGCTGTCAGAACACAGTGAGCTTCGGGGTGGCCTACAGTGACCAGCAACAAGGTAGGGTGCCTGTGCGAAAGGTAGGATGAAGGATGGCTGAGAAGCCCAAGGTGTCTGTGGAGGTCATCGAGGAGTTTCCGGCATGCAGCCCAGACCTGAGCAGGCTAGCGGAGAAGCTCGCTCCGGGAACGGCCTACTCTTTTACCGAGCCCGAGTTCATCGGCAAGGTAGAGATAGACCACAACAAGAAGTACCCCCTGCCGGAGAAGAAGAATGGCTGACTACACCCCCACCGAACTGTCCGCTGCAGTAGAGAAGCTGGTGCGTACTTCCATCCGTCGGGAGTACGGGGGCTTGGGAACCAGAAGAACGGATATCACCTTCTCGGACACTCAAGACGCAGCGGCCGGGGTGTTCACCCTCTACCAGAATGCCCCCTTCTATGTCCTCAAGCTGGGTAGGGACCGTGTACAAGAGCTCGTAGACACAGAGAAGGCCCTCATCGATGACTTCCTGGAGGCGGTTGTCGATGTGGGCCGTACTGTGACGCCCGTCTCCAACTTAGCCCCTCTTGCTAACGCTAGGAGTGCTCTACAAGCCCTTTCGTCGGCAACGGCAGAGCGCATCACACCCCTCGCACGCGTGGAGGACTCGGCTGCGTACAACCGTTTCGAGAGCAACACTACTCGCTTCCTGCGTGACTCGAGCAAGAACATCCGTAGCTCTGGTGCCATCGTACGGACCCCGCAAGAGTCCAAGAGCTTGCTCGCCGGCTACGTTTCTAGCCTCAAGTCTCAGCATGAAGCTCTGCTCCAGCGTGTGGGCTACCTGACTGGCGGGATTGACGAGTTCAACTCGATGAACCTGCCGGCGACGCTGAGCGCCAGCATCATCGCCAACGCCCAGTCCGTGCTCGCTGAGCACTACGATACCCTCGCCGACCTGACCGACGCCCAGCGACTGGCAAGGATGCGGGAGGTGACGCTGGATGTACTGGCAGCTCGAGCCGTGGTTCGTGGCTTCGGAGCGCTGCCTCCACTGACCACCTTCGTGGTGATGGAAGGCTTCGGCTCGCCCTATGCTGATGCCGACCACCCAGCTACTCCAGCCAGCCTCGCCTCCGACAAGTACGGTCCGTACATCATCGTGGAAGGGGGCAATCAGCTCTACTTCCAGGTGGACAGCTCTGAGAACATCAACGTCCAGGTCCCCGGCTCCTATTCGGCGCAGGTGGCGTCGCAGCTAGTCGAGACCTATGATGTCGACACCGGCGGGGACTACCTCTACATCTTCTCCGAGGCGGATAGCGGGAGCTGGTTCTACGGCGTGAACGTCACGTTGAGTCATGGAAGCGCGCAGAGTGCCCAGGACATCGCTGACGACATCAACGGGGCGGTGACTACCGAACCCATCTTCGCCGAGCCATACAACCAGCGGGTGAAGTTCAGCGGGCCCGTCTACATCAAGAATCCCTCTGGGGCCAACGCCGACTTCGAGAAGGCGGTGGACCCGCCCGCCACCACTGGGGACTGGGGCGACCTGACCTATCAGCCCGAGGCAGGAGACTACTTCTACGTCGACAGCAGCGTGGAGCCCAGCAACACTGGCTGGTGGGTCATCAACAACGTCACTGGCTTGCCTACCTCCTTCAACGCCGACCGGGTGGCGGGTGGCACCGTCGTGGAGGAGATAGCCCCGTTGACCGCTCCTAGCCTGGAGCTAGGACAAGATGCTCGGGGCGTGCTCATCCGCTTCACGGATGCGGTCATTCGAGACTCCATTGAGGAGCGGGCCAAGTTGAGGGTGAGCGGCAATGCGTGCGCCACGTTGGGCTACGCAGAGTCTGCCGTATTCACTTCTCAGCCTACTCCAGTAGCCGATGTGGTGAGGGCCCTGAACGACTCCTTCTCCATCGCACCTGTAGGCACGGCGAGGATGCGAGCAGACGTGGGGTACACGGCCAACGTCTACGACGGCACGATTCGTACTGTGCCTACGAATCCACTCAAGGTGGTGGCGAGTGTCGCCGAGGGTACGGGTGACCTCATCACCAACTCAGGCATTCACCGATTCAACAACCTGAGCTTCGCCGCAAGTGAGGCCACCATCTACAGAACCGTGTTGGTCGCCCGAGGTAGTACGCAGGAGGGCGTTGTAGACACCTGGGGAATCGTTGTGGGCGTGGGCGCTGACTACCTGGATGTGGACTGGCAGGGCCCAGACATTCCAGCGCTGGAGACTGGCATGCAGCTCGAGCTGGGGTGGCACCTGCGCTCCGGGTCTCAGCCAGCTATCAAGCACATCGTGATGGTCATCGAGGATGATGGGTTGAACGACGGCACCTACCTCGAGTGTGAGGCAGAGCCACTCATACCTTCGTGCGAACTGACGCTGACCCGCCCGCTGCCGGTGCCCTACGACCTGGGCTCTCAGCCGCTGAGGCACACAGGCTCGATGGGGCAGCAGCGTGCCGTCTTTGCCAGCACCAGCGTGTTGGCCGACAGCGCCATCGAGATGCAGAGTGGTGATGACGATGCCTACGACGAGTTCTTCAACCCCGCCACTCCCCTGCCGTCTGCTGTAGGCTCCACGCGTTTCTTCCAGACGCCAGAAGAGCCCAAGCAGGTGGAGCCAGATGACCTGCTCGAGCTCTACGATACGAACGCCATCACAGCGAGCTACATCTGCACCATCGACAACGTCGAGGTGGACGACTCATTGGTTCGAGTGGAGGAGGGCAGTGAGCTGGACCTGGACCTGGGCTCCTTTGACCTCGACCCGGACAACGGCATCCCGCTGGCCCGCATTCGCAAGGGTAGGCTGAACAACTTCACCGAGTTCGCCGACCAGGCAAACGATTGGGTAGAGCTGCCTGTCAACGAAACCGTGGCCTACTTCCGTGAGCTCAACCGGCTGGTGAACGTCCTGGCGGTGAACGCCAATCCCACACCAGGGCAAATCAACACCGTGGTGGGCACCCTGCAGAGTCTCAGCAATACGCTGGACCAGCTCGAGCCCATCTTGGCCATCTACGAAGCCGACACGGTGGAGCAGGTGGATGCCCTACTTGCCGCCTACAAAGAGAAGGGCTCGGACCGAGCTTCAGACATCTTGCTCGAAGGCAGGTTCAGGGACTTCTTCAACCTCAGCCAGGATGAGGTGAGCTACGCCGGCGCTGTGCAGGCAGGGGTCAAGGAAGTGATGCGCGCCGACCTACCCGTCAGGCGCTACGACCGTCCTCGAGATGGCTACATCGTCGCCGAGTACGAGGAGAAGGACTTCGAGTACGACTGGAGCGACGCCGAGGATGATTATGAGGACGTGAGTGCTCCAGCTGAGGACGTCGTTTTCCCCCGCTCGGCCTTCTAGCTGGATAGCTAGTTGAGCGGAGACCAGAGCGATTATAGCTATAATTGGCTCTGTAAGAAGCCACCGGATCGTGGAGCCTGTTTTTACGGTATAAAGGCTGTGCGGTGAGGACACGCCGTGGATTGGAGCGCTATGACGAACAGGCAAACAGAGGACAAGTATGAGTTCGACGTCGAGCTGAGCATCCCCGTACTGGAGCAGCTCTTGGAGATGGCCAAGGAGGCCAAGCGCGCCGGTACGATGCGGCGCAACCGTAAGGGCGAGGAGGTCTTCCCGGTCTTCACCGTATCGACCGACCGTTCCTTCGGTCGCCACTGCCCGGGGCGCAAGGGCGTCTGCAAGTGCGGTGGCAAGTTCGCCTTCGTGGAAGACGTCGGCTGGCGCACGGTGGTGGAGTACACCGAAGTACGCACCCTCAAGGGTGTTGAAAAGCGAGTGTCTAGGGTCATGGTCCGCGACCAACCCTGCTGCAAGCTCTGTAGGAGGTAGCCATGTCGACGGTCTACGAGAACATTCCGGTCTACATGCCTCGCTACAAGTGGGTGATGCTGCGCTGCCTTCTCAAAGTAGCTGCAGACACCCTCTACGCTAGCGGTGACCACCTCATCGACGTGAGCACGCTCAGCGACGAGGAGCGTAGAGCTCTGGACGACTCCATCAAGGAAGCGTTCGACGTAGAGGATGAACCGGTAGTACTGCTCAGGGCGCCGGATGAGCAGGACCCACTCTGTATGTACGAGATGGTAGAGCGCAGCCTGGCTTCTCAGTTGGGAGGAGACCCGTTGGAGGTGGGGCTAAAGCAAGGTTGAGTTCAAAAACGGCAATCGTGCTGGTAGACTGAGCTGGTGAACTACTCCAGCATGCGGGACGAGTTTTACAAGATTGCCAAGGAGAAGAAGCCGCCGGTGCCCGGTGAGCGAGATGTACTGCTGGGTACCGGTGGATGGCTTGGCTCTAAGGCCATGAAGGCGGTTGGCAGAAAGGGCAACGCCGCTCTCGTTGAAGAGCTCATGAACGAGACTCCCACCCCGTCAGACGTTCGCACCAGGCAAATCAACCTCTTCAAAAAGATGGTCGGTGGTTCCGGTGTGGACGTCTACGGCAAGCAGCTTACTGGTCACGGCCCAGCTGCCATCCAAGCTCTGAAGACTAAGCCGGCCATGCACATCGCCCCAGAGATGATTGGCATGCCGGGCATCATCGCTCATGAGCTCGGCCATGTTGACGTAGCCAAGGGTCGCATCGGCAAATTCGTCGGGGGCCTTCCCGGTGTGCTTGGTGGGATGGCTGCAAGAAAGGTGTCTCCCTACACAGCACTAGCTGGCGGACTACTCACTGGAGCCAGCAAGGAAGAGGATGAAGGGAAGCGGCGTACCGGCACGGCGATGGCTGCGGCCCCTACTGTGTTGGGCCAAGGTCAACAGTTGGCCGATGAGGCCGGGGCAAGCTTGTACGGTCTGCGTCGTCTACGCCAAGCAGGGGCTACTCCGGCGGAGATGTCGGCAGCCCGCAAGCACATGACCAAGGCGTTCGGCACCTATGGCACCGCTGCGCTGGTACCTGCGGGTACTGCTCTTGGGCTGTACGGGATAGGTCGTGGCGCGGCAGGTATGGTGCGCAGGCGAGCACATCTGAATTCCAGAGCTAGAGAAGAAGCGCCCCCGGACGCTTCTTCCTAGCCCTCAGTTGTTCGGGCTGTGTGCCTTGGCGGCGTCCCCGACAACCTTCTCCTCTACTGGGCGAATGATGCGCTGAAGTAGGCCGCCCACCATTCGGCGAGCCTCCTCATCACGAACTGCCTCGTACGCCTCTACTGCCTCCTTGGTGAAGTTCGGGCAGCCGACCGTGAACAGGGTGCGGGCAGCCTCGAGCAGTAGGGCCTCTGCCACCCTGTGCGCCGCCCAGGACATCGCCGCATCATGCGTCTCCTTGTCGTCGGTCTCGTCGTCCACCATGTCCTCACAGTCCTCGACCATCTTCGAGAGCTGATTGCTCAGCGCAGTGCGGATGTGGACCCCGAGCTTGACGACGAACTCCTCGCTCGTCGCTTCGGTGAGTTTGCAGGTGGCGCAGTCACACTTCTTCTCTTCGTTGGACATACTTCCTCCTTTCCACTGTTGTTATTCCTTACTTGTGCTCAAGTTGTTGTAGCAGTACATCGACTGGCCCGCTGTCCGCTTGACCTACACTTCGGCGTCCGTGTACAACCGTCTGGCTTGGTGGGAAGGTCTCTCTCGAAAGGAGCAGAGCTGTGGAGAACTTGTCGACGTTCGAGATGGGGTTGATTCTGGTGGCTGCCATCACCGTCATCCCGTTGGTGGTGTGGTGGACCAGGAAGATGGATGCTGTGCACAAGGAGCGGCAGTCCGCTGCCATGGCAGAGCTCGAGGAGAAGGCAGCTGAGGTCCGTCAGCAGCAGATGCGCAAGGGCACCCACGACCAGTACGGCCACCGCTTGTGTGTCACCTGCAATGACAAGATGACTCGAGCCACCCAGCCGGCGTTCGTGGTCAAACAGAGCGAGGGCTTCTGGGACTTGGTCAGGCGCCGATTCGGAGCTCCAGCCCGCTACATCGTCACTCAGCTCAAGAAGGGCGACGATACCACTGACGTCTACTGTGACCAGTGTGCTGACCTGGTGCGCTTGGCGCACGAGGACTACATCCTCCGTTACGAAAAGAAGGTCCGTGAGTTCAAGCGTGATGCTGCGGTAGAGCTCAGGCGTTGGCTCATTCATGGCTGCAATGACACCGTGGCCCTGCTCATCGAGAAGCATGACGAGCGCATCAAGCAGACCGAGCCTCAGCCCAAGCGGGCTACGGTCGTGCCACTGAAGACCGACGCCAACGGAGGGTAGATGCCCAAGCATCTGCTCATCCTGGTCGCACTGCTGTGCGCCCTGGGGGCCACTTTGCCTTCAGTGGTGTCCCAGGCCCGTGTCGTATCGACGACCCGTATCGAGCGGGCGTGGAAGAAGACCTGCCCGCATCTCAACACGGCGCTGGCTAGGTCTTGGGCCAAGGTGCTGCAGAAGGAGGCGAAGAAGCGCTCCTTCTGTCCCTACACCGTCATCGCCATCGTCAAGCATGAGACTGGCGGAACGTGCAATCCCAGACTCGTCTACAACAATCTGCCTCGGGAGTATTCGGTGGGCCTGGGGCAGGTCAACGTCATACACCATCGAGATTGCAAAGCAGGAGGCATCCAGTCGCCGGGCTGCCAGGCATACATCGGAATGCTCATGGATGGAGGCTCCAACCTGCGGGTGGTGTCCTCACTCATCACGGCGAATCGGAAGTTCTGTAGAAAGAAGACGGGGAGGTCGGCTCTGTTTGCTCGGTGGTTGAGCTCCTATCAGGGGCTCAACAACAGCCGAGGGAGGAAGGGCGTATGGTGCAACATGCGGCAAGACAAGAACGGCCGCTGGAGCGACGTGAAGACCCCGTGGTCCACGAAGAGAGTCATCGACTACCGTCGGTATCTCGTTCGGACCTTGGGCTAAGCGAATTCTACGTCGAGAGCGAAGCGAGGCGTGAAGAGGAGCGCCTCGAGTCGGAGTCCGTCGCCCGCGTCGTCACCACTTTCTTGGTCATCGCCCTGCTTGGATTGCTGGTCCTCGTGGCCATCATCAAGATAGCTACGGCGAGAGGGTTACGTGACGCTCGCCCAGTGGAGCTGTCTTCGCTACACTGTCTGCATGAAGAATGGTCGGCGGCCCCGCTCCATTGCAGTGAAGAGCTTGATGCTGGGCTACCGACACACCGAGCCGGTGTCTCCGTACTGGCGTCCTGAGACGCGTGCTGACTGCAGCAGAGTTCCTCGTCCTTGCCCCTACGTCGGGTGCCAGTACAACCTCTACCTGGACGTGCTTCGTAGTGGGTCGCTGAAGTACAACTTCCCGCATCTCGAACCCAGCCAGATGGTGGTGTCTTGCGTACTGGACATGGCAGAGGATGAGTGCGGCTGCACGTTGGAAGCGGTGGGCTCGGTGATGAACCTCACCAGAGAGCGGGTGAGGCAGATTGAAGCTCGAGCTCTGATGAAGCTGGAGCGGATGAACCCTCAGTTGAAAGAGTTCGTTCTGAACCGTCAGACTCCGTTAAGCCCCTCTGCTGAAGCGGCCGAGTCTGGATAACGCCCTTGCTGAACAAGGGCCTTTCAGGGGTACCTCCGAAATCGGTGACCATACATGTATGTTCTCCAAATCCGCTCCTTGAATTGGTCGGACCAGGGCTGCAAATAGAAATCCAGCATCTTTTCCCACTTCACTACGAGCTCTCTCGTTTGTTGTTCTCCTTCGGAGAACTTCCCGCCGGCGACAGAAAAAGTTTAGACGCCCCAGCAAGGGCCCTTAACGACCCTCCCAGAACTTTTTCTTCAGCGCCGGAGAAGTGGAGCTAGCGAATGATGCGTCCAGAGACACACCACCCGCTGCCCTCAGTCGACCGCCAGGCAGATGGCCTTGGCAGTCGCCAACACGTAGCCGCTTGCGCCGACTGAGCAGACCCAACCCTGAGCGGAGGCGTTGCCGCTGTCGATGTCCGACTGCGTGAGCGGGTAGCTCGTGCGTACGATGCCTCCTTGTCCAGCGTTGGTTAGGCACCCGCCGGTCAGCACGATGTCCCCAGCGTCACAGTAGACGAACAGGTTAGTCGTGTCATTTGAGACACCGGCGCTGTCGCTGCGCTCGTACAGCATGCTGGGGTCCACGACCCCGTCAGCGCCATCCACTCCTGGGGCTCCCGGAACGCCGGTGGCGCCACGCTCTCCTGGAACCCCCTGAGCGCCGGTGGCTCCGACAGGGCCAGCCGGACCGACTGACCCCGTCTCTCCACGCTCACCCCTTTCACCGGCAGGGCCGGCCGGGCCCTCGCTCCCCGAGGGGACGACAACGCTCTGGTCGCCACATGTGACGAGGGCGCCCGCTGGGTCGGGCTGGACGGTGCACGACGCCCCCGGCTCTCCCGCTGGCCCCGGCTCGCCAGGAGGCGCCGCCGGACACTCGAGCGTACAGGCCGCTGCGATTTCGTCGGGGGTGAGGTCCTGCAGCTCGGTGTAGCCGGTAGTCCCCGCAGACCCCGTAGCAGTTGGGTCCGGTGCAGGAGCAGGAGTACCGGACGACGGTAAAGGGCCGTAGCTCCCGTCGTTCGAGCAGCCCGCCAGGGCGAGCAGGGTTGCGACGATGAGGCCCAGCTTGTGCGTGGTCATGATGTCACCTCGTGATTGTAGTACCAATGCTGCGTGCGAGCACGTCAGCTTTTACTCTTTCCACTACTGTTATCCCCGAACGCCTCTCTGAATTGAGGGCTACGACGGCGGCCCCGAAGGGCCGTGGGAGTCGAACCCAGTAACAACGGCCATCTCCGTCACCACTACTTTTATCCCCGAAACGGTATAAGGATTGTGGACACCTTGTAGGGTTGAAGGAGGACGGATGGACAAGCCACTCTGGCGCTGCATTGGCGTCTTGAACGAGTCCACGGATTCGGTGGGCAAATCCCTCGAACGAGCGCTCAACAGGCTCGAGGATGAGGGCTACGATGTACGTGACCCTCTGCCCATCGGCGAGACCGGTCACTTCTTGGTGTACGGTAGGGTGCTACAGAAGACGAGGAGGAAACGTGGGGACAGTATGCCACCTTCCAGTCGCGGATAGACCGAAGTCGAGGACCCTGCGCCTGCACTTCACGGCCACAGACGCCGAGCTTCGGGATATCCTCATCTACATCTCAGAGCTGCTATCAGAAGAAGTGGGCCCGCACGCCATGAGCGAAGAGGTCAGCGACCTACTTGAAAGAGACGCTGACTCAGCCAGCTGATGCCTTCTTGCTTGTAGAACTGAGCTGAGCTACATCGAGGTTGTTCACCCCCATGAGGGGCCTGGTCAATTCAGCAGTGAGAAAAAGCCTCCCGCCTGCTTCGGCACGCGCAAGTGCTTGGGCGAAGACAGTGTGGCTGAGCGCTGTCGGGGTTGCGCAGCCCCAGTCCTGTCGGCATTTGTGAGCACTGCTCACACCCGTCGATTAACTCGCTTGGCCAGTCCCACTCATGGGGGTGAGCAAAGCCTTCTGCTCTTCCGGGATAAAAGCCGTGGACAGGAGGACACCATGAAAGAATCTCAGAAGCGAGCGCGTCAGGATGTGGTGGCAACTGCATTGAAGACATTGCTCGCCAACGAGGGCAGCGGGCTCACCCGCAAGACCTTCTTTTTACCGACTAGCTCGACTCCATCGGAGGCCGAGATTGAGGCGTGCAAGGGCAGGCGTTGGCAGAAGCCTGTTCTCGATAGGCTCGTGGACAAGGGCCTCTTGGTGGTGGCCAAGGTCGGAGACGATATGGGCTACGGCCCTGGCGACAGAACCCTCATCCGCAAAGTGCTTCGTGACTACGAGGATGATGGGCTGCTGCTCGCCTCTCTGGTCTTTCCCAACGAGGTTCGTGGGGTCGAGCTGCCCAGCGTTCGAGATGCTCTCGAAGAGGAAGAAGCTCTGACACGCCAGCATCAGGTGGACGACGTTTTGGACAAGGTCACTGATACCAAGGCGATGGATAAGATGGGCAAGGACCTTCAAGAGGCCATCGACAAGCACGGACCGGGTCTCGTGTTGGCTGATGCTCTGACCCGGTTCACCTTGGCTGTGAACGAGCAGCACACTACTGCTCGGGAGTCCTACAACAGACTCGTGCTGTCTATGGAGAGTATGGCCAAGGCGTACGGGGACCACACCAAAAGGATGGAGGCCATGCTCTCTGCACAGAGCGCCCGTACAGGTACGGTCGAGACCAAGGTGGGTGGGTACAACAAGCGCCTGGACGCTCTCGAGAAGCGTGAGCAGGAGCACACTGCTGCCATTCACCGGTTGGTCAACATCCTTCAGGAGTACCACGTTCGTGAGAAGACCAACGGTTCGGGCTTCGACGTCAGCGAGGTAGCAGAGAAGATGGCGGCTGCAGTGGCAGTAGAGGTGAAGCCCCTACTTGACGCCAACACCGAGAACTTCTCGAAGGTCACAGCGCTCATGTACGCCCTGCAGGGCAGCACCGAGACGCTGGCTGGTCACTTGAAATCGAAGGAGGCGGACAGGCTCTCTGACCTCAATCGTAGGTTGGAGGCACACATCAAGGACGGGCAGGAGTTGCAGGAACTTCTGTCTGAGGTATGGCTCAAGATGGATGGAGACAAGGATGGCCCAGCGACTGAGTGAGCTGGTCGCCCGCTACAAGCGAGAGTCAGACAAGCTCTCACAGCGGGAACTGGCCGAGCTGGAACGAGACATCTACGAAGCCTACTGCTTCGAGAACCCCAGGAGGCCGAGTGACGGCCCGTTCAGCCGTACTCACCGCAATACGCTGGTGGAGCTGCTGGGCATCACTTCCGGCTACGCAGACAACCGCCTCTACTTGCTGAGGTGTGGGCGAGCCGCAGAGCCTCTTTGGAAGCTTGTGGATGAGGGTAAGTACACCCTCTCTGCCGTGGTCATGCTGCTGCGCAATGCGCGCAAGGAGGCTCAGAGCAAAGGCGTCTCCCTGCCCGACGTGCTGGAGCGCATGTTGGCGGAGCCGAAGAAGCGCAAGTTCAACCGCAGCAATGGTTCTGCCAAGCCGCTCAATGCCCAGGACGCCAAGGACTTCGAGGAAGAGGCAGCCGAGTTGATTCGGGCCTACGTTGCTCGGAGAGCTGTCGACCTGGACGAGCTCGAGCGGGACATGCTGCTCACGAACTTCCTGGGCATGCTGCGCATCGCTCATGAGGAGTTTCGGGAGAGCCTGCAGCGGGAGCAGCGCAGCCTTCGTCAGCAACGACGAGAACGAGAAACGATTGGTAAGGCGCTGTTCCTACGCGCCTGTGAAGTCCTGAGCTTGGACCTGCCCTACGGCAAGGAGCTCAGTGACAAGAAGAGGGACTCGATATTGAAGCTGGTACGTAGGCGTAAAGCTGAGCGAGTCCGTGAATTGCATCCCGACCTCAACCCGGGTCAGACGACCACGAGTGAGGTCATCCAAGAGCTCAACGCTGCGAAGGAGGCGGGCGACCTCTTGGTGAAGTACTTCAGCCAAGGAGCAAGGTAATGGCATCACGCAAGCTGAACGGGGCGAGCACCAAGGACCTGCTTGCCAAGGTGGATATGGACCAGACAATCCCGCATCGTGCGGCCGACATCCTCAACGAGGCGGCCCGGCTGATGCCCAAGCGCTGCATAGACAAGCGCGACTTCGTCAAGATGGTGTTGGCACTGGGCCGGCGCCCGGCAGAGGACTCCAAGGACGTGGAGTTCTTCTTCAAGAGCAAGTGGGGTCGTGTGAAGGTCGTGCTCTACGAGAAGCACGGTCGTGCTGGCATCACCGTCCCGGGTAAGGGCGTGCGCGCCACTACCAGTGACGAGGATGCAGCCGGCACCGACCTGCGCGGAAAGGTCAGGCGCTTCAAGAGCGCTGCTGCTGGAGTGCGGCGCTCGGCAGAGCTGGTCAATCCGACCAAGGTCAAGAACCCCGAGCTGAAGAAGTTCGCGAAGGACGTCCACTCCTTCAAGAAGGTCATCAGCGAGGACGAGCTCGAGCGGCGCCTGCGTCTGCCCGACAAGACAGACTGAGCCGCCGTGAGGCGGTTTGGCCCACTCGGCTTGAGTGGGTGGAAGCGCGCTCTCAACCTCTCTTCGGGCGCGCTTCCTTTAGCTACAAGTTGGAGCTAGCGAAAACGAGCGGGTGTGCAACCCACTCGTTTCTGCTGTCAGGCGCGCTTCTTCCCCTTTTTGCTCACGGGCTTCTTAGGCATCGTCTTCACAAGGCCGGGCTTCTGCTTCAGAGTGGCCCTGTCCCTGCTGAAGTAGCGCACAGCCGGTTCATCGAGGAGCTTCCTGGGCTTGTTCCTCCCCTTGACTTTGGCCTTGCTGGCGTCTGATAGGCCCTGCCATCCTACCAGCGGAACTCCCTCCAGCTCCGCTTTCAGCGCACGAAGCACTGCCAGGATGTTGGCTTCCTGCGCCGCACCACCGACCATCTTCTTCCCGTTCTTTCTGTTGCCATACTGGAACCATTGGTTGAGGGTGTACATCGGAGTCCCAGGCTTGAGTTCACTGCCTTCGATTGCCGACTTGATGGCAGCGTGCACTCGCTTGGGGTTTCTCCACATCGCGTAGTAGACGGCGGCCCATACGCTGGGGGCTTTGCCTTCCTTCCCGACTTTGCAGTACAGGTTGTACAACCCTTGCAGGGCCAACATCTCTTCCTTGTACTTCCTCTCCGTCTTGGTGATGTCGTCTTGCAGAGCTCGTGCGCTCCACCCTTGGGTCAGCCTGTACAGGACGGAGAAGCACTCGGTGTAGTGCTTGGTCCAGCGTGTGGCGGCGTCCTTGTCCCCCATCATGGATAGGTGGTCAGCTATGGTCCGCTTGGTACCACCATCCAATCGAGCGACCTCCTTGGGGGACATGTTGAACACCACGAGGGCAGGAAACGCTGCCTTGGCCTTCACGGCAGCGTGCATGCGGTTCTGTCCATTCACGATGGTGCCGTCGTAGCCGCTGGCGATTGGGTCATGGGTGAAGACGAACTTGCCTTCCTTCATCTCCCTGGTCATGGAGTTGATTCCCGAGGGCTTCTTGCGCCGCTGATTCGGGTGCTGTTGCTGGAGACCAGCCAGACTCAACTCCAAGGGGATGACTGTCTCAAATGCGCAGGAACCGTCCTTGTACTGAGTGACGTACTTCACCTTCTTGAGGAGAGGCAGGAACGGTGTTGCGGCGCGTAGCAGTGCAGCGCTCAGGCTGCTAACCTTGATTTGCCTCATGATGCTTGTCCTTCCTTATGGGAAATTGGGGCAGCTGGCACAGTGCTTGAAGATGTAGTCTGCTGCCTCAGCGTGTGTTTTGACGCCGAGACGTTGCTTGATGACGGAGAGATGACGCTTCCACACATCTACGCGTGGAATGGTGTCCCTGAAGACGATACCTGCTGTGCCCGAACCTTTGGAGCCCTCTCTGCCCTGGGCCCGCTTCACCTTTTCCTTCAGCTCCATCAAGGGGAGGATGGCCGCCAGCTTCAGCCACTTCCTCGCATCCTTCAGGCTGTTGATGACCGGTTGGATGAGAACGAGTCGCTCGAAGCTTACTCGGGCGATGAGGTTCATCAAGCTCTTGTTGCGCGCACACTTGAGCTTGAGACCAAACTTCTCCCAGAGCACGATGCACGATGTCACCTCGTGGGCTTCCAGACACAGCTCCTTGAACGCCCACTCTTCGACGGACTCGTAGCCCCAGGCGATGTACAGCGTTCGCAGTCCTCCCTGGAACTGCATCACATCCACGCTGGCACTGTAGACCAGACGCGCGATGGTAAGGATTTTCTCCCTGTGGCGGTTGTGGGCTGCCACCTTCGCGTCCTTACGTACCTTGTCGGCTCTCGACTTGGTTAGTGTTGCCATCCGTATTCTCCTGACGTGCTGGTTCTTGACCGGTCCTCGGTCTTCTCTTTGCACTTCTCTTATCTCCGCAAACCTCTCCGCTTTGCGGCATAATGCTCCCGATGTCACAAGCTAGCCGTGAGCTGTACGTGATGCGGTTGGAGGGAGTCCTCTCCGCAACCGAGACTCAGACTGGACGCAAGCCAACCATTGACACATTCCCCATCCGCAAGTGTGATGCGGAGCGTCTGGTGAAGGACCGGAGTGTTCTGCTCGACAACATCATGGACAGCGGCATAGAGCCGTCGCTGCCCTACTGGCCGTGCGGGCCGGGGAAGGTCGTGAAGGTAGGATGAAGACAGCGGTCGTATCGTCGAAAGAGCTGGACCCGAAGAAGGGTCTGCGCGCCGAGAACTACATTGCAGGAGCAAGGAGTCGGAAGATTCCAGGCAAGGGCTCAAAGCACTACAAGGCAGTGCGCATCGCCATGAGGTTGGCTGAGGGATTGAACGTCAATTTCTTCTACCCACCCGAGGAGCAGCAGCTTGAGCTCTACAGGGCTGGCTTGCCCATGCCCGCACGCGCTTCTCTGCGGCTGTGGGAGGGCATGGACACCATCAACTACTGGGCTGGCGTCGTACACGCTTGGTCGAAGCGCAAGGGCTGGTGGAAGAAGCCCCAGGGTGACGTGGCCAAGAAGCTACTCATGCTCCACAGCGAAGTCGCAGAGATGACTGAGGACCTCAGGGTGACGGAGGAGAAGGACCTCAACATCATCAACTGGGAGTACGACAAGCACGGGCAGCTCAAGCCCATCGGCTTCGCCAGTGAGCTCGCCGACCTATTCATTCGCATGGCGGACCTGGCTGGCAAGCTCGACATTGACCTGTCTGCAGCTGTCGCCCTCAAGATGAGGTTCAACGAAGACCGGCCCTATCAACATGGAGGCAAGAAGCTGTGACCGAGAACAAGTCGTTCGGCGCCCCGTTCTGGTTCGTGGTGGTCTCGTTGGCCGTCGTCCTGCTGGCCATCGTCCCGATGGCCATGTGCAGAGGGGAGCCGCCGACGCCCGCTCCTGGGCCGTCAGTTCAGGTGGTAGAACCTGTCCCCTCCACGTCGGGCAGCGCCGAGCTGTTGGAGCCGGCTCCCGAGTCGACTGTCTTGCTCGAGCTCGAGGACGGCGATTGGGGTGGCCCTGGCGGGCAGGTGAAGCTGCAGCTCCGCTCTCGGGCGGCCACCGACGGTCCCTGGGACTGGCAGCCGTACCCGTGGGTGCTCATCCTGACGCCTGACGACCCCGAGGTCATGGAGGTGTGCGGCTTCTACCCTCAGCTCCACGATGGCTTCTGGCGCCAGGCTCACTGCCTGACGGGGGACCCGGGGCGCCCCCACGACTTGCGGCGCCTGCGGCTCTCTGTGACGCCCAGTGGGCTCCTGGAGGCTCAGCTGGGGGAGGACCGGCTCCTGCTCTCCATGGAGCGCATCGGGCAGCCGGAGAAGGCGCCCTGACCGAGGGCTGCGACGACACGTGTCGCTGACACAAGAGGCGCATACGGCTCAGATTCAGTAGCCTTCCCCCGCTCCCCCCAGCAGAGGGAACCAGATACGCGCGTTTCAGGGGAGCTGACACAACGGCCGCCCGTGGGCGCGGCGGCGTGCAAACATCCACAGGCCCAGGGCATAAGGCCCGGGGTCGGCTGACCAAGTTGGTCGGCCGGAAGGACGACGATGGAGATAGTGAACAAGGAGATGCGCATCTGGTGCGCAGACGAGAAGCAGCTCACGGCCGAGGTGGCGACGAAGCCGTATGTTCTGAAGCTTGAGCTGCCGGTGGGCGCCCAGTTCCTGGGGGCGTTCAACCTACCCAACCTGATGACCGTGCTTGGCTTCGGCCAAGGCGGCCCGCCTGGGTACGCGTTCTTGGTGGACCCGGAGGAGGACGCCACTTGCGTCCGCTACTTCGCTTCTCAGACAGCCGATGCGCCGTTCCTATGGAAGACGACTGAGGTGGAGTGCTGGAATCGCGGTCTGCTCACGCTGCTGGGAGTGCCGGTGGTGGTTCTGGAGTTGGTGTACGACATGTCTACGCCCGGCATTCAAGAAGCGCTGGAGCGGGGGCTCAAGATGAACGGAGTGGTCATCGATGGCGTGCGCTATCACACGCCTCCGTCACTGCTGAAGGCGGTGGCATCTGGTGGGGTGGATGACGAAGAAGCAGGCTAGTCACGACGACAGCGACGGACTTGTTGGTCAGGTAAATCTGGCTGACATCCCCTTCGTAGAAGTGGCTTGGTCTTCGATAGCCCAGCTCTCAGAGAAGAGTGACGCAGAGCTGCTTGGGATTCTGTCTCACTACGCCCCCGGCCTGTGGGAGCTGAGTACTCATCAGCAGCACCAGCTCATCGAGTACCTGCGAAATTGGCTGACGGCTCTTCGTGGAGCGGAGAGCGTGCGCACCGAGCTTTCCGAGAAGCTCTCCAGCGTGGCCGTGGAGCTGGCGCGTTTGCGCTACGTGGTGCGAGAGCTCGGTACGAAGATGTACGAGAAGGGCGCCTTCACCGAGCGCATCGAGCTTGATGACGACCTGGCCTTCGCTCTCTTCCGCGCAGCTAAGCCACTGATGCTCAAGCACACAGCTCGAGAGTTGGGTGGGTTCAAGGCACCAGAGGACATTGGGGACCACAGCCCGTTCAGGATGGGCAACAAGAGAGAGTTCGAGGCTGCTTTTGCCTCCGGGACTTCGGCGCTCGAGTGTATGGGCTTTCAGGTGGTGGGCACAGACATTGAGACGAAGAACGAGGTTGGGCCCAATACCGTCAGCTACGTACTGGTATTCGACTGTGAGCTCTTACCCACGCACGTCTCTCAGGTTGGACAACGCCCACAGCTCAACAAGGAGCAGCTCGAGGAGGCGGTGCGTGCTTACATGCCGTCTACTACGACGGTTTCCTGCAAGGTCAGAGTGACGCTGTGACTGGTAGACTGACGCATGTTCGAGTGGCGGCATCTGCTGAGTGGGAAGACCTTACGAATCTCCTGCCTTTACTATGGCCACACCTACTTGGGGTGCATCACGTATCCGAAGGGGCAGAGCTGCCGAGGCATTCCGTACGACCCGCAGAAGCCAAGCCGGGTTGTGTACACAGGGGGCTACGCTCAGGTAGCCGACAACATGGAAGGGCACGCCCGTGAACGACTTGAAGCTTTGGTTGGCAGACCTGCTACACGACCTGGCCTGGACGCTAGAGCGCTCAGCCATCAGCGAGACCCTGACGACGATATTCCGACGTCATAAGTCATCCGCAGCAGAGAAGATGCAGAGGTGGCTCGAGTTGCTACCTCCCGACGAACAACGACGTGTGCGAGCACACCTCAAGCACAGGCGACGAAAGCAAGCAGTCTACGGGGGTCCCAGGGATGAGCGACAAATCCACTGAGTTGCTGAGGAGGAAAGGGCGCAACGGTCCGCAGCGCCCTAGCTTCGAGGAGATTCACATGCGGATGGCGGGGTTGCTCGTAGGTAGGAGCACTTGCGCCCGCCTGAAGGTTGGTTGCGTCATCGCCAGCGCCGACTTCAGGAAGGTTTTGGCGATGGGCTACAACGGCAACGCTAGCGGTCTACCCAATCTCTGTGACAGCGAGGAGCCTGGCAAGTGCGGTTGCCTGCACGCTGAAGAGAATGCGGTCATCAACTGCGACTCGCCGAGGCACTGGCCCAAGATTGTGTTCTGTACCCACGAACCCTGCAAGATGTGCGCTAAGCGCCTGGTGAATCTGGGTGGGGTGCAGAAGGTCTACTACAACGAACCATACCGGCTCCATGAGGGGCTGGAGGTATTCAAGCTCGCTGGCATACCGTGCGAGCAGATGGAGATTCGCTGGTGACTGAAGAGAAGAAGCCTCCAAAGGGGCTGACAACGGAGCAAGAGCTTAGGCTGTGGCGAGAGCTCACCATGTTGCTGCCTCACAACTTCGAGGAGTGCAACAGCCCGCCGTGGTCCCAGATTGAGGACCACATCAAGAAGCTTGAAAAAGTGAAGGAAGCCTTCGACCGTGAGAGCGGCAAGGTAGCGGGCGAAGTTCTCAGGCAGCTCGAGAAGGACGGGAGCCGTGTGGTCGATAAGAGCGTCTACGACCAGATGCAGCGCATCGACTACTACGCCCGCAAGGTCTACAAGCAGCTCGAAGAGAACGCCAAGAACGAAGGGGTGTACAACACGCCTACGGGTTTGGAAGCCAAGCTGTGGGAGAACTTCGGCAGGGCGCTGTTTGACGGCACCTGGCAACCCCACGAAGTAAGTCCAGCCTCAACCCACGAGGAGGTCATGGCCAGCGACAACAAGGTCATCAAGGATGCGTACGAGGAGTCCAGGGTAGTAGGAGAGGTCGTCTCTGGTACTGGTGGCAGCTTGTACTACCGAGACAGGCGAAGTGGGCATACCTACAGCATCAAGAAGCTGGACATCGTGAATGACGAGGAGCCTGTCGAGACGATGTTCGGGAAGGAATTCCCTACCCCCAGGGCGGACTCGGCCCGGCCCGTGCTGAAGGTCAAGCAGGACTTCGTTCCCAAAACCGTCGAGTGGCCCAGTCCTCAGAAGCCCCTGGACAAGCTCGTCCAGAAGGCTCTGAACGTAGCTCGCTTGCCCGACATCTACATGACCCAGGACCAGCAGCTCGTGGACCGAACCATCGGTGAGCTGCGCAAGGCCGCTGGGGAGTACGAGGCAGAGCAGAAGAAGCAGGAGTCCTTCCCTGATGAGTGGTACGTGGAAGCCTGCGCCGGTGAAATAGTCGACAAGGCCGTGAAGGTGTACCGGGTCAGACCTATTCAATTTGGCCCGCAGACGCAGCCATTCTACCGAGCCATCCAGGACCTACTTGAGTCTGTCGAGGAGTTCGAGAGAGTACGTCGTGGGCGCATCATCGACGACGCGCACCACGAGAAGAAGAGCTCCGCACCCGAATCACCCGGCATGTTTCAGCGACTCATGTGCGCTGGGGGCAAGCACGAGCCCGAGGGCGAGAAGTACGCTCAGACGCCCTACTATGACCTAAGCCTGAAGGTGAATGGGTGGGCTGGGCACTTCAAAGTCAGGAAGTGCAAGCACTGCAAGTGCCTGTACGTGGAGGAGAAGTAACTGTCAGCTAGGGAGGCATCGTGGAATACATCGTGATGGTCGTTGGGCTCGTGCTGCTGCCGGTCTGTGGATGCAGTACAACATGCTCACCAAGCGACGGCCCTGGTAACTGTCAGACAGGGAGCCATGCGTAGCTACAGCACAACTCGTTTCACCCAATGCGAACAGGAGTTACTCGTCCAGGCGCAGACGCTAGTGGAAGCTGTCCCCTCGACCGTCGGGGAACAGGTGCGTTGCCACGAGCTTGCTCGCGCGGTCGCAACCATTCTGTCGCTTCCCGTGCAAGACGGAAGATTTGAGGCCGTTGAGCATTCATGGATATGGGCGAAGTCCGGCTGGGAGTACCACTCGGACTATCGGGATTTCTGTGGCGCTCCACCGATTCTGGACGTGTACGTGCCCGGCTGTCTGCCTCAAGTGCAGCTTGTGGACTGGTCGCATTGGGGGCTTCCCTACAAGCGGGTGTACGTGCCTGGAGAACTCCGCAACGACATAGACGATGAGATGTTGAAGCGGCTCGTCGCCATGATGGGCGACACCAAGTAACTGTCATTGCTAGAGGAGGAGACATGAGCGACGAGAATGAGCTGAAGTTCACCGACCCGGACCAGGGAATGATGAAGCTCAATCTGCGCCCCAAGGTGGTGCAGCGAGGAAAGTGCTCCACCGAAGTCTACGACAACGGTCAGGTGGTAGTACGCGAGGAGCACGAGCCCGACGAGGAGTTGGAGAAGACAGTGTGGGCTGACCAGCCAGTGTGTCTCTTCGACTTGTACAAGTACGGTAGTACCCCAGTCGAAGGTGCGTACAGGAAGGAAGACAAGGTGGCTTCAGTGCGCATCTGCAAACACTGTGGCTGCTTGTATGCGGAGAAGTCATGAAGCGCCGCAAGCGCTGCAGTTGGTGCAACGAGCTGATTGAGGTCGGCCAGGAGCTTCGCAGGAAGGATGCTGCCGACCTCACTCACTACTTCCACAAGAAGTGCTGGAAGGCACACTGTGATTGGTTGAACGAGATTAGTTCACGGAAGAAGAGACGATGAGCGAAGGGTACGAGTATCCCAACGAGGTCGAGGTGATAAGAGAGTCGGACTCCGGCAAAGCCCTCCTGGTCAAGGACGACGAGGGTGAGGAGTTTTGGGTGCCCAAGTCTCAGATTCACGAGGACAGCGAGGTCTTCAAAGTAGCTGGCAGCAACAGCTACGGGCGCCTCATCGTTACCGAATGGTTAGCGAAGGAGAAGGGTTGGTTGTGACAGACCAGAAGTTCATGCTTGCACAGGAGGCGGCCGAGGAGGTCGTACGCATTGAGCCCGACGGTAGGGTCTTTCTGTATGGTGAGCTCGTGGAGACTGACGAGCAGCGCCTTGCTGCGTTCTCGCTGATTGTCGACTGCAGTCGTGGCAATTACGAGCCGCATGGGTACAAGGACATCGTTGAGATTGAGGAGCCCGACCAGTGAAGAAGACCATCTGGTACATGGCCAAGCCTGGCGAAGAGCGGGACTACGCCATGACCAAGCCTCCGAATCCCTGGTGGGCCGAAGAGTGCAAGAAGCAGGGCTACGTCATCTTCTCGGTTGAAGTCGACCTGCCTTTGGGATGGGATAGTGCCGACCACGAGCTCAAGGGGCGCATTGCAGGAAGGGAGCTGCCGGAATGAAGAAGGTGACGTGGGAAGCCACGACTGAGCGCATGTACGTTCAGCTAGTGCAGGAAGTACCCGAGGAGAAAGACCTGACCATGTCCAACGGGATGATGGCCATGACTGATTCGTTTCCTACTTCCTACCTCATGATTGGCAAGCCGGGGTCCAAGGAGCGCACGCGTGTGGAGGGACCTGACGCCGAGCTGCTGCTTCTGGCGCTCGGCAAGGTGATGTCCATGAGGCCCGGGGCCGGGATGCATACTATGGGTCGCATTCCCATGCCGCCGGGTACTAGCCCCTTCGGCTCTGTAGGCTAGCAAAGTAGGCGGGGGCTGAGGTATAACAGGGGTGGAGTGAGAACCACTTCACTCTTTGGGCCTGAACTGGTTTCGACGTGGAGGAATCAAAGTAGTTGCGTGCAGGCGGTGCTCGACCCGCCTTGACCAATCGAGCAACGGCAGTTGCCAACGACAACGCCACCCCCGCTCTCGCAGTCGACAAGGCTGCGTGAGCCGTTCGCCTGGGTAGGAGCCCAAGTACCCCAGGGGACGTCATCAGAACATGGGTGGACAGCGGGAAAGACTGCTGACTCTCAGGAAAGACTGAGTGGTGGAGGTGCCTACCAACCCCCGAGGCGCCAATCGGTTGCTGGATGAACCAAAACCAATCGCCAGCTACGCACGTGAACGAGACTACTGAGTGAACTTCGCGGACCCGGGTTCGATTCCCGGCGGGTCCACCGGGTTCTGTCAGGTGTGGGTAAAGGAGGGGATGTAGCGCTCCCTCCCAGCAAACCTCGGGAAGTGGTGCACCACTTTCTGCTGTTAGGCTGCCTGACAGAGCACGAGACTTGTCCCCATCAGTCTCGCAGTATTCTGGTGGGGGCACGACGGAAGGTAGGAAACACGTCAGTTAGCTGCTGTCGCAAGCCCTACTGAAAGTGAGGTCGCTAGGAGGACATCCTGGAGAAGGCCCTGTAGGCAATTAGAGCTCAATGGTTCGCCCAGTCCTCGAAAGCCGACCTTCTCCCTGTTGTGTCGTACGGTGTACCTCGGGCCCCATCAACACAGGGTATGGTGTGGGCCCCAACTCTATCCCGGGTACTAGATACCCCGGTGGGTAGGTCAGCGAGACGCTCTTGGTAGCTGACCAACAACGGTTCTCTCTTTTGGGAGGCCGACAAGGAGCCGGGGGTCAGGTGAAGACGGTTAGCCTGACCACCGAACACCATGATGTGACCGCTCCCCAGCAGGGTTTGCACGCTTTCCCCACTGATGTTAGAAGTGTGCGCCCCCGACGTCCCGCAAGGCGTCGGGGGCACCAGCAGCGGGTTCGATGCGGCCTACCCCCCAAGGCTCACGGGCCCGCTGCCTTTTCTTAGCTCTCTGCTAGACTGGCGTCGTGGCCATCAGCGAAAAAGAGCAGGGCGAGGACAAAGCCCGAGAGGACTTTCACTTCGTTGAGCGTAGGGCAGTCAACAACGCCTACGCCGCCCTTGTGGGTCGGCAGTACACAGAGTCGCAGCAGGCGTTCACCTTCGAGGAGGCGTTGGACGCCCATATCGAAGCCATCGAGGGGAAGGATGACCCTCTGCATCCCAACGAGCTCAACCGGGTGAGGCGCATTCGCAACGAGCTCAATGCCGCTGTGGATGCCATCAAGGCGCTGCCTCCCGAAGCGTTCGTGCTCGAGGCCAGCGAAGAGGACGTCAACACCGAAGAGGTCCTCGAGGAGCGCACCGCCGCCAAGGAAGCGGCGAATGAGCAAGCCTTCGGCTCCTAGGGTATAAGCACCCCAGTATGACTACGTCTCTCTACTGGGAGAGTGCTCCTGACCCCGACGGGGACCATGAGGAGACAGAAGAAGAGCGGCGCAAGCGTTTCGACCGCAACATGGAGAACGCTGTGCACGCGATGCTGGTGTGGGCGGAGGAGGTGAGCAAGTCCAACGCTCAGCTCAGCAGGGCGCTGTCTGGTAAGGACGAGTATGGCACTCCTGACTACAACCCCGACAATCCGTTGGCCAAGATTGCGGACAAGTTGGGTGATATCGTCAACATGCTAGGTGGCTACGGTGGCACCAGTCCGTTCCAAGGTATCGAGACGGCCATCAGCGAAATCTCCGAGGCAGCTAACTCGGCCAAGACTGCGATGGACAAGACCTTGGGCAACGCCGCGCTCGATGCCCTACGCTCCGAGAATCAACGACTCACGCACTTACTGTTCCAGGTTCTTGGCAAGGACCTAGAGCGTTCGGATGAGCCGTTCATGACCGCCCTTCGCCGAGCGATGAGGGAAGCCGAGGAGTCTCCAGCCCAGTCGGAATCTCCTCCTGACCAAACCGATTGAAGCTGCCAACTTCAGCTACGCTCAGCCAGTTGTGCTCGCAACTCAGACAGCGGCACGAGTGAACCAGATTGACGCCGTCTTGGTAGAGGCGTTTGCACTCGCAGTTCCTATGTTCGCAGGCCACGCTGCATTGTACAATGAGCCATGGCAACTGCAGCAGACATCGGTTGGGGTTCTTACAGAAGCTACGAGGGTCCGTTCTACCGTGGCAAGGTACGTTACCACCTGCCTTCGAGGCCGACGGAAGAGGACAAGATTCTTGCCGTCATCACTGCAACGGAAGGCGGTCACTTGGACGCGTACAATGGCTACGACCGTTGCATCCGTACCAGTGGGCTAATTCAGTGGTGCGACCGCGCCCCTCAGCACAGTGTGGACGACATGCTCGGCAAGGTCGCCGAGGAGGACCGAAGTCTCATCCTTCCGGTGGACCAGCTGATGAAGACCACTGGCTACGAGTTCAAGAAGGGTAGCAATGGTAAGTGGAGGGCCCACAAGGGCGGGGTTCCCATCAACACGGCCGAGCTGCAGCGCCGCCTCTACTTCCTGAACAGCGATGGCAAGAAGGGTAACTGGGACACCGCCTCGAAGCAGCGGGCCAAGGAATGGGCTGCGGCAACCTCGACGGTCTGGGAGTTCACCGAAGCTCAGAAGGTCCAGCGGGCCTACACGGGCAAACGGCTGCTGAGCTTCGCTCTGCCCAAGGCGCGCCGCATCATCAACCAGGCGCCAGGTAATGGCGTCGGCAGGGCTTTCACGGCTGCCTACCTCAGCTTCGCCGCCAACAACCCCACCTGGGCCTGGCGCGCTCTGGAGGCCGCGCTCAAGGAGTGGAACGGCCGGCCGCTCTGGAATGAGCAGTGGCTCATCCACGCGTTGAAGAGCCTGACCTTCCATCCGAGCGTGGCCATCTACCCTCATCGGTACAAGGCCATCCGCCCGGTGCTCGAGCGGCTCTACGGGGTGCAGCTACCGGACTTCCCCAACGAGCTCAAGGCGTGGACGACCAAGCACAACTACAAGGGCTACATCACTACCCTGCGCCTGCAGGAGGCGCTCATCACCCTCGGCTACGACCTTGGGCCCGCCGGCGCCGACGACCGTTTCGGCAAGATGACCCGTGATGCCCTCCGAGAGTTCGAGGAAGACGCGGGCATTCCTGGGGCGTATCGGGATGGCTCGCCAGATGAGTTCACGGTACCCTCACTGGAGAAGGCGTTGGAGAAGCGGGGAGCTCAGCTCCTTTGGGAGAACGAGTGAGCCAGAAGGAATCTAGCGACATGCCGGGCTACATCGGAGTAGCTCAGGACGAGAACAAGTACTTGTCTGGTGGAGAGCCGGTGGTACGTCCGGGTGTGTACGTCGAGGAACTCCCGGCAAGCTTGGCAGCGCTGTCTGGGCTGCCTAAGGCGGACAATACTCTCAACAAGATGCTGAAGCAGGCTTACGACGGGAGCAATGTCGCTGCCTGGGAGGACAAGAAGATGGCCGCGCAGCAGAAGCTGGTAGAGCAGCTACGTGCCATCGAAGAGAAGAAGCTTCAGGAGGGCATCGCTAAGATGGTGGAGGAAGCGGTAGAGCGCAAAGATACGCTACTCGCTGCCACCAACGACGTCCTCGCTCGGCAGAACAAGCAGCTGCTTGAGCGGGAGCAGGGGCTACAAGACCAGGTCACCAAGCTATCGAAGCAACTTGATGAAGCACACGAGCGAATCTTCAAGCTCACTGACTTGGTGTACTCGAAGTGGATGAATGACGGACGACAAGAGGGACCTCCTGGAGGCCACGAACAAGGTTCTGCGCAAGAAGAACAGGGAACTTCAGAAGGCGCTGGACAACGAGACACTTCTTCGCACGGTACTTGAGCGCAATGAGGCGCTCCGCATTGCCAAGATGGAAGGCGTGGAGAATCGGTTCACCGGTCTCTTCTATGCCATCGAGGTTCTGGCAGCTGAGGTACCTAGCAACACACAAGCTGGGCGTCAGGCTAGAGCTCAGGCGCGTACATTGCTGTCCAAAAGGGGCGTGAAGCCGCCAGCGAGCCTCGGCGCTCCGAGAAAGTCCAAGCCGCGGAAGAAGCGGAAAACCAAGGCGAAGCGTGCTTCTAAGGCCAGCCGGCCAAAGAAGTCGAGTTGACAAGGGGAGCGCCCCGGGCACACTGAAGGTCGGAAGGCGTTCCCTTCGTCGGTCAGGCCCACCCGCTTCCCCATGTGCGGGTGGGCTTTCGTCTTTTTCTAGCTCCATGTCCGTGGTGATAGAATCGGCACATGGCGATTGACTTCCAGGTCGTCTATCCGCAGGAGTCTGTGCAGCTCAACAAGGTTGAGCTGACCAATGGGGCTGGCATCGACGCCCTCGACATCCGCGGTCAGGACTTCCGCTCTGTCGACGAGGTGCTCATCAACGATTTGCCCTCGCCCGATGTCATCGTGGTGAGCAAGAGTCAGCTTCTGGCTCAGCTCCCAGACCGTCTTCAGGGGGCACCGGGTCAGGTCAATACGGTGATGGTACTCTCGAAACGCCTGACGGTGAGCGAGCGCAGCATCATTCGATTCCGTATCAGCGATACCCCGGGGCGGGTTCGCGGTCTGCTCCGTCTCATCCAGCTCTTTCTGAAGACATTGTTCACCACCCCTGGTAGCGACATCTTCGACCAAGACGCTGGAGGTGGAGCGTTGAGGAAGGTCGGCGAGACGTTTGGGGCTGACGAGGGTGGAAACATCGTGAGCAGCTTTGTGGTTTCCGTGAATCAGACGGCTCGGCAAATTGTCGCTCGGCAGAGCCGTGACTCGAGCCTGCCGCTCGATGAACGGTTGATGTCCGCCCGTGTCATCCGAGCGAACTTCGACAAGAACCAGGGCGCATTGTTCATCGGTGTAGAGCTACTTTCCCAGGCGGGTCAGCAGGCCATCGCCAATATGGAGCTGTAATGGCAGTCAGAGACGTAGAAGCCTTCGTCCGTCAGCGCGCCGTCATCTACGACGGTAATCTGGATGTCACCCCAGGAGCGCCCTTCGACGTTCAAGTCATCCAGCCTCTGGTTCGTCGGTTGGGCCCAGACCCGTTCACCGTAGACCTGTCCACGTTCATCAATGCTCGGATGGCTCAGGCATACCCGGAGCTCGCCAGCAAAGACGGCGACACTATCACCGACTTGCTCAACAAGCCGGCCACGCTGCTCTGGGACCCGATTGTTCGGGAGAATACACGCGTAGCTCGCAACGCGTCTTTCGCCGACCCCAGCACACTGACTGATGAAGAAGCCGATGCGCTCGGCGCCAACTTCTTCTCTATCCGTCGTCGTGGCGCCCTATCGAGGGGCTTGGCCCGCATTCTGTTCGCCCAGCCGCAGAACGTTGCGGTGAGCCCGGTGAACTTCTTCACCTCTCGAGGCGGTCTGCACTTCTTCCCTCAGGAGACACAGAGCATTCGTACGGAGGAGATGCTCCTCAACGTGACAGAGGGAGGTCTCTACTACTTCGACGTCAACGCGGTCGCCGAGTCACCTGGCATCTCGTACAACATCGCCAAAGACAACCTCATCTCGGTGGCCAACGTGCCCTCGGCGGTGCAGGTGACCAATCCCCGTCGGTTCCGGTCTGGTGAGGTGGAGGAGACCGGACGGGAGTTCATCGAGCGTATTCGCCAAGAGATTGGCGAGCGCTCGTTGGTCACGCTTCGAGGCATCGCTGCCAAGACCGTGGATGCCTTCCCAGAGGTGAATCGCCTCAACGTAGTGGGCTTCAACGACGCTGAGATGCAGCGCGACATCATCGTGGGTGGCGGCCTCGGCTCCATCCAGGCTGCTGGTAATCAGGGCGTCATCATCTCCGACGGTACGGGAGCTGCGTTCAGCAGCTACTTCAACACCACCGAGGAGGACTTCTCTGCTCTCATCGGTAGCGTGGGCGCCACTTCCGGTTGGGTGCTCACTGTGTTCGACGCCCTCACGGGGTTGGATGTGGTCAAGGACCTCAGTGTGGTGCGCGTGGTGAGTGCAGATACCATCGAGGTTGACGGCCAGGAATTGGTCATTGGTACCAGCAGCGTACGCTGGACGCTACGACGACGTGAGCTGACGCTCAGCCACATCCCAGGCGGAATTCTGTTCCCCGAGGGGCTCGGTGAGACCACGGTGACGGTGCCAGACGACACCATTCACGTGGGCGGCTGCTACGACCTATACACACGTGGCTCGGACTTCGAGGAGTCGACTACGGTGTTCGAGTCGGTCGTCGATGACCTGCCAATTCTCAGTGGTACGCAAGCGTCCAACCCGGCCATCATCTCGCAGTTCATCCTCTTCGGTCTGCGCCAGGGAGTCGACTACGAAATTGGAGACGCCACCTACACGGCTCTGCAGAATGCCGCCCGCTTCAACTACTCCTTTCAGATGCAGGCCGGTCCCACCGCTGGGACGTACCGAATCATCGATGTGGACTTCGGTGCACCTGGTAGCGCAGTCGAGCTGACAGTCGACCCAACACCTCCGGTGCTGAGTGGTCTACTGCAACGTTGGCGTTTGTTCGATGAGCTCAACATCGACCTTCTCGAGCCGAAGGAGACTCGATACTCAGGCAGCGATTTGCAGACGGTGTTGGGCAGCGACATCGTAGAGACTGATTCTGGGGTGGACTTCGACGAGTATGGCGTGGCGGAAGGTGACGTCCTGCGCGTTGATGTCGGCGAGGACGCCGGCGACTACACGGTTGTGGCCGCCCCGCTCCCACCCACCAACAGCCGCCTACAACTCGACCGTCCTATGACTCGTACGGCCTCGGGGCTGTCGTTCAGCGTCTTCCGTTCTGGTGTTGGGGAGATTGTCCCTCCGTTCGTGCGCATCAAACAGATTGAGCTGCTCGACTCATCCTCGCAGCCTCTCGGCTCCATCGTTCCCTACGCCAAGCCAGTGGATGTACAGAGCCGCGCTTTCCAGAACCCAGCTCGTGGAGTGGACCACGAGTTTGGCGACGCTCGTCTGGGATTGGTCAGCGCTGAACTCACGAGCGTCACCATTGGAGCGGGCAACAACGGCCTCAAGTTCCTCATCGATGGCGCTGCGGTCAACATCACGCTAACCAATGGGACGTACGACCTGGATGGCATCGTCGCTGAGCTCAACACGCAGCTGTCTTCCTACTACCCGGAGATGGCGTTGGTCATCTCGGGCAGCCGGTTCGGTATCCGGCCCGTTGGGGAGAGCGGCTATGTGGTTCTGGTGGATGGTTCTGCCCGAACCGACTTGTTCGGAGATACTGAAGTACGCACCACCGGGGATGTTCGCTCAAGCGACGCTTCTAGTGAGGGTGGTTGGGGAAGCCTTGAGCCGGCTATCGACACCGTCAGTGGTTTGGACGTGATTCAGGTCCTCGATGGGTACAACATCGGCTTCTACTCCGCCCCGTTCGAGTTGGACCTCGACATGTCGAGCGTCTATCCGTCAACAGCCTCGACTGCTCTCATTGTGGGCACACCTCACCCAACGACGCCGCTGACGTTCGTTCCAGAGAAGACCTTTCAGCCACAGGCCAATCGCAGAGTGCAGATTGGTACGAGGTCCATCGGCTCGGCGCGCGTCTACTTCTTGGAGCCTACATCCTTCGAGGTCGACCAGGACAGCCGATTCTCTGCGACCAGCGAGGATGGGGGCACCATCTACTTCTTGCCAGACCCGACGCTGGACCATCAGCGCATCCCTCCGCTGCCAGAGGGAGATAGCCCCACCGACGGAGAGAGTGCCGCGGGTGGTTCGAGCTTCATCTCGTCCTCGCAGGACTTCACGACCGCCGGCATTCAGCCAGGGGACAAACTGGTCGTCGAGTACCACCCCATAGAGGGCTCGATAGTGCTCACCAACCCGGTATCCGACCTCGTGGGCAAGATACTGACCTTCGCTATCGACGACGGTCCAGACAAGGTACTGACCTTCATCCGTGATGACCTGTCCCTGGAGGCAGATGAGGTCTCGCAGCTTGGTGTGGTGAGCCAAATCAACGCCGCCGCCGGTCGTACCATCTGCAGCCTCGTCTCCAGCCGACTTCGGTTCGAGGGAGACTTTTCCATCATCATCCGCAAGGGCAGCAGTACGATTGTGCACGCCAATCCGTACATCCTTGGGGACGTGCAAGGGACGTCGCCGACTCAGAGCTTCTTGACGGATGACCAGAACAACCGGTCTCCTCACGCTGGTACCTACGGTATCTTGGTGGCCAGCGGCTCCAATCTGATAGTGGACGATGCCTTTATTTCGGCTACGCCATTCACGTCCCCGATTCAGGAGCAGACGTACAAGGTGCTCCGTTCGGGTGTGCAGCGCATAAGCACGACGGAGATGGCAGAGAACGAAGCTGAGGCAGACCTGTACTACTTCGACGTAGAGTTGGTGAGTGAAGGCGCTGGTGACTTCTGGAACATTGACGCTCAGCAGCAGCTGACTCCTACCGGCTACCGCTCTGACGGCTACTACCTCACCACCGACGATGAGAATCTGACTTTCTCACCTGTCGAGCGCCCGCGGCTGGTGATGTCCAGGAGCATCCTCGAAGAAGGTGTGGACGACGCTCCCGAGAACGCCACGCAGCTCACTGGGGCCAGCGTGCAGATTACCTATGACCGCTCGAGCCTGGTGACCGATATCCAGAACTTCGCAGCCTCTGAGGTAGAGCGAGTCGTGTGCTCCAGCCCACTCAGCAGGCATCTCATTCCACACTTCGTACGCTTCGACCTCGAATACACCGGTGGCTCGAAAGAAGACGTCGTGGTGCCCGAGCTCGAGAACTACATCACCCGTCTCTACCCGAATGACACGCTCGATGCGAGCGACCTGCAGAAGATTGTCACCGACCGAGGCGCCAACTATATCAGGAACCCGCTGGACCTCATCGCCGTAGTTCACAACATCGACCGCACCATCTGGGTGCAGCGCTCGCAGGACAACCTCTCTACTGGGAGACTGAGCGCCTTCATTCCAGACGTGCTCAACGTGCAGAGGAACACGACTGGATGAGTTCACTTCAGCTGGGGAGAGACCTCGACGGGAATCTTGGCGGGGCTGCCGCTCTCAACGACGAGACCGGTGTGCGGGTCTATGAGGCAGCGACAGCTCTGACAGCGCAGCAGCGCTCGGGGCAAGAGGTCGTCGGTCTCATGCGCCGTTCGACTGTCGAACTCCTTGTGCATCACCTCTCCACAGCGGGGGCATTTGCTCTTTTGGCGGTAAAATGCCTCTTGGCGATGTGTCTCACCAACGAGTTCGTCCTCGTAGCCCTCGATGGCCTTGGCGACCAGTCGTGGGTCCATCTCCTTGAAAACGCCCATCGAGAACTAGGGTAGCAGAATGGCGCTCAACGCACTCATCAAATTCGTTCAGGGTTCGAGTGTCGGCAACGGCAAGGCGCTCATCATCAGCGACAGCGCCGACGTGAACATCGGCGTCGTCGACAACGACCTCGTAGCGAGCTGGCGCATCGAGCTGTTGTGCGGACCTCCCGGTTCCCCCTCCTACACTCGCCTTCCAGGAGACCCGCTGGTACTTGGCCAGCAGGCCAATAGCGATACGCCGAGCTACAACTTGACCCCGGACGTTGGTTACCCGGGCTGCTACCGCATCCGCGTCACCACCTACCCGGAAGTCGATTATGGCGGTGTGCCCAGCGTGGACATCCGCAACGTCTGCGTGCTCACCCCGAATCTGTTCTTCGTGCTACCTCCGTACCAGGAGCTTCCCGAGCCTCTGCCGCTGGTAGGTGCAGGCGCCCAGCCAGACGAACTCAACTTCGACTCACAGCCCTACGGTTGGATTGGTGACGCCAACGCCAGCCGCAAGTTGCTCAATCGCGCGCTGCTCGAGATGGATAGCTTCCTCTCTGGAGGAGGGAGCATCGACTGGCAAGACAGCGTACTCGAGCGGAGGAGTGCGCCACCGGTGTCCCCACCGACTGGCGGCCGGTACATCATCATCGCCACTGCTACAGGTGCGTGGTCTGGACACGAGGACAAGATTGTCGAGTGGAATGGTTCCTCTTGGGAGTTCACGGACCCCGACATTGGTATGACGACCTACGTTGAGGACGTCAAGAAGCAGTACACCTACAACGGCACGGCGTGGGTGGTGACCGGAACTGGGTCTGGACTGGTGGGTCCCACGACTCCTGGGCAGGATGACCAGCTCTGCTTTGCCAACGCTGGTGTGCAGGATTACACGGCGGGCATCAAGGTGCTCAACGTTGGCAGCGCAGAAGATGGTCTGGAGCTGTCTCGTGTGCAGGCACCTAGTGCAGGCACGCTCACGCTGGCTGTAGCAGCAACAGCTTTCATGCTTTTGGGGTCTACGTCGGTCGCAAGTCTACCTGCGTCGGATGAGGACCAGCTGGCGTACGACTCCGGTTCCGGGGAGGTGGTGTGGTGGAGACATCCGTGGACGGATGTCACCACACCCAGTTACGGCACCGCGTACGGATTGGTCTACGCAAATGCCACGCCGGATGACCTGTCCTACTCCAGCACCATCACCGTTCAGAATGGTGGTGGAGTGTTGGCGTGGACCGGCACCACCAGCTACGCAAGCAAGCTCAACTTCGGTCCGGGCAGCACAATCATCGGTGCGGAGGACTCGAGCAACAACAACACCTGGCTGTTTCGGTGGGGGACAGTCACATCTGACGTGCTCACCATCGGCGACGACAACTACGCTGCGGGCGTAGAGTACCGTGTTGGCACAGGGGGTGAGCATGTCTTCTACTACATTGGCAGCGAGGCGGTGGCCATCGGGTATGGAGTAGGTGGCTACGTCCGCTTCTCCAAGGCCGAAGGCCGCATCTACATGGATGCGCAGACCGATGATGTGACCACTAATGAACTAGGCATCTACGGTCAGTCTGCTGGTTCAGGTTCCGTCGGTGATATCGATGGCGGGGACATCGGTATCTACCTCGGGCAGGGAGTCAACTCTGGCGATGACGGTGCCGTGGTCTTCTACGACCTCTCTACCGAGTTCTTCCGCATCGACAACCTCGGTTCGCCCCGCCTCGTTTTCCCGTTTGGGGACTTCCACATCTTCATCCCTGGTCCCAACGTAGACTTTGCTGCGTTCGACTCTGGTACAGGCGTTGCCAGCTTTGGCAACACCACTACCGGCAATACCGAAGTCGTTGGTTCGGGTCTCGTCAAGCTATCAACCGGCGGCGGCTCACTGGATTACGTCGGTAGTGGACTGCAGTTCACGTATAGCAGCGGAGTCTTCATTAGCGCAGCAGCCCACGCCAGCGCCGCAGGTGACTACATCAGGATTCTGGGGCAGAGTGGCGCTAGCGGCTTTGGCGGAGGTGTTGTTGAGCTGGTTGGTGGTGCTGGTGTAGGGACAGACCAGCCTGCTGGAGGTGTTGGGCTCTACACAGGTACGCGTACTGGTACGGGAAGCTGGAACACCGTCGCTGCGTACAGCGGGTTCCCCGGGGCGGATACGCTGCTCGGTGAGTTCGGCAACGATACCAACGGCGAGTACCTAGCGCTGGGTTCGGCTGACCAAGCCGAGGATGGACTTCTGCGTCTTCCCATCGATGGCGCCATCATGGGCCGAGTCGGAGCTGGCAACACGCGCAACATGATGGTGATGACGTCAGCCTCCGCATTGGTGATAGGCGACGTCGCCGGGTATTCACACACCGAAATTCGTACGACGGGTGGTGGTATCCGCATCAAGGATTCCAACACGGGTAGCGGCGACCTCACGTATGGTGAGTTGGCCTCCAACCGCTTCTCCATGTATGGGGATAATGGTGACGGGGTCATCGCCCAGAATGCTCGAACTACGGATGGGGACGGCTATAACATCGCCATCCAGGCACAGGATGGCGTAGATGCAGGAGCGGTAGACCGTAGAGGCGGTGGCATCTACGCGAGGACCGGGGCCCCCGCCAACGCTGGTGATGGCGGACCGTTCTGGGTCGAGATTGGCCAGTCAGGTTCGGATGTCGAGGTCTTCAGGCTAGGGCAGGACACCGTGACCAGTATGGGTTCGGTCGCCGATGGTGACACGCTCACCTATGATGACACCAACGGTGAGGCGGTTTGGGTCAGGCACCCGTGGACTGACATCACTGTCCCGTACTCATACCAATCGGCCTACGGCTCATTGGTGTTCGTCAACGCCTCCTCTGACCCAGACGACCTGGACTATGCGAACCTCGTGTGGGCGACCGATGCGGTCATTGGGTTCTACGCTAGTGTCAGCGGAAACGCTCACGGTCTACGCGGCCAGAACGTCAGCACCCTGTACAACCTGCTGAACTTCGATGCCTCCGGCTTGCGGATGGATATCGGTGGTGACCATCCCAGCGACGTATCGAGCACAATCACGTCACTCTACCTGACTGCTTCCACGCTGATACGGCTCATCTCAGAAAGCTACGTTCAGTACGACGCTGACAGTGAGACTGGATACCATCTGTTCAATGTGGATGGCGAAGAGATAGTACGCATCAACGATGCTCTGGTGGTCTCCGCTCCAATCGAAATGGGCACGGCTAGCATTGCTGAAGTCAGCTCGGACCTGGTCTACAACGTAGCTACCAGCCAGGCACATATCTTCAAGGTGAACAGCGTCGAGGTAGCGCGTTTCGACTCTGGTTCCAGCCCACGCTTGTTGTTTGCTGACATCGGTACCGACGGTGAGCACACCATCATCCAGGTTGATATCGATGGCGACCTAGTCAACGTAGTGATGGCAATCGAGGACGAAGGCGATAAGAAGTTGGCCTTCGGCAGTGAGGACTACACCTCCTATTTTCTCGGCGCTCGCGTTACCGTTTTTGGTAGCACCGGCTTGGAGATTGGCTCCAACGACTCGATGAGTCTGAGCAGTACTGATTTGATGGAACTGAGTTCCGAGTCCGAAATCGACCTGAACTTCGGCAGCGGCTCGGGCTTCGTAATTCAAGAAGATTATTCAGGGTTGCTGCGCATAGACGGTCAGGGAACTGGCAGTCTTCCTCATCTGTCATGGAGCAACAGCGCTGTCTACGAGGTGCCTGAAGATAAGGCTCACATCTTTGAGGTGGACGGTGTCGAGGTGGGTAGGTTCGATGCAGGGGGCAGCAGCCGACTGAAGCTCCCAGCGTATGACGACGTGCTCCAGTTCGGCCCTGATGCAAGCGCTGCGCCTAGTGGAAACATCCGAGCAGGTACATCATTCTACCTTCGCAACTACTACGGTGGCCATGAGGCGGATGTTCTGGGAGTCGCTAGCGGGAACATCTCGTTGGGTGACGCTGATTACTCGTCGCTAATTTTCAACTACGCTGGCACCTTCGACATCTACAACGGGGCTACACGACGACTGAGAATTAGCAGTACAGGGTACAACTTCGATATCGATACTGGTGACAGCTGGACCTTCGATATCAATGGAAGTCAGGTAGCTGAGCTCAAGGCTTTTGGCTGGTATCTTGAAAACGACATGTCCTTCTTCATCCATGACGGTACAAGTTCCTACTTACGCGTCATGAATGTGAACTCCCTGGGATGGGTCCAGATTGGCGTGGCCACGGCCACCAAGACTTTCGTCTTCGGCACCGAGTTCTGGATTAACTGCGGCGGTGACGTACTCAAGGTTACTACGACCACCTGGGAGTGGCAGCGCCAGACAGTAGCTTGGAAGGCAGCGCCAGCAGGCGGAGACCCCATCCTTACCCAGTACCAGAACACCGACGGCAGCCCTGGCGACACCATGCTTATACAAGCTCAGCAGGGCGGCTCCGGAGGCGTTACCGCTGGTGGTAAGTTGCAGTTGGCGGGGGGTCTCGGGAACAGCGGTGGAGTTACTGGCGCAGTGGAGGTGCTTAGCGGGACCACAAAGCGCTTTGAGGTTGGGGCTACTGGTATCGCCTTCTTCGCCGGGAACCAGATAGCTCAGCAGTCCATCGTCAAGCTTACGGACAGCACCGGTGGAAGTACGGACGATACAGTTTCGGATGTCGGAGCTAGTTTCAACCAGGCTACTTTGAACAACAACTTCGCCGAGCTCACTACCAAGTTGAATAGCCTACTCGACAAGTTGGGCGGTGCTAGCGGCTACAACCTTCTTTCAGTTTCCTGATAGGAGATGACATGACTGACTATGCACACAAGGACAACAACACCATCACTCTCACCCTTGAGGTGACTGACCTCACCATGGACCTCTACCGTGACGTCGAAACGAATGACATCATGGCAAGGATGAACGTGACGGTGTCCATCTCTGGGGGCTACAAGAAGCGCCTGTCGATGGAGGGCAAGGTTGAAGACTTCATGGACGCTGGGCAGTTCACTACCTGGAAGCAGCTTACGGCTCTCGTCAAGAATGGTTTGCTCGCCCAGAAGTTCGATACGGTATGACCCCCAAAGAGGTCTACATCGTCGTCCCTACCTGCCGACCTCGGTTCGTGCAGAACGTGCTGGACAACTTCAACCGGCAGCGCTTCTCCGAGCGCAAGCTGGTGGTGGTGGAGAACGGTCCGGCCGTAGGCGCCTACGCCCGCTTTGCTGATGTAATCATTTCCTGCGCGCAGAATGTTGGAGTGGCTAGAGAGATGGGTGTGGCCGCCGTGAGAGAGCGTGGTGGGTACGTCGTCTTCATGGATGATGATGACTACTACGGTCCTGACTACATCACCGAAGTGGTCGAATACGCTCGGAGGGGGCAGGTGACCGCAAAGGCCAACTACTTCGTGAACGACACGGTCTCGGGGCAGCTCCGACTATTCAAATGGGCTGAGGAGGATTCTTGGGTGGAGTTGGTGCACGGCGCCACTCTGAGCTTCTGGGCTGACGAGGCAGCGGAGTTCCTACCTGTCCGCCGTTGGGGCGAGGACCTGGACTGGTTGAGCCGGATGAAGAAGGCCGGGAAGAGCGTCTACTCCACCAGCCGGTACAACTACATGTGCGTCCGCTACAGTGCGGGCCATCGTCACTCCTGGCCCTGCAACAGTCGGACCATGGTCAACTCCTGCAAGGGCCCGGTCTACAACCTTGGGGAGGTCGACCCCTACGTAATAGACGGTCGCAAACCGTGCCCGGATGGTGTACTTCTCAACGAAGGCCGTGTGGGTCCACAAATGCCAGGAGTACAACCATGAGTGAGAAGAAGCAGAAGGTTCGTCGCGTCTTCATTCCCGCCAAGGAGGCTGAGATTCCCCTGCTTGCAGGTAGAGAGGACGGACCTCGGCAGAAGTATCCGTATGCCTACTTCATTGAGTGGGCGTTGAACACCGGCAAGGCGCTCAACAGCAATGCACAGGGAGCGCGGATGCAGGTTCATATCGACACTGCTTTCCGCAGCCCGCGAGAGAACGGTGAGGGCAAGTACTTCGACCTCGAGCAGAAGCCACAGCCGCAGTGGCAGGCGCTCAAGGAGGCTGTGGAGAACCCCGGTGAGAAGGGGTACCCCATTCCTGGGCGGTACTTGCTCGACTACATCGACTCCATCGCGGAGGCGGAAGAGGTGGAGCTCGAGGAGTAGTTCATGGGCGTAGGCGGGTACGGCGGAGGTCCTGCGGGCAGAGTTCCGTGGGGAGGTGCGGGCACAGGTCCAGGCGAAGGTGCCTTCGAGACTCTTCCGTACACGAGCTCGTGGAACATCTTCGACCTGCAGCCCGACGACATGGACCGGGTTGCTGTCTTCTACGAAGTCAGCACCAGTGGCAGCAGCTCGGGCTACGTCGTCGGCTCGTGGAGTCTGATTAGCGGAGGTGCGTACCCTCCGACTGAGCAGGACCTCACCATCACCGGCGTTACCGTACCAGCCACTTTCACCATCGAATATCGCGTCAACTTCAAGATGCTGCCGGACAACTTCAGCAGTACAGAAGATGACCACATCTACTTGAGCGCCACGGATATTCAGGGCCCATGCTTCGGGCTCTTCGTGTCCAAAGCTGGTCTTCGCTACACCGGCTCTGTTCACATCGACCTCGGTACTGGAGACCTCATCACCGACCATCCGGTGCAGGACCTGCCGGGCAGCGCCACCTACATCGAAGAGGATGTACCGTTCGTCATCCGTGCCGTGGTCGACGGCCCCAACGAGCTCGTCTACCTGTTCGTCACTCGCGAGGATGAGCTTGCTACGACTGGGCACGTTCTGCGCGCCCTGCTACCTACCATCGATGCATCGACAGCCACCTATCCGCCAGTGGAGCGCGTGCTCATCCTGGTGCGGGGTACGGTGGCCGACCAGCGTTGGGCAGAGCTCACCTCCTACCACTTCTCTCAGAGCCTGCTCATCCCCAACCTGGCTCCTCGAGCGGACGCCGGTATCGACCAGGCCGTGCGCGCCTGTTCCATCATCCAGCTCGATGGTTCGGCCAGCTTCGACCCGGAAGGTGAGCCCATCACCTACGAGTGGAGGCTCATCGATGGGCCCACACCGAGCGAGTTCGTCTTCGAGGGAAACGACGGCTCGACCAGCCCTCTGCCAACCCCCACCGGGTTCACCGACGAGTTCTACTCCGAGGAGCTGAAGGACGAGAACGCACTCGAGCCGATTCAGACAGGAGACGTCATCACGGTGGGTGGTGTCTCCTACACCATCGACACTATCGTAGGAGGCCCGCCATTCCACGTTGTCGTGGAGCTACCTCAGATTCCCGACAATCTCTCGCTGGCTCCGTTCAAGCTGCTGCGACAGTCGGGCATCAGCGGCCCCACGTCGGTGAAGCCGACCTTCTACCCTGACGCGCCAGGCTTCTACGTCTTCGACCTCAGAGTGCACGATGGCGTACTCTGGAGTACGCCGAGTGGGTTGAATCGGGACATCGTCCTGGTCAACGTACTTGAGTCCCCTCTGCCTCGTGGATGCGTACCGGACCTCCGATTCGTCTTCAACTACCTCAGCGATTTCTGGTCGTTGGTCGAGGGGCGCGAACAGATTGCGACCTTCTGGAGCTCGCTGGCGCAGGTGGCTGCCACCGAGCTCATGACGCTCTGGCAGCACGAATACAACAAGAGCCACCGGGACATCCAGCGCACCTTCATACGACGGTGGTTGCACTACGACACGCTGCTGGGCGAGCCCATTCCCGAGCTCACCAGGATACGGGCCATCTGGGGCGGTGTGACCTCGAGCGCGATGAGCGGCCCCACGGCAGGTATCAGCGGCACGACGCTCGTGGTGTCTTCGCCCCTGCTCGACGAGGACGTGACCATCACGGTCAGCTACCCGGACCCTGTGCCGCCGGAGTACCTGGCTCTGGAGCTCGGCAACCGACTCAGGGACCGGGCGGACAGCCGGTTCAGCGTCACCGTCATCGAGGACCGTACGAGCGGCGACAGCTACGTTCGCATCGACGCTCCCTTCCCCTTCACCATCGGGGCCGGGACCATCCCCGTGTTCACCACGGGCGACGAGGGGCGCGCCCCCAGCGGCTCTGCCGGCTCCTCCACGGCTACCAGGACCTACAAGGTGGAGCGGTCCCTGGCTGGCCTGGGGCTGCAGGAGGACGACCTCCTGGTCTTGGATGGGGTGGCCTACCGTATTGCCCGGTTGCTGGACGAGCCCACCGACGACCTGGCCTACCAGCGCGTGGTGGTGAAGAGGGATTTGCCTGCTTCCCCCTCATCCGACTGGCGCATTTCGGGTTACATCACCTCGGAATTGTTGGACTTTTACGCCGGCCTGGTCACGGAGGGTGACCACGTCGACCTCGAGGTGGTCGAGGCCGGAGTCGAGAACGCGCCCAGCGCCGAACGTGTGGAGCTGGTGGCGTGCACTGCCTGGGGAGTCGCGGAGACCAAGCCCTCGGCCCTCGCCATGGACTTCTGGCCTGTGGGCGAGCAGTTGGCCGACGAAGACCTCGAGGTACGCCTGGCACGCGTGGTGCGCCGTTCCTACATCCCGGTCGACGAGCTCGTCACCGACGTTCCTACGCTGCAGGAGTTCATCGAGATTGAGGACGACACGGCGACGCTCAGGCGCAATGTCGACTTCTACATCGAAGAGTTCCGAGGACAGAACTCCATCCGCTTCGTGTCAGGGCAGGGTGGAGGCTACGACGTCTTCGAGGGAGCGCGTCCGCCCAACCGCCTTTGGGCCGAGTACACCTACATCGACAACGCTCCGGTCATCGAGGCCAACTTCGGGCTGCCGGTGGAGCTCACTCGAGACCAGCTCGCCGAGCTGCCCGGTACGGTCGACTACCTCAGCGCTGTGCGCGGTCTCTGGTACGCGTACTACAACGGTCCAACCCTCTACAACCTGCGGGTTGGCGCCCAGATTCTGTTGGGTCTGCCCTTCGCCGAGCAGGCTGGGACCATCGAGGAGATTCGAGAGGACTTCCTCAGCAAGCAGGCCCGTATGCTTATTCGGGATGAGGACCGCACGGAGATTGTGCGCTCCTACACTTACCCGAAGGCGCTCGAGCGGGAGGTCAATCCAGCGACGGGTGAACGCTATGCTGTGGGCGACAGGGTGGAGAAGTTTGCCCCGTTGGTGGAGGGCGTAGAGGTCATTGACTACATCAAGGACCCGGATTGGTTCCTCGGACTCTTGAACCAAGGCACGTTCTACGAGGTCGAGAAGCTGCACAAGTTCTTGGTGCGGGTGAGCGATGAAGCATTCAACTTGAGCGCTTTGCTGTTCGTCCAGAACTTCATCCGCAAGGTGAAGCCGACCTATACGTACCCACTCTTCCTCGTTCAGAAGAACGTAGCGGACACCGAAATCAGCGTGGTCGACGAGGTGGAATACTCCGGGTCGCTGCGTTTGTTCGACTCCCTCTGCCGTGGTCGATTGGGTGCCTCTACCATCTTCGATGAGCCGAGAGCTGGGCGTACCAACATCAGCACGCCTCACATGGGCATCCGCAACCGGTTCGATAGCGACGACGACCCGGACAACGCTGACCCGACGTTTCCGACCCCTGACCCTGTGGCTTGGGGCTATGACAAGGAGTACCTGTGCCCCCATGACGGTCTCACTGCCGAAGCGTCACAGTACTTCGCCGCTCCCTTCACCATTCAGTACGATTCCGTGTTCGCCTTCGACCAGGGAGCTAAGGAGCCGCTCAACTACAGTGATACGGGAGCGCCTTTCACCATCCCAGTCTCGCCTGGCTACACCGTCGATGCGGGGAAGGTGCTGACCAATACGGGCACCATCACTACGCTGCGCCTGGCCTTCATTGGCTCGCCTGGTGCTGCAGTGACCACAGAGGGCTCTACCGCTCTGTCTACGGTGCAGGCGGCGGCTGCCGACGAGACCTTCGACATCTCTGTTGACGGCAACTTCCTAACGGTGAGCCTCGGCACCGCAGGGGTGGACCATACTGACGTCACTACCTTCCTGGCATTCATCAACGACCAGCTGCAGCCAGCCTCTCCTCCACCGGGCTTCAACCCCATCGCTGCAGTGGCCAGCCAGGGCTCGAGCGGCATCGTCTTCACCAGCGATAGCATCCTGGCTGATACCTACATCGAGCTGGCTGAGAATGCCGGAGGGCTAGCGCTGCTCGGTTGTACGGCCGCCTTCTACACAGCTCCTACGGACTACAAGCTCGACGTAGTGCGCAACACTACGGTGGAGCAGACTATCGACCTTGAGCTCAAGAACAACACCGAGACGGTGCAGTCGCTGAGCATCTCGGCTACTGGGGGTGACACCATCTACTTGCGCGTCTATGTAGCTTCTGGTGGGTCGAGGACCCCTGCCTGGACGCAGATTCTGGGGCAGGTAGTCTTGAACGACGGCACGGTGTGGAAGTTCGATACTGGTCAGCCTGACTACTCGGGCTGGCCTGGCTCGGCGCCTGCGGCACTACCCGCCGGTACCTACTACCACGTGCGGGAGCTGGTGCCGTGACGCCGAACGTAGAGATTCGCCACTACCGGCGGGGCAAGCTGGTCTCTGAGCAGCACATCCACAACACCTGGGTGTACCGAGCGCGGGTGTACCTGGCCAAGCTCGTCAGTGCCCACGACTGGCCCCCGTCCGCGTTCTACCAGAGTACAGAGCGCGTCAAGTATATGGGGCTCGGTATCGGCGGAGTGCATCAGAGTCCGCTGTCCACGGGCGCTCCGCTGTCCAGCGACTATCCGCCCGGTTCAGATGCGCAGTACGCTGCGGCCGGTCACGTCACTGATGGCGATGGCTACAGGCACGACTGGCCGGAGCATCCACGGCTGACCGACCCCAATCCAGACCCCATTCTGAAACCGTACACCAATCAGCTCATCCAGACGATGGAGCGGCCGGTGCGTAAGACTGGCACGGCTGGCACAGACTACGACAGCGCGCCCGGTACGGATGTGTGGCTGCTCGGCCCGCCAGAGGTCTGGTTCACTCACCAGCAGCCTTCCGAGCTCACCGTTCACGCTTCGGTGGATGGTAGTAGCGACTACTTGCTGAGCGGTTACACGGTTGTGCCCATCACGGAGGCGGCTCTGTTCACTGACGCAGCTGATGTGAATGCTCCATACAACCTTCTAGTTGCGTACCTGACCTTTGATACAATCCTTCTCGACGCCAACTCGCTCGTCGAGTTCATCTGGCATGTAAGGTTCGCCCCATGAAGTTCAGCTACCTCTCTGACATCGAAGTCAAGCAGAATGTGCTCATCACGGTGCGCGAACGTGGCAAGCTGGTCACGGTGCGTGAGGGGCACAACATCTTCGTGGACACCGGCCGTGAGTGGATTGCCAAGCTCATCGCATACGCTTCGTTCTCTCCAGATACCTACGAGGAGGACAACCGGGTTCGGTATATGGGGTTCGGCATCGGCGGCTCCAGCCAGATTGCTCCGGCTGTGGCTGATGCCTCGCCCATCGGAGGTTCGGGCGACCCGTACGAGGCCAACAGCTACCCGGGTGTTGGTGCCTACAACCAAACCGATACCGACCCTACGGTGTTCACCGTCGAGCGCCCGGTACGAATCCTGGGCTCTGCCGCCAACTATCCCGGTATCGCTGGCGACCAATGGATTGGCCAGATTCAAGCGCCTCCCGACCACGCCGTGGCCACGGAGACGACGTTCAGGCGCCACTTCACCCAGGACGAAATCAGCTACGGGGCCTTCACCTCGGTGCCGTTGTCTGAGATTGGGTTGTTCACCAATGCGGCCGACCCGGTCAATCCGCTCAATACGCTCATCGCGTACGACACATTCGACACCCTCAGCAAGACGCCCGCCTTCGACATCGAGGTGGTTTGGACACTGCGTTTCTAGGAGCTCGGCATGGGCAACTTCCACCGTTTCGTAGACCCCAGCTACCACCTGTTCGCCGGTGAGTCCTTCCCGGGTTCGCCGGGAGGTACGGGCACTGTCGGTGCACACACCTACGACCGCATCAACGTCATCAGTGGCGGCACTGGCGCTAGCGGTAGTGCCAACGCTGACGCACAGAAGAGTGCAGCAGGCCCTAACCAGTACACCTACTTCGTCGCCTTTGGCGAGGATGCAACTTCCTCAGACGCCAATCGTGGCATGCGGGCCCTGGCGGAGAACTGCGATGTCATCGACGACATCTTGCGCGGAGCCTTGCCACGTTTGCTGCAGACACCTTTCGAGGATACGGCAGTCGGTACGGTGTCGTACGCCGACATCACCGATGACGTATTCGTCAGTGACAACGGCGATACCACGAGAAGTCCGGCGGAGTTGGCCGTAGTCACAGACGGCAACGACAATCAGCTGGAGGTCGGCGGCACGGCGGTGGTGGTGACCGGCATCCAGCAGACCGGTGGAGGCGCGAGTGTCATCGGTACGGCGGCCGACGGCTTCTACACCGACCCGAGAATCACCTTCTCCCCCGGTATCCCCAACGGGACTACATACCGCATCTACTACGGCGAGCGTAGCAGCCTGGGGCGTAAGGTGGAGGCTGACAAACTCAGCTTCCTCGACACCCAGCTCAGTGACATACGAAATGCCTCGCTCGAAGAGAAGGTGTGGGCACAAGGTCTCAACGAGAAGTATCGGCGCTCGTCGAAGTATCCCACCACCTACAACCTCGACACGGCAGGTGACGGAGCCATCATCCAGCGAGACGGACCCGCTCCTGAGGTGGTGAACAATGCCGTTGATTACGTCACCGCACCGAAACAGTACCAAGACCCCTACTTGGCACTGTGGAAGGCGAGCCCACAGGAGCTCGATGACGCTGCCGATAACGATTACAGCGGCTACATCGGCTACCTGGCCATTACTCCACGGCATGATTACGGCGAGAGTTCCTCAGTAGAAGCGTCATCTAAGGGCCTGCCTTCTGCTGGGTTCCTAGCTGCAGTCCCTCGCGACATTCGCGCTGATACGTTGAATGCCAAGACTACGCTCACTCGTGTGGATAGCACTGCCTACGTCACGCTCAATCCAGAGAGCGGGTCCGGCGACGATGCACGAGTGGTCCAGCTATCTGGCAGCGACTACTTCATCAACACCAACGACCGCACAGCGGTTAGGCGTGGCGTAGATTTGCTAGAGCTCACCTGGGATTCGGGGGACGTGGAAGTCTACGTCATTGCGGAAATCAACGTCACGGCTACAAGCGCCAAGAGACGTGCATATCTGCTCACTCTTGGTGGAGAGAAGCCGACGTTTGCGAACAACGACGGCACGGCCAAGGCACGTTGGATTCAGCCCACTTTCTTTGCTGGTGGGTCATTGGCAGCGCAGGGATGGGCGAGTCAGGAGTACTTCCTCAACACATTCACCTCTTGCCCGCCGCCTCCCTTGGTTGAAAGCCCCACAAGCGTACAGGCTCGCGCTGGAGGGTCCCCGTTCTTTGCCGGCTGGCCATTGGACGCTGAGGAAGAGCCAGGAGTGCAGGTCGCTGCGGCCTTCGAGGTAGGGGGATTCGTCACCAGTGACAGCAGTGGAGTAGCAGACGGCCGTAAGCTATCCATGTTGCGTGCGTACGCTAATGGCGACCTACAGCACCTTCAAGGAGGGCGACATTCGGGTCATCTGGAATCTCCCGGCCGTACTAGCCAAGTGCACGCCAACGTCAGTGGTACGGATGGTAAGGAGTGGGACCCCGAATCACACTACTCCACGCCAAGTACGGCGTTGAAGGGGAGCGTCATTGGTCTGAACTTCACTGGGGCGGCTACCTATACGTTGAGTCTGCACGCCAACTACACACCACGGCACGGGGACCGTTTGGTGTGCTACCTCTACAACGAAGGTGGAGGCGCCGTGAGTATGACCTGGCCGAGCAGCTTCCGCTTCAGTGAGGGCGACGACTCCATTCCGTCTGACGCAGGTTACGTTGCCAAGCTCGAGGCCATCTACCTCAACATGGCCAGCTTCGGCGGTACCGACCAGTTCTACATCACCAAGACCGCGTACGACCTGTCTCCCTGAGGAGTGAACAATGCCTAGATTCTACGACATCACCATCGACGGAGACGGCGGAGTAGTTATCTGTGAGTCGGGTAGCAAGATGACTGGCTCACTCGACCTTGGCGATGGAGCCAACGCCTCGGCCGTGGATGTGGAGAACCTCTCGCACATCGACATCAACTCGGGGGCCTACCTCCTCGTCAACTTCGGCACCTCAACTCCTGGCGAGATTCGGGTTGGTACATCTCCCCCGGGTAACGCGCCTGGAAGGATACGTGTCCAGGGAGTTGCTACGCTCGGTGAGGTGGGGGAGATTGTTTTGGAGGGCGCTGCTGGCGAGGGCGGTAAGCTGACGGTGGGGGAGAATGCTCACATCGACATCGATTCAGGTTCGGGTCTTGGAATCGGCCTGGTCGGTTATGGCTACACCGGCAGCAAAGCACAGCTCTACGTCAACGAGTATGGCGTCATCGACGTGCAAGCTAGTGGCGGGAACGGTGGGGAAATCCGGTTGGCTGGGTCTGGTGCTCGAATCAGTACGAAGAACGGCGCCGACGTCAACGTAGAGAACTCCTCTGGTGCCATCGGAGCTACTCTGTCAGGTGGGGCCGGTAGTGGTTCTCCAGCTCGAGCTCTGGTGGAGGTGAAGAACACCCTTGGTGAATTTGCATGCCGTGGGCCTACAGGTGACATCGTAATGTCGGATGGCTTCATGGCTGTGCAGCACGGCGCAGGGATTGTGTACGAGAGTAGCTCGGGCTCGTCCACCTACAGGCTTATCAGTGAGGCCACTGTCGACACGGACGACATCAAAGCACGGTGGTACCAGTCGTGTGAGGCTGGTGTGGGAAGTAGCCGCTCCATGCTCTTCTACACGCTCAACGCACGGTGGAACGGTTCGCTGTGGGAAAAGGACCTCTCTGGGCAGCCTGCGCTTAGGATGGCTCTGCCTGCGCGGCAGAGCGTCTCCAGCCTTCAAGTTTCGTACAGAGATTTGGACACCGACTGGACAGATGCCGCGTGGGACCTCGTGCAGGTAGAGTTGGGGATGACGGATGTAAGCGGCAATCTCGTCGGCCTACTCAAGATGGTTGGTGCGTCATTGCCAATCGCATCAACTCCACAGCCAAACACGCTGTACGAGAACAACATGGTCAAGGCGTACATGTACGCCAGAATCAACGCCGGCTCTGTCGTTGAGGGTCCTGTCGGCTTCAATCTGGAGATTGATGCGCTGAATTCTGACCATGTGCAGCTGGGCTTCCTGACCCCCATGAGCTCCGCGAGCTACTGCATCTTGCCCGGTTCAGCTAGGAAGTATGGTCGCTGGACGACCGTTTCTGGCGCCACCGCAAACGACTTCGACTACTACATCAGCAGTGGGACGCACAGCGCACCCACGCAATACAACCCCAATACTGAGGCCGAGTACTACATCGACGTCATTGTGATGGGGAACCAGACGTAGGAGGAGCGCATGGACGACCTGCTCAAGAACCTCAGCATCCCGGGGGTACTTGCCCTCGCTGTGATGGTGGTCATCGCCGTCTTCTTCACACGGCGCATCGTCGAGCTCATCTGGCCGCACCTCAAGAAGAAGAACCCGTACGTCACCAAGTTCTCGCAGTGGTACAACCAGGTCGTCCTCTACGCCATTCCACTGGCATACGGTGCCCTCTTCGCCCTCATACCCTCGAAGTTCCTGTTCGGTGATGTCGAGGACTTCTTCGGCAAGCTCTTCGCTTCCTGCACCGTGGCGTGGTTCAGCGGCTTCCTCTACAAGGTCTTCAAGAAGCTCATCCTCAAGAACTACGACGTGGACGTGAAGTTGCCCGAGTCACCGGTGGAACTCCCGCCAGAGGTGTGAGGTGCCGATTCCAGTCTTCATGATGGGCGTCTGGAGCGGCCTGAAGAAGGTGTGGCTCTGGCTCAAGAAGTACTGGATGTGGCTGCTCTTCCCTGTCGGCATCGTGGTCTTCTTCCTGGGCCGTTGGACGAAGTCCAAGCCTCCTGATGTCGTGGTCCCAGAACTTCTGGGTGCTGCCGACAAGAAGCTCGAGGAAGACGCCAAGGCCAGAGAAGCTGCTGAGCGGGCCAAGGCAGAGCGTGACCGTATGCGCGACGAAGTGCTGAGAGAGCACTACCGCACCATCGAGAGGCTCAGCGAGAAGCAGCAGGACAAGGTGGACGAGCTCGTGGACGACCCCGAAGCCCTGAACGAGTTCCTGCTGAGCGTTGGGCGGGAGATGCGAGATGAATGAGCAAAAGTACCTCGAGTTGGTGTCCGAGGTGGAAGCGGAGTTCCCCGACTTCTCCATCAAGAACAAGGAGGAGAGCCGGCTGATGAAGGTGTGCGACTTCTGCTTGAAGCTCATCACCTTCTGGCAGATGAAGACCTTCATGACGGAGTTCTTCACGACCATCGGCTACACCATCTACGTTCCCTCGAAGCGTTGGACGGAGATGGACCCACCCAGCAAGGCCAGCCTACTTCGCCATGAGCGCGTTCACATGCGCCAGCGCAAGAAGTACGGGATGGTCCTGTTCGCCTTCCTCTTTCTCTTCTTTCCTGTGCCGACCATTTGGGCCTACTACCGCAAGAAGTTCGAGCAGGAAGCCTACGAGGAGAGCATCCGTGCCTGGTATGAGTACTACGGACTCTCTTACGTGCAGCACAGCAAGACTCGCCGCTACACCATCAACCACTTCACCAGCGCCGAGTACTTCTGGATGTGGCCCTGGCGGGGCGGCCTCGAGAGTTGGTATGACGACCTCGTGGCCCACCTGTCGAGTGGTTGAACGTCCCGTTACAGACCTCTTTCTGGTAGCCTGATGCAGTGCCGGACCGCGAATTCGCCCCAGGAATACCGGCAAGTCGCGCGGTGCGCGCTCTGCCGAAGTTCAAGAAGCCTCAAACCTGGGAGATGGGGCTTCACCGCCATCAGGCTGAGCGCGCCGGCGAACACTTCGACCTGAGGTTAGGAGACCCATCCACCGGACGCGCTCATTCCTGGGCGCTGCGCAAGGGTCTGCCAGGCCCTGGGGAGCGGCGCCTGGCGGTGCAGCAGCCTACTCATACCCTGGCCTACATGGATTTCAAGGGCCCCATCAGTGAGGGCTATGGCAAGGGCAACGTAGAGCTCGCACAGCGGGACAAGACCGAGGTACTTCGCTCCGGTGACAACGAGGTCCGGTTCAACGTCTACCGAGGCAAGGAGAACCAGGAGTTCGCCCTCAGGCGCATGAAGAGCGCTGGTAACTGGTTCATTCAGAACGTCACCCCCAGTCGTAATACAGGTCCAGCCCAGAAGCTGCCTTCGAGCAAGCCGAAGTACAAACTCGTGGCGCCTGAGAAGCTGGACCCGGACGACCCGAATACGGAGATGCAGGCCAAGCTGGATGGGGCGCACGTGCTCTACCAGTTCAAGGAGCCGGGCAGTACGCCCAGGGTCTTCAGCTACCGACCTACCGAACGGGCTACCGGAATCATCGACCACACCCAGAAGCTCGAGGGTTTTGGCAAGCTCAGGACGCCCAAGGCGCTCGCCAACACCACTCTGCGCGGCGAGCTCTACGCCGTGGATGAGCAAGGCAAGGCTCTACCGGCCGCTCGGGTCGGAGGGATTCTGAACGCGGGAGTTTGGAAGAGTCGTGAGAAACAGAAGCAAGAAGGCCGGCTTGTCCCAGCCGTCTTCGACGTTGTCCAGCATCAAGGCAAGAACGTCGAGGAGCAGCCCTACGCCGAGAAGAAGAGAATACTCTCAGCGGCAACTCGAGCAGCTCCTTGGCTACAACGGCCTCGGACTGCGACCACGCCCGACGAGAAGCGAAGACTGATTGCCGACATCCAGGAGGGGCGGGAACCCTCTACAGATGAAGGCGTCGTCGTTTGGCACAAGGACAAGCCTGTACCCGCCAAGAGCAAATTCCAGGAAGAGAGGGATGTGTACGTCCGCCGCATCTTCGCCGAGGCCGGTGAGAAGCGGCGGGGCACGATGGCCGGTGGCTTCGAGTACAGCACGACGCCGAAGGGCCCCATCGTCGGGCGCATTGGGACTGGTTTGTCTCATGCCATGAAGAAGGACATGCTCGAGAATCCCTCGAAGTATGAGGGGCTGCACGCCCGCGCGAAAGCGCTCAAGACGCCGAAGGGTTACGCTCCGCGCAACCCAGTGTTCAAGAGCTTCCACCTCGACCAGGACATCCCGGAGGACGCGAAGACTGCCATGAAGAAGACAGCAGGCGCCGCCACTGAGTTCGTAGCTGGAGTAGACCCGTTCGGTGTCCTCTCTGGGAGGCTCGGTCAGGAGGCAGAGCGGGAGCAGGCGAGTGCGGCGCGCCATTACCGAGCCAGGGCGCTCGGGGCCGCCGGCGGTATGGTCGGCAGTGGGCTCATGGTGCCCTCTGTGGTGAGCGGCATCGTCCAGGGCGCGCAGGCTGCGGGCGGCGGTGGGGGCGGCGTACGGCAGCGTCTGGCACGCGGAGCGGCGGGTTTTGCCCAGGGCTTTCAACGACCCGTTCGAGGACTGGCCGACGCGGCCAGGACCACCAAGTTCCTCGGCCGAGCGGCCAGGACGCCCGGCGGTTCGACGGCTACAGCCGGTGAGCTCGCCGCTATCCAGAGGACTCTGAAGGAGACGCCGCTGGGGGCTCTGGCGCCCCACGTGGCCGGTGCCAAGGCTACTCCAGAGGCCACTGGCGAGGCGGGCCAGAGGATGCTTCAGGCCCTACAGCGCTACAAGGCGACCGGCAAGCTCCATTTGAGCCCGGAGGAGGCGGCGAAATTCCATGGCCAGGCTAAGGGCGAGACCGCCAAGTTCATGGCCGGCTTGGGCCTCGGTGGCGCGGTAGGGGCTGGAGGGGCAGTCGCGCAGTACGAGAAGGGCAGGTCAGCGGAGAAGGGTATGCAGCAGCGACTCGAGGAAAAGAAGGCTGCGGTTCGAGGCTACTACAAGGGCCAGCCGGCGAGTCCTAGCACGGTCAAGTTCAAGACTGAGTATCAAGGCATCCCTATACATGTGGACCGACCACGCGGCTTCATCATGATGGGTGAGGACGACAAGGGGAACTCTTGGAAGCGTCGCTACAAATACGACTACGGCTTCATCCCCAAGACCCTGGGCGGGGACGGTGATGGCCTCGACGTATTCATCGGCCCTCAGAAGAAGGCTGAACATGCCTACTGGGCGGTGCAGAAGAAGTCGGATGGCAGCTTCGATGAGTACAAGGTCTTCTTGGGCTTCGACAGCCGGGATGAGGCGGCAGCGGTCTACCGTAAGCACATCCCGAAGAAGCTCCTCGCTGGTCTGCTCACCATGCGGGTGGAGATGATGAAGGCTATGCTTGGTGGCCAGGAGCCTGCAGAACGGATGCAGAAGGCGGCGATGGCGTTCGGTTTCGTCGATGAGCTGCAGAAGCTGGCCAAGATTAAGACCGAGCTCGAACCCCATCAGAGACGCGTGGTGGAGAGGATGAAGAAACAGCCGGGCTTGGTGGTAGCCCATGGGCTTGGCTCGGGAAAAACACTTAGCTCCATCGCGGCGCAGGACGCGTTGGGGCTACCATCCACTGTCATCGTTCCTGCATCTCTGAAGGCCAACTACGAGAAGGAGAGGGAGAAGCACATCGTCGGCACTTCTCCTGAAGCTGCGCTATCCACTCTGCAGCGTATCGCCCGTGCTGGTGAGGCACCGGCATCGCCGATGATGATTATCGACGAGGCCCACCGGGCGCGCGAAATTGGCACTAAGACCTACAAGGCTCTGAAAAATAACATCGCTGAGAAACGAATGCTGCTGACGGCTAGCCCCTTCTACAACCGCCCGAGTGACATCGCCCCGTTGGTCAACATCGCCGCGGGCGACCAGGTCCTCCCAGGCGACCCCCAAGCGTTCAAGCAGAAGTACATTCGGGAGCGCACAATCAAGCCTGGGCTCATCAACAGGATTCGTGGCGTCAAGCCTGGGGTGGTGGCGGAGCTGAACCCTTGGCAGAAGAAGGACCTCAGCAAAGTGCTGCGAGAGTGGGTCGATTACCACCCGAACAACCAAGAGGGTTACCCGCAGGTGCAGCGGGAGACCGTCGAAGTCCCGATGACGTCGAAGCAGCTCAAGCTGTACGACGGCCTCATCGGTCAGGCGCCTCCGTGGGTAGCCATGAAAGTCAAGGCCGGGCTGCCACCATCGAAGCAGGAGTCTAAGGACCTCAATGCGTTCATGAGCGCCGTACGGCAGGTTTCTCTCTCGACTAGAGCTCACGCCCCAAAGGAGCCACCGCAGGAGCCCAAGATTGATATGGCCTTCACGCGTATGCATCAGGGGCTCGAGGGCAACCCCAGGTTCAAGGGCCTGGTCTACTCGAACTACCTCGAATCGGGCATCAAGCCCTACCGTGAGCGACTCGAGCGTGCTGGCATCCCATACGGCGAGTTCACTGGTGACATGAAGAAGAAAGAGCGCGACCAGATGGTGCGCGACTACAACGAGGGCAGGAAGAAGGTGCTGTTGGTGAGCTCGGCCGGTGGCGAAGGTCTGGACTTGCAGGGCACGCGCCTGATTCAGATGATGGAGCCGCACTGGAACGCCGAGAAGCTCCGGCAGGTGGAAGGTCGTGGCATCCGCTTCAAGAGCCATGAGCATCTGCCCAAGAACGAGCAGAGCGTGAAGGTCGAGAGCTACTTGGCCACGCGCCCGAGGGCAGGCATACTCGAGAAGATTCGGCTCAAGAAGCCTGGTGGCGGTGCTGATGAATACCTGACCACGTTATCGGGGCAGAAGGAACAGCTCATCGAGCAGTTCCGCGGTCTCATGAAGGAGGATGCAGCATGAACTGGCGCGTTTTTCTACTGGTCTTCCTCTTGCCCTCCATCGTCTGCGCCCAAGCTCTTCCGCCCATTCCGCCAGGCGAAGACCGCATCGTCCCGCTGCCCAAGGGTGAGAAGGCCCCCTACAGTGGTCAGCTCTTCGACCAGGATACGGCTCTGCGCTGGGCCAATTGGCTGCAGCAGTACAAGTTGAGGCTCAAAGAAGAGCAGAAGATGTGCTCGAAGTTGAGCTCTATCGAGCTGCGCTACCAGAGCAAGTTGCTCAACATCGAGAAGCGGCGTGCCAACGCTATAGAGAGCGACCTGCGTGCTAGGCTGAAGCGCTCGGAAGAGGCGAGGCTACAGGCCGAACACGAGGCCAGGAACCCGCCTTGGTACACGACGAGGACGTTCGGTATCATAGTGGGTGTGGTTGGCACCGCGGCCATCTTCAGCGCCTCCATCTGGGCCTTCAGCGCGACGAGTAACTAGTGGCTGAAATCACCATCGGCAGGGTCCTCGACAAGGACACCGACAGCGTCTCGAGCTTCGAGAAGCACATCCTGGTGCCTGAAGAGTATGACCACATGGACCTGAGCTACACGGCCGGCAAGGTCAGCCAGGTGGTCTACAGGCAGGGTGGAGCAGGCGGTACCATCGTGGCTACCCTCACGCTGGGCTATACCTCTGGCCGCCTCAGCTCCGTGACGAGGACCTGATGGGCGAGCCGGCACTGGAGTTCAACCCATTCACCGGTACGCTGGATTGGGTTGCGCAGCCCGATGACGTGTCGGCGCCTGGGGAGTTCACCGTGCCCTCCGGCGCCAACGTCGGTGACCTGGTCTACCCGTCGGGAGACCTGGCCATGGCGCAGGCCGACTACTCCAGTGCAGCCACGCGTGCCGTAGCGTTGATTGTAGACAAGCCCACGAGTGCGACCGCCACTCTGCTCTTCGGTGGGAAGGTCAGTGGGTTCGCTGGGCTTACGGCGGGAGACGAACTATTCTTGGGTAGCACAGGAGCCTTCGTGAACAAGACCGGGCTGCCCTCGACCGATGGCTACATCATTCAGAGCATCGGCTCGGCCGTGGACCCCACGACCATCATCTTCAACCCCCAGATTCCGATTGTACTCTGATGGCACAGAAGAAGTACCGGCTCACGGACAAGGCGGACCCGTTCCTCAGGGAGGGGCAATTCAAGTTCACTGTCGGCTACGACAAAAACTACGGCACTCCGCCTCTGCACGTTCGTGTGAAGAACCTGCCCGTCGTTACACTCCCAGACGACGGGATTGTGGTCACCACCAATGAGTTCACTCAGAAGGCACTGGCTCTAATGATGGTTCCGCAAAGGACTGAGCGGAACGGTCAGAAGTGGCCTTCTGGATACCTGTTTGAAGACATCACAGGTCAGCCCGGTAACCCAGATGTCGACCTCGACACCATCCTGACATGAGGTAGTTTTACAATGTCATTCGCACTATTCGTAAATGCAGACGGCAACCTTGAGCAGATTGGTGTCGGCGATACCCTGAATGTCGACGACATCGACGTTGCGGGTACTGGCAACATGACCATAGGTGCCAGTCTTGGTACCGGTGATGAGCTACAACTCGGAGCAGGTACGAGTGGGGATGGAGACGTTCGGGTTCTGAGCGACCTCTACGTTGACAATGACCTCTACGTCACCGGCTCCTCAGCTATCTCGGTGGATGAGACGGTCACTGGTACGTTCAACGCCAACGGCAACGTCAACCTGGGCGACAACGTCTCCGCTGGAACCATCAACCTGGGTGGTGGCTCCAACGATTCGGTCTATCTGCTGGGCGACGCGCTCATCATGGGCAACAACACCAGGGGTATCGGCACCAGTGCTACGGACGCTGCTGATGAAATCTGGTTGAGCAGCGTTGTTGGTGGGGCGGGCAGCGGTATCAACCTAAACGCTACGGGAAACGGTACATCCGGTGCGGAAGCCATCGGCGTCTACACTGGGGGGCTGACCATCTCCCCGGCAACTGATGACCTGCAGACGGTCATCGAGGCGCTGGATGCCGCTATCTCTGCGGGAGGTGGAGAAAGTCTTCAGCAGACCTACGCCATTGGCAACACCATCTCGGTGACGACGGCCAACGGTGCGCTGCAGTTCAGCAACTCGACGGACGCCACCGATGTACTCGAGGTGTCACGCACGTTCGTGGGTGCGGGCATCGGCATCGACCTACAGATGGGCCCTGGCAACGAAGCCGTCACCGGCATCGGCATGAGTATCACGAGCGGCACCGGTGCTACCGGGGATATGCTGTTCATCAACAACCTCGGTAGCGGCGACGCAATCGAGATTCAGGATGGTGGCAACACGGTCTTTAGAATCTCTGGCAGCGGCGCCGTAACAGTGGGCAACAATTCGGTCGGCAGCACCACTATCAACGGTACCTTCGTACAGATTTCGCCGCAGACGAACATCGACATGCTCCCTGGCGCCAACAGCGACGTCAACATGACGGTGGGTGGGTCAGGCAGCGTCGATATCACTAACAGCAGTACTCCCACGGGTACTCTGGTCCGAATCAACAACACAGGTACCGGGCTCGCGCTGGACGTTCAGGATGGTGGCACCCCTGTACTACAGGTCGATGGCGCCGGTGCCGTGGATATCACTCCTACCTCTGGGCAGTCGCTGACCATGACGACTGCTGGGGTGGGTGACGTTGACATCAACGTTGGTGGGAACTTCACGGTCGATGCCTCGTCGAACCTGTCCCTCGACGCGGCGGGGGCAGTGAATCTGACTGCATCCGGCTCGAGCAGCGTGACGGTGAACGCGTCCGGGACCGGCAACGTGACTGTCGACGCTGTAGGTGGTGAGCTCTTCCTCGACGATACTGGCAGTTGGGGCGGCTCACTCTCTCAGTCTGGCGACCGTACCCTCACTCAGACTGGTGCTGGTGAAGTCCTCAACGGCGCTACTTCTCTCATCGGCGCCATCAACCGCCTGGCGGACAACATCGAGGATGAGGGCGTTGAGCAGTTTGTCTCATATCCCATCGAGAACGGTGTGACTCTCGCCGCTGGAGATTGCGTGTCTCGAGGGGCCACCGCTGGTCGGGTGCAGCTGTCCGATGCTGATGGCACTGCTGACCAGAAGAAGTTCGTGGGTATCTGCAGAACTGGTGGAACCGGTGATGCTGGAGGTACGGTCATAGCTACCGTGTGGACTCCGGGTGCTCTGTGCACCGGCGCGGGCTTCACAGCAGGTGGAGCTCTGTTCGTGCCGGATACTCCGGGAGACCCCACAAATGCGGCTCCTTCTACTACCGGTGACCTGCTACAGCGCGTGGGCTGGGCTCTTTCCACAACCCAGTTCATCCTCGACCCGGGTCCGCCTGTCATCTTGTAGTTCTTCCTGGCATGACTAGAATGGCGACATGGCCGCTAGGAAGAACGCCAAGAAGGCAGTAGGCAAGAAGAAGACTTCATCGAAGTCGTCACAACCGGTGTCTTCGGCACCGTCACAACAGGCCGAGCTCGACGAGCTCAGAGCCATGAAAGAAGAAGCCGCCAAAGAGCTTGCTGAGCTCAAGAAGGCCAGAGAGGACTTCAAGAGAGAGCAGGACTTGGCCCGCATCAACCAGGAGATGGCAGCGGGTAACGCCCCTCCCATTCAGCCTCCTCAGCCGCAGGAGACAGAGAAGGAGCGGGAGGAGCGAGAGAGGAAGCAGGAGCTCGAGGAGCGTGCTCGAGCACGAGAGGAGCGGCGCCTAAGGCGCATGGAAGAGCGTGAGCGGGCAGCAAAGGCTGCAGAGCCATCTCCGGTCTCCAGCTTGGATGAGGCTCGGGCTAAGAAGGCCAAGCCACCGGCCCCTGAGAAGGAGCCAGTCACCCTGCCGATGGATGAGCTCCACAAGTACAAGCTCGCCACTTTCAACCGCGCCTACCAGGACGCGGTAGAGAAGCTCAAGGGTCCGCTGGTTCAGAAGTACAACCAGCTGCTCAACGAGGAGCTGCAAGAAGTAGCTAAGAACGACCCAGAGTGCATCCAGGCTCGTAGGGACCAGATTGGGTGCATCAACGAGCTCGTGAAATTGCTCGACCCTCAACTACCTGAGGGCTACGCCATCACTCAGTGCTTGACTGACAAGGGCGTGGTCGTGGCCCAGTACGTTCCTGACCGAGCCGGGAAGCCGCTGCCACTACCAGAGGAGCTGGCTCCGAAAGAGGGGTAATCTGTGGCTGATGTCACCGTCCTATATGTCAACTCAGACGGTAGCCTGACGCAGCTTCAGGACGGCGACAATCTGCTCACCGACAACCTCAACCGGAAGTCCTCTTCTGGTAACATCACCATCGGTGGGAATGTCACTGGTGCCGGTGAAGACGTTGTAATCGGTGCCAGTCTATCTGCCACTGGCGAGGTCCTCCTGGGCTCGGTTGCCTCACAGGCTCGAGTCTTGGGGGACTTCGTGGTGGATGGTGCGTTGGGTGCTGACCTGGATGGTGGCGCATTCGACATTTCCAATATCACCGTACTGACGTTTGCTGGTTCTAGTGCCACCAGTGGTGACATCAACCTGCCAGACGACGGAAGCATCTTCAGCTACGGAGGGGGTGCTGAGAGACGGCTCTTCAACGTAACTGGCTCGGCTGTCTTCCTGGGTGAAAACGGTGCGGGGGGAGCTTCAGGTGTAGTCTCAGCGTTCGACATTGAAGCCTCTACCAACGTCGACTTCAGTATCGGAGCAGCGGATGACGTAATAGTCTCCATCCAATCTGGCTTCATACAAATTCTAGAAGCGGGTGGTACCCCTAGCAGCCTGCGCTTCTACGATGGAGATACCTCCAACTACGTTGCCTTTCGTGCGCCTAGCACCATCGGTGCAGATGTAACGTGGATTCTGCCAACGACAGATTCTACTGGCACTCAGTATCTGCGCAGTGACGGTGCTGGTAATCTGTCGTGGGGAACCATAGCAGGTGGTGGTGACGTAACTGGCCCCGCGTCTTCCCTAGACAACGTAGTCTGCCGGTTCGACGGAACCACAGGCAAGGCTATCCAGGGCGGCACGTACGCACCAACCTACGACGACCTGGGGAACTTCTACGTCAACGCAGATGGTGGGACCATCAGCCCGTATGACCCTAAGCTCATGGGGTTCGCCAACCTCAGCTCTGGGGAGGCTGGTCGGTTCCAGTTTGGCGACGCAGCGAATGCATTGCAAAACGGTTACGACCAGTGCATGCAGCTCTACTCGTACCACACGCTTGTTCTGATGGGGGACAGGCAGAGCGGAACCGGCCCTGCATTCGTTGCTGGCACTGCAGAAGATATCAGCCTACTCGTCCTGAACTCAGTGGCGGGCGATGTGGTTGAGGTTGTGCGCGGTGCTGCAGGTCAGACGGCTGATTTGCAACAGTGGCAAAACAGCGCTGGGACTTCGCTGGCGTCCATCACCTCGGCTGGTCACCTGAACCTCATCAATCACGACGTCGACAACGCCCGTACCGTCTCCTTCAACGCCGCCATCACCGGCAGTGGTGCTGGAGGCGGCATCAACTGGACCAATGGGCAGAAGCAGCAGTTCACCATGACTGGCGCCGGTGCGCTGACCTTCACGGCGCCGCCCGGACCCTGCCAGCTCACGCTCGTGCTCATCAACGCCGGTACCTACGCGCCTACCTGGCCGGCGGCGGTGGGCTGGGCTGGGCAGACCGAGCCACCGTGGACGCTGACCGGCACCGACATCGTGACCTTCTACTACGACGGCACAACCTACTGGGGCGTCGCCTCCCTCAACTTCGGATAGGAACGGACCATGGCTAGCACTACCACCAGGCGCGATTACGCAACCTCTGAGTTCACTTCAGCGACCGAGGTGAACGTGGGCATCTTTGCCCAAGAGCTTCAGGACGACGCCAGCGTCGTCGAGAAGCCTACCAACGTCTACAAGTCTGGCACGACCGTGACTGTGGAGTGGGTTGCAGTGACCGTCTCCCAAGGCACCATCGACGCAGTAGACGCTGATGTAGCTGCGCACGTTGGTGGCGGCTACGCCACTCCGCCAGTCACCGAGAACTTGGAGGCCGAAACCAGCGACGACAGTGGGGACGAGCAGACGCGGCTGGAGCTGGACTCTGGGCTGCTCCCTGCTGGCAACTACCTGCTCGGGTGGTATTCCGAGGTGAAGTTGGACGCAGAGGTGGCGAACAGTGCAGTGGCCGTCCGGCTGTACGTCACCAAGAACGGCGGGACCGAGCAGGAGCGCGGCACTTGCGTCTGGCCCTACTCTCAGTACCACGACTTCGCCGGCAGCTTCCCGTTCGTGGCGGCGGACGGAGACCGGTATGAGCTGCGCCTAGCGTGGGAACGGCTGGGAGCGAGTAGCAACCCGGCCTTCATCCAGCGCGCCCGCTTGTTCGTTCAGCGGGACAACTGAGGTGCGTGGATGGCGGTGAACATCCAGACGGGGCTGGCATCGTTCGGTGATTCGGTTACCAACGTAACGGTCTCGTCCTACACCGCCTCCAAGACCTGGCTGCGCTACAGCATGCGGGTCGATGGCAACGACAACGCCTGGGACTGCCAAGTCATCGCGCGTAAGGTTGATTCTACTACCGTCCAATTCGAGCGCCGGGGGAACACCGGCACGGCTTACGTTCGCTGGTGGCTCATCGAGTGCGACGATTTCTCGGTGCAGGACATCGACTCTGCTGCTCCGTTGGCCAGCACTACTTACGAGGACCACACCATCAGCGCGGTTACCACCAGTCGTACCTTCGTGGACGTATCGGCGCGCATGAGCGGGGACCGCGAAAGCGACACCCATCCTCGCGTGAGGCTGACCAGCTCAACCAATGTGCGCATTGAGCTGGGTGCTGGGGCTAGTGGGGACTTCGAGTACTTCATCCAGGTGGTGCAGCTGGCGGCCGGCTTGAACCCGGTGGTGCAGCAGCTCGTGGTGGATGACTCGACCAGCGACGAGGAAATCGCCATCACTCGTGTCGACCCACTGAAGACACTCCTGGTCGCTTCGGCTACCTATGACAACAGTGGCACTTGGGCAAACACCGGTCTGCATACCGTCCGCCTGAACCCGGCGGGGAGCGCAGTGGAGATGGTGCGCACCTCCCAGACTGGCGAGAACGTCGATGCGGTGGTCTACGTGGTGACCGCCGACATCTTCTCGGTGCAGCGGCGCACTGTCACCACGACTGGCACCACAGGTACGGTCAAGTTCTTTCCACCCGGCAGCATGGACCGCACCTTCTTCGTGGGCGGTGGCTACTACAACGGGGGCAGCCAGTACGCCGTGAGCAGCGGCGGGCCGGATTCTGCTGGGTTCACACTCACTCCAGATGGGTCATTCAGTACCATCACGGCGCAGCGCGAGGTTGCCACAGGAACGGCGACAGTCGAAGTGCAGATGGTAGAGCTGCGCGGGGTGTTCGTGGAGTTGGACAACATCGCCACCGGCAACGCCGGCGCCAGCGTCTCACACACGCTTACGGACAAGGACCACCGAGTGGTGCTGGTGTTCGTCGACGACGAGAGCGAGACGCAGGCCAGTGGCGTTACTTATGACGGAGAGGCGATGACGCAGGTGGTGGCTTCCACCTCCACTCCTGGCGCTGGCAACGCCTCATCCATGTGGGCCATCCTCGACGCGGACTTGCCAGGGAGCGCGGGCAGCTACTCCGTCGTCGTGAGCGGCCTTGACGCGGGCGCGTCGGTGACGGTGGTGGAGCTGAACAACGTGGCGCAGATTATCCCCACCGGCAACCGTATCGACAACACTGAGACCGGTGCTACCAACGTCTCAACCTCCACCGCTACCGCGGGTCCACGCGACAGCATCGCTGTCGGTGCGCTGGGCATGGGGGATACTGCTGATACCATCTTGGACCCGCCCACTGGCACTGGCACCTGGACGCGCCTGTTCTCGAACGACGCCAGCTCCGCTCGGTACAAGGGCGCCTACTCCAAGCTCTTCAACAACCCGGGGGACAAGGACTACACCGAGACGGGAAGTAGCTCCGACTGGTTCCGCTCGTCGCAGACCCTGGCCATCTTCATGGCCCACACCATGCCCAACGTCCAGCACTTCAACGCACCCTGGTTCGGAACCAACTCTTGAAGTGCTAGGATGTACACATGTCCATCGGAGTACAGGTAGACAAGGCTACTACTTCGCTGCCGCTATTCCTGACGGTGAATAGGGCTGGTGCTGGTGGCATTACGGGCCTAAGCCCCACAGTGGCTGTGCGGGATGCGTCTACGCTCAACAGCTACCTGGACTTCAATGATGGAACCTTCAAGACCTCGGGGTGGACCACCAAGTACGCTGCCCTATCAGAAGTCGAGCGGGGACACTACCAGCGCTCTCTCGACGTCTCTGCTCTACCCGTCAGCGCCTTCGATGTGCTCATGGCGGAGTACCACGTGGACAACGGCGCTGACGTTGTGGGAGATGCGTCAGACGTTCTCATCGTGGTGGAGTTTGAAGGCGACCTGAAGCTCGTACGTCAGAGCATCACCAACCGCATGGAGGAGTTCCCCGGCAATCCTGGGCAGCTCGTATTGTGGGACGATGATGGCATCACCCCACTCAAGACGTGGCAGCTCAGGGATTCTACCGGTGGTGGCATCGTGGCTACGGTGGGCTCTCCTGCCAAGAGGAGTGCGGCTACGTGAGTACTCGGTCCGGCTTCGTCATGCGGACCTTTTTGCCCATTGGTCCGCTAGTAGTGAGTCGAGGGTTTGGCGCATTGGGTGAGGTGCTGGTTGAGGAAGAGCCGGACTTGTTCAAGACCGGCCCCACTCAAACGACGGTCAAGGCCGTCACGAAGAGAGCACCGTGTGCCGTCATCGTTGTGGAAAGCGACGATGACGACGATACCTGTGGCTAAGAGAAAGCTGTGCGGACTGCGCAACTTTCTCCCCCGGGCGCGGACTGCGCTACCGGAGCTCAGGTGGCGGACAACCCTCTGAGAAACTCTGTCAGCTGCTGAGGGGGACGTTCGGCTGCACCACGGATGACGCAGCCGGCAGCGAAAATCATCTGGTTCAGCAGTGTCCCGTACTCCGCTGGCTGCGGCAGCGACTGCCGCCGCTGCAAGTAGAACGCAATGCTGTGTGTGAGGAAGTCGACCGGGTGCACTATCGGGTAGTGCTGCGTGTAGCTGCTCCACCCGACGTACCCGCACTTCCTACACCACCAGTAACGACTCGTGCCCTCCCACTCAATCTGGCCGTCGCAGAACTGCATCTGCGGCTGCCAGTCCAGCTGAAGAGCGTTGCGAGGCTGTCCGATACCCAGGCGCCAAGGCTCCTGGTCCACTAGAGCTTGGACTTGTGAGACGCCTTCCATGAAGTTTCACCTCCTTGGGTGGCGTCCCTCCGTCGTGTCTCGGGCCCTTCCCTAGGCTATGTCTCGGCCAGCTGCGCACGACACAGTATGTCGACGAGCTGAGCTTTGGACGCCTTTGGCGGGAGCGGGAGTCCCAGCGCTACGACGACTTCGCAGAGCTGGGATTCCATCGCCTCACTCAGACCTGCGGCATCAGGCAGATAGCGCAGGTCCTCGTTCTTAGGTAGTACCGCCCCTGGCCAAACTGGCGTCTCTATTCTTTTCCCTCCGCACCCAACGTGGCCAGGATGCTCTCGACGAGGTTCGGGTCCTGTGCCTTGAGCAGTTGCGTGACCATGTGAGCGCTCAGGCCCTGCTGTTCAAGCTGTAGCAGCTGCAGCTGCAAGGAGAGCTTCAGCATGCGCGCCACGCCGAGGATGTCCGAGTGAACTTCTTGCACCAGCGCGTTGTTGCCACTGTGGACTTCTGCCAAGGCGGCGAGAACCCTGCTGGCCGCCTCTTGTTTGGCCATGATGCCCCGCAGAGTATCGAGCAGAGCTGGCGCCGCCTGCCCAGCGTCGGCGGACGTCACCGGGGTCGGCGCGGGCGGAACCGCGGCGGGCGGCGATGGAGCGACTGGCTGGGCGGCCGGAGGTGCCTGTGGGGGCATCTGGGGCGGCATCTGCGGTGGGGTGGCCATGGGCACTGGGGCGGCTGGGGGCGGCACCGGCGGCGGCATGGCAGGCGCCACAGGGGCGGCCGGGGGCGCTTGGGGAGCCGGCATCTGCGGCACCTGCGGAGGCATCTGCGGCGCCATCTGGGGCGCTGGGGCGCCCGGTGCGACCGGAGGTGCCTGCGGTACGCTGGGCATCTGCGGCGGCATCTGGAGAGGCATCTGCGGGGCCTGCTGCTGAGGCGGGACGGGGGCCTGCGGCATCATGGCCGGTGCCGCGGGCGCTACCGGCGCGGCGGCCGGAGACATGGCAATCTGGGTGGCCGGCGCGGGCGCCGCTCCTCCCTGGGCGTCCCTGGCTTGGAGGGCTGCGGCGACGGTGGTCGCCATCTGCTCTTCGGACTGTCCGAGGAAGGCCGTCTCTGCGGCGTCATCGGAGAAGAGCTGCAGCTGGCTCGCCAGGCGGAAGAGCACGCCGCGGCTGTACGGCGGGTTCTTCTTGAGCTCGTTCACGTCACGGGGTGCGTTGTCGAGAGTGATTTCCAGTACGGTCATTTCATCCTCTTGGCTTGTACTGCTGGATTCGCTGTTCGTTGCTCGAGTTCGCGCTCAGGCAAGTGATGACCTGAGCGTCTAGGCACCCGAAGCATGGGTTTGGGTTGTCCGTCATGAGTCCTTTGGCAGGACACTTGAGTTGGGGTTGCACCGTGTGCCAGTAGTCTCGAAGGAAGTTGATGATGCCGACCCTCCACGAGTCGATGGGGTGCAGCCCGGTATTCATCTCTGGTGGGTCTGCCTTACCGAGCAAGTAGGCCATCAGCCACTCCCTCGGCGTGCCTGGGTGTACACGAATGCCGGCACGCCCGCACATCTGGTAGAGCTCAGTGTGGTTGAGCCGCTGGAGCGGCGTGGAGATTCCTGAGCTCTCTGACGATGTCGCTGATGGGGTTGTTTGGGACATCTTCCTCATTCCACGCCCATACATGGGTCGCGTCTTCTGGGCCGTGCTCTTTGCGGACCGTGACACACCAGTGATGCGAGTCGTCCACTCCGGTGGCCTCACACAGCGCGTCCTCGAACAGCTTGAGCCTATTGCCTACATCGAGTTTCTTATACCGGCTCTCAGCCTTGCTTGGCCAGGTGGTGTTGTAGACAGCTTTCTCGTCGCCAAAGACGAAGAGGATGACCAGTACGTACGGCACGTTCGGCTTGAAGTAGCGCATCTCTCGTGGGTAGGTTCGAGCTAGATGGGTCTTCGTTGCCACCTTGTACTTCTTGCCCTTCTCCGTCAGGATGCGCAGCGGGACCGTCTTCTTACCCTGCCTCTTCATCTTGGTGAAGTAGGCATTGTTGACGCTGATGGGGACGCTGGGAACGTGCAGATGAATCATCCGAATTGCCGCCCCAGATTGTGGCCGCGCCTGCCCTGCTCAATCTCCTGGCCCCGGATGGTGACCTGTCGGGAGAGCATCTTCAAGTTGCGCGATAGGCGGTCCATCTGGGACTTCACCACCAGCCGCTTCTGCTGAAGCATCTGTAGGTACAACCGAAGCTGCATGTAACGAGGGTCGCACTTGGCGACCTCCTTCATGTAGTCCTCGGAGGGCTTTTTGGCCTTTGGCTCTGCCTTCGACTCTTCGCGCAGGCGCTCCTTCGTCTTGAGAGTGATGACATCCATCTCGTTCTCGGTCTGGATGACGGCGAAGTCGATGCAGGCCAGGCAGTATTCACTGTAGTTCTGCCAGGCGTTCACCTGAGCGTAGAGGTTGGTGTACCTCGTCGTGTCCTGGTCTGTCAGCTGCTCAGCTGAGACGTACGGAGGACACGGGAAACTCGGAGCAGGGATGGGTTGGAAGCCTTCTCGTGCCAGCTGACCCATGACGCTGTTGTAGGTGTCCCAGTTGTCATGGATGTTCTGGTGGGCTCCTTGCCCCAGTCCCATCTGCTGCGGGAGTTCGAGTTCGTTGTTCATAGCTCTCTGGCTGACGGCGCAGCCTGAACGCGCCCAGACGTGCGCAGGTAGTTGGGTTGGCAGGTATGTGCGAATGCACACCAGCTGCAGGGCTTACCCTCTTCTCTGGCTGGGAGCTGCCCGGCCGACGCCATCTGAGTGGCCGTCTGGAAGCGTGGCTGCAGCTTGGTCTCCCACAGGCGCTGATTGAACTGGAAGAGCCAGGGCGCCTCGGTGTGGGTGAACAGGGAGTTGCTCTTGTTGTACGCGAGATACCACATCAGAGGCAGGTCCAGCGTGACCATGTAGATGCACATCTGGTCCTGGTGGTAATCCTTCGGTTCCTTGAGCTTCTCGAACTCGGGGGCCGACATGGTCTTGATTTCTAGCCCGACGCGAAGGTACGGCTGTCCCTGTGAACAGAACTCGAAGATGCCGTCGCAGTGCGAGTGGACATTCCACTGGGCGGCAACACCTCCGAGCTTCGGGCTCACCTTGGCCTCGGGGCTGAAGTAGATTTCAACCCCACCGCTGCGCAGCCACTTGCACATCTCCTCCAGCTCGTACTGGATGAGCGCATGTTGCAGCGTACCTACGTCGAAGCGTCGCTGCATGTTCACGTCTTTCTGGTCGGGCAGCACAATGCGCTCGGTACCGAGGATGCCGTAGACCAGCTTGCGCAAGCAGCCGGATGACTCAGAGGCATGGATGCCCGTAGAGCGACCGCCCTCTCCGAAGAAGTCGACCTCGAGCTTGTAGCTGCCGCTCTGCTGAGCCTTCCACTGCTCCCAAAGTCGGGAGAGTTGCTTGGCGTGTTCGATGTACTGTGCCTTGGAGCCGCCTACGGTCTGTAGGTCAGCTATCGTCAGAAGTGTCACGTATCAGCTTCCTCCACACCTGTTCGGGGATGAGCACCCACGAGTCTTCCAGGCGGTTGAATGCGGGGTCACGGAAGTCGATTTGGAAGACTGGGGTCTCCCGCCCTTGGCACTCAGCACGAATCTTGTCCAGGTCCGAGCGCTTGACCGAGTACGACTTCTTGGTGGTGAACTTGTTCTCGATTCGGAGGCGTCCGTAGACGCGACCATCACCCTTATTCCCGGGAAGTGCCCCGGACCCGCACTGAGCCCGGCCGCCAACGCCTTCGGCTACTCGCCGCTCCTGCTTCTTGGAGAGGCGCCGGCGGTGCTTCTTGCTGAACTCACGGACTTCAGGGTCTGCCAGAATGCCGACGTGGTCCTTCGTGAAGAACTCCTTGTGCTTGATGCACACCATGCACGGGGTGGTGAAGCCATCCACCCGGACAGTGGCCCAGATGTCTGGTTCGCTATCTGGCGTGAGTTTGGTGTCTGGCGTCAGGAAGCTAAGTCTTACCTGTACAGGCATTGAATTCCCGCAGCAGCCAGAACCTCACGACGGACGGCGAGTTCGTACTCGAAGTCCATCTCCATCATCTTCTTCATGTTGGCATAGTTTCTGGCTTGTAGGGCTGTGACTTCCGTGCCGTCAGGTCGGATGATGCACACCTTGTTTTTGACTTGTTGGATGACGCCTCGCT
>Ga0272441_10000098_pt1 | contig 183708 bp, 174 predicted proteins | sample SSMProp6N_FD_193582 | JGI IMG/M metagenome (GOLD analysis project Ga0272441, IMG submission 193582) | Marine sediment archaeal communities from Little Sippewissett salt marsh, Falmouth, MA, United States - SSM-Prop-6N | ecosystem: Environmental > Aquatic > Marine > Wetlands > Sediment ...
TTAAAAAATATTAGTTTTATTTTATGTTTTATAGTATTTGTTGAAAAGATATCGATTGTAAAATGGATAGTAATCATTTCTTTTTAAATCAACATAATTAAGTACAATACCAATTATATTGGCTTCTACCTTGTCCAATAGTGCTATAGTTCGTTGAACCACATCTTTAGTAACCATTCCTGCTCTTAATACAAGCACAAGCCCGTCTACTTGATTTGCTAATGATAGGCTATCTGCCAATCCAATAATCGGTGAAGAATCAATTATTACAATATTGGTTTGTTCTTTTATTGATTCTATTATAGAAAACATCTTCTCTGAGCCGAGCAATTTTGAAGGATTAGGCGAGACTGTCCCACTTGCTATAAAATGTAAATTAGAATCGATCTCCTGATTATTTTTTATAACTTCATTGATTCTTTTTTTCTTCGATAATAACTCGGTTAAACCCGGCACATTTTCACTCTTGAAAAATTTATGTATTGATGGGCAACGAAGATTAGCATCAATAATGAATACATTGTCTCCACCTTCTGCAAAGACCAATGCTAGATTTGCCGCAATCGTACTTTTACCTTCCTGGGGTAAGGGACTTGTAATCAAAATTGACTTTAAATCCTTACTTACACCGGAATACTTCATTTCCATACTGAGAGTTCTATAAGCTTCACTGATAAATGATTTAGGTTTATTCTTTATTGTCAATTTATCAAAATAGTCGTTATGCAATTTTTTACACCCTTTCAACCAAATAATATACGTTTCTGTGTAAATTTATTTTGTCTAATCGTGCAATTTATTTTTTACGTTGATATACTTTTTTTATCAAAATTAAAATTATAAATCCTCTCGAGGGTATATTTTTTCTTTTTTTTCAACTATATCTCTAGGAATAGTACCCAATATTGGTATTTTTAAATATTTTTCAATATCTTCTTTTGTTTTAATCGTATTATCCATATGATTTCTTATGAATACAAAAAAAATACCAATCATCAGCCCGAGAATTCCCCCAATTGTAAGATTGAACAATTTTCTGGGTTTTATTGGCTCATCTGGAGGTAAAGCTTTATTAATAACTCTAATATTTCCAAATTCCATGACCTCGTTAATTCTTGCCTCCTCATATTTTGTTAATAATAAAATATACATATTTTCAGATACTCTTAAATCTCTCTCCAAACGAGCTATTTTCAATTCATTTCCTTGAATTGCTTCAGATTCCTTCTCAGATAATAATCTTTCTTCTTCTTCAATTAGTTCTTTTGCTTTCTTTTCCAATTGCGTGTTTATGAATTTTTTTACTTCAGCCGCTTTAGATCGATTGGTTTTAATAGTGTTATCTACAAAGACAGTGGCAATTGTATTTGCAATGATGGCGGCTAATTCAGGATTATTATTTTCAATGATGATTTTGATCATGTGGGTGTTTTTTAAGGTATTGACTTTTAAAGTATTACTGATTTTTTTAATGTTATTTTTTAAAGCAACTTCTGTAGGAACAGGCTGTGTAAGTTTTGGGTCATTTGAAAAAAATACATTAAATATTTTTTTAAGGATTATAATAATCCTGTCGATGGATTGAATAAGCCAATTCGCATTCTCTTCTTTTTTCGCGATATTCTCGGCTTGGGCTTTTTCAAAAATGCCTTCCGGAAGTTTTTCAGCGACTTCTCGTATAATACTGTAACTTTTGATTATTTCAATTTGTGTTTCAATTTCATCGATTCCGCCATAAATTAAATTATTCCCTGTACCATTTAAAATTGAATGTTGAGTACCGAACGGAGAGATTAAGATTGTTGTACTCGCCTGATAAACCGGTGATCTAAAAAAAATCATGACAATTACAACTAGAAGGAAAAAAATGACAATGCTAAATATACTCCATTTTCCTTTTTGTAAAACTTTTATATATTCATGGAATGTCATTTCTTCATTTTGCATAGATTTAAACCGCCTTGTATTTTTAATCTAGAGATGCGCAAATAATAAAAAGTTAATATTTCGGTTCCATATTAACAGCTCATAGAGATTATAAATAATCATTGGCAGTAATACTGTATTATTAATTCTGCATTAGGCCTATAAAATCCTTTTTAAGAATTCATATTTTTTTATTTAAATATACTCCCGTTTTGACATCAGTTCACCTGTAAGATCAAAGCTCTTACCTGTCATTATCTTAATCCATGGAAATACCTGAATTTTAGAAAATAAGGGGGTATTTAATAAAAATAAACCTTTGTTGGGACATACTATGTCTATGTTAGCATGCTTTACAGGTTATTACCGGATGATTTTCGTTCCGGCTATACAAAAGATAGTACAAAATCTAATATCTTAGTATATAAAAATATTTCCAAATATAGCGGAAACCCGAAAAATATATCTTTGCTTGAGCATTTCGCAGTAGGGCATTTATTTGCGCTTGTTGCTTTAGATGAACACTATTTAAAAAATTATGCTCAAAGGATATAATCGATAAATTAGTGTCTTAGACAGCGCATCTTATCATATTCCTTCGTTTTTTAAAATAATGAACTAAAAAAATCAATTTATTTGAGATGATTTTCGGCAGCCAAACTGAAATTTAGAAAAAAACCTCACCCATTAACTATACAGATAAAATAAAATCCGGTATTTCTATTGCGTGATACCGGTAAAAAAGAGATAAATACAGCATTTTTAAAGTCTTAAAAATGCAAATTAGGCATTACAGTAATTTTACTTCAGATAAAAATTATATAATAATTGAAAGGGAATTGGGCAAACCCAGAGAGGGTGCCTTTCAGGCCATTATTCATTTTATTCAAAATAATTTATGTTAAATAGATGATAATGTTTACAAATCTGAAATAGATAATACTTAAATACAGAAATTTAAAAACCGGTGAATTTATACACTAATATGGACTTGATATATTTTACTTTGGAGAAATATAATTTTATATTTAATTCTTACTCGTCTATATGATTAAATCTAAACTTTTTTCCCCTAAATAATCTTGTGCAGAGATCAACTACCTCAGGATCATAAAGACTTCCCTTATTCCTATTTATTTCCTCTAAAGCTTTATCCGTTCCCAATGCAGGTCGGTAAGGACGATGTGAAGACATAGCTTCAACTACATCTGCAACGCCAATGATTTTTGCTTCAATTGATATGTCTGTTTCACTTAATTGATTGGGATATCCCGATCCATCGATTCTTTCATGATGTTGTAAGATAATCTGGGCAACTGGATAAGAAAAATCAATACATTTTAATATATCATAACCTGATTGAGGGTGATTTTTTATTAAGTTAAATTCTAAATTAGAAAGCCTGCTAGGTTTGCTCAAAATTTCAGTCGGTAGACTAATCTTTCCAATATCATGGAGTAATGATGCAATTTTAATTGCTTCAATCTTTTTATGAACCAAACCTAATTCTTTCCCTAAAGCTATTGCCAGTTCTGCCACTCTTTGCTGATGTCCGGCAGTATACGGATCTTTTGCTTCAATTATTTTAGACATGGTACTGATTGATGCATCCATGGTTTTCTGTAATTTTTCATAGCTTAATTCAAGTTCCTGTTCAACTTTTTTTATTTTAGTAATATCCTTAAAATTTCCTAATATGGCTCTCTTCCCCTGATAGTCAATAGAACTTACCACTTGTAATATCCATCTAATACTACCATCTTTCCTAATACCTCTATATTCATATGGAAATACCGGCTTCACTTTCAAATTTCTAATAGTATTTCGTTTTACTTCTTCTCTATCATCCGGATGAACTAATAGCAATGAATTCAAGCCAGATAAATCCTTCAAGGTATATCCTGTCTCTTTTAAAAACTGTCGATTGACAATTTTAATCTTTCTATCCTGTACAATAAATATGGCATTTGGTGAATTTATAAAGAGATTTTTAAAAAAATATTCGGCATTTTTTCTAGCGGTGATATCCATTAATGATGCAACACTCTTTTTCGTATCGGGAATCATACCTATTTTCAATAAAATATTCTTTATTTTTCCTTTTTTATCAATAAAACGGAATTCATACTCCCCCGGCACTCTTGTCTGCCTTTCCCGTCTTGCTTCATGGTATTTTTTCATTTTTTCCAAATCACGGGGAAATACAAAATCTGTCCATTTTAATTTACCTTCAATACATATTTTTTTATATCCGCTTAACTTTTCAAATTGAGAATTTGCCATGGATATCGTTGTATCTTCCTCGATGATTACCGTAGCAGTACCAGTACTTTCGAAGACTGTCCTGTATTTTTTCTCGGACTCAAACAGAGCTTTTTCTATTTTTTTTCGCTTCGTATTCATCTTAAAAACATTTTTCAAGTTATCTTCACGAAGATTTTTCAATTCTTCGATTAATTCTTTTTTTGTTTTTTTACTATCTTCCATGATGTCATTCTCCGATTTAAATCAATACCGAATAATTTTATAGCAGTTTTATTATATAACTTTTTATATAAAAAGCAATTTTTTTCTGTACGAATCCTATAAGAATAAAATAGTGTATTGTATTTGAAAACAAGATTCATATACTGTGGGAAGATTTGAAGGAAAATAATAAGGGTTCTATATCATGATTCAGTATCCTCTTGTGAGGAGGATATTGAATCATGGCTAAACCATAAGATGGTTTTTAATTCTTTTTACTGCATAAAATTGAAAAAACAATACAGTTCAATTTTACATCACTCTTGTCAGCTCTTGAGGGAATAATAACCGGAGCCATGGCTCCAATCAAGGTATGCCCAACCTGATAATTTGCATAATAAGTAAAAGCTTTTCCCAGGATATTACCCGCTGCAATATCCGGCACAATAAGAATATCAGCATGACCGGCAACCGGAGATGATATGCCTTTTTTCTTTGCGGCAAATTCCGATATGGCATTATCTAAGGCAAGTGGTCCATCAACAATACAACCCTTTATTTGGCCTCTCTGATTCATTTTGGAAATGACTCCTGCTTTTATAGTTTCTTCCATATCGGGATTAATAACTTCCACAGCTGCCAATAGAGCAACTTTAGGAGTTTTGATCCCCAGCTTATTCGCCACCTCTACAGCATTTTCAATGATGGCTGCCATAGTTTTGATATCAGGTTTTAAATTGACACCACCATCACTCATCAGCACCATTCTAGGAGTTATTGCTCTTTTATCTTCAAAAACAAAAACATCACTTACAACTTTGCCTTTTCTCAAACCCCATTCTTTATTTAGTACTCCCCTTAATAGTGTTGCTGTCTTTACTTTACCTTTAAGCAGCGTTCCTCCTTCTTTTACCTTTTCAACTGAATTTCTTACTTTTTCATCCTCACTGTTTGCATCAATAATTTCCGAGACAAAATTATTTTCACCTAGTTCAGAAAGTGCCTTTTCAATTTCTCTCTTTTTCCCAACCAGAATCCCTTCTCCAATACCGTAATCATAACATTTTTTTAATGCCTTTAGAGTTTCGATGTCCTCACCACCGACAACAACAATTTTCTCTCTTCCCCGGGATTTCAAGTCAGCATATAATTCTTTAAAACTATTGATCATTATCTATCCTCCTATTTACATTAGCTCCATTTTTATTTTGTATTTTATATTAAGAATAAACTTTTACTTTTTCTTCCTGATTGATAATTCTAATCACTGCATCTGCCAGAGCTACCATTTCTTTTTCGCCCGGGTAATTTTTCACCGACGCTATCCAGCTCACCCGTTCTATTATTTGATTTACCAAAGTATTGCTATAAGCAATTCCGCCGGTAAGAATAATTGCTTCAACTTTTCCCTTTAATACTGTAGCCATTGCACCAATCTCTTTGGCAATCTGATATGACATTGCATCAAAAATGAGTTTCGCAAATTCGTTTTTCGCTTCTATCATTTTTAAAACTTCACGTAAATCATTAGTTCCCAGATAAGAGGTAAGCCCGCCTTGCTTAGTAATCAAAGAATATGCTTCTTTCTCTGAATAGTTCCCGGAATAACAAAGTTGTATTAATGCTTTATTGGGAAGAGAACCGGTTCTTTCGGGAGAAAAAGGCCCTCCGTCATTTGCATTGTTTACATCAACGATTTTTCCCATTAATATAGGTGCAATTGATATTCCACCACCCAAATGAGCGACAATAAGATTGATTTTGGTAAAATTTTTGTTTTCTTCCCGACAAAAGCGAAAAGCATTAGCACGGATATTTAGTGTGTGGAGTAAAGATTTTCTTGCAATGCCTTTGAATCCTGAAATTCTGGCCACCTCTGAAAATTCATCAACAGATACCGGGTCAGCAATATAGGAAATTATTCCTAATTTATCAGCAATCTCTTTTGCAATGATCCCACCCAGATTCGAAGCATGTTTAATCATCGCATTTTGCAAGTCTTCAATCATTTTCTCATTCACCTGGTAAGTCCCGGCATTGAGCGGTTTCAAAATACCTCCCCTACCAATAACCGCTTTTATAGTTGCAATATCAATTTGATGTTTTTCAATAGCACTTAATACTAGTTTTTTTCTAAAAGGGGCCTGTTTCATCAAAGATTTAAACTTGGAAAGCTCTTCCACAGAATGAGAAATTGACTCAATAAATATTTCATTGCCCATATAATCGAAAAGAGCAATTTTTGTAGAAGTTGAACCGGGATTAATCACTAAAATATTTTGTTTCATTATTTCCTCCTTGTTTATCAATATAAAGTATTGAGTATTTAGGTACAGCAAAGAAATTAAAGGATTCAATTATAGAAAACTCAGAAATAATAACAATAAGTTTCTCCATATACCCATAGAGAATTAAATTAAACCTTCCTAAGACAATACAACTCACCTCTAATTGTCCATTTTTTACAATCTTTTTCAATATTATAGACAGATGATAGAAACCCTATTCTCTACTTGAATACTGCAACTTTATTATTTTTAACTAACGAACATCTTATTTTGAATTGGTATTTTTACCTTGTATCTGTTAGCAGCTATTTTTCAACTTTTTACTAACTGACTAATTCAGATTTTCGATTCCCTTTTTTATCCTTTTTACACCCTCTTGTATTTCATCTAAAGAGGTGGCAAAAGATAATCGGATATAACCTTTTCCCCATAGTCCAAATGCTGTCCCGGGGACGGTCACCACATCATATTTCTCCAATAAATGCATTGAAAGCTCCTCTGCACTTTTTTCGGTTTCACCAATATCGACAAAAGCATAAAAAGTACCTTCAGGTGCATGACAATGTAATTTATCAATCCTGTTCAATCCTTCAACTAATAAATCTCTTCTTTTATTATATGCATCACACATATCAAAAACACATTGTTGAGATCCCTGAATGGCCGCAAGTCCGGCTCTTTGCGCGATTGAATTGGCACAAACCGATGTATTTTGTAATAATTTGGCAATTTCTTGAACCAGATCGGGGTGAGCTGTAAAATAAGCCAACCTCCAACCCGTCATTGCATAACTTTTTGAAAATCCAAAAATTGAAATGGTCCGTTCCTTCATACCCGGTAAAGATGCAATGCTGATATGTTCTCTTCCGTCATAAAGAATGTCCTCGTAGAGTTCATCACTGATGATAAAAATATCGCGTTCTTGAGCTATTCTGGCGATGGCTTCCAATTCATTTCTAGTAAATACTGCACCAGTCGGATTACTGGGAGAATTTAAGAGGAGGGCTCTGGTTTTTGAAGTGATACATTCTTCCAATCGATTTAAATCAGGATGAAAATGATTTTTACCACTCAAGGGAAGATAAACAGGAATTCCTCCGATAAAATATATCTGAGATTCATAAGTCACAAAACCAGGATCAGGAATAATGATTTCATCACCAGGATTTAAAAGACTGTAAAAACTAAAATATAATGCTTCAGTTCCTCCGGATGCAACGACAACTTCTTCGGCTGATACAGGAATATTGTTTTTGCGCTTTAATTTACTGGCTAAGGCTTCTCGAAATTCCGGAAACCCAAGATTGGGTGTATAACGGGTAAATTCCTCATCTAATGCCTCTTTTGCTGCCTCTTTAATATGAGAAGGAGTGGTGAAATCTGGTTCACCGATACCAAAACTGACTAGTCCTTTTTTCCCCTGAGCTAAATCAAATAATTTTCGAATTCCTGATGGTTTTATTTTCTTAAAATTATCATTAAATCTCAATGCATTTACTCCTTTTTAATTTGTAAATAGAAAAAAATATAAATATACGCTTATAAATACTACCTGGTAATGATTCAGTAATTTTAATTATTACCTTTTTTTATCTCTGAAAATCCTTTCTCAAAAGCAAGAAGATTAATTTTCAGGCTTTTTGGGGGTAAATTTTCCTGCATTGATTGAATAATTAATTCCTTGCTGATCGGAAAATTCGGAGTTGCACATGCCGCACCTAATAAAACCATGTTCTCCGAAATAATATTCCCCGCTTCTTTTGCCATTTTTTGAGCATCGATAATAAAAAGATGTTCGATTTTTGATCCCAGCTCATTAAACACTTGTGAAAGTTGTGGGTATTCAGAAATACCAAGTGATACGGTAAAAGGCACTATAGGAGAACGATTAACAATCACATAAGTATCTGCATTTACTTTGTTGATAGCCCTCAAGGCTTCTGTTGGCTCAAATGCAATCATTAAATCAGCTGCACCTTCTTCAATGAGCGGACTATCTGCATCTCCTATTTTGAATTCTGTCACAACGGTTCCACCTCTCTGGGCCATACCATGCACTTCGCTCATAACAACATTTAAACCTTTTTTCATAGCTGCTTCCCCAATAATAGTTGAAGCTTTAATTGTTCCCTGGCCGCCAACACCAATTAATTGAATTTTATATATATTTTTCATTCTTTCACCTCAATTGCTTTCTTTGGACATACTTGAACACATACTCCGCAACCATCACATAATAATGGATTAATATTCACTGAACCATCTTTTTCGATATAGAATGCAGGACAGGTAAAATCTTTTACACATATCATACAATTAATACATTTTTCCTGGTTAACAAAATATTTAATGTTTATACCTTTTTTTCGATTTTTAGCATCGGTCAACATAGCACAAGGATGCTTCGTGATGACAACTGCGACTCCATTACATTGAAGTGCATCTTTAAAGACCTGCTCTGTTTCTTTCATATTAAAAGGATCAACTGTTTTCACAAAATCTGCTCCTGAACCTTTGGCAATTCCTTCTAATGATACTTCAGGGGCCGGATTGCCCATACCATCTAAGGGTGTACCCGGATTAGTCTGTCCACCAGTCATACCGGTAATTCTATTATCCTGGATAACCAGTAAAAGGTTATCTTTATTGTGAACCGCATTTACCAGGCCGGCCATGCCTGCATGGAAAAATGTAGAATCACCGATAAAAGAAATCACCTTTTGGTCGGTCGCTTTCGCAAATCCACAACCAATCCCTATACTTGAACCCATAGAGATGCAATAATCAGCCATTTTATAAGGTTCTTGAATAGCCAAGGCATAACACCCTATATCGCTGGAATAGATGATATCTTCTTCCTTTATTTTTAATTTTTTTATAGCTTTTTTTAAAGCAAAAGAAGTTGCACGGTGAGGACATCCGGGACAGAGTACTGGTGGACGTAAAGGCAAAGGAAGTTTGGTCACAAATTTTTCTCTTTTTTTTATTTTTTTATCTACTATTTTGGCCATCCCCAATGAAATAATATCAGGATTGTACTCATAAATTCGAGGTAGGGTCCCATCCAATTTACCGTGTACTTTTTTATCAAGATTATTTTTACCAATAATTGCCAAAATTTCATTTTCCATGACCGGCTCTACTTCTTCTACCACCAATATATTATCCACACTGCTTATGAAATCCAATACTAATTTTTCCGGGAATGGGTGAGAAAAAGCCAATTTTAAAATCTTTACCTTTAAATCATTTTCATTTACAACATCCATTACATAATTATAGGCACCACCGCTGGTAACAATACCCAACGATTTTCCTCCCATATCTATTGTTTTATTTAAGGAAGAATGATTGGCATCTTCTTTAATCATGCCCAATTTATTCATCAATTTCTCTCGCATCTTTACTGCATAAGCAGGCATAACCACATATTGTCCCGGATTTTTCTGAAAAAATCCTTTTTCTTTCCCTTTTACTACCGGACCTAATTCAACTACTCCTCTCATATGAGATATCCTGGTTGTTGTACGCATAAGTACGGGAATTTCATATTTTTCAGATAATTCGAAACCAAATTTCATCAAATCTTTGACTTCCTGTGGATTAGACGGTTCCAGCAAGGGTATTCCCCCCAAACGAGCCATGATTCTATTATCCTGTTCATTTTGAGAAGAATACATTGACGGGTCATCTGCAGACAAAACAATCATTCCCCCTTTTACACCGGTATAGACGGTGCTCATGAAAGAATCGGCAGCTACATTTAATCCTACGTGCTTCATAAATACAAAGGACCTCAATCCGCTGGCGGCTGCCGCTGCAGATACCTCTAATGCAACTTTTTCGTTGGAAGAAAATTCAAAATACACTCCCGCATCATTGGCAATCTTATAAAATACATTTCCAATTTCTGAAGAGGGTGTACCTGGATAGGTTGAAACAAGGGAAACACCGCTTTCGAGAGCTCCCCTAACTGCAGCTTCATTTCCAAGCAGAAATAATTTTCCTCCTTCTTTTTCAGTCAAAATTTCTTTTACTTTCAATTTCTTACCTTCCTTTTTTATTTAATTTACTTTTTGTAATATATGTATGCTATGTACTCCTTATGATTTGCTATGCTTATAAAGTATCCGCTGTTTAATTTATTGTATTTTTGTGTTGGATTTTACGATACTCTCAAATTTATCTTATTTCATCGATGTTTCGTGTGTTAATCATAGATAATATGATTCCATAACATAAACAAACCATTTTTAATGATTTTAAAAATTTGGGAGAATTAACTGTTTTGATGTAGAAAGCAATGCATTGATTAGCTGGTCAACTTTATGTTTTTCATATCGCGCTGTTGGAATACTGAAGCTCATTCCGACTCTTATATCACCCTGATAATTTTTTATCGGAACAGCTACACAAAATACTCCCACCATGTATTCTTCTTTAATAAAAGCATATCCTTGTTTCCGTATTTTAATTAGCTCCTTCTTTAATTGAATTTTATCAGTGATAGTAAAAGGAGTATGGGATTTTAATTCGATTCTTTTTAAGTACTGGTCGATGGCTTCTTCAGGTAAATATGCAATCAATATTCTTCCCAAAGCTGCACAATAGGCGGGTTGATGAGAGCCAATCTTGAGGTCGAATTTAAGCGTATTTTCCCCTCCATTACTGTAAATATAAAATATCTCGTCTCCATCCAATACAGCTAAATTAACTGTTTCATTAAACTTTCTTGATAGATCTTTCATGTAAGGGGTCAAATAAGCAATACCAATTTTATCAGAAACGGGGTATCCTAATTTAAGAATTTTCAGAGTCATCCGATATTTCCTGTTTAACGGATTTTGCACAATATATCCAAGATTTTTCAGGGTACCTAGCAGTCGATGAATTGTGCCCTTTGGCAGGGAGGTCTTTTTACATAAATCCACAATACCCGATTCTGATCCATTTTCCGCCATAATTTCAAGGAGGGAAAAGGCGTTTTCAACAGAATGAATGGGGTATTTAAATTCATTGTTAATGTTAAAATGATGGTTCATAGTTTCACTATATATACCTATATTCTTTATATTGAAACATTACGATAACATAATATCATAAAGCATAGAATAAATCATTAATTATTTATATTTTTTTACTTTTTTTAATGAATAGGATGAATATGAATACATGGCAGATTGAATGGATATTCAGAAAGGGTAGATCAAGATAATCTTTGTTCGTAATAAACCTCTCCGGATTTAGTCAAGGCATATTTTGTAAGAGGAGGAGCTATGAGCTCATTGATGATGACTGATGTAAGGATAGCACTTAACATGATGTTTCCTACGCCCGATGAGTTAAAATATTGTTTTGCTAGCAGGGCTAATCCCACAGTGACTCCAGCTTTGGGCATTAAACCTAATCCCAAATATTTTTTTATCAGCGCACTCGAATTCGAAATCGATGCACCAATCCAGGCACCGATATATTTTCCACCACAGCGACCAAAGATAATTAGAACACTTAATATTCCCGCTTCTTTTATGACTCCTAAATCAAATTGTGCCCCGGCTAGGGTAAAAAACATGGCAAATATGACTTCATCGACATCATCGATGACTTCAAATGCATCTTCATTAGGCTTAATTCTATTGGTAACCACAAAACCCATAACCATATTGGCTAAGATATTTGAAACTTGCAATACTTTTGCTAAACCGATACAGAGCATAATAATTCCGGTAATGAGAACCAGCAACCGCTTTTTGTTATCGGCAAAACTGATAAAGTAAATGATTGTCATCCCTAGGACAGCTCCCAACGAGGCAGAGCCTGATATATTTATCAGCGGGATTAGCAATGCCTTAAACCAGGAAATAAAATTTAAACCTGCGATTCCACTAGAAATGATTTTTGCGATATTTAATCCAAGTGCAAAAGCGATCACACAAAGACCATCATCTAAAGCTATCACAGCTAATAAGGTATTGGTCAAAGGTCCGTTTGCTTTACATTCGCGTATGATGGCAATGGTTGCAGCAGGTGCAGTAGCACAGGAGATGGCACCGATAATAATGGCAGAAGGCAGTAGAGATTGGAAATAAGCGGGATGAAATTGATTTGCTTTTAGTAAAAAAGGAGTTAAAAAAAATACGAATATCGATACAAGAATCCATGCTCCCATTAGTTGAGTCATCGTAATAATAACAATCTGTTTCCCGAATTTTTTTAGCATTCCATAATTCAGGGTTCCACCAACCAGGTATCCGATCATGCCCAGGCTGACTTCTATGATAATGCTAAGATTTCCTTCAATGAAATTCCTTGGGATCACATGAAATAAACTAAGAAACATACCGATAATAATATAGCCGCTAATGGTCGGTAATTTTACTTTTCGTGCAATAATGCCGCCAAAAAATCCAATGACTAAAAGTATTCCTACTACCAATACTAAATTCACTCATAAGCTCCTATCAAAGATAATAAAAACCATTAAGTTAAGAAAATAATATTATTCACTATTTACCATTATACTCTGAATCTTAATCTTTACAATGTATTATTTAATGCTTTTTCGTTCTTTTTTTATATCTTTTTTATCCTTTCTTAAAATCCGATAAAACATTTTACAGATTGCAAACATATGTATTTTAATGAATTTAAATAAAAATTCTGATAATTCAAAATACTTATTTTTGAATTATCAGAATTAAACACCTATCAGTATTTATTTACCATCAAAATCGAAAAAATTTCACCGATATAGAAATAAATATTTATACAAATTTTTGCGTAATATCTTTGCATGCATTGTATATGATTCCAACATCAACCGAGTAAGAAATATATTGAACACCAAGTTTTATCCACTTATTTCCGGTTTCTACATCATCGACAAAAGTCCCGACATATTTACCATTTTTTCTCGCTTTTTCTACAACAGCTCTCATTTTCTCTTCAACTAATGGATGATTCACTTGACCAGGTAATCCAAGTGATTGAGAAAGATCATAGGGTCCAATAAAAACTATATCAATACCATCCACAGAAATAATTTCATCCAAATTATTAATACCTTCCTGACCTTCTATATGAATGATTACCATCGATTCCTGGTTTGCCTTTTTGAAATATTCATTTTTTTCAACTGCAGAATATTTTGCTGCTCTTACATATCGACAAACTCCTCTTTCACCGGCAGGAAAATATTTAGCCGCCTGTAATAAATCTTCAGCATCTTTTTTCGAACATATCTGCGGAACCTGAACTGCATCTGCACCAATATCAAGAGCACGTGATATCATTCCGGCATTATTTTCACCAACTCTGATTACTGCAGATATTCCCGCAAGATGAGCAGCTCTCACCATATCTTCGGCAGCTAAGATGTTAAGGGGACCGTGTTCACAGTCAATAATTACATAGTCAAATCCGGCAATCCCCATAATTTCAACCACTGCAGGACTCGGTAGTTTTAAAAAGGGTCCAACAATATATTTTTTATCTGCTAGTCTTTCTTTTAACCTGTTTCCCATTTTTATTACTCCTTTTATGTTTTAAATTAAAATTGTTCCCGTATATTGAATCATAAAAATATTTAATAATACTTCCCCGAGGAAAAAGTAGTATCAGTCATAGTCTTTATATTTTCCACCGGCACATCATTTTGAATGTTGTGAACACTCGTAATGACAAATCCACCACCGGAAGCCAATGTTTTCATAAGATCTTTTACTGCATTCTTCACTACAGCCTTATTGGGAGAATTTAATATTGTCTGAGAATCTACACCACCCCAAAAACAGAGTTTATTTCCGAATTCTTTTTTTAGTTTTGAAGGATCCATGTCTCTTGCAGATATTTGAACCGGATTAATTGCATCCACTCCGATTTCAATAAAATCATCTAATAAGGGATATACGTTGCCGCAGCTATGATAAAGAAGTTTTAAATTATTTTTTCTTTTTACCTTAAAATAGTCCGCCTGATATGGTTTTATCATCTCCCGGTATAATGATGGAGAAAAAAGTAGACTATCCTGTGTAGCTAAATCATCTGCAATAAATACCATATCTATATGATCACCTACTTCATCTAAAAATTTCTCATAAATCGTTTTTTGAATAAAGGTAATTTTTTTCAGTAATGCGTGTGCAAATTCTTTGTTTATCATTATGTCCATTAAAAACTGGGCAAAGCCCCGCATCGCCCATGCAATTTCAAATATGGCCGATTCAAGTATGTTTCCTAAAACAAAACGGTCCTTTTTTTCTAATTCTTTTGCTTTTTCTTTGATCCCACTATACCTTCTGTCATCAAACGGATCTGGCCAGGGATAATCTTTTAAATCCTCAATTTTTGCATTTGTTAATGGATTCTCAGAGATATTATAATAGAAATTATCTCCTACTTTTGATCTGCGATAATTAATCCCCCATTCATCGATAAAACCCTCATCGGTCAAAGTTATTCTTCCACCAACAGGTTCATTAAGACATAGTATATCTGTATCACTTTTTAGTAAATCTTTAACTTCTTCACAAATATCAACACTTCGCATGACAGAATGTATGATACCGTAGTTTTTATTTTTTATCTGATATTTTTTCAATAATGACTTGTAAACAGGCTCAACCATGGTTGTACATGAAGTTCCGCCAATATCAATGGGTACTCTATCCGGTTCTTCATGATTCAATGTTTTATACACTCTTTCCCTGGAATTCATTTCTCTCCCTACCTTTATAAAAATTTTCCGGTTAAATTAGATGATTAAATCTGAGTATTTATAGAAAATTTACACTCACAAGGAATTTTTCTTCCTAACTGATTTCAAATAATGTGAAATATTTTCTGTAAACTTTGATAATTTCCTTATAGAATTTGTCATTTCATTCATCTCCTTCTTCATTGGAGATTAGTTGAACAACTGATTAAATACTGTAGATATTTTTGCATGAATTTTAAAGGACACCATATTTTTTAAACGCTTCGGTGGAGGACATTCCTTGCTCAATCTTTTGCAATACGGTCTTTTCAGTTCCGGCTTTTTTTAAAGCTTCCTGTATCACTTTTTCTTCAATATCTTTTGGAATAATCAATACACCATCCATATCAGCAAATACCAAATCACCCGGATTTATCCAAACACCTTCTATTTCGAGAGGACACCTATATTTTGATACAATTGTCCTAACTGACGAATCCTGTGCAAAGCGTCCACGGCTAAAAACCGGCCAACACTGATTTAATATCATGGGTGTATCACGGTGATAGCCATTGACAATCGCACCAACTGCACCTCTTTTTTTTGAAGTAACGGTTAATATTTCGCCCCAGTAGGCACATCGCATCGCTCCTCCGGATGCAATATATACCTCCCCCTGTTCGAGTTGATCCAAAGATTCAGTAAGCAATCCAAACGGTTTCACTTGTTCTCCAAAAACATCCGTGATAATTGCTGGCATGGCTCTACCGACAATAATATCTGAATCCCGCATTGCTTGTATCTGTGGCGGGAGAAATTGATGAATTTTTCTATATTTATCTAAAATATCTCCAACCACAGGTGTATAAAGTCTAGTTTTTATCAAATCAAATAATTCTTTATCGTTTTTCCACTCAACCATTTTTTTTTCCAATCATATATTTTTTTAATTCATTAAACTGTCAGGTGATTCATCTATGCACTTTACCTAACCTTTTAAATTAAAAAAGTTAAGCGTCATAAAAAAACAATGAAATATCCATTATTTTTCATCATTGATGAATTTTTCTATTCCTGAAAGAGTGCGTTTTACAAGTCTTTCCTGGGCCGAATAGGCCATGTGACCAATTCGAAATACCTTTTTTCTTAATGGACCGACTCCCCCCGCAATCAATATTCCAAAATTTTCTCGTAAATAGTCTTGAAGCGCCTCAGAAGTCAATTCTCCCGGTAAAATTGCTGAGGTTACTGTTGGAAGGAAAAGCGCTTTATCTTTTACAAAAGGTGATATCCCCAATTTTGCAAGTCCTTCGTGAAGTAAATTGGCAACATTCTTATGCCTCAGCCACCTGTTTACTAATCCTTCCTCTAAAATAATATCGAATGCTTTATTTAATGCAAAATAGAGATGAACCGGAAGTGTAACCGGATAAGGATGCCAATCTCCCCAATCTTTTTCAAACCGACCCCAGGTTTTTAAATTTAAATACCAACCCGGTATATCTTCTTCGTTTGCCATACATTTCCATCCTCGATCACTGATAGATATGGTCGCTAATCCAGGTATAGAACCCAGGGCTTTCTGACTGGCTGAAATACAAAAATCAATACCTAATCCATCTACTGATAATTCCACACCGCCGAGTGTGGATACAGCATCAACAACAAATAAAATATCCCGTTCTTTGCATATTTTTGATAATCCCTTTAAAGGATTTAACATTCCGGTTGATGTCTCTCCCTGGACAACCGCCAATAAATCAAAACTACCTTTTTCAAGATATTCTTTAACCTCGTTCAAATCAAATGATTCTCCAGGCTCTTTTTTAATAATGGTAATATCCTGAAGATACCTTGATGCGATAGATGCTATACGTTCTCCAAAAGTTCCATTGTTTAACACGAGCCCCTTTTTCCCGTATAAAGAAGTAAAAACTGCATCTAATCCTCCTGAGCCGGAAGATGGAATGATATAGACAGTCCCATTTGTTTGATATATTTTTTTTAGTTTTCCCAATACTTCCCAATAAAAATCAATCCACAATTTGCCATAATGTGGTAAATTCGGTCGATTAAGCTCCATTAAAACTTCAGGGTCACATTCTGTAGGTCCCGGTAATGATAATTGATACTTTTCCATAAATATACCTCGCTCTCAATTTTTATCTTTGCACTCTACCTGAGCCGCCATTTCTTAATAAATCTTCGACTTCTGATACACTGACTAAATTCATATCGCCAGAGATTGTCTGTTTTAAACATGAGGCTGCCACTGCAAAGTTAATGACATCCTCAGGAGTATTATTCTGTAGTAAAGTATATATTAGTCCGGCAGCAAATGAATCTTCTCCCCCTACACGATCTAAAATATGAATTTTATATTTATTCGAGGAGTAATAATTTTTACCATCAAAAAACAATCCAGACCATCCATTATCAGATGCCGAAAAGTTTTCCCTTAAAGTAATTGCAAAGTATTTACAATCAAATCTTTTTAACAATTCTTCTGATACTTTTTATACCCTTCAAGGTTAATATTCCCTTTAATCACATCACTTTCAGTAGCTTTAATTCTAAATACCTTTTCTGTGTCTTCTTTATTTCCTATGATAACATCTACATATTGCATGAGTTCGCTTATTACTTTTAATGCCTTATCTGGGGACCATAATTTTTTTCTGTAGTTTATAACAGCACTAATCGTTATTCCCATGACTCTCGCTGTTTTACATGCATCCAAGGTAACAAGCGCAGCTTTATCACTCATAGCAGGGGTTATCCCTGTAAAATGAAACCAAATTGCATCTTTTAGAATTTCTTTCCAGTCAAAATCGTCAATTTCCGCCTCGGAGACTGCTGATCCTTTTCTATCATGGACCACTTTAGATGGTCTTTGAGAAATACCGGTTTCCATAAATCTGTACCTAAACGATAGCCATCTGTAACAATATATTTAGTTTACGCTCCAAATCTTCTAAGATGATTAATTGCACTCTGACCAATTACATTTTTTGGTATTTTCGTAACATAAAAGGAATTAATGCCAAAATTTGCCAATGATACTGCTACATTAGACTTGCCACCCCCGTAGGTCACATCAAATGCATCAGCTTGAACAATTCTCTTGTAGTTTAGAGGAGACAGCCTTAACATAATTTCACCAAATGTCACTACTTTTTTGTTCATGGATATCACATTCCTTATTTATATTATGATAATAACTTGATTCATCATGGTTTTATGCTCTAATACATGATAACCATATTTTACTAACTCTTGCTTGCCAATCTATTTGCTTCAGAAGCTAATCGTGTTATTTCATCAAATTGATTATCTTCTATCATTTCAGGTTTTACCAACCAGCTTCCACCAACCGCCATAACATTAGTCAGAGAGAGGTAATTACTCAGATTTGATATTTTTATTCCGCCCGTTGGAATAAACTGAACTTGAGGAAAAGGTCCGGAAAATGCTTTTAACATTCCACACCCACCTGAGAGTTCAGCCGGAAAAAACTTCAAAGTAGTAAGTCCTTTTTCCAATGCAGCTTCTATAGCAGACGGATCATTGATTCCCGGAAACATGGGAATATTTTTAGAAATAGCAAAATCTACAATCTTTGGATTAAATCCCGGACTAACCAGGAATTTTGCACCGGCATTGATTGCTTTTTCTGCTTGTTCAATAGAGATGACTGTCCCTGCACCAACCAATATTTTTGGAACTTTCTTACTCATTTCCCGAATTGCTTCTTCCGCCACTGAACTACGAAATGTAATTTCGGCACACAAAATTCCTCCATCCAGAAGCGCATTTGCTAATGGAATAGCATGATTTTTATTATTTAGTTTAATCACAGGAATGACTCCTGTTTTTTTAAAAATTCGAATTATATTTTCCATCTTATCTTTCACTCTTTTCTTTAAAAATATTTATCAGCATTCTTCAATGAATGTAAAATAACTTTCAATTTTATAACACTTTATTAAGAAATGCTTGTGCTCTCTCAGTTTTAGGATTTGAAAAAAATTCTTTCGGAGGAGCTTGTTCAATGATTTCTCCTCCATCAATAAATATAGCTCTGTCTGCAGCTTCTCTGGCAAATCCAATTTCATGGGTAACCAACATCATAGTACGATCCTCTTTAGCTAAATCCTTAATAACATTTAATACTTCTTCTATCATTTCAGGATCTAGCGCTGAGGTTGGTTCATCAAACATCATTACCGCGGGTTGCATGGCTAATGCCCGAGCGATAGCTACACGTTGTTTTTGTCCTCCTGATATTTCAGAGGGATAGGCATTTACTTTCTCACCAATCCCGACTCTTTCTAAAAGTTTTTTAGCAATTTTATCAGCTTCTTCACTTGACATTTTTAATACTTCTGTACAACCGATGGTAACATTTTTTAAAACACTCAAATGAGGAAATAGATTAAAGTGCTGAAAAACAACTCCTATTTTCTTCCTCGCTTCAAAGATATTGATTTTTGGATCTGTAATTAAATCATCACCAACCCTAATTTCCCCGCTATTTACTGATTCGAGTCGGTTGATACATCGTAAAAGAGTACTTTTACCCGAACCACTTGGTCCTAAAATAACTACAACTTCACCTTTCTCTACACTTAAGTTAACATTTTTTAAAATTTGATTTTTGCCAAACCATTTATTTAAATTTTTTATTTCTACCATTTTTGATGACAAATTTATATCCCTCCGTCATTTTATAAGAATAAAAAATGTATTTTCAAAATTAATTTTAATTTTCAAATTATCACTTTAATAGCGTAATTTTAATTTTTTTTCAATTCTAATAGAAAAAACATAGAGTGGGTAACATATCACAAAATAAAATACAGCTACCCAACCATAAATTATTAATGGATTTTCACCGGAAGCTATGGCTAATTCTCTTCCGACTTTGATTAAATCAAAAATCCCGATTAATGAGATTACTGATGTATCTTTTACCAGTAATATCAATTGTCCCACAAGCGGAGGAATGATAATTCTAACGACTTGGGGCATAATGATAAATTTCATTTTCTGAAATGGTTTCATTCCTAATGAAAGTGCTGCTTCAGTTTGTTCTTTTGGAATTGCTTCAATTCCTGCACGTACTATTTCGGAAATATATGCGCCACTATTAAAGGCAAGTGTTCCAATTCCTGCCTGAAGCACATTCAGTGTTATACCAAAAGAGGGCAATACAAAAAACACAACATACAGTTGTATTAGAAACGGTGTACCTCTAAAAACGGTGACATAAATACTGCAAAGCATTCTAATAATAAAGATTTTAGAACCCCTTCCAATACCACCAATAACTCCAATCATCACAGCAAGTACTCCTGAAATTAATGCAAGATAAGTGGTTACACCTAGTCCTTTCAATAGAAAAGGAATGGAATGTTGTGACATCTCAATTATATTCATTTAGATAAATTCCTTTTTAAAGTTTTATTCTATCTTTAAACTTTTTTTTGTCTCTTCTCTAAATAACGAGAAAAACTCATTAGTACAAAACATATAGATAAATAAAGTAAAGCACTGGTTAGATAACCTTCGGTTGGTGCAAATGAATTCGCTACCACAATTTCTGCTGCTCTTGTAAGTTCTGTATATGCAATAATAGAAAGTAAACAAGTGTCTTTAATTAAGACTACTGATTGTCCTACCAAAGGAGGAATAATAATAACAAATGCTTGCGGTAAAATTATTCGCCTCATCATCGTATAGTAATTCATTCCCAATGAAAGCGAAGCTTCAGTCTGACCTTTTGGGACAGCTTCGATACCGGATCTTACAATTTCAGTAATGTATGCTCCACTATTTAGGGTTAATGCAATTACTCCTGTTAAAAAAGGAGAAAATTTAATTCCTATATAGGGAAAACCAAAAAATACCAAATACAATTGGGCAAGTAATGGGGTAGAGCGAATGGCATTAACATATACTGAAGCAATACCATGAACAATTTTATTCTTGGATATCTTGCATAAACCACCGATTAAACCTACAATAAAGGCAAAAATAAGGCTTACTGCAGAAATACCTAAAGTATTTAAGAATGCTTGTCTGAATACCGGTAAATATTGTTTTACTATCATCCAATTAAATTCCAAAATAATTCCCTCTTTTTTAAAATAATTACTTAACTTTTTAGAAATAACTGCCCCTATGTTAACATAGGGGCAGTTGACGGTGTATTAATCAATCACTATTAATAGCCTGGATAATCTGCTTCCCATTCATCAGTATAGATCCAGTAGTTCATTAATTTGTCATATTCTCCGGTTGCCTTCATATGCTCAATCCAAAGATTCATCCAAATCAAGAAATGATAATCATCACCTTTTAAAGTAAATCCTAAAGCATCTGCTTCTAACGGATCTGGAAGCATTCGTAATCCACCATTACTCTTAGCAACTTCACGGGATGCTAATAATAAATCATTTGCCAATCCTTCTATTCTTCCCTGTTCCAAGGCTAATTTTTGCTCTACATTGCTGTTATATGTCGTTGGAGTTGCTTTCGGAATAACATTCTTTATATTCTGTTCACCAATCGTTCCTAAGATGCAACCTAATTTCACGCCTTCTTTATTCATATCTTTCCATGATTCCCAATCGCTATCATTTCTAACAACTATATAGGTACCGGTTACCATCCATGGCTGGGTAAAATTAACCTTTTTGGCTCTTTCTAAAGTAGTACTCATGTCAGCTATGATGACATCACTTCTATTGCTTAAAAGTGTGGGGATGAGACCTGCCCAATCACTAAAAACAAATTCCAATTCTACTCCAAGGTCTCTGGCAAGAGCTTTGGCAAAATCAACACAAATTCCAGCCGGTTCATTATCTTTATCACGGAATTTTATCGGTGGGACATCGACACAGAATCCAACTTTTATTTTCCCACTTTTTACAATCTTATCTATTGTATCATCATTAGCGACCGCAACAGTTACAAATAAGGAACAAATTAATACTAATACTAATACTATATTTAATAATTTTATCTGTTTCATTAAAAACCTCCAAATATTATTGATTTTTTAAAATTATTTTAACTGTCTTTGTACACAATTAAAAATATTAACATTTTATATTTTTATACATATCCTCCTTTATTTTATTTTTTCGCCCCAAAATTTTCTGATATTTCATCACTAGCTTCAATTAGGGCTTCTTTGATTTTCTTAATTTTTTTTGGATTAATTCTAAATTTAGGAATTGATATGCTGATTGCAGCAATCACTTTTTTTTCAAAGTTAATAACTGGTACTGCAATACAAAAAACATCCTTTTCATGCTCCTCATCATCAATTGCAAAACCCTGTTTTCTTATTGCAGATAATTCTTTTTCAAAAATTGTCGTATCGGCAATGGTATTTTCTGTATAGGGAATTAGCTTTGTTTGTTCTAAAATTTCGTTTCTCTCTTTTACGGAAAGATGAGCTAAAATGGTTTTGCCTAATCCTGTACAGTGAATCGGGCATCTATTTCCGATACGTGAAAACATTCTAATTGTCTGCGAAGATTCTTCTTTTGCTAAATATAGAATTTCGTTCTCTCGCCGTACTCCTAGATGTACAGTTTCATTGAATTTTTCTCGTAGTCTCTTTAAATGCGGCAAAATTGCTTTTACAAAGTCCATATTTTGTAGTTTTGAAGCACCAAATTCAACAAATTTTAATCCCAGAAAATACCTCTGTGATTTCAGGTCTTGTTCGACGAAACCTCCGCTTTTTAATGTAGATAATATGCGATAAACGGTACTTGTGTAGATGGATAATTTGCTGCTAATTTCAGTAATACTTGTGGGCGAACCATTTTTATGCAATAAATCTAATATTAAAAATGATTTTTCCAGAACTTTTACAGGATAATAATTTTGGTTGTTCATGACTACCTTTTCTATATTATGAAAGACCTTTCTATATTATAAACTTTCATTTTTATAACATAATGAAATAGCTCTGTCAAATTTTTAATGATTCCTAACAATCTTATTTCCTTAGCAATATTATGAAACCAAAATCATTCACCACTATTGCTTGGCAAAAATTGAATCTAGGAACTCCGACAGCAAGATCTTCTCATTATTTATGAAAGAGACATGGATGTCAAAAAATTCTATTTTATTTCTAAGTTTACCATTACTTCCGGATTCATTAAAAAAACAAATCATAAAAATCTTGAAAATTGGATAATTTGCATCATTTTACTCAAATCATCCCATAAAGATTATTATTTATGCATTTTCGGGTCATAAACATAATTAACCAACCGTGGGCTGATTCCTTCAATTTCTACTTCCACTTTATCTCCATCTTTCATACCAAGAACATGGTCAGGTGTCCCGGTTGAAATAATATCTCCGGGGAAAAGTGTTCTGCTTTGCGAAAAATAGGAGACAATATATGCACAGGAAAAAATAAGTTCTTTTGTATGTCCCTCCTGTACTTTTTCACCATTCAGATAGGTTCTTACGACAGTATTATCCGGATTGATTTCTGTATCAATCACCGGACCAAAGGAAGTGAAAGTATCAAAACTTTTGCAATAAGTTACCTGTGGTTTGTTATAACCCATGTTTCGCTCGGTCACATCATTCAAAGGAGTCACTCCCAAAACATGTTTCATGGCATTTTCGATAGATACATCTTTTGTCTTATCTTTTATAACTAAACCCATTTCACCTTCATAATCTACCTGGGTAGCAATTGCAGGATAGATAATATTTTCTCCGGTGCTGATCGCACCTGAAACCGGCTTCATGAAACTTGGCGGTTCTTTATGCTTTTCTAATTCTAATTCAGCAATATGCTTTTGAAAGTTGAGTCCCACACAATAGATATTCGTAGGTTCACAGGGAATCAATAATTTCACTTCATCAATAGAAAAACTGTTACCGTTCTTTTTGAAAGTTCCGTAAATGGAACCATCAATTTCATTGATGTTTTTATTTTCCAGTATTCCATAAGCAACTGTTCCATTTTTTTGTTGAAATCGTACAAATTGCATTTTAATCTCCTAGTTTAAAAATATTTTCAAGTTTTCCAATACTTTTGAATTTATCGATTAACGATTAAATCTGTATAGGTAAATTTGCATCATTTTACTCAAATCATCCCATAAAGATTATTATTTATGCATTTTCGGGTCATAAACATAATTAACCAACCGTGGGCTGATTCCTTCAATTTCTACTTCCACTTTATCTCCATCTTTCATACCAAGAACATGGTCAGGTGTCCCGGTTGAAATAATATCTCCGGGGAAAAGTGTTCTGCTTTGCGAAAAATAGGAGACAATATATGCACAGGAAAAAATAAGTTCTTTTGTATGTCCCTCCTGTACTTTTTCACCATTCAGATAGGTTCTTACGACAGTATTATCCGGATTGATTTCTGTATCAATCACCGGACCAAAGGAAGTGAAAGTATCAAAACTTTTGCAATAAGTTACCTGTGGTTTGTTATAACCCATGTTTCGCTCGGTCACATCATTCAAAGGAGTCACTCCCAAAACATGTTTCATGGCATTTTCGATAGATACATCTTTTGTCTTATCTTTTATAACTAAACCCATTTCACCTTCATAATCTACCTGGGTAGCAATTGCAGGATAGATAATATTTTCTCCGGTGCTGATCGCACCTGAAACCGGCTTCATGAAACTTGGCGGTTCTTTATGCTTTTCTAATTCTAATTCAGCAATATGCTTTTGAAAGTTGAGTCCCACACAATAGATATTCGTAGGTTCACAGGGAATCAATAATTTCACTTCATCAATAGAAAAACTGTTACCGTTCTTTTTGAAAGTTCCGTAAATGGAACCATCAATTTCATTGATGTTTTTATTTTCCAGTATTCCATAAGCAACTGTTCCATTTTTTTGTTGAAATCGTACAAATTGCATTTTAATCTCCTAAGTACCTAAATTTTATTTTGATTATAAACCTATCCTATTCAATATTTTTGTATTATTTTATTAAATATCCTGCAGTTTCTGCTATACATATGGCTCCATTAATACCTAATTCATCAATTTTTTCTTTTTCATAGATAGTTTCAATTTCTTTTTCAATTCCGTATTGATTTGTCAAAAAATGTTTTAATAACCGACATCGCCGTTTATGACCTATTAGTACAAAATTACTTTCAGCCAGAGATATGTTTAACAATGAAAACTCTTTTAATACCTTCAGGTCCTCATATGATATGGCTGCATCGATGAAAAGATCCCTTTCGTACCAGGTATTTTTTAATAATACTTCCATAAAACGGGGCATTAGCAAAGTCCGAAGAAATCCTCCATTTTCTATAGCACGGTAAGCAGACTGAATGACCTTTAAATCGAAGTAACTCTTTGGCATTTCCTCTTTGTCTGAAATAAGAGATTTCCCGATTGAAGTTTCCTTTTTGATTGCATTATATACCTGCCCACTGAGATTTGTTAAAGAAGCGGCAATCTGTTTTTGCGGGTTAATATAAACATATTTAGTATGAGAACTTAGAATAACCATCATCAGAGGTAATTTTAAATTAGGATAGGTATGTAATAATCCAGCCACTTGAGTTTCTTCCCCGCGCATAAAATCAATTTTGCGGATATCTTCATGAGTTGCATCTTTTTCAAATCGATTCTTCACACCGGGAATAAATAATAATGGAATATCCACGGGAAATATATGTTGGTCATTTACTTCTTTGATATTAGATGCCAAAAGATCTACTCCTGCAGGCACCCATTGATGAGGTATTTCCATCAATCCAATTTCAGAGGTTATCATTCCAAAAGTAATGGCAAATTTTATATCTTTAACCTGGAGTCCCGAAGAATGTACCGTTTCTAGCATTAATTGTTTTAAGCCTAATTTTAAGACTTTATTGGAGCCGTGAAGAGCGGTATCACGAACTCCAATTTTTTTAGTCCCTTTTTTAATAATTTTATAATTTTCATCCAATAAATATATACGTGTATTGGTTGTTCCACAATCAATGACTGCAAAATACATAATTAGATTTCTCCCAATTCAGTTAATCTCTTCTTAATCTCTTCTTTTTCTGATTCCCGGGCCGGTACAAAGGGTAACCTTGGGTAAGCTTTGATAATCCCGCGGATCTCCAGCATAGCATAGATGGCCAATTGGGTCGATTTGGCAAGATACATGACATCTCTAAGTTCATTGACTTTAAATTGGGTTTCACGGCAGGCTACAAAATCATTGTTCATGCCTTCCTGAAACATCTTTTGACAGATTTCCGGTAAGGCATTGCCAAGTCCTGGGATAAAGGATTCTCCTCCTAATGATCTTGCAGAAAGCCACATTGCTTCAGTGCCCAGGGCGATATCAAAATTATCATCAGCCAATTCCCGCATATAGGTGGCAAAGGTTAAAATATCAAAAGTGGCGTCTTTTATTCCATGGATGCCCAGCGCTTTTAATTTCTTCATGGTCGGAAGGGAGATTCCGTATCCGGAAAACTTGGGATTATGATAGACATAGATGGGAAAACCAGGCTTTACCGCTTTAACCATCGAACCATAGAATTCGAGCAGACTGTCTTCATTATGATGAAAGTAGTAGGGGCCTACTGCAGCAGCAGCCTCACAACCGACTTCTTCGGCATGCTGGGTTAATTCTACGGTATCCCGGGTGTTGGTAGTACCGGTATGGGCTACAACAGGGATTTTTTCATTGACTATTTTTACGGTGACTTCAGTGACCTTTTTTCTTTCATCTACTGACATCATCGGACCACTACCGTATGAGCCGCAGATGTACAGTCCGTTGACTCTGTCTTTTAAAAATGTCACTAATTTTTCTAAATTCTCGATATCTAAGTTTCCCTTCTTGTCAAAAGGTGTAATCATTGGCGGTACAACGCCTTTTAATTTAAACATAATTTTTCCTTTCTTTGGTGTTTTAATTTGCATAATTCATTTTCTTTCTAATTTTATCTCTGGTTTTTTGAAGTAATCTTAATATTTTGTACATGTCCTCCTCACGGGGAAAATCCATGACCAATCCGGTAACGCTTATGGCAGCCTCCAACTCATTAAATTCATTCAGTATGGGAAGTGCAATACAATGGATATGTTTTTCATGTTCTGAATCATCAAAAGAATAACCCTGTTTTCTAATTTTTTCCAACTCTTTAAAAAAGTCATCGGAATTAATGATCGTGTTCGGGGTATAGCGTTTCAACCCATGAAACTTGATTATTTTTTCAACAACTTTCCTTGGGGAATAAGCTAGCAAGGCCTTGCCCTGTCCGGTACAGTGAGCTGGTACCGGGCTTCCCACTCTTGAAACCATTTGTATTCCGCTACTTGAGGGATTATATTTTTCAATAATAAGGATTTGAAGATTTTCTATGATACCAATATGAGCTGTTAGCCCGGTTTCTTCAGCTAATTTTTTGAGATAGTATTCAGAACCTTTTATTAACTTCCCTATTCGGGATATCTGGTTTCCTAATATAAAAATATTTAACCCTAATTCGTATCTGCCATTTATATCCTTTGACAAAAAGTTATTCTTTTCTAAGGTATATAGAATTCGAAACAATGTGGACTTGTTGTATTTAACCTTTTTTTGTATATCTGTAAAAGAGAGTTTGGAATGGATTTTAAAAAGATTCAAGACATTGATGGCTTTTTGAATTGTTCCAACCATATATTGCTCTTCTTTTTCCATGATATTCCTCAATCAATTAATTATCTTGAAAATAGTATGATTAAAATATACTTCTGTAAAATAATAATACCATAATATATTTCTATTTATTATTATTTTTGAAAGTTTGTTTCATATAATAAAACCTTTTTGCTTTTCCTCTCACGGTGAGTGCTTAGCAGAATAAAATAGGCGGGATTCTATTTATTACTCCTTTTTAGTTATGATACAGTAAAATTTCAAAGAATTTGGTGTTCTTTATTTTTTACCCACACAACTAGTTTGATGTATTTGAAATTAAAATTGTAATTCAATTTTTCTATTAATCCAATCAATGAGGAATTGAAAGACTTCTTGTTTTTCTGATTTATTATAAATCTCATGGTAAAAAGTTTCCCAAACTTTCAAAGTGCATTCAGAATTTTTTACGTTTTTTATAAATTTGCAAATTGTTTCACATGAAGTAATTTAATCCTCGCCTCCATTCATTAAAAGCAGTGGTAGCGAAAATATTTTGTCTGTTCGTTGTCTATCTTCCGCTTTCATATATATTTACAAACATCCGGGCAGAGATATTACTATGGACCAGCAAATCTTCTTCGTAGACCTGTACTGCTTTGGAATCGTGCGAAAGGGCTTTGGTGTCTAATTCGCTTAATCATGGGAAAGAAAACTATATGTTATTCATTATTTTGCGAAGTATTATTTTAAAAGCAAAAGATTCGAAAGCCAGACGAAACCGGGGACTAGAGGTAATTACTCCATTGAGCTGGGAATTATAGCGAAGTAGTAATTAGGGACAAGGTTCCCTCCATACTATGACCATAAAGAAAGTTCGGGAATTTAGGGAATTTTTTATTTGCCAGTATCAGTATAGATGATATATCTTTCATAAAAGCATTATATAAAGAAAATATGAACACGCTTAACGGGAGGTTTATCGTAACCTCACAAATCAAATGCAATAAGGGAATATCCGGCATAAGTTAATCTATCAGCTAAATGATGATAACGGCCACTATGTTCTCCCAGACCATATACCAGGCAGATAATTACCTTTGGTTGTTTACCCGTTTGCGAGCACTGAGTAAAGAGGGACAATCCGTCAAATGTCTCCAATTTAAATTCATGGTTTTCATTATTTCTGTTTTTCTTATTTTCTATCTATTTTCTATGATATTATTTTACCCTCTATTTTCGTTATCAGCATACAGCATGTCAATGGTTAATGATCTATTATATTCGTTAGAGAAATTACTATGTCAATATTGAATGATTGATTTTTGTCATACGAATGACCATTTCTTTCTTTTACCTCCGAACTTTTTCCGGTCATAGAGATTATTGTCATAAAATCAATCAAAGATTATTAGTAATGCCTCTTTATATAATCCTCAACTTCATCCCTGGTTTCATTAAAAGGACCCGGTTTTTCCATTTTTAAAGAAACTAATGCAGAGGCAAAGAGTAAAGCTCTTTCTATTCCTTTATCTTTCCTTTCTGTAATATAAGCGCTGAAACAAGTATCCCCCCTTCCGGTTCTGCCGGAAAGATTTCGCGGTTTCAGGGGACAGGTATAATGTTTCTTTCCATTATAGACTAAGACTTCTTTGTGATGGGTAATCATAACTTTTTTGGTTCCCCAACCAAATAGAATTTCCGCAGCTTTTTTTCTATCTTTTGCCCGGTCATGATTTCGACTTCTGCTGTATCTGTTTTTAAATAATTTATATAGGGAAGGTATTCTTTTTTTTCCTCCAATCTCTAAAGATCATTTCATTCTTTTTTCCAACAAACCGTAAAAAGCCCTGAACATCTAAAGCAATTTTTTCCCTATCACTTAACAATTTTATCATTTCACTATCAAATTCTCCGGAAATAAGATCGGCAAAATGGAATATTCGGGAATCAATATTATCCGGGACGTCACCTATTTTAAAAGGTTCAGCAATCGAGAGCGCAGTACAAGTCCTTCTTTCTCTATCTTCGCTATGGTAAATATTTTTTATTGAAATTGAATTTTCTGAATCAAGGGCGATAATATTCTTTTTAGGAACAGAAAATATTTCCAGATGTTTTCTATCCTTAAAAGACAATTTAGTCAATACTCCGGTTTTATACCCAATAGCATGAGCACTACAGGATGCATAAACAACTGCTCCTCCGATTTCATTGACCGTTTTTCCCTGAAAAACATTTTTATCTTTAGAAATATGTCCCATTATAAAAGTATCGTATTTTTTCATTTTTAATCTTTACCTCTTTTCTAAATAAATTAATCATGTTTTAATAGAATTTAAAATATTATTATGAGACAAATGGGTAAGAAATATTTTTAATGCAATTATCATCTGTTTTCCAAATGGTTGCGTTTGGAAAAAGGAGAGATTTTTTTAAATTTATGATTATTCTTGGTACTATCAATAAGTTCTATGACTCTTTCCAAACTATACTTGTAAAACTTTTTGTAACGAGGTTTTAATTCCAAACATAACACTCTATTATAATTCTTTAAAATGTGAAATACCTTAACATAAGGAATCCCCCCCCCAGCCAATAGACATATGTAAATCACCGATTCTAAATTGGATGAGATTAATGTCTACTTCTTCACTTGAAACTTTGGGGGTTCCAAAACAATCATGGATATGAACATGTTTTATATAAGGTAGGGCTAATTTTATAGAATTCAAAAAATTAAAATGATAATACTTTGAGGCTAAAAATGCATGCCCAAAATCGAAAGTAATTCCTACATTTTCTCGGTCATTTTTTTTAACTTGTTCAACTAATTCTTCAATCTTCGTCCCATATTTGTATTTTCTAATTTCCTGAAAAAAAATTGCTTGGGCACCTGAGGAGAAAGGGCATTAGAAGGAAATATTTTACTTTGACTAAATTGTTTTGATAATTCCCAGAGAGTTTCTTCTTCTGACTCAGGAGAAGTATTTTCAATAGCAATGGTAACCCCTAAATCTTTCGCAAAGTCAGCTAATTCTTGCAAAGTTTTTACTTCTACTTCTTTGATCTTTCAATTTTTTTGGAGAAGGTATTTTGGGTACTTCATTTTTCTCTAAATCTTCCCCTTTAAACTCTCTGTGTTGTAAGGGAATTTTTCCACCATGGTAAACAAAAATTTCTGCACCTATTGCATTAGCAAATTCAATTCCGGATTTAAAGATTTCTTTTTGCAATTTAAAATTACTAGAGTCCATTAAATTTAGCAGATCGGGACCGTGAACAGTATATTTTAATTTAAATTTCTTCAGAATGTCTTTAATTTCCCTGATTTGTAGCCAATTGATTTTCCCATTAAAAATTGCATCGACTCCATGAACCGGTATTTCTGCATAATCAAAACCAATGTCTTGAAAATTACTTAAAGTCTTTTCCAATAGATCTAAATCACCATCTATTGTAGGAGAATCTATAATTATTCCAATTCCTTTAATATCATAATTCCAACTTTAAACTATAGATATTTTAATAGTTTTTTCAAATTATATCACACTAAAAATCATATACAAATATAATGAAACAATTTCTACATACTTAATCTGATAAATAATCTTCGATATTCTTTTACAGCAATAGTTTATGTTTTCTTTATTAATTACGCTTCAACTACTGTTCCTTCACAATAAATATTAAGTAAAGCTTCTCGCGTTAAAAAAGAAAAAGATTAATACCTGAATGAGTTGAAATAACCCAACGGCTGCTACCATATTCCACACGGTCACTACAAGATTCACTTATAATATTTTGTAAGAAAACAGAGAAAACAGTTGTCTTCCCAGCACGTCCTGATGTGAATGTAAATAGAAATAGGTAAGCATTCCAGCCTAAAATGAAAGTGTCAATAGATAATGCAATAATCCTAGACAAATATGATTAATTGAAATTACCATCAAAATTGAAAATAAAAAAGCATTATTAATCCAAATAGTATTTTTCATATCACGGGAATATCATAAAAATGTTTTTATTAAAGTTTTAATAGAAATAGAATTTACAGGTAATAACCATTTTATTAAATATCTAGTTTTCTTTTATATTTTTTAAAATAGTAAATCTGCTATAATTAATTTTTTTATCAATATATGTCCAATCCTGGGTGTATTTATTTCATTATCCACTGTGTTAACAATGTAAATTTCCAAATTACAATCTTTTTTTAACTTTTCAATAAATTTAATCTGCTCTCCTCTGTTGTTATATATTTTACTTCCTCTAATTGTACTATTTATAAGAATTTCAACACCCAGTGGGTCATGAATTTTTCTACATATTTCTTTATCTAAGTCTTTTTTGTCAACATCAATATCGTATATGCCAGCTCTTCCGCATATCGGGCAAAATTCTAAAAATGGATGATTCTTATTCTCTGTCATTACTTCATAATGAATGCTCAGTGCTAATCGATAAAATGTTATATTTTCATTGCTTATATTCAATTTTACCCTTTCAGATTTATTATTAAACAAATTTTTATAATAATATCTAACATGCAATTGATGGTCATGACTGTTGGCAGGATTCTCTATGTCCATATATGGTTGCAAATCTTTATATCTCCCTTCAGCATCGCTTCCCTCGTTACCATTGAACAAAATATGGCGTAAACGATAATTATAACTAAAATTATTCTTAATATTACAATATTTCATTAAACTAGATATAACCAAGTAAACAGCTTCGAGATATCCTTCTACAATATTGCTATTTACATAGAACCAGATATTGGGATATCTAGGTATTTCTTTTGAGATAATATCTTTTTTTGGTAATTTAAAATCCATTTCAGTCCTTCTCTTATCATTTTTGATTAAATATTTCTGTTCTTTAATTTATCTGATTCTATTAGTTTTTAAAATTTATTGAAATGATTATCAAATACTTTCCAAAATTATTAATGGAGTACTAATGTTTATATTCAGGAAGCTTTGTTCGAGGAATTTTTTTCACATAGACCAATAAATTTTATCATTCTTGTTCCTTCTTTAAAATAAGGAAAACCAATGTTTCCATGGTAACATTTTTTACTTTCAGGTAAAAGCATCATAAAATCCTTCAAGATACCCTACAGGAAAATAACAAGCTTTAGAAGATAAAAGATACAAATTATCTCTCCCGAGACAACCGGCATGGGTATAAGTAACACAAACAGGTAAATCATTTTTCCCATTAAATTTTGCAATTCTTCAGCGTCTTTGACTTCCAAAGTTGAGGCTTGTTACAAACTACATTAATCCCTTTTTGCAAAAAGGCTCGAGTTATTTCAAAATGTGAAATGTTTGGGATTGCAATTATCACAAAATCAATTTTGTTAACTTTTGTTTATTCTCTCTCTACCATTTTCTAAAAAATTTTATAAAATCTTTCATTATCTATACTAAAAATTTTACCGTTAATTGGCGCATCATTAAAGATTCTGGAAAATCACCCGGTAACCAATTTTGATTTACGTTTAAAAATAGCTGCTTTAAGATGGAAATCACTGATAAAAAAACCAATGCTGTCATCTACCATTCCAAAAAATAATATTTCATCCATATGGTTTTCCTTCTTTTTATTAAGAGCCTTAAAAAATATGCATACATACCCATAAATTTTGATTCTAGAAATTTTTATAAAATCCTTTTTCTTAAGTACAACATTCAATAATTTTTCAAATAAAACTACTATCCATTTAAATTTCTTCTTATTAAATTCCAAATACAATCAATTGACAGTAAGGAAAAATAGGTGATATACTTTTTAAGAATTCTTGAAATGATTAACAAACCTTTCTCAATAATTCGTAAAACGGTGAATGTTATGACAAAAAAACAAATATTTTATGATATTGCTTTTTTAGGCCACTTTACTAAAGATACTATAGTATCTTCTACGGGAACTAGAATCGTGGATGGAGGAGCTTTTAATTATGGTTCTCATGTAGCCGCAAAGATGGGATTGAAAGTTGCTGCCATTACACGTTTGGCAAAAGAGGATCATAGAGTGATTGACCAGCTTAAAAAATTAGGAGTTGAAGTATTTGCTCATATCTCCCCAAAATCTACCTGCCTGCGATTAGAATATCCCACCAATGATGTAGATGAACGTTCCATTTTTGTAGAGAGTACTGCCGGTAATTTTACACCAGAAGAAGTAAGTAATATTCAAGCTCGTGCTTTTGTGATAGGAGCTTCCATGCGAGGAGAAGTACCTTTTTCAGTTATAAAAGAATTATCTAATAAAAATACTGTTATATCTGCTGATGTTCAAAGTTTTATTCGGGTCAATGACCTTGGCAAATTGATTCCCCGTGAATGGCCGGAAAGAAACGAAATATTCTCCAGATTAGAAATTTTGAAAACCGATGCAGTAGAAGCAGGAATATTATTTGGAAAATGTGATCTCCGTACAGCTGCTAAAAAAATGCACGATCTGGGACCTAAAGAAATAATCATCACACACCGTGATGGATTATTGGTCTATGTCGATGGAAAGTTTTACGAAGAAAAATTTAATCCTATAGAAATTATTGGAAGAAGCGGACGCGGAGATACTTGCATTGCATCCTATACTGCCAAGCGTTTGAGTTCTCCCCCAAAAGAAGCAACTACCTGGGCAGCAGCCGTAACCAGTTTAAAAATGGAAGCAGAAGGACCATTTCAGCGAACCATTGAAGATGTCAATCGACTGATTCAAGCTAAATATCTATCCTGAAACAAAAATCAAAAAAATTAATAAAATAATAACCTTTGATTTGCATAAAAAATTAAAATCAAGGGTTATTGTTTTATTCTACAATTTCTTCATGTGGTAATATATGTAGACTATTTTCCTTTAATTTCAAACTAACTTCATCACCTTTCGAAAATATTTTTTGGGATAATGGATTGGAAATTTCGACAGTAAGAACACCTTCGTCTACTTTAATCTCGTATACCAGATGAGAACCTAAATAAATGATTTGCTGAATGACTCCGGTAATTGATTGAGGTTTTTTCGGTTCTAAATCAACTGCTTCAGGACGAATAAGTAAAAGAATTTTTTCACTCTGCTTAAAAGTTTTATTATATAAATCAATGGTAAATTTACATCCTTTTACTTCAATGACTACTTTTTTAGAAGTTAATATCTTAAGTACTTTTCCACTTAAGAAATTTGCTTTTCCAATAAAATCAGCAACAAAATAATTATTCGGGTAAGCATATATTTCCTGGGGTGTTCCAATTTGCTGTATTTTTCCTGCATTCATAATAACTACCCTGTCAGAAAGCGTCATGGCTTCTTCCTGGTCATGGGTAACATAGACAGAAGTTATCCCGATTCTTTGTTGCAGCTTACGGATTTCCAATCGAGTTGATATACGCAATTTTGCATCAAGATTGGATAATGGTTCATCTAAAAGCAGCACTTTGGGTTCCATGACTAAGGAACGAGCAAGACTAACCCTCTGTTGTTGCCCTCCGGAAAGATGAGCCGGTGAACGTTTACTTAATCCTTCCAATCCGACTAACTTTATAACTTTTTCTGTTTTTTCTTTAATATTCCGGAAAGTCTCTTTACGAATTTTTAATCCGTAGGCAATATTTTCAAAAACAGTCATATGGGGAAAAAGTGCATAGTTCTGAAATACCATTGTAGTCGGCCTTCGATTAGGCGGAACCATACTAATTTCTTTCCCATCGATAAAAATTCTTCCTGATGTTGGGATTTCAAACCCGGCAATCATTCGTAACGTTGTTGTTTTTCCACATCCCGATGGTCCTAAAAGTGTAATTAATTCACCTTCTTTTACTTTAACATTCACGTTATCTACTGCTGCAAGGCTATTTTTGCCACTTTCAAAAATCTTAACAAGTTTTTCAAGTAGTAGGTAATCCTGTTTCATAATTTATCCTTTCCTAAAAAAATATTTATCCAACAAGACTTATCGTTCTGGTTCCTTTACCAATTCTATTGACTATCAGTTGAATGATTCCAAGCGCAATTAAAACAATTGATATTAAAATCATACTCATAGCAGCTGCTTGGGCATATCGGGCATTATCAACAAAACCCAATACTGCAATCGTAATTAAATTCCATTTTCCGGAAACAACAAAAATAACTGCACTAATAGCAGTCATGGCTTTTACAAAACTATATGCCAATCCTGAAAAAAAAGCAGGAGCAATCATTGGCAGTGTAATCTTACGAAAAGTAATATTGCTATCAGCTCCCAAATCGGTTGAAGCTTCCTCAATGGATGGATCAATCTGTTGAAGAGCAGCAATGCCGGAGCGAATTCCAACCGGCATATTTCTAAATATTAACAGTGCAATGATAATCCAAGCAGTCCCCGTGAGAACAAAAGGAAAAATATTTGACTGAACATTAAAGGCCAAAATATAACCAATTCCAACTACAGTTCCTGGAACAGCAAAAGTGAGCATAGATATAAATTCCATTAATCCACGACCGATAAACTTTTTTCTGATAATTAAGAAAGCGAGAAACATACCTAATATACCGGTTATTGGAGTCGCGATTGTAGAAAGGGATAAAGAATCCATTAAATAATCTTTTCCAACCTGAAATGTTTCAATATAATTTTGTAAGGTGAGCGTAGCATTCACTCCCCAAAGAGTCTGAAAAGATCCGTAAATTATCATTCCATAAAATAGAAAAACCATTACAGAAAAGAAAATGCAACAGAAATATACCGGTGCTTTAATATACCATTCCAATTGTTTAATGGTAGCACCCGTTGGTTTTCCGGTTACCGTAACATATGACTTTCTTGAAACCCAATATTTCTGAACAAAAAAAGCAATTAATGTCGGTACTAAAAGAAGTATGGCAAGAGTTGAACCTCGAGGGAGATCATACATCCCGGTAATTTGTAAAAAAGCTTGAACAGAAAGCACTCTAAAATTACCTGAAATAACCATTGGATTTCCAAAATCAGCCATTGATTGGATAAACACTAACAACCAGGCACTGGCAATACCCGGAGTGGTTAAAGGTAAAGTTATCGTTGAGAAAACTTTAGCTCGAGAAGCACCTAAATCCATAGATGCTTCTTCCAGGGCAGGATCAACTGCCTGGAGAACTCCAAATAAAGTAAGGAAAGCCGTAGGACTATAGGCAATAGTCTCTACAATGATTAATCCGCCTAATCCGTATATTGAATATCTTCCGATAATTTTCGATAAATATGGTGCAAGAACTCCACTTCTACCAAAAAGAAGAATAGCTGCTAATGCAACTACAAATGGCGGAGAAATGATGGGAAAAGTGGCAATGACTCGAAAAAATTTTTTAAAGAGAATAGGGGTTCTGGTCAAAGCATAGGCAAAAATAAATCCTACAAAGGTTCCAATTGTTGCAGTGCTTACACCTAAAATCATACTATTAAAAAAAGGTTGAAAATAATATCTTTTTGAAAAAATTGCCAGATAATTTGAAAGATCTAATTGTTTATTAATGTAGATACTATTTTTAAAAACCTGAAATATCGGAAAAGCAACAAAAACTAACAAAAAGTAAAAAATGGCAATAATAGAAATAAAAAGTACTGGCTCTTTCCATATCAATCTTAGATTTCCGATGATTTCGTCTATTTTTCTTTGTGCTTTGCTCATGTTATACCTCAAACATTCCTATAACCATTGAATATCCCTGCTACTAAAACATTCTCAAGTAGCAGGGATATTTTATTGTATTACAAATTAAATAACATCAATCTGATCAATTTAATTATTTTCCTATCCTATCTCTCCAGGCAGTAACCAATTCATCTTTGTGTTCTCCTGCCCAAATCGCATCATAATCGATTAACTCTACATCATCTAAAGTTACCGATCCTTCCGCAACTGTTGCTTCTGGATTAACGGGTAGTCGATTGTATTTCTGGAAAAGATCTTGGGCGCTTTTAGTATAACACCAATCAATAAATTGTTTTGCTAATTCCGGTTCCGGTCCGCCTTTTATCAAGGAAAGTCCACCAACTTCATAACCTGTTCCTTCTAAGGGAAAGGTCATAATCACTGGATATCCTTCATTTACGCCCTTTGCAAGGATATCGTGTGAAAAAGCAATGCCAACCGCTATTTCACCTAATCCAACCATCGGAATGCATCCGGTTCCTGATTTAGTATATTGAAAAATACTTTGTTTATCAAATTCTTCCCACCAGTTCAAGGCTTTTTCCAGGCCAACCATCTGAATAAGAGTAGCATAGGTAGTATATGAAGTACCAGAAGTGTACGGATAAGCAATAGCAACATTTTTATTAAAAGCAGGATGCAAAAGATGAGACCATGAAGTTGGAGCTTCTAAGTTATTTTCTTTTAAGAAATTTACATTAGAAACAAAACCGATTGCTCCGGTGTAAAAACCAGTCCACGCCCAATCTTCTGCATGTAGAATATCTATTAATTCAAAATCAGTATTGGGTTTGTAGGGTTCAAGTAATCCTTTAGATGCTGCATTGATATGTGAAGTATTAGACCCGGCATGCCACATACTTGCCTGAGGATTGGCTGCTTCTGCTTCTATGCGGGCTAACACTTCACCTGAAGACATTCTAACCCATTCTACATCTATTCCGGTTTCTTTTTCAAAAGCATCTATGTAATATTTTGCTTCTTCAGTATCAAACGCAGTATACATATGAAGTACCTTGTCTGCTGCTACACCGGTCATAACCACACTACAAATCATGATGAAAACCATAAATAGGACTAAATTTAATTTTCTCATTTATGAACCTCCAAATTTTTTTATTAATGCAAGTGTATCTAGGTAATTATTATCCTGATTTCTTATTTATCAACCTCCTTTCTTAAAAGAAATGTCCTAACTTGCATATAGAATAGACGATAAAAGCTACAGAACAAGCAATTTGCCTTTGGGATTATATTTTTTATAAAGTTCTTTTCTTAAATCCTGTTTTTGTTTATACGTCTCTACATGATTATAACCCGGTTTCAACCAAGGTGGTGAAGTGAGCAATGCCTTTTTGAAGTCATCTAAAAGAATTTTTTCGTAATTTCCTACATATTCTCCTTGAATGAATTTCTGAAATGCATCCGGAAAATTCCCCCATGCTTGTTTTTCCTTACCGGGTGGTGTTGGGTAAAAAAGTCCATTATTTTCTTTAACTGCTTTCAAGTCACCGCCACCATCTCCAATCATCATGACCTGGTTATCATTATATTGACCTGCTTTTTTAGCGATTTCAATATGGTGTCCCTTTGAGCCCATCTCCTGTCCGGCAATCATCTGGATGTATCGGTCAATTTTTTGGGCTTCCCAATAATTGGCTAAATCTGCATAAGGAGTTTTTGAAACAATTAATATATCTGCATGCTCTGCCATCAGATTTAAACATTTATTGACATTTTCAAATGGTGGAATTTTTGCTGATATATGTGGAAAGGTTCTGTTTACCGCTTCACTCCATCCTAAAAGTTTATATACTTCCAATTTCAGGGGATTACGATTCAGGAATTCTTCCAAGCTAGGATTACTCAATCCTAATTTATTTTCACGGGTAAATTTAATATATTCGTTTAGGGGGTTTATGACAGGAAGCTGTATATGTTTACTACTTATCATCTCCTGAACATCCTGTCTTTCATGAAGTGCCTGTAAAATAAACTGAATGGCAATAAACCGGTTGCAACCCCTATCAACGGAAAAAAGATTGTAATATTCGGCAATTTCCCGATAATATGATTCGATTTCCCATAATTGGAAAAATTCCATGAACTGTGGATGAAAAATCAATATTTGTTTTCCGCTCATATTATCTGTAACACAACCGTCCGTATCAATGGCTATTAAAAAATCTTTGGTACGTTTAAATCTTTTTAATTGTTGTTCTGCGTCTTCTTTCACCTGTATTTCTGTAAGTTTGGACAAAGCCATTATTAACTCCTTTCTAATATTAGCGTAAAGTAGGTAGCTTTAAGTATACAGAATAAATTTTCCATCGGGTAAAAAATTAAGAACATGATTCAAAACTCGAAACACGATAAATATTTCTCGTTACAATTATTTTTTCTTTTATAAATATAGAATAGCAACTATAAAGGTGATTTTTAACTGTATATTATTATTTTAATTTAAAGTATTAATCAATGGTTTTTAGCTTTTCGTAAAATGTTCGATGTTCTTTCTATACGCTCCACTCTAATTCTGTCTTTACTATATGCTATATGCTCGATACTACATGCTGTTTTACTTTCTATATTCTACCGGAATATATCTGCCGCATTTTTTAGAAACAAAAATTTCTTTGAATTTGGCGAATTTAGGAAGAGGTCCTCCAATTAAAGGTAATGCCCAGTCAATAAAATCATCAGTAACGTCTACTCTACCGGGATCTATCCACTCTTTGGGGAATTCTCTTTCTGAATTAGCAATATTTTGTAATTTTATCTTATCATAAGCCACTTTGTAAGATTTACCGGGAATTCTTAATAGTGTAGACATATATCCCCTTTCTCCGTTTAAAGCAATTCTGGCTGCATGCATTCCGGTCCGATAGGCTTCTTCTCTATCAATATTCGATACATAGGCAATTTCACGCCTCTGCCGCGTACCGGGTCTTTCTGATCTGGCAATTCCATTGACAATTAACCTACTTTTAGTTCTTCCCATTTTGTTCTTACGATCAATACCGTTAAGATAATTCACGAGCAACTGTTCCGCTGTTTTTTCTGCAGCACTGAATTGCGCGTGTCCAAAATTATCACTTAATATTCCCAAATCTCCTAAATTGACTCCTTCACCGACCACAACGATACATCTCTTATAATTTTGTATTTTTTCATTCACTTTTTTCGTTATATATTTTAAATTGTATTGACTATCATCTCTTGATAAAGACTCCGGAAGGACAATAATCAAGGGAATTTTTCGTTTTGGATCTGCAAGCCTGGCTGCTGCTGGAATGAATCCTGTTTTTCTTCCCATGACACCAATAACCAATACCGGATCACTGGTAAAACTGGCTTTATTCTCTTCGTTGGCTTCAAGAACATTTATTGCCAGGTTTCTGGCAACACTTCCATATCCAGGATCATGATCGCAAATGGCAAATGTACCATTCTCCAGTAATTCCCCACCCACATCGTTATCAATGGTTTTGGGTATACCGATGCAAATGAGATCTAACTTTTTTTCAACAGCCAACAGGTTAATTTTATTTGTGGTATCCATAGAATCCCCACCGCCACAGTAAAAAAAATATCCGACATGATGCTTATCAAAAACTTCTACAATTCGAGACAGGTCCTCTTTATTCTTTATTTTATATCTACAACTCCCCAAGACACCTGCCGAAGGTGTAACTGAAAGCAGGTCAATTTGTTCCGTATTTTGAGCTGAAATATCTATAAATTCTTCATTGAGAATCCCCAGAATACCCATCTTCGCACCGAATATTTTACCTGTTTTTTTTGAGCTCAGTAAACCATCAATGGTACCTTTTATGCTATTATTGATAACCGTTGTCGGGCCGCCCGATTGAGCAATAACTACATTTTTCATCTATATTGGTTCTCCCTATGAAACATTGCATATTATATTTAAAACTTTTCAGTTTGTTTTAATTGATAGAAATACTTGCCTCCATTTTGAATCCAAAGCTTATTCTTTCCCATAAAGTCTTTTTGGCAAATTGTTTTCGGATTTCTATATCCCAGCCCAACAGATTTACAGATTTCTTTTGATATTCCGGATGCCAGTGTCACTTTAAATGCAAATTTTTCTTCACCGTTCCTCTGGTTAAATTTTCCCTCACCTCTCACATTGATGACATGAGAAGCAATATTTCTACTGAATCCCGGATTGGAAGTTAAATAATTTTTCACATAGTCCTTGCAATGATATCCAATTTTTTTTATGTCTAAATCCATTTTTTTATCAGAATGAAAGCAATCGATATGCGGCGCATAAATAATAATTTCCCCTCCTTCCGCCATGACTCCCGGACCTTGTAATTTATAAGATCCCTTCCCGGCGGTCCAAATTTCATCATAGTTTTTATCAATGACTTGAACAGCGAGGTTAAGCGGTTCATCAATATAGATGACATGAAGTTGGGAACTAGCATGCGCAGCTTTTTTATATGCTTCTATACATCCATTCATTCCTTCTCCAAAATAAAGTCCCTTAGGTATCACTCTATGTTCTTTCTCTTTAAAAACCATAATAAGTGAAAGCGTCGGGCATTTTATTTTATTAAAAATATAAGATGTACCTTTATTGATAACATCGCGGGCAGGATTATTGATTGCACCTATTATTCCGGGAATCCCAATAAGAACAGCAGTCCAGTGAAGTAAATCGATAACTTCAGGACCTGAAATTCCTGGGAAAAATATCTTTAATCCTCCCGCATAACCGGCAGCTTCATGAGGAACTGTTCCGCTTAGAGTAATAACCAAATCATAATCATCTGCAATTAATTTATTTACAACAACAGGAATTGACTGAGATAATTCACCTTGTGTGGCTTTTTCAATAAAGGGAGCAGAAATTTCTCCTGCCTTAATTAATTGAAGTGGATTTTTAAATTCATGATTATAAAAATGGATATAATCGTCCTGAATATGTAAACCCAGTTTTTTTTGAAGTTCTGTTTCGTTCATCAAACGATGTGTGCCTCCCGCATTCAGGAAATCGATTTTTTCCATTCCTTTTCTTTTTAATTCCCGAAAAATCAAGGGTACTAATCGATGAGAAAAATCGGTTCTGGTATAGTCAGGATGAATGAATAGAATTTTTTTTACAAATTTATAATCTTTCAGACTTATTCTTACACTCTCATTTAATTGTTTATCAGTTAATTCCCCAGAAAGATTCTCAATTAAAAGCAATTTTTTTACCTCATAATCTCGTAATCATAATTAGAACTTTTTTATCATCATAATTATTCTGGTATATATAAATCAGAATTCAGAACTCTGCCTCCTAATTTTTGGCTTCTATTTTTCTCATTCTTTACTTATTATTTTTTACTTATTACTTATTACTTATTTCGTCCATTCCTCTTCCGGTCTTCCGGGCAACATCCATTGTGTGTGAAATTCTCTTAATTTCCCATCCGGTGTTTTCATCATTTCCGGATTATCATGATCTTTAAGCAAAAAATACCCATGGGCTCCAAAAAAATCTCGCTGCAAAGCAGATACTTGTGCCGAAACCATGATTGGACTGCTCAATTGCCTGATGTAGTGAAGGGAATTACTTATGGCAGGAGCGGCAACTCCAACCTTGCCTGTAATTTCGTTTACTTTTACCAGTTTATTTATGTTATCTTTAATTACCTGTGCAAATCGTGGAGCGGTAAGTAAGTTTGGTATATTCGCATTTTCCTGGTATGCTTTTGAAACCTCGTCTAAAAATTGTGCTCGAATAATACAGCCACCTCTCCACCCCCGGACAATCTCTCCAATATTGAGATTCCAGCTGTATGCCTTGGAAGCTGCCTGCATCAAAGCTATTCCCTGAGCATACGAAGAAATCTTTGCCAGGTAAAGAGCATCATGAACAATTTTTATAAACAATTCTTTTTCTTCAGTATACTTTTCTTTATAATTCGGCAAAATATTCGATGCCCTTAATCGTAATCTTTTATCCTGTGACATTTCACGGGAAAATACCGCAGAAGCAATTGTTGGTATGGGCACTAATAGTTCTAATGCACTCTGCACAGTCCATGTACCTGTTCCCTTCATTCGCGTAATATCTCCCGTTCGTTCTACTAAATATCCTTTTTTATTTTTGTCTTTTTCCTGCATGCTTTCACCGGTTATCTCTATCAAGTAGGAGCGAAGTACATCATTTTTATCATTCCATTTTGTCATAATATGGGCGATTTCTTCAGAGTCCATACTTAAAGCATTTTTAAATAACCAGGTGGATTCTCCAATTAATTGCATATCACCATATTCAATACCGTTATGCACCATTTTCACAAAATGTCCCGCACCATCTGGGCCAATGTAGGAAACACAAGGATGACCATCGTCTGCTTTAGCGGCAATCTTTTTAAATAGGTCTTTCACCATTTCATAAGCATTTTTCTGTCCTCCGGGCATAATAGCCGGACCCTTTAAGGCTCCTTCTTCTCCACCGGAAATACCGGTTCCGATAAATAATATCCCTGAAGCTTTTAATAATTGGTGACGTCGAATTGTATCTTTATAGAAAGAGTTTCCGCCGTCTATCAACAAATCGCCTTTATCTAATAATGGAACCAGTCGTTTTACATAATCATCCACTGGCTTTCCCTGTTTCACTAATAAAATTATTTTACGGGGAGACTCCAAGGATTCAATAAATTCTTTTAAAGAATAGGTAGCCAATATATTTTTATTTTTTGCAGAGCCTTCGGCAAATTTCTCGGCTTTTGTAATGGTCCGGTTAAATACTGCAACTTTGTAACCCTTACTTTCCATGTTTAACACTAAATTCTGTCCCATCACTCCCAATCCAATTAAACCAATATTTTGTTTTGTCATTTTCTCCTCCGTTTTTTTGCTAACAGAAATAAGGTCTGCCCCCATATCACTCATTACTCATTTCTTATTACGATGTTTATACTCCCGAGAATGCGCTAAAACCACCATCAATAGGAACAATAATACCGGTAATAAATTTTGAAGCATCAGATGCAAGCCATACACAGGTACTGATGATATCCTGAGGATCTCCGAATTTTCCCATGGGGGTATGTTGAATAACGCTCTGTCCCCTGGATGTGAAAGATCCGTCTTTATTGGTTAATAAAAAACGATTCTGAGAAGTAATAAAAAATCCGGGGGCAATCGCATTTACCCTCAAATTTTTATTATATTCCTGGGCAAAATGTACCGCCAGCCATTGAGTAAAATTACTAACTGCTGCCTTAGCTGCAGAATAACCGGGGATTCTCGTAAGAGGCCTAAAGGCATTCATTGAAGATATATTGATAATTGATCCGCCACTTTCATTGTTAATCATATCTTTCCCGAAAACCTGGGAAGGAAGTAATGCGCCTCCAAATAGGTTAAGACCTACAACTTTTTGTAAAGCAGAAAGTGGAAGGTCAAAAAATTCCAGATCTTTCGAGGTAGAAGCATTTTTCATATTACCTCCCGCAGCATTGACTAAAATATCAATTTTCCCAAAATCTTCAATGACCTCATTTCGGCAATGATTTATTTTTTCTATGTCCATTGCATCTATAAAATATCCTTTTGCTTTTATACCATCTCCTTTTAATCCATCAGCAATCTTTTCAGCATTTATAATATCGCAAATTGCAATTTCCGCACCGGCTTTACCTAATCCTTTTGCAATAGCAGATCCCAGAATCCCAGCTCCTCCGGTAATTACCGCTTTTTTTCCTTTTAAACTAAATATATTTAAGAAATCTTCCATTATTTCCTCTCCTCAATAATTCATTTTTCTGAAAAATGCCGAAAAAACGTATAAAAATATGATACTTTAATAGAATATTGATTATTCATCCATCTAAAAAATCAAATTAGCATTTTTGTTATTAACACTTCAAAAATTACTTATTGAAAATTTTAAAAATCTTAAAATGAAAAAATTAGATTTTTACTTATATTTTTTATATTCAATAAAAATAGCAGTAATCCTTTTATGGTTTCTCTTAATTTACTTTTCAAGAAGGTTCAAATGATTTTTAATATGATTGGAAAGTTCTCTGTAATGGTCTTCTTCATATTGAAATAATGTTTGAAAAACTTTATTCCTGAATAAATAATCACCTTTATTATCTTTTTCACTCAAAATAGAACCATAGGTGATATGAATCAATTGTCTTGAATCATTTTTTTTGAAAAGATTTATTAATTCTCCATCAGGAATTGAGCCAATATCGGGAATATGGGAAAGATTAGTTGTTAAATTATATGAAGCGCTATCTTTTTCAAAATTTTCCAAAGCAAATCGATGAATTTCCCTGTAAAGGTCCGGGTTTTTCATAGCCACAACTTTAGCCTCTTCCAGCCAACTGGTCCCTGCAGTCTTTATATGGCAAAAGCCCCTTGTTTTTTGAGAAAAAATAGGATAGACAGAAAATTTATCGCTCCCTGTATGCATTGAAAGTTTATATCCACCAATATTTTTCGCTAAAATTGCATGAACAGAAAATTCCTTGGAGAATCCCTCTACATTCCCTATGTATTCTATCCCCTTTTGCCAGTCTCCCAGGAAATGAAGAGCAATATTTTGAAAATCTACTCCCCTTCTTCGCAATTCCAAAACAATAAATAAGTGAGCCAGGGGAGAAGTAACCGTGAGAGTTTCATCCACAGATATCTCTAAATCAAATTTATCCTTTTTGTAGTCTTTTAAGAATTTATAACACTTCACCACATGATTTAAGGCTTCAAAATAAGTAAGTAAGATTTCTTTTAATGAGTTTTTGTCAAATATCAATTCTTGATTATCAAACTTATAGTTTTTATTTAAATATAATTCTTCCAATTCTTTATAGCTAGAATTTTGCTTGTAAAGTTGCTCCAATTCTTGTTTATTTAAACTTTCAATATCATTTCTGATAAAATCGGAAGGATCTAAAGTGAACATGGTGTAGCTACAGTCTGCAGCCTCTTTCAAATCTTCTATCTTTTTCACATGGTCAGCATCTGCTCCAAAAGGACCTTCATATCCGACTTCAATACATCCCCATATGGCATCATCCAGTACTTTCTGCCAATTTCTCCCAGTTCTGGACATTTCCCTTACTGATTGTTGCGCTAAAACAGGAAATATATTTTCTCCTTTAAATGCTTGAAGATGTGCCGGAGTTGCTATACCCAATCGGTCTCCGGTACCAAAAGAGGCTCTGAGACCACAAAAAGATGGATTGAGGTGGGGAAATATTTCTCTTAATCGGGATAGATTATAATGGTTTAAGTTACAGATTTTAAACACCATTCCATCTGTTTCAATTTGTCTCTCTTCTGATGGTATTCCTTCAAATTTTTTTACAATTCCATATTGACCAGTTGCAACCAGATATTTTTTATTATTGTCTTTTACCAGAAAAAATACATTATCATTATCACATTTAATTGAATTTCGATAAATAGAGTATCGGTTATTATATATTTTTAAGAAACTACTGACTATATCATGTATATCCATTCAATTCTCCCGAAGATTTTTTAATGTACATCATGTTTTTATTTTTTTCAAATTATTTAATACTTTTAATTTAGTTCAATTTTATTTAAATGTTCCGCAGTTAATCGGGCACAATTATCTGGATCTGGAAATGGAAGGATTTCTGCAGAGACATATCCCTGGTATGCAATCTTGTTTAAAGTTCGTATAATCTTTTGAAAATCAAGATGACCGCAACCCGGTGCCCAGCGATTACTGTCGGCAAAATGGACATGAGTAATATAATCTTTGGCTTGTATAATACTATCATAAATAGAGATTTCCTCTATGTTCATATGAAACGTATCTGCCAATATACCTAAGTTTGGTGCTCCGACCCGCTTGATAAATTTAATTCCCTCATCCAGAGTATTTATAAAATTACTCTCGTACCTATTTACCGGTTCCAGGGTAAGTTGAATATGATAATCTTTTGCAAACTCTGTACATTCTTTCAAACAATCAACAGTCCATTTTTCCGCTACTGCTCGATCAACATTTTTTTCAATCTTTCCTCGTATCAAGCCAATAATGACAATTGCGTTAAAATGAGAAGCAAAAACAATTTGGGCTTTGATTCTATCAACTGCCATCTTTCTAACTTTTATATCAGGATTTGAAAAACTCAATCCTTCTTCACCGTAAGCTTGTCCTGTGCCAATTGCCGGTGCTTCCAAATCATTTTCCTTTAGTAGATTAATAATATTTTCTAAATCCACATTTATAGGATTTCTCACGGCTAATTCGGCACCATCAAATCCCAGGGCTGCAACCTTTTTAATGCTGTCTTTTAAATTTTCTTTAAAAGCCAAGGCAGAAAATTTAGTTGAAGAAGTGGAAACTACGATACTTTTTTTTATCATTAATTTCTCCATTACTTTTAAAACAACTCATTTTAGTTTAAAAATAAAGCTGTTTATTTATGTACAAATTGAATTTTTATAATTTATCATATCAATATTATAAAAGATATTTTTTGTAAGTACGTTTCTATCACAATTTTAACTGTAAAATCAGTGCATCATTTTTTATTAACTAATCTAATCGTCTAGTGGAAATTTCTCTAGAAATCTTGACCCTTTCAAAAATGCCCGGGGCGTATATTACCAATACACCCCCGCGATTTCAATTCATTATAGACTATTTATTTGCCCGATATATGGTAATTCAAAAACAGATTTCCAACCCTTACTCATGGGTTCACGTAAGAACGGTTCCAGTTCTTTTGGATCACGTAAACTGATCTTTTCGACAGGAGGTAATTTACCCGCCGGATATGTTTGCATTACTTCATCATGTACTAATGTTAAATACTTCAGAATTGCTGCAATCGGACGTTTGGCTTTTTCGGCACTTGCTCGTGTTGGACATCCCACAACACCTTCGGGAACAGCAGACCTTTCAATGGCGGATTGACCTTCTCCCTGTTGCCATCCCTGAGGTCGACGATAGGGATCAACAGAAGTATCAAAATGCCCGCCGGGCAACAATGAATCCCCTTCAGTATCCACCGCATATTTCATATCCAACATCTCGGGGAAGAGTAATTGAGCAACAGATGCTTCTGCTTCGGCGGCATGAATGAAATCAGTCGTAATACTATCTTCCCTATTGATAGGAATAAAAAATTCTCTAATTGAACGATGCCAATCGATGACTCGATAAATACCCGGTAATTGGTATCGTTTGCAAAATTCCTGCAGGGCAGATTCCAATATCCATAATTGTCCATGATTATTGACCCACATCTGCTTGCGAAAACCATCATTCCATAGTCCATACATGACATTAATTATTGTCTCTCTAACCACATCCTCCGGCATGATAATGGTACCAGCCATACCTGCATGATGATAAGGATGCCCGCCATAATTAAGGGGAGGAAGAGCCAAGCTACAACCTACTCCATCTCTTTTTTTAATATAACGGCGTACTCCTTCACATATTTGGGTTACCATAAAAGTATCTAATCCACTATTGGCATAATCACCATGGCATTCCGTACAACCGACCGGAACAAAGACAAAATCATTTTTCCGTCGGTTTTCTATTAAATGCATACGGGGAGTTGTTTGAATATAGCTTCCCGCTTTTCCTAGCTCAGGAGAAGAGGGAACTTCATATTCCTTTAATATTTCTTCTATCTTGCTCATCGGAGCATCAAACAGTTCTTTTTTTAATCTACCTACCTGGGTATTCTCAAATACAATTTGAGGATAATCAGTTGTTAGCCATTTTTTATTAGCAGTCATTTTATGTTCTCCTTTTCTCTACTTTAAATTTTAAAATAAACAGGTAATTTTGCATTCTGTTCTATTGGTTCTTAATAAAACGATATTTTCCATTACTTCATTAAAAGTAATTTTTTTTGTAATAATTGGAGTCATGTCCATACCGGATGCCATAGAACTGATAACTCTCGGAAATGTTCCATGCCCGGAATGTCCCTGAGCTCCGACAATAGATGCCCTTCTTACCTGGAAGACTTCTCCGGTAACCGGAATTTTTTTGTCAGCACGAGCCACAATGACCACCGTGCTATTAATCATCTTGCCTTCCCAGATTGATTTCTCGATATCAGCCCAAACTATGTCTGGCAATCCGGTTGCTTCTAAATACAATTTTGCACCGAGGCCACCTGTTATATCCAATACTCTTTCTGCAAAATCTTCTTTAATAGGATTAATAATATAGTCAGCACCCATTAATTTTCCTAATTTTGCTCTTGATTCTGATGGCTCAGAAAGAATAACATTTGAAGCTCCTGCTTTTTTCATGATAGCTACTGCGGCAAGGCCAATTGGTCCCCCGCCTAAAATAACCGCATTGTCCCCGGGCCTTATCCCTCCGCCTCTTTCTACAACTGCGTTGTAAGCAACCGAAGTAGGTTCTACTACACTACCTGCCAGAAACAAATCATCCCCCTTGTACACTCTTTTTAGTTCTTCAAGACTCCAAATATAGCGGGAATCTACCTTTACATATTCAGCAAAAGCACCGTCACAACTAAAACCAATCTCCTGCAATTTCTCGCAATGATTAGGATACCCATCGGCGCAGGGGCGGCAGGAAGCACACCAAAACATTTCTTCAGCGGTTACTGCCTCTCCTTCTTCAAATCTCTGTCCGGTCCTTTTATTTATTGCCTCTACACCAGATTCTACAACAACTCCGGAAAATTCATGACCCAGAGTTGTCGGGAAAGCGGTAAGTCCGGGATACCAGATATATCCATCATCATCTGGCTGGGCCATATGCACATCACTTCCACAAATTCCACATGCTTTAACTTTAATTAAGACTTCTGTTGGTCCAATTTTAGGAATATCTTTTTCTACGATTTTAAGTTCCGGGTTTTTCCACACTTTACTTCCCAGATAAGTCAGTTTTCCATCAATATCTTTTGAGCCTAGCTTAAAATCCGGCTTCGGTTTCCATTCGGCACATAAAGTAACAGTTTTCATATTTTCTCTCCTTATTATCTAATTATTTTTCCTTATTCATTCAATCTTCCACAGGATTCCCTTACAACTAATTCGGGTTTCAAGATAATTTTTTTCTGGTTATACTCCCTCTCCTTGATTATTCTTAGTAATATTTTTACCGCTAAACCTCCCATTTCCAGCATCGGTTGACGAATGGTGGTCAAGGCAGGATACACAAAAGAAGCTAATTCAATATCATCAAAACCGAGAATGCAAAAATCTTTAGGAATATGATATTTTTTCTTTTGTATAGCTTGCATTGCTCCCATTGCCAATAGATCATTAGCTGCAAATATCGCTGTTGGTAACTCCGGTAGTTTGAGTAATTTTTCCATTGCATGAAAACCACCTGATATTCTAAAATCTCCTTCTTCGACTAACCTTTCTTTGTACTCGATGTGATTTTTTTCTAAGGCAATTTTATAACCTTTTAATCGATTTATTGCAGACCTTACTTTCAATGAACCGGTAATATGTGCAATTTTCCGGTGACCAAACTTAATTAAATGTTCAGTTGCCATAGTTCCTCCGGCTATGTCATTCACAATGATGCAATTTTTATCCAATCCCTCAATATCACGGGAAACCAGGATGTAAGGAAATTTAATTCTTTCCAGATCTAAAATACTTTTATCTTTGATATGAGCGGTACATAGGATGAGACCATCTACCCTTTTTTCTTTTAGTATTTCCAGATAAGTTCTTTCTTTTTCTAATTTTTCATCTGAATTACATAAAAAAACATTAAATCCACTATCATTAGCTGCATCTTCGACACCTCTAGCTAGGTCAGCAAAAAAAGGATTGGTTATGTCTGGAATCAACATACCGATAGTATTGGTCCTTTTTGTTTTTAATCCTCTCGCTATTGCATTGGGAGTGTAGCCTAATTTATTAATAACCATAAAAACTTTATTTTTCGTTTTTTTACTAATTCTGGAATCATTATTCACAACTCTGGATACTGTTGAAGGATGTACGTTTGCTAATCTCGCAACATCTTTAATGGTTATATTCATAGTAAGACCTCCCGTTATTTTTTATTTAATGCAATACTCGTGTAAATTCTTTTTTCAGGAGAGATTCTTTAGCAGTATAACCCATGAGCACTGCCATTTTACCATCAAAACCTCCAACTAAAGGTTCAGTGTTTTCCCTGATACAATGGATAAACGAATCCATCTCTGCCAAATATGATTCTGTATATCTTTCAATAAAGAAAAATACCGGCTTATCGCTTTTAATCTCCTGAGCTCCGCTTAATTCCACTTCAGTGGTTTTTTTATTTCCAACTGCTACACATCCCTTGGATCCAAAGATTTCTATTCTCTGATCATATCCGTAGACAGCCTGACGACTATTATCTATTGCTCCTAAAGCTCCTCCACTATATCTCAGTGAAACAATAGCTGTGTCAATATCACCGGCTTTACCTATTTCAGGATCTATCAAACAATTACCCATGGCTATTAATTCTATTACTTCCTGGTCTAAAAGATAACGGGCCATATCAAAATCATGAATCATCATATCCAAAAAAATCCCCCCACATACTTTAACATAGCCAATCGGAGGAGGTTGGGGGTCTCTACTGGAAATTCGCACCAGGTGAGGAATACCAATTTTTCCTTCTGCAATCAACCGTTTTGCCTTTCTAAAACTAGGATCGAAACGACGATTGAAACCTACCTGAAGTTTTACCCCTGCTTTTTCCACTGCCAAAATAGCTTCATCAATTTTCTCCAAATCCAAAGCAATAGGTTTTTCACAAAAAATATGTTTACCGACCTGTGCTGCTTCTGATATAATCTTGGCGTGAGTGTCAGTAGATGAACAAATAACTACTGCATCAATATCTTTATTCTCTAGTAAACGTCGATAATCTTTTTCTATAACAGGAATAGCTAGCTCTTTAGCAACTTTTTGAGCAGTTTTTTCAAAGATATCAGCTACTCCGATCAGATTCACTCCTGGAACCAGATATTTTAAATTTTTTGCATGCATACTACCGATTCTTCCCGCACCGATAACACCTACATTCACATTTCCCATGACTTATATTTCCTTTCTTGTTATTTTAAAATTCAAGTAGACAACTCTCTGATAATGTTTTCTTAAAATACAATACATGTTGATATTATATTTATTATATATCTTTTTTATTTTGACACAACTATTATATAATTACCAATTTAAAATTCATTTAGCTTGTTCTTTTCAAGAACAGTTTCTACATCTTTAATATTCCCCCTAAACGGTCCTTCTTGTTCTAATTTTAAAGTAGTTAAAGCTGCTGCAAAATTTAACGCCTGGCAAGGGTCCATACTTAATCTTTTACCAATATAACTTGAAATGCAAGTATCTCCCCTACCGCTTCGACCCTTTAAGGATTTAGGTGAAAAGGGAGCTTGATAAAAATGATCTCCTACATATAGCAATACACCTTCTTTATGGGTAAGTAGAACTTCTTTTGCTCCCAATTGAGATAAAATTATCGCAGCTTTCTTTAAATTAGAAGTACCGGTTAGAATAGTTGCTTCAGCGATATCTGCTTTCAAATATCTTAAACATGGAATGATTTCTGCTTTTTCTTTCCAATCTTTCAAAATTAGGTCATTGCCTTCCCTGGTTCTCATAAATCCTTGTACATCAATACTAAGGTCTGCTCTTTCAGATAGTTTCTTTAACATAGCTACCGGTACTTCCTTTTGCATTAGAGAAGCAATATGAATTACTTTACTGCTTAATTCTGGCGGAAAGTCTTTTTCGTAAAAAGGTGAAGCTGACCTTAAAAAATAACTCTTACGGTTATCCGGATCATCAGTTGTATATACATTCCTTATACCGGTAGTTTCTTCTGATTCTGTTGGAAATACAGAAATGCCCACATCTTCAAATATATTTAACATAGGAAAATGTTTTTTAGCAAGTTTGGTTACAATCGCCACTTTTGCACCAATCGCATTTAGTGCGAATGCTCCATGATAAACAGCACTTCCGGTGACTTCTTTTTCTATTCCATTTACCACATCATTATCTATGGCAAAATGCCCTAATAAAATCACGTCAAATTTTTTTAATTCCATTATTATTCACTTTCCTTATATAAAATTGTTACTTGTTACATTATTTATTCTATTTATTATTTTATCCATTTTGCTGCAAATGAATCGGAATATATTTTTTAGCTAGTTTTCCGATTTTTTCTGCTCTTTTCCTACTTAGGTGCAAATAAGTTAAAATTTCATCTGTAACTTCTGCTTCGGTTAAAGTCGAGTCAATATATGCCTCATCAACTCCCCGCACCAATTCTATTAAACCGGGGCACATTCCAGTATCCCCGCTAATGGCGATGGTTTTATCATTTTGTATAAACTGATACCCGACTGCCACATCCGGATGCAAAATTCGATTAACTCCTACTGCTGCCCAATGTTGCATCTGGAATATTTTTATTTTGAGTCCCTTGAGGTTAATTTCATCTCCTCTCTCTACTTCCTGTGTCTTGATTTGAAAAGAAAAATCATGATAGCACCGCTGGAATGCATGTATTATCTCCCGGGCTTCTATACATTTCTTAGGATAAATAATTCTCATCATACTCTTTCTTTCAATTACTCTCAAATGTCCTATTATGGCGTGAAGTCCGCTTACATGGTCAAAATGACCATGAGTAATAAATATTCCTTTCAGATTTAGAAAATCAATTTTTAATGATATTAAATCCCTTAAAGTACCGTCACCGACATCAACAAGGTAATAGTCTCGATCTAATGATAATAATATCTGCGAGGCAATACCTGCACTAGAATATAAAATAGTCGCTTCCATAATTCTCCTAAAGTAAAGTTTATTTCATGGAGGTTATTATAATTTCTTCCGGTGGGAGATAAAAATTTACTTCCTCACCAAGTTTAAAATCATAATTTGCCTCAGCATTAGTTCGAATTTCCCATCTTCCCATTTTTATCTTATAGTCTATTGTATTCCCCAAATAAGATGATTGGGTAATTCTTCCTTTAAAAATATTAATCTTATGTTGTTCACCATTTTCAAACTTTGTCGTCTTCATTCTAAGGGCAACCGATACCTCTTGTCCAACAGTAAAATTATTATTCAATCCTTCAATAATCAATCCATCACTAGTTTTTACAAAGACCTTTTTGTTTCTTTCTGTAAATGAATCAACCACGCCATCAACAAAACTTGTAACCGCAATAAACCCGGCAACAAATTTATTTTTTGGATTAGAGTAAATTTCTTTTGGTGAACCGGATTGAACTATTTTACCTTTATTAAGGATAACAATTTTATCGGAAATAACTAACGCTTCTGCTTGATCATGAGTAACATAAACAGCAGTAATTCCTAATTTTTTCTGTAATTCGGTAAATTCAAATCGCATCTCTTCTCTTAATTGGGCATCTAGATTGCTCAATGGTTCATCAAGCAGCATAATATCTGGTTCAAATACTAATGCTCTGGCCATTGCGATACGCTGTTGCTGCCCACCGCTCATTTGACGTGGATATCTATTTTCATACCCTTCGAGTTGCACTACATCAAGAACTTTCTTTATTTTCCTATTTATTTCGCTTTTAGAGAACTGTCTAATCTGTAAACCAAAAGCTAAATTTCCATAAACTGTCATATGCGGCCAGAGAGCATAATTTTGAAAAACCATTCCGATGCCCCTTTTTTCTGGTGGAATATTGGTAATTTTTCTATCATCCAAAGAAATCTCTCCTGCATCAGGAATCTCAAATCCTGCAATACATCGAAGTGTAGTTGTTTTACCGCATCCACTAGGTCCTAAAAGACTTAACACTTTTCCCTCTTTTGCTTCGAAACTAACTTCTTGAACAGCTTTTACATTTCCAAAATATTTATTTAGTTGTTTTACATTTAAAATTGACATACAAAAAATGCCTCCACAGAATATCCTTTTTTAAATTTCAATTTAACCTCCCATTCCTCCCAGGTGTTCAGCTTTAAGAAATTTTTGGATCAATACCATAAAAAGAATCGAGGGAACTAACAATAAAATTGCAATGACTGATGCAAATTGAATATTTGATCCACTTGCCGAATAAAGAGTCATGGGGAGAGTAGTAACAAAAGGTAGCCCCACAAAAAAAGTACCGGTAAATTCATCCATTGAAGTAAGGAATACAAATACCGAACTAGCGATTAGTCCAGGTGTTGAAATAGGCAAGGTTACTTTTAAAAATGCTTTTAACCTGGATGCACCTACACTGCGAGCTGCTTCTTCAAATTCCGGCGGAATAGAACTAAAAGTACTTGTTGTAATCCATACCGCAAAAACTAATCCAACAACCAAGTGCACTAAAATAACTCCAATTACTGTTCCGGTCAATCCTACCTTATTAAATATCAACATTAAATTGAGAAATACCGGTTGTTGTGGAAATGCTCGGGGTAATAAAAATAATATCAATATAATTCCTTTTAAAAGTGCAGGAATTCTAAATTTCGCCAACGCATAGCCAGCGGGAATAGCAATGATCATGGTTATCACTACTACAATAACTGCAATACCTAAACTTAGCAAAAATGCCGGTACAACATTAACAGCTCCAAGTGTTAAACTCTTAGTAATGCCCAAGGCTTGAAACCAATAATCAAAACCTATTTCTTGTGGAAATGTATTGGGCCAATACCACCGTGTGGCTATAGACCAAATTCCCATGCTAAATAATGGAGCAAATAAAAAAAACATAAATACCGTAAAAATTATGATTTCTATTGTCTTTCTAAATCTACTCTTTTGCATTAAAAACCTCCGTCAGTCGTAAAGACCTTTTTTCATCATGGTTCGCACATAATAAATTGCTAATAAACTTACCATTATATATGAAAAAACACCCAAGGCATTCGCTACTCCATAGTCACCAAAATAATTAACCCGATGGGCTATATCCACAGTTATTGTAACGGGTGTCTTTCCTCCAATAAGCATATAAGGAAAACTGAAACAACCTACAAGTGAACAAAAAACCAGAGTAACTGCAATTAGAATCGTGGGTTTATTCATGGGAATAAGCACCCTGGTTATAATCTGAGGTAATTTTGCGCCAACACTTTTCGCTGCTTCTATATAAGAATTATCAATCATTTGAAATCCACCACAGATAATCAGTATCATAAATGGTGCTTGCTTCCAAACAAAACCAAAAGTCAAACCAATCCAATTAAATAGTTGCAAAGGATTATCTATATTAATAAGTCCAAACTTTGCTAATAAGACATTTAATGTTCCATGCGGAGCCAAAAAACTTCTCATCATCTGGGCAATGACCACAAAGGGAAGAAAAATTGGCAACCTATATAAAATCCCAATGCTATTTGCTAACCAACCGTTTGAAAGTCTTAAATATACTGATACAAGAATGCTTAATACAGTAGCAATAAAGGTGCTTAGCACAGTCACTCCGAGAGTAAATAAAATATCATAACTGTAAAGATGAAGCGTTTTTTTAAAATTCTCTAATCCAAACATTCCTTCTTTACTGATAAAACTTTTCCAAAAAGAAGATAAAAAAGGATAAAGATACAATAATAAAATTACCATCACTGCAGGAAATATTAATAAATATGGAAGGGAATAGGAGAAGGGGTTTTTACCCCTATCTCCTATTCTATTGTCCTTCACAGCCAATTTATTTTTTGAACTATTTTTCATTTAATCTCCTCTAAATTGGTTGTATTTTTTACCTTATTCAACAGCTTCTAATATTGCATCGAAATAATCTCCCAATGGGAATGCTTTACCATATTTAGACAATATTTCCGGAGTTACGTCTTGATAGATCACATCAAAAGTCGCTTGGCTAACAAAATCCTTAACATAACTTCCGTCGATTCCTGGATACCAATTAAATCTTTTTACAATCTCCTCAGCCTGCACTGCCGGTGAAGTGACAAATTCAACAAATTTTTTCGCTTCTTCGGGATGAGGTGCATTTTTTGGAATTACAAAATACATGGGTTGTCCGGGCATTCCAGGTTCAGGTAAAAGAATACGGGTTGCTGGATCCAATTTCCCCTCTGCCATCCAACTTAAAAACATATCTACCCAAACTGGTCCCATCCAAATCTCGCCTCTATTAAGAGCATCAAGCGTAGCAACATTTCCACCTGTTAAAGTAACATTTTTGTTGAAATCTTTTAGTTCTTTGATTGCATCATCCCATGTCGCAACTTCTGCTTCATCAAAGGGTCCAGATACTGCATATTTATCATATTTACCTGTTTTCCAATAAATCCAGCCACAAGTAAATGCTACTCCTGACATACCACCTTTTATTCCGTTATAGCCAAATTTTCCAGGATTTTCTTCAGCCCATTTAACAATTTCTTCATAAGTTTTAGGTGGGTTTGGAACATATTTTGGATTAAATGCAATAACTGCCTGGCTATGGAACATTGGCATGCAATATCCCTCTACATCAACACCCAGGGTATTCTTGGCAAAAGGAGAAGTAATATACTGCCAGGTGTCAATATCTTGTGCGTATTCCATTAGGAGATCTTCTTCCATTGCCCATTTCATGAAAATTTGATGTATCATTGCTACATCTATATCTCCGGATTTTTTATCCTTATCTGCATTTAATTTCTCGAAAATTAAACGAGACCCGGCATTTCCTGGGCCAGTATGAACTGTCATCACGCTAAGATCAGGATACAGCTCATTAATTTGAGGTCCAAGTACATATTGCCCCAAAGCAAGCATGTTTACATCCCCGGCAGTCATATATACTAGCTTTGTATCAGCTGCAAACGTAACCGTAGTAAATATTCCCAATAGCATAACAGATACAATTAGTACAATGCTTAGAGTCGTACATTTCTTAAACATCATGTTATCCTCCATAAATTTTTATTTCGTAAAGAAAAGTTTACTCGCACGGCTTAATCAAAGAATGCAATCTAATTTTTATCCATTTATTTTCTTATTATCACCTCCAAACATAATTATGAATACGGGCAAAATAAGTTATACTAATATCAAAGTTATGGCATGACACAATTGTTTATTTTGTTTTATTTTTGAAATATTTTCTTGTGAATTATTCATTCCTTTTAAAATTAATTGATTGGATCCAGCGCAGCAATTCTTCATAAGTAAAATTATTTTCTTTAACAAAAAATTCAAATCCAACTATTCCGGAATATATTTTTGATAGTTCTGTTAAAATAAATTTATAATCGAGTTCTCCAACCCATGGCTCACACCTGTATGGAACATTTGCAACATGGATGTAACCAATGTATTTATGAAATGTTTTTAATGTCTCTATGATATTACCATCCATAGTTTGCATATGATAGATATCGTATAAGATGGAAAGGCAGCTCGAATTGATAGATTTAATTATTTCAAGAGTTTTTTGAAAATGATTTAAAAAATAATTCTTATGGTCTTTACTTGTATTGAGTGGTTCAATAACCAAATAAATATCTTCCTTTTCAGCAAGTTGTACAAGAGCTTGAAGATTAGTTGTAAGATGATTTAGATTTTCTTCATAGCTTTTATTATTTTTCTTTACACTGCCATCATTTTCCAATATATCAGATAACAACATGATTTGCTTGCATTCTATTTTTTTAGCAACGCCGATTGATTCCCTTACTTCGTTCATCACTTCTTCTTTGCTATCCAGAATTAAAGATGTTTGCCTATTGCCACTGAAATTAGTGACTTGTAGCCCACTTTTCTTAATGATTTTTAAGTCTTTATCCCGCCAGTCCCAAAATTCAATACACTGGAATCCAGTATTTTTAATCTTTTGTAGTTTTTCCTGTAGGTTTTCTTTAGGATACATCGAATCAATGCACAATGAAAATTTCATCTTTTTTCCTTTCTGAAAAATATTTTTTAATCTTCATTATAAATGGATTGTTTATGTTTTACATATTCAATATTTTTGACACTTTATTTTTTACGTTGATATATTATTCCGGGAAAATGATTTTATTTTTATGATTATTACTCTAAGTAAAATGCAAACGTTTGCATTTTGTACACTTACCCGAAAAAGTATGATATTCAATTATAAAAATGTAAGTTTATAAAATAGAATAGGTAAAAAAGGACATCAATAATCTTAAATTGTATAACAAATATTGAAATATTGATATCGACATAAAGAATTTATGCAGTCGTTTGCAGGTATTAATACTATATTACAATCTTCACCTGCATGTCAAATCATTTTTTATTTAAAAATTCGATTGATTTTTTTTTCAAATATGTCAGCATTTGAAAGTGATTTAAAAATATTATATTTTTTATTATTACTAAACTGTACTAAGTTCATGATGTCTTTACTCTTTTAAAATAAAATAAAACTGATCATGCATGTGATCTTTCCTATAGAATATTATTAAGCAAAAAATATTCAAAAATAGGAAGGAGAACAGCACACATAACCAAAGATGAACGCATTTTAAATTACAAATACAGTGTACTGCACCCTGCACGAAAACACAAGAATATCACTTTAACATGTAAAGTATTTCAAATATCCAGAACCAGAAATTTTTAGAGGGTAAGCGAAAATATGCTTTACCTGAATTCTGATAAATAGTATTATTTTTCTATAGGAAAGATTGTAAAGTTTAAAGACTACTTAGTATTAATACATATAAACAATATTTTTTAAAAAAATTTTTATAATCCACAAAAGAAATGAAATTTGTTTTTTTTCTCTTCCTTTATGATATAGATGATTACATATGCTATACTTGTATTAAGATAGATGATAGAATTTCTTATAAATGACATGTTTATACTCTCTTTTATATGCTTACTATCTGAAGTTAATTTTTTATTTTTCATTTTAAATATTTTGAAAAATGGAGGGGAAAATGCATAGAAAACAATTCGGTTTGAATAGAATTATTTATCCAAAATTAGGACTGGAAGATTTTCTGAAATTTACCAGAGAACTTGATTTTAGAAAAATAGAACTCCGGAATGATTTACCAGGAGGTAAAATAATTGATGATTTCAGTCCGGAAAGATTTAATGAAATTTCAAAAAAATATGGTATTGAAATCATTAGCATAAATGCTTTGCAAAGATTTAACCTGCGAGCGCTGGTTTCCGACAAATTAAATGAGTTAAAAAAATTAATTACCCTATGTCAGGCAATCGACTGTAAGGCAATTGTCCTATGTCCTAATAATGATGTTAGCGACAAAAGAGAACCAAGAGATATTTTTAAAGAAACGGTATACGCTTTAAAAAAATATGGTCCCCTTTTTCAAGATGTAGGAATTCAAGGTTATTTAGAACCATTGGGATTTCAAGAATGTTCAATAAGGTCTCTGGAAACAGCAATGAGAGCTATTCAGGAATCAGGTTTTTCGGTTTATAAGACTGTTCATGATACTTTTCACCATCATATCGGACCTGATACATTTGAAACGCTTAACAATCATTATGATATATCATATACAGGGCTGGTGCATGTCTCCGGAGTAGAAAGCAATCCACCCAATGATAAATATGGAGACAACGATCGGGTACTGGCTACAAAACATGATAAATTTCAAACAAAAAAGCAATTAGTTTTTTTATTTCAAATGGGATACAGGGGTAATATTTCCCTGGAACCTTTTTCCCGAACAATACAGGAAATGGAAATCGAAAGTTTAAAATCTGCCATTGATAACAGCATAGAATATTTTTCCTTTTAGAATACATTTGGAAATCTAAAAGACATTTACCATCCAATGCAAAATAGATATTTTACCTGTACTGCTCTGAAGATTTACTTAAATCATTCTGAAAATGTAAATGAATTTTACAGATAGAAATAAAGCTGAACCCATAAAAATAATTTAACATATTTTTAATTTCAAAGTAAAATTAGAAATTATTTTTTAAAAAAAACTATTTTTTCCTCCGAGTGCCAATCATTAAGTAATTTGTAATATTGGCATCTTTATCCAAATGAAATCTAATCTTGCTATTTATTGAATAGTTACTCACGACCCATAGCCGACAAGCATACAATTACTCTATGTTACATTCCCAATCATTACACTCCTTCTCTATAACTTCTTTTAAAACTATTATCAGCACTACTGATAAATACATGTCTCTAAATTTATTTTTTCCAGCTTATATTTTTTCGCCATCGTTTAATCTTCGGTCGTAGTATCATAATCATCACTCGTCACGCTAGTAGAACCCAATCCACAATCTATTAATTTTTCTGGAATTTCAAAAGATACCGAGACATTAATAACTCCATCACCTATCCCTTCAATTTTTAATTTCTTTAATAAGTGGGATCCAGATAAAAAACCTTATATTGGGAAAATCCAATAATTTTCATCCCTGTCCAAAGAATCTAATCAGTATTTTATCACCGATAGAAAATTTTTCTATGGTTTTCTGGTCAAAACCTACAAGAACATGTTCTATTTTTCCATGTTGACCAGTAGCAGTTTCAAATCTTCCCTTTTCTTCTCCTTTTATATCCGTGCCCGATTCCTTCCTTAATCAGGCTTATACACTATATGCAATATTTAGCCCTTCTTTTCCCTTATTTTCATCGACCACTATAGATACTCCCGGTTCTGCATGATCAGCTTCCCATCCAAAAGCGTAATTTCCAACTAATATTATAAGTAATTCCTCCAACACCCGGGATAATTACAATTTTTCCCTCATATGTTGTCCCATATGGACCATTCTTTACTGGATAACCAACTTTGCCCTTGAATAGACATCATGATTAATTTCTCTTTAATAGTATTTAACAGATTTATCACTTTCCTTATTATTTTATTGAATATATTTTGTTCTAAGAACATCCTTTCAACCATTTAAAACATTTTTCGAATACAATTTTAGCTCTTATATTAAAGGATTCATGAGTTGCAAAGGTTACATTATGGTTAAAACTGAGTTTTTATATTCAAGAGAGAATGATTTTTAGGAATATAAGGCTTCGTTTCAAAGACATCTATTCCTGCACCAGCAATTTTATGTTGGTTTAAAGCATTTACTAGTGCCTTGTTATCAATTACTGGACCTCTGGATGTATTTATGAAAATTGCATGAGGTTTTATTTAATTAATTTTCTCAACTAATTAGATTATGAGTAGATTTCAGTAATGGAGTATGTATACTAATACATATCACTTTCTTTCATTAATTCATTGAATCTACGTATTTAAGTCTTCCAGCACAATTATGAAGTGAAACGCTTGAAGTAGTAGAAAAAGCATGTTATTATCAGGGACATAAAAAAATACAATCGTAATGCCAAAGAGAGAAATCTAATTGACACACTAAACCGTAGGAAAGAAAACTGCACTACTATAGGAAAAATAAACCCACATAGGTACTCTATCAATGTTTATTAAAATGTCTTGATATGTACTAATGGATTTTTTGAATCATTGTTATGATTTTTCTTCTATTCTCGCTTTTAATCCCTATTAAGCCAAAAATACCGCAAATAATGACAATAAAACCACCTATTTGTTGAAAGGTGGGTAACTCTTTTAAAATACACCATGCTAACAAAATGGAAAATGCTGGATACATTGAGATAATAGATGTTGCCTTTGATAAATTTAGTCGTCTAATTGCTTCATACCATAAAGAATATTGAACAGCAAATCCGATTATACCTTGGAAAATCACAATCCATAAAACATTTGTAAATTCAAACATATTAAACTGATTTAATCCAATAATATAACTTAATAAAATTAAAAATATTCCACCATATAAAGTTCTTGCAGTTGCAATTAATCGGGGAGTTATTTCATTAAAATTACTCATTAATTTTTTACTAAAAAAATGAGCGATTTGCCAACATAAGGGAGTACATAGAATCATCAAATCTCCCCAATTAAATATAAGCCGTACTTTGTAGAGCACAATAACAGTTCCCATAACAATAATAGAGGTAAAAATAATCTGTTTAAAAGTTATTTTTTCGTTCAGAAAAAGATAACCGATCAAAATAGAATATACAGGTTCTATAACTAACAATATTGATACATTAATCGCGCTGGTTAAGGAAGTACCGTAAAAGAAAAATATATTTGATATGGTGATACCGAATAACCCAATCAAGAGTAATTTAGGTAAATACTTTTTAGAAAACAGGACTTTCCAATTCCCTTGGATTACTGCTAAAACAAAAAGCGATAAACCGGCAAGAAGACTACTGGTAGCAGCAAAAAAAAGAGGATTTATAAATCCAATCCCATATTTTACAATAATGGGTAGGGCACCTGCAATTAGTACTGTGATAAGTACAAAAATGATTCCTTCTTTTTCTTTTTTTTCCAAAAATATCTCCTCTCTGATAAAATTGAGAAAGTATAACTTGACAAAGATTAGATTAGCAAGTTTCTATTTTGCGAGTAAAGTTAGCAATGTACTTTGTAAAATATACCATAAAATACAATTATATAAAATATGTATTTCCAGTCTATTATTATTTATAGATTTTTACAATTTAAAAAATATTAAAAGTGGACTATCTAAGAATTAAAAACGGATTAAATTAAGGTCACTGTTTTTCACTTGTTGTATTCCTAAGAAAATATCTTTACACCAGAATCTGATTTCAGATACATCGAATGCTTTACCGGTACAATCCTAAGTTGTATCCTCTCATGTAGTGGTGCCTTAGGTATTTTTAATTGGCAATTAAAAGAAAAAGGGGGAAATACAAATATCTTATTTTAATCGTACCCTTTGTCGTACAAAATAAATAATAGAAAACCATCTTTAATTTCAAGAAAAAAATGATTTTTCTCTATTACATTACTGATACTATAATCGCCGGGCTTGAAATCCGGATCTTTCAATGGGTATTTTGCACCGGTGATGGATATGCCGGATACATTTCCGATGGGAAATAGGGAAAAGCGCCTGCCAGTAAGTCCGGAAAATTCTCTTTTGGAAATAACGGGAAAAATGGCTGAATTACAGGTAATCATTTCGATTTCAATATCCGATTTATAATTTCGGAAGAGATTGATGATATTTGCCAGGCTGTGGTCAAAATAACTGCCGGTCATGGCAAGTAAGAATATTTTTTTTGGTTTTAGGGAAATTGCTTTTTGCATGCTGATTTCCGAATCGGTCAAGTCTTTCTCTATAGGGTATTGTTCCAGAGGAATGTCTCTATATTTTGCCAATACATTTTCCGGCAAGCTATCCAGGTCACCTATTATTAAATCCGGAGTGATTTTTAATTTATCTATAATGGAAAGCCCGTTATCTGCGGCAATGATGAAATCAGATTTTTTACAGTAATCTTTTACCTTGGTTGGATTCCAATCTTCCCCATTTCCAATAATACTGATATAGTTATAATTTTTATTCTGCTTTCTCTTGTTCATGCAATCTCCACAGAAGCTATTATTTTATCCATAAAATACAAAAATATCCGGGTCTTTCTGTTTTGGATAATTCTTCTTCTTTTGCCATGCTAATTTCCTCTTCTTTTATATCGGGAGGAATATATAGGCATTCTCCTGTATTTTTTATTTTGTCACTTTTTAACTTTTTCAAATCTTCCGGGTTTCTCAGTTGGGCATCTTTAAATACGGTATTTTTTTGAAATTCCTCCGAGATATATAATTCGCCCCATTTACTATCCCGGTTAATTGTTCCTATCAAGATTTGTCCATTATCTTTGCACACCTTAAATATTTCATTGATTGCTTTTTCCATATCTTTGACAAATTCAAAGGTTGCCATGGAAAAGACGGCATCAAAGTGCTGAGCAGGAAATTTCAAATTAAAAACATTCATTTGATAATAATTGATGAATTGATTTTCCTTTGCTGATTTTTCCCTTGCCAGATCAAGCATCTTTTCGGAAAGGTCAATGGCAGTGACTTTGCAGCCTTTTTTCGCCAGTTTGATGCTGAAGTTTCCTGTTCCACAGCCAATGTCTAAGACTTTCATGCCTTTTTTAATTTTAAAAAGATTAAAAGCACATTCACTCTCTACGATATCCACGTGCTTTCCCAGTTTGCTTTTATACCAGTCGTCATAAATATTGGATACGTTATCAAATATCGCCACTTGTAAATCTCCTCTTATAGAAAAAATTATAATAAACTTAATATGTCTTTTTCAATTGAATTAAACTTCTGTGAGGTAATGATCTCCCGGTCTCTTGGCTTGGGGAGGTTCACCATAATTTCTTTTTTTATTTTTGCAGGTCGATTGGAGAGGACATATATCCGGTCTGATAAGTAGATTGCTTCTTCTATATCATGGGTAATAAACAATATAGATACTTTTAGTTTGTCCAAAATCCCCAAAAGCCAATTCTGCATTTTAAACCTGGTGATAGCATCAAGTCCCCCAAAGGGCTCATCCAGGAGAACAATATCTTTAGAACTCATATAAGTCCTCAGGAGAGCAGCTCTTTGCCGCATTCCTCCTGAAAGCTGATGCGGGTATTTATTTTCAAAACCTTCCAGACCGAATAATTTAAAATATTTTTCTACCCGTTGATGAGAATCTTTCCTGTTATACCCTCTCAATCTTAAGGGCAGGGCAGTATTATCAATAACTTTTTCCCAGGGAAGCAAAAGGTCTTTCTGGTACATATAGCTTACTTTACCCGTTTCACCAGTAGATTCTTCTCCATCGATAAATATATGTCCACTGTCAATTTTTACCAAGCCGGAAATCATATTAAATAGGGTGCTTTTACCACAACCACTGGGACCAATAAGGGTAACAAACTCATTTTCCCTCAATTCTAAAGAAATGTCATCTATAATAGGCATATTTTCGTAATCTTCTTTAAAATGAACGATTTCTAATTTCTTTTTATTATTTTTCGGGTAAGAATTTATTGGTAAATGCTGCATTTACATCCAGTTCCTCATCAATTAATTTTCTTTCATACATCCAATTAGCGTAATTTTTCCAAACTTCTTCTTTCATCTCTCCCCATCTTTCTGCATCTGCCTGGAACTGGGAAGCCAAATATTTCTGACTGGTGATGGCTATATCCCTATCAGTTTCAGGTGCATTCTTTAGTAATGCTTCTACTGCCTGTTCAGGATTTTCCATGCAAAAGTTATAACCTTTTGTGGTTGCTTTTAAAAATCTTCTTGCCAGTTCCGGTTCCTTAAGGAGTAAATCTTCACTAGCTATAATAACCGGAGTATAAAAATCAAGACTTGAATCATAATCCTGAAGCAGGATAAAGTTAATAGGAAAATCTTTTTGTTCTGCAGCAACGCCGTCCCAGCCATAATATATCCAGGTATAATCCACATGCTCTCTGACACTGGTAAAAAAATCAATGGCACCGATATTGATGATTTCTGTTTTAGAGAAATCTCCATTGTCGTTTTCCATAAGTGCCTTTATCATAGCAATCTCCATAGGTGAACCCCAACCGCCATATTTTTTTCCTTCAAAATCTTTAGGAGTTTCAATTCCTCTTTCCATAGGTGAAGCAAACCCGGATGTATTGTGTTGAATGATGGCTGCTATGGCTTTGACCGGTAATGCTTCTTTGGTTGTCCTGGCATAGGTCACCTGTTCCTGGTAACTGATACCGAATTCTCCCTGACCGGCTGCAATCAAAGCAGCACTACCTCCTTCAGATGGCTGGATAATAACCACAGATAGTCCTTCTTCCCGGTAATACCCATTTTCTTTTGCCAAATATAAACCGGTATGATTGGTATTGGGTATCCAGTCTAGCAAAACTGTAATTTTTTGCAGCTGTTCTCCGATTCCTTCATCGGCAAAAATACTTCCCGGTAAACCGGTGAATAAAAATACACTCACGATAAATAATAAAACACTTTTTTTATACATTCTTTTCCCTCCAAAACTTCAAGTTAACCTATTTTGTCTCTCTCGTCCAGGGCATTGCTAAATACTGAACAAACTCGATAATTTTAAAAAGCGCCAGGCTTAATAAGACAATAACAACAATGACCGAGAATACCTTATCCAGGGCAAACGACTGCCTTACCCTGGTCATATACACACCTAATCCGTCTTTTCCACCCATCCATTCCCCGATGACTGCTCCCATGATGCTGTAAGTAGCGGCAATTTTTAGTCCGGAAAAAAAATTACCCAGGGATGCAGGAAATTTTGCAAATTTAAAAATTTGAAAATAATTTGCCTTCATGGATTTGAATAGATTAAGCATATCCTTATCGACTGATTCCAGGCCTTCTAATAGATTAACGACAATAGGGAAAAAACATACTAAAATAACTACAATGATTTTTGGTAATTTATCAAATCCAAACCACATGACCAGCAAAGGAACCAAGACAATAATAGGAATGGTCTGAGAAATAATAAACAATGGATAAAAAGCTTTTTTTGCCAGGGGAAAGCTATCCATGAATATTGCCAGGATAATGGCCAGCAGTATGGCAATTATAAATCCGGTAGAGGCTTCCTCCAAAGTCGTCATGATATGCGGTCTTAACTCCGGCAATATCCTGAAACCGGTGATGATAATATCAGAAGGAGACGGCAGGATGTATCTTTCTATTATTCCCCTGTCAACGATATACTGCCAACCTGCGAGTATGAGTAAAAAAAATGTGATTGGTGTAAAATTATTTCCTATACTTTTCAACCTTTTCATCAATGGTAACACCTTCCGGTTTATAATCAATTTTTACAATGGATACAATTCTCGGCACACCTTCTTCTTCACATATTTTCTGGGCTTCCTTCACAATATCCATTAATTTATCAAAATCACCTTCCATGGTGGTTTCCATGGCTCCCACTTCATATTTTACACCGCTTCTATCAATATATTTTATTACTTTATCTACAATTTCATATATCGTCTCTTCTTTTACTATAGGTAAAATCTGTAAACTTACATTTACGCTGGGCATCTCTTTCCTCCTTTTTCTATATTGGTCTATAAATAAAAAAACCATTACGCTGAAAAGGTAATGGTTTCATAAATTACTGTATAGGATTTTACTTCCCTACGCTAGAATTACCTAGATCAGGTTTAAGGGTCAAAGCGAAAATGCTTTCTCTCAGCAAAAAGCTCCCCTAGAAACTTTTATTCAATTTTTCTATACAGACTATATCAAATATCTCATTTTTTGTAAAGCAAAATTAGTCATTAGTTAAGATGTAGATAGAAATGTATGCATATCAGCACATAGTAATAGTTGTGGGTAAAAATTACAGGCTATGAACGGATAAGAATAGATGTGAGTAAAACTGCGGGAAAATTAATCGTAAGAAATAATGATTTAGTAAAGATTACATAAATAAAAAGTGGGCGTATACCCATTGCCAGATGAATCGCCTGTCAATGGGTATACACATTGAATTTTTACAATAAATTGTATCTACATACAAAATTATTTTAGATGGCCATGTGTTCTGTTCTGCTAATAATCTCATTTTGCAGGTTTTCGTTCAGATTATTGAAGTAATCACTATAGCCTGCGACTCGAACAATTAAATCCCCATATTTTTCCGGTTCTTTCTGAGCAGCTCTTAAAGTAGCGGCATCGACAACGTTAAATTGTATATGATGGCCACCTAATTTAAAATAAGTTCTTATCAGATACCCAAGGCTATTAATGCCTTCTTCACCCTTCAACAACTGTGGTGTAAATTTTTGGTTAAGTAAAGTTCCGCCTGTTTTCACCTGTTCCATCTTGGAAGCTGATTTAATGACAGCAGTCGGTCCGAACCGGTCTACCCCCTGAACAGGTGATATTCCTTCTGATAAAGGTTCTCCTGCCTTTCTCCCATCCGGAGTAGCACCGATCACTGAACCAAAATAGATATGACAGGTTGTGGGAAGCATATCGATCCGGTAGACACCTCCCGTAACACTTTTTCTTCCATCAACTTCTTCGAAGAATACATTAAAAACTATTTTCATAATATCGTCGGCCATGTCATTATCATTTCCATATTTCGGTGTTTTATTCAGGAAGATCTGGTGAAGAATTTCCTGATTTTTAAAATTATCTTTCAAAGCTTCGAGTATTTCCTTCATGTTTATTTCTTTTCGCTCAAAAACATGATGCTTAATGGAAGAAAGACTATCGGAAATTGAGCCGATTCCCACACCCTGAATATATCTTGAATGATATCGTGCACCACCGGCATTATAATCCTGTGCTTTTTCGATACAATCATCGACTGTGATGGACAGGAAGGGTGATGGCATGTATTCGGCGTATAATTTTTCAATAATATGGCTTCCGCTGATCTTTATATTTATAAAATGATGAAGTTGTTTTTTGAATGCCTCTATTAACTCTTCAAAAGATTTGAAGTTTATCGGGTCACCGGTCTCGATTCCCAATTTTTTACTCGTTTGAGGATCTATGCCATTATTTAAAGTAATCTCCAACACTTTTACCAGATTAAAATAACCGGTCAGGATGTAACTTTCCTTGCCAAATGCACCGGTTTCCACGCACCCACTGGTTCCTCCGTTTCGTGCATCTTCCAATGATTTTCCCTGTCTCAACATTTCCTTGATAACCTGGTCTGCATTAAACACAGAGGGCTGCCCCCATCCCTTTTTAATGATATGCAAGGCTTTCTTTAAAAATTTGTCAGGACTCTTTTCGCTTAATTGAATGTTAGTGCTTGGTTGAAGTAGTCTCATCTCATCAATGACTTCAAGAACCAGATAGGTAAACTCATTAACTCCATCCGAACCATCTTCTTTTAAGCCGCCTTGATTAATATTGGCAAAATCAGTATATGTACCACTCTCTGCCAGGGTAACTCCTACTTTCGGGGGTGCCGGTTGATTATTGAATTTAATCCAGAAACATTCCAGGACTTCTTTGGCTTCTTCCCGGGTCATTGTTCCCTCTTCCAGTTCTTTTACATAAAACGGATTCATATGCTGGTCTAATCTTCCGGGATTAAATGAATCCCAGGTATTTAATTCGGTAACGACTCCCAGGTGAACAAACCAGTACATCTGTAAAGCTTCCCAAAAATTGCGAGGCGGATTTTCCGGAACGTGTCGACAAACCCCTGCAATTTTCAATAATTCTTCTTTTCTTGCCGTATCCTTTTCGGTCGCAGCCAATTCCTGAGCCTTATCGGCATAGCGGTGAGCGAATGTAATGAGAGCTTTTGCACATATCAACATTGCCTTTAACTGTTCCCGCTTATCATAGGCATGAAGGTCATTTAAGTAATCAATTTTCTCCATGCTCTTTTCGATATCTTTAATGAAACCGGCAAAACCTTTTTTGTACATTTTTCCATCTGCAACAGTATGCCCGGGAGCCCTTTGCTCCATGAATTCGGTAAACATTCCCGCCTCATAGCAGTCTTTCCATTCGGAATCGACATTTTTAAATATTCGACGACGCATGGAACGGTTTTCCCAGTAAGGAATGATTTCTTTCTCCTGGATTTTTCTGACTTCATCATTAACTTTAAATGAAATCTTTTCCCTGTTGTTAATTAATTCAAAATCCTTAAGACTATGACAGCATAATTCCGGAAAAGTTGGTGTTGCAAGGGGGTAACTTCCCCTCTCGCCGACAATCAATTCACCCTCTCCGATTGCAACTGCTTTATTTTCCATCAGATTCTGAAAAGTAAGGGCTCGGAGAACCGGAACAGAAAACGTTCCTGCATATTTCTTATAAGTATCTGTAACAATTTTTGCTCTTTCAATAGAAATGTATGGATGAATATTAATGCTTTCTTCTCTTAACTTATTCACTCTTTCTTTCATATTAACAATCTAACCTCCTGATTTAACTGTTAAATCATACTTTTGTAGCAATTTTACAATTTCAGATAATTTATCTTTATCCGGAACCCGGGTACTTTCCAAAGCATATGCTTTTCCGATTCTGGCATATTTTTCTGATGCAATATTATGATAGGAAAGAAGTTCTGCGTAGTCGATATTGATGGGTTTTAGAAACTCACCCATATCCCTGATATTTTTTACATCATCATTAATTCCCGGGATAACAGGGATTCTTACAATAATGTTTTTACCTTTTTCAGAAAGTTTTTTTAAATTATTCAAAATGATCCGGTTGGAGACTCCGGTATATTTCAGGTGCGCTTCATCATCCATGATCTTCACATCATAGAGAAATAAATCAACAAAACGGCTGATACTGTTCAAAACAAGCCATTCACAATAACCGGAGGTATCAAGCGTTGTATGGATTTTCTTTTGATGGCATTGCCTTAAGAGTTCTTCTAAAAAATCCTGCTGTAAAAGCGGTTCTCCGCCGGAGAAGGTGACACCACCACCGGATTCCTGATAGAAGATGCGGTCTTTTTCTATTTCCTCCATGACTTCCTCAACCGTCATTTTTTGACCGATGATTTCCCGGGCTATTGTCGGGCATTTTTTAACACATTCACCGCAAAGTATACATTTTTCTTTATCGGTTATGATCAGAGCATCCTTGAAGTTCAATGCATCGTGCGGACATGCTTCGATGCAGGCCTTACAGAGAATACACCTGTCTTTCCAGAAAATCAATTCCGGCAAAGAAGACTGACTTTCCGGATTATGACACCACCAGCAATTGAGAGGGCATCCCTTGAAAAAGACTGTTGTTCTGATTCCCGGGCCATCATGTATAGAATATTTTTGAATGTTAAAAATGTTTCCCGTCAATATTTTTACCTCAATTTATTCTTTTTTGTTCTTCTATTTAACTCATTCCATTCTTGAAATATTTTTTAAAAAATCATAAATGCATAATTAAGTAAACATGAAGTACTTGCACTGATGGAAGTAATACTGCCTGTTAACCCAGTTCTGAAAGTATATTATTCTTTACACGTTCCAAATGTTTTAACAAATTGTCTGCAACCTGATTTTCATTCTTACTCTCTATAGCTTCAATGATGGCAAGATGTTCTTTTATAGACGCTTTGATGGAATAATTTTTTAAAAATAAATTGATAAACCAATTCGTATGGTCTTCAAAGTCATGCAGGATATCGATAAGTTTTTTATTACCACAATTTTCATAGAGTAGTTTATGAAATTTTTCATCTAATGCGAAAAAATGCATCTTATTTTCTTTATTTTCAGGTTTTGAAAGAAGCAGGATAAAATCGTTTTTAATTTCCTTTAATCCGGAAATAGAGATTTTTATCATGGAATCTTTTGCTGCCAACGGTTCAAGTAGTTCCCTGATCTTTGATATCTCTTTCACTTCTTGAGCTGTAATATTTGAAATCATGGTACCCCTGCGTGGGATAATTGAGACAAATCCTTCTTTTTCCAGCCTGTTAAGGGCTTCCCGGATGGGACCACGGCTCATATTCATATTTTCGGAAAGTTTTTCTTCGGTTAAAAAATTTCCCGGCTTAAATTTACCGATGGTAATATCGAATTTTATTTTTTGATAAGCCTTATCCTTTAGTGATTGCATTTTTTTAACCTGAATTGAATAGTTTTTAATTTATCGGACCTTTCTCTTAATTTTCATTTTAGTTTGTAGAATATTATTTGTCAACATATTGTTAACAATTATAAATTAAGTAAAAGTGCACTCCAAAATAATTGACTACCCAAAGGTATGTTAATCCATACTATTAGAATCGTTTGCTACAATTTTAGTTTATTCTTTTAACTTCTTCTTTAGGTATTAAAATGTACAATTCTCTCTGTTTTAAATCATCCGGATAATTTTTTGGGCAATTTTTTCTGCTGAGAAACCGAAATCCTTTGCCACTTCCTTTCCGGGAGCACTCTTTCCGAATGTTTCCATAAATACAGTCAGATACCTATCCTTTAGAATACGGTACCATCCCTGACCGTTATTGACTTCAATCACTACTCTTAATATCTCGCTTCCACCCAAAAGATTTTCAATGAATTCCTCATTCTGATTAAAAAATGTTTTCCGGTCAGGAACCGATACTACTCTGGAAAAAATATTCTTCTGTTTTAGGAGATTGGATGTTTCCACTGCCAATGAGACCTCACTTCCGCTAGCAATTAAAACAACATCCGGGTTCTCTTTTTCTTCTTTTAGAACAATATATGCACCCTTTTGAAATTCTCTCTCTCCCTGATTTTTTGTCATATGAGGAAGATTTTGTCTGCTTAGAACCAGAGCAGTTGGTCTTTTCTTTTCCTTTAGTACTTCTTTCCATGCCCATTTTGTTTCCTCATCATCCGCCGGTCTAAACAGTCTTAATCCCGGAATCACTCTTAATGATTCCAATTGCTCAACCGGTTGATGCGTAGGTCCGTCTTCTCCAACATGAATGGAATCGTGGGTAAAGATATAGATCACCGGCAATCTCATGAGAGCTGCAAGTCGAATGGACGGTCTCATATAATCTGCAAAAGAAAAGAAAGTAGAACAATATACTCTAAATCCTTTATGCGCAGCAATACCATTGCAGACAGCTGCCATGGCATGTTCTCTTACTCCAAAGCGGATATTTCGTCCATCGAATTGTCCTTTTTGGACTTCCGGATATTCTTTCAGATAGGTCTTGGTAGAAGGAGAAAGATCGGCAGAACCCCCAATTAAATAGGGTATTTTTTCAGCTATTTTTTCCAACATCTTACCTGAAGATGCTCGGGTTGCCAAAGGATCTTTCATTTCCAGGTTCTCCAATCCTAAATCGTCCGGAACAATTAATTCATAGGCATTGTTCCATTCATTGAATAATTCAGGGTTTTTTTTAGACCATTTCTTAAAGACATTTTCCCATTCTTCTCTTTGTTTTAAAAGCTGCACTTTCCTATCTTCAAAAAATTTCTTTACTTCTTCAGATATATAAAATTGTACATCCAGAGGTAATCCGAATTTCTTCTTCATTCCTGTGACTTCTTCTTCTCCTAATGGTGCACCATGACTACTGCTACTGTCCTGCTTGGTGGGGGCACCGTAACCGATATGAGTATTTGCAATAATCAATGTTGGTTTACCATTGGTTTCCTTCGCTTTCATCATAGCTGGAGTCAATTCTTCAATATCATGGCCATTGATATCAGCAATTACATTCCAACCTATTGCTTTGAATTTATCCGATATGGATTCTGTAAAAACATCTTTCGTTTCCCCTGCAAGGCATATTTTATTACTGTCATAAATCGCAATAAGTTTTTCCAAACCTAAATGCCCGGCTAAAGAAGCGGCTTCTGTGGTAATGCCTTCCATCATACAGCCATCTCCTAAAAGAGTATAAGTATAATGATTGATAATTTCAAATTCATCAGTATTAAATCTTTCAGCCAAGATCCTCTCTGCCAAAGCCATTCCTACCGCGTTGGCAAAACCCTGACCAAGGGGTCCAGTAGTCACTTCAACTCCCGGTGTTTCTCCAATTTCCGGATGACCGGGAGTTTTTGAATTTAACTGTCTGAATTTTTTCAAATCATCAAGAGATAACTCATATCCGGAAAGATGCAGAAAAGAGTATAGCCAGCTTGAACCATGCCCGGCAGATAGAATAAAGCGATCCCGGTCAGGCCATTCAGGGTTCATCGGATCATATTTTAAAATATTTCCAAATAGAACAGAACCTATCTCAGCACATCCAAGCGGTAATCCCGGATGACCGGAATTAGCTTTTTCCACCATATCAACAGATAAACCTCTTGCTATATTCGCAACTTTGTTTAACATTATTTTTCGCCTCCTTGAACTAAACATTGATATTGTACAATAATTTCCCCCAGTCTACAAATCCTGACTTTAAATACAAATAAACACAGGGATTAATCATCCCTCATTATTTCAAGTAGAAGGAAGAACTAATCCCTGTGTTTATTTTCTTGATGCTTAATTTAAAAAATTTAAAAGTAAAAAATTCCAATTGTATAAATTAATATAATTAGTATCTGCTATGATATTCACTTCTTGGTTTGCGTGGACGAGCTTCATCAATTTTCAGTGGACGGCCAACAAAATCGGTATTATTTAAAGAATCTTTAGCTTTTTCCGCTTCTTCTACAGAAGACATTTCCACAAAGCCAAAACCTTTTCCTTCAATTATATTGACATTTTTAACTTCGCCATAACCTGCAAACAATTCTTTTAATTCTTCATTGGTTACGGAGTATTTCAGATTGCCAACATATAATTTGCTTCCTGTCATTGAACTACCTCCTTTTTTCGTTATTATTTCTCTTAAGTCTAATAACATTTATCTTGGAGGTAGATATAAAAAATTCTATTAACCTCTTACTGGAAAACATTATTAAAACGCAAGAGATCCCTCTAAAACAACCTGTTTTACGAGGACTTAATGATTGTTTTAAGCATCTCTTTTTAGTAAAACATCGACCCAATAAATCGCCATCTTCTTTTATTTTACGCTTTTTTCAAGATTTGTCAAATCGAAAACAGGATATAAAACGTAATAAAAGAAAAAGTTTTTTACACCACTTCGCACTCATCAAGCCTATCAATTAATTTTACTATTTCTGGCAAAACCACACAAACATCATCTCTTATGTTAATCTCTGCAAAATTATCAAGATGCGTAGGCATTTGATTAGCAATAATTAATTTTCCACCGTTTTTCACACAATATTGTGGTAACAGATTAGCCGGAGATACCTGAAGAGAAGAACCTACAATTAACATCAAATCTGCTTTGCTGGAGATTGTAATTGCTTCGTCAAGGTTTGTCAACATCTCCCCGAAAAGAGTGACATTTGGTTTATAAATACCTCCACACTCACAATAAGGTATGCCACCACAAACACTATCCAACATTTTTAATAATTCAGAGGATGGTATGATTGAATGACATTTTGAACAAATCGCTTCATCGAGCGTACCATGGATTTTAATCATCTTTTTTGAACCGGCTTTCCGGTGAAGATTGTCAATATTCTGAGTAATGAGCCATTTCATATAACCTTTTTCCTCTAATTTGGCAATGGCATTATGAGAAGGATTAGAGGCTACCTCATTTAATTTCTCTATTCGTGGGCGATAAAAATGGTAAAAACGTTTTGGGTTTGCATAAAAAGCGTCGATAGATGTAACTTCATAAGGATTTACCTTTTCCCATAAACCTTTTCCGGGAGTACGGAAATCAGGTATTCCGGAACCAGTACTTACACCTGCTCCAGTTAAAACAATCATATTTTTTGAATTTCTTATAATTTCTGTTATTTTTTGAATTTTATTAAAATGGTTGTTTTTATCCAATTTTATATCCTATAGGTGCTTCACGATCAGGTTGAAGCAAGATCACCTCTCCTTCTTCCTTCATCACACCCAATATTAATATTTCAGATTTAAAGCCTGCAATTCTTTTAGGTGGAAAATTTACGACTGCAATAATTTTCCGATGAAGTAAATCAGATTTGGAATATAATTTTGTCAATTGTGCAGATGTTTTTTTTATACCTAATTCACCAAAATCAACTTTCATTTTAAACGCAGGAACTCTCGCTTTAGGAAAATCTTCTACTTCAATAATTCTTCCAACCCGAATATCAATTTTTTGAAAATCTTCAAAAGTTACCAATATGTCAACACCGCCTTCCGATAACATATCTAACAATTTTGAAATGAGATTACCAATTTTTTATTTGCAACTCTTAAATTATAGAATAGAATGTGGAAAAAAGTAAAGTATAAAGCAAAAATTTTATTTAGGAAAATGCTCGTGAGGTAATTCTGAACAATATAAGGCAGGGAAAAGGAGCATAGATATAGATTGCAATACCCTAGAAAATTATAAAAAGTATAATTATTATACTATTACATCGGTTAAAATGTATTTATTTATCGACTAAATGCCAACATTGCCTTTAGCGCTTTTCCCGCACGATTCATGATATCATCTGAAAGTTTAATGAGATACTGTTCGTTTTCTAACGCTGAACAGACATCGGTTAATTTAGTTAATTTCATATTTCGGCAAATTTTTTCTGAACCGGCAGGGTAAAATTCTTTTTCTGGGTTTTCTTTCTGTAACCGGTAAATAATTCCTTCCTCTGTTCCTATCAGAAATCTTTTCTTGTTTGATTTTCGAACATAATTGACCATTCCACCGGTAGAAAGAACCTCATCTGCAAGGTCAATTACCGAAGGATTACATTCCGGATGTACCAGTAAGACAGAATCAGGCAATCTTTTTTTTATTAGAATTACCTCTTCTGCTTTAATTCTTTCATGCACATTGCAATAACCGTTCCATTGAATTATCTTTTTACTTGTGAATCTCTGACAATATGCTGCGAGATTTTTATCCGGAGTAAATATTATTTTATCTGATTCAATTTTTTTAACAATTTTCACGGCATTTGCCGAGGTGCAACAAATATCTGATTCCGCTTTGACATCGGCATTAGTGTTAACATAGGACACTACCTTGGCATCCGGATGAATTTTTTTTAATTTTATTAAATCTTCCGCATTAATCATATCTGCCATAGGGCAACCGGCATCGCTCCTGGGAAGAAGCACCAACTTCTCAGGAGAAAGAATCTTCGCAGTCTCTGCCATAAATCGGACACCGCAAAAAACGATAATGCTTGCCCTTGTCTGGGAGGCAATTCTGGAAAGCGCCAGAGAATCACCCAAGTAATCGGCAATATCCTGAATTTCCGGTCTTTGATAATTATGGACCAAAATTACAGCATTTTTATCTTTCTTTAACTGATTAATTCTTTTACTTACTTCACTACTATCCATCATAGACTCCTGTTAGGATTTCAATATAAAGTTTATCCAATTTTAAGTAATTCTTAAATTAATTGTTTAACTCATATGATCATTTAATTTCAATATATAGATTGATTTATCCTGTAATTGACATTCTTCTAAATATATCTTTTATTTGTATCCATCTTATAAATGATTTTAATCTTTTTTTTCCTTAATTTCGACATATTTTTCAGGATTCTCATCAAATTCCTTTTTGCATCCCAAAGCACAAAAATAATAAGTCTTGCCATGATAATTACTTTTAAACCTGGCAGTTTTTTCATCGACTTTCATCTTGCATATCGGGTCAATTGCCATAATTATTACCTCCTTTTTGGTTATTATTTTGAATTATTAAGGCGGACATTTTCCACAGGTGGACCTGAATAAGCCGGTACTTAAATATCGGTCTCCCCTATCAGGAAAAATAACCACAATATTTCCTGATTCCATTTTTAATGACTCGTGTATTGCCCCAACGAGTGCTGCACCGCTAGACATCCCGGTGAAAATACCCTCACACATTGGAGATGTCTGGTCATATTGAAGGCAGAATCATCATCAACCACAAACTTATTATCCAGAACATTAGGATTATATATTTTCGGAATCATTGATTCTGTCATATTTTTAAGCCCTTGAATTTTATGCCCTTCCCTTGGTTCAACTCCTATGATTTTGATGTTCGGTTTTCTTTCTTTCAAATATTTGGTAGTACCCATCAATGTTCCACCTGTCCCTATTCCCGCAACAAATACATCAATCTTCCTATTTATCTGCGCATATATTTCAGGTCCGGTCGTTTCATAATGAGCAAGAACATTATTAATATTTTCGAATTGATTTGGCATAAAATACTTTTTTGGTTCGTCATTGATCAGTGAATTCACTTTCCGGATAGCACCGTCGGTTCCTTCTTCTGCAGGGGTCAATATAATTTCGGCACCAAATGCTTCGATAATACGACGTCTCTCCAGACTTGCACAAGCAGGCATACAAAGTTTTACCTTATAACCCTTGATTGCTCCAATCATTGCCAGGGCAATTCCGGTGTTTCCTTATGTAGGTTCAAGAATTATTTTTCCATTTACGAGCTCCTCATTTTCCACTGCTTTTTTCACCATATAATAAGCAGGACGATCTTTTATGGAGCCACCGGGATTGTTACCTTCGAATTTCTCGAAAATTTTCACCCCTGGATTTCTATTTATATTTTTTAACTCCATAAGCGGTATATTGCCTATAGCTTTTATTAGGTTCATAATTTACTCCAAAATAATTTTTAAAATGACGGCTAATATGCACTTTTCCATATCATCAGATATTCTTATTCAGTAACTGATTGATTATTCTATATCCATGTGCATATTGACCAAATCTTCAAGAGTGATTGAATAAAGCAAGTCAGATACTTTTTCATCCAGTTTTTTCCAAACATCTCTCGTTGCACACTGGGAATTCCTGGAACAAATACCGGGATTTTCCACACATTCCACCAGGCTGATTCCTCCTTCAAGAACATTGACAATTTCATTGAGGTGAATTTTAGATGGTGGTTTAGCCAACATATACCCTCCATGGGCTCCTCTTGAAGAAAAAATTAAACCACCCGCTTTCAGGGAAATCACCAGATGACTTAAATATTTTTCTGATATTTCTTCTTTTTCGGCGATGTCTTTTAAGAAAATTGTGCCTTTTTTAAAATGAATTGCTAATTCCAGCATTAACCTGGTTCCATATCTTGCCCTGGTAGAAAGTTTCATAATATCACCTCATTTTACTACTATTACTATTCTTTTTGTAGTAATTATATTTAAAAAAAATGTTTTGTCAACTTTATTACAAAAAATAACACATTGTTTACAATTATTAATGAAGATATTACTAATAAATGTGATTAGTTATCGCAATTATTTTTAAAAAAATTATACATTAAATCGAAAATTAATGATGTCACCATCTTCAATAACAGCATCTTTCCCTTCAACCCTTAGCAATCCTTTTTCTTTCACTTTATGCATATCACCCAAATCTACCAGGTGTTGATATTTTACAATTTCAGCCCGGATAAATCCTCGTTCAATATCCGAATGCACTTTACCGGCAGCTCTTTTAGCAATGGTTTCTTTTTTTATAGTCCATGCCTTTACCTCATCCTCTCCCACGGTGAAGAAAGATATTAATCCTAGAAATTGATAACACGCCCGAGACAATCTTTCAATACCGGATTCTTTTAATCCTAGATCCTCAAGAAACATTTCTCTTTCTTCCTCTTCCAGCTGGTTGATTTCCATCTCCATCTTTCCGCAAATCTGAATGCTGGTCATTCTGTTTTCTTGAATAATTTTTTCTAATTTCACTTTCTCGATAAAATCTCCTGTTCGAAACTGTTCTTCGCTGAGATTCAGCGCAATAATAATAGGCTTTAAAGTGTAAAAACTAAAACCGCTTAATTTTTTTTTCTCATCTTCTGTAAGTTTTACTATTGATAAAAATTGATCTTCACTTAATCCTGAATTACATTTTTTTAATAACTCTACTTCAGATTGCTCTTCGTGTGTTAATTTTCGCTTAGCATTGGCTAAACGTTCCAACCGGTTTTCAACCACTTCCAAATCTCTCAATAAAAGCTCATATCTTAAGTTTTCAATTTGAGTGATAGGATTATTTTCCCCGGCAACTACAGGATCTTCAAATAACCGAATGGCAAATAACAGCGCTTCAGCATCTTGAACCAAGCTGAATATCTCAGATTTTTCTTTAGAGGATAAATCGGGAGAAATACCGGCAATATCAATTAATTCAATCGTTGCGTATGTGGTTTTTTTGGGATGGTAAAGGGAGCTTAAATAATCTATTCGCTGGTCGTGCACTTTTGCTACTCCAATATTTTTTGTCCCTTTGGTTGAAAACGCAGATACTTCTTTTTCCTGGCCGGTTAATAAATTGAATAGTGTGGTCTTTCCGGTTAACGGCATTCCCAATATTCCTATTTTCATCTTCATTTCCTCCCATCTATAGTTAATTGGTTACCTAGCTTCAATAAGATAAATTCTTATATTGATATAATTTTTATCTTTATTATTGAAATTTAATAATATCTTTTTATGAACTTATCATATCATTATATTTTTCTTTAGTTTTTTTTATTTTCTTTTGATTTTTATTATAGCAAAGATTTTTTAAAAATAAAATAAAGAATTCAGAAGTCAAGAGTCAGAATAAAATATAGTAATTAGAAGTAAGTAAAGGGGATATTCAGGAGTCAGAAGAAAAAAGTATATGTGGATGGTATCGAGTATCTCTCCTCCTCCTGTAGGATAGATGTTATGCCTATATATTGATGTTTAAAGAGTATGCAGTACCAGATAGTGGTATCGATGCGAAGAAAAAAAGAAAAAAGAAAATACAATCCAGGAGGAAGAAGTCAGAAACCAGAATAGAATATTTAATATACAATGAAAATCGAAAAACGTAAAGTGCAAAACTGTAATTAAAAATTTAAAATTAAATCGGAAACTAAAAACTCATATTATACGTCTTTTACTTAATACTAATGATTCACAATTTACAAATTTCTTTGGTTAATTAAAAAGCCGACTTAAATATTAACTAAATGGCAAAACAAAAGGTATGCCTCTTATATTTTCTACCGTTACAGGTATTCCATATACTTTCTCTATGTTATCTTTTGTAATAATTTCTAATCCACCTTCTGCAAAAACTTTCCCTTCCTTAAGCAATACGAACCTATCAGACAACCTCACGGCAAGGTTTACATTATGCATTACAATGACAGAAGAAATACCATTTTTTTTAGAAATTTCTTTTATGGTATCCATCACCTCAAACTGGTTTTTTGGATCCAGATTATTTGTTGGCTCATCCAGAAGTATTACCTTTGGTTGCTGTACCAACGCTCTTGCAATAACAACCTTTTGGAATTCACCACCACTCAGCTCATTTATGTACTTTAAAGAAAGTTTTTTAAGTCCTAAAATACTCAGCACTCTCTCAGTAATCTCGATATCATTTTTTGTTACGTCCCATTTTATATAGGGCTTTCTTCCTAAAAGCACTGCATCAAATACTGTAATAAAACTTTGTTCTGACCGCTGAGGCACGTATGCCAATGCTTTTGCAATTTCTGTTCTACTTGTTCTTTTAATATTTGTGTGGTTTATAAAAATTTCACCTTTTTGTGGTTTCAGGATGCCATTAATACATTTAAGCAGCGTAGATTTTCCTGCACCATTTACACCTAAGATGGAAACGACCTCCGCTTTCCTCACACTAAATTCTATTCCTCTTAATACAGGAGAACCGTTATATGCAAACTCAATATTTTTTAGTTCTAAAATCATGTTCGCCTCCTTGCAAGTATATATAAGAATAGTGGCCCACCTATAAATGATGTAATAATGCCAACAGGAATGATTATCGGTGATATTATGATCCTTGCGAGCGTATCAGAAACAAGAAGCAGAAGAGCACCAAACAGAGCAGAAATAGGAATAAGAAATCTTTGATCATTTCCAATTATTCTTCTTGTAATGTGAGGTGCAACAAGACCGATAAATCCAATGACCCCCAAAAATGCAACTGCAATTGCAACAATGAGAGAAGAAACAATCATTCCGTACAATCGTATTTTTTCTGTATCTACACCCAACCCTTTTGCTGTTTCATCGCCACTTTCCAATGCATTATAGTTCCATCTGTTCAGAACAAAGTAAATAAATCCAAAAGTTGTAACAATAATCATGATTCCTACTTCACTCCACCCCGCCCTTCCAATGTCTCCAAACAGCCAGAACACAACAGAAGCAACCTCTGTATCTGTAGCAAGGAATTCAATAAATGTTGTGGCGGCATTAAATAGTGCTCCCATTGCAATACCTGCAAGAATGACTGCTTCTGGTGAAAGCCCCCTCCACTTTGCAAGGAGAAGAATAATAAAGATACCTAAAAGTGCTCCAATAAAAGCAAAAGTTGTTGTAAGATACGGATTGTTTACAAACACTGCATCTGTGTTACTTGAATGAATTTCGCCTGCACCCAGCACAATGATTGCAAACGCAGCACCGAATGCAGCACCCTGTGAAATCCCCAGTGTAAAAGGAGAACCCAGAGGGTTGCGTAATACATTTTGCATTACAGTTCCAGAGACTGCAAGCCCTGCCCCGGCAATGACTGCAGTAAGTACCCTGGGTAAACGTATATTAAAGGCAACAAGCGTATTTACACTTGCACTTCCATTTAAAATAAAATTTAAAATATTCTTTAACGAAAGCGCTTTCAGGACTTCTTCTATGGATATAGAAAGAGGTCCCAAACAGATAGCAAAAAGAGAAAAAATAACAATCAAAAGGATAAGCAGTAAACCAAAATATGTTTTTCTTTTTGTATAACTTAAATAGCTATTTGAAGAATTATTTATTTCCGGCATATTCTATTTTTTTGAATCCTCCAAAATCTCTTTGCATTTCTTTGTAAACAGGTTTTCCAACCAGGAACGTGTAGATTTCATCTACTTTCATCTCAGGGTCAATATCTTTGAATCTGTCAGGGTACAATACCTTCCCAATATAATATGCATCTGCAAATGCAGTACATATATTGGTTGTGTAAAAGTTAAATGGAAGTATCCCATAAAGGTCACTACTTTTTACTGCTTTAAGCAATTTCATCGAAGGTAGATATAGGTCATTCATAACAAGCTGGTAACCACCCCCATCAATGAAGATATAATCAGGATTCCATTTAATGAGTTGCTCTTTATCAATGAATATCTGTCCATCTTTTCCAAGTTTATCCGCAACATTATTTGCAGAAACTGCAATGAATGGAGGATATTTGCAAGACGTGCTTTGAACGCCATGCATTCCTTTATGCCCAAGACCACCTACATATGCAATTGGTTTTTTAACTTTAAGAATATCTTTTGTCCTATTTTCTAAATCTACATTCAAATTTTGCATAAATTCAACCACTTCTTCAGCACGTTTTTCATTATTTAAAACTTTCCCAATGACCCTGAGCGAATTGAATATCGGTTCAGGCTTAAATGTTGCAAGTTTACCGTATGAAAGCACGATAACAGGAATGTGCACTTTTTTTTGATATTTGTCTGCTTTCCCTTTCTCCATAAAGGTAACAAATATCACATCCGGACGCAGCTTTACAACAAGCTCTGCATCTGGGCCACTGCTAATTGCACCAGGCCCACCTGGACCAATTGGGGGAAGGTTTGCAAGTTCTGGATTTGCCAGCATATAAGGCCTTCCAGTAGGGCCCCACTTTTTTTCAGCTTGCTCAATCCCAACAACTTTATCCTTTTCATTCATATAGCAGATAAGCCTTAGAGTCCCAGGCCCTGAACATACAATCCTGTTCACTGTTTTTGGAACTTCCACTGTTCTTTCTGCTAAGTCAACAACTTTCTTAGTTGTGCTTGCCAGTGCACTACTTCTTTTATCACACACGATAAAAAGAGAAGAAATTAAAATTGCACCTATTGCAATCAACAAAATCTTTTTTAACCCTTTTTTCTTAATCATTTCATTTTCCTTTTTATTTCTTATAAAATTCTAGATGTACGATACTTTCTTAAATTCTGGAATATTATTTTCTGATTTTTATATCTTTCTTCTTCGTTAAACAATATTCCAAATACTAATTTATATTTCGTGTTACTCCTAAGGTAAAAAAATATAGAGCTATCGCCCTTGTTTTTAACTAAAAACTGTTAGGTAAAAACCAATATTTTTTTCTATTAAACTAATCCTTTACCTGTAGTAGCTATCGATAAAGCTCCGTATTTTACACCTTTAGCAGCCCTTAGTGTATTACTTAATTCCCGGGTTTCTTCCGGTTTACCTTTTACTACAATTATCTCTAAACAATTATCATGGTCTAAATGAACATGTTGGCTGGAAATAATGATGTGATGATAATTATGTTGAATATCAGTTAATTTATTCAATAACTCTCTTCTGTGATGTTCAAAAACAAGTGTGATGACCCCAGCTACTTCTTTCCCTTTTATCCATTCTCTTTTCACCAGATTCTCTCTGATTAAATCTCTAATAGCTTCAGAACGATTAGGATAGTATTTTTCCTTTATCAGGAGATCGAACTTTTTCAATAATTCTTTTTCTAGCGACACACCAAAACGAACAACTCCGGACATAAATTTCTCCAGACAGTATTACTTTTTTTAAAATAATAGCACAATTTATTTAAATATCAAAATTATCATTTATTCAATTTTTCAGGTTCAGAATAATTTTCTCCAAAGCAATCCACTGTTACTTCCAGCATTTTTTCCGAAACCACTGGCTTATCATTTCCATCTTTTTTCACATTGGCAATTCTATCCACTTCATCCATGCCATCAATGACTTTTCCGAATGCTGCATAATTATTATCCAGATGTGGAGAATCCTTATGTATGATGAAGAATTGCGAACCTGCACTATCAGGATGACTACTGCGAGCCATACTAAGGGCTCCGGCTTGGTGCTTTAAATCATTTTTAAATCCATTGCTAGAGAATTCACCTTTTATGCTATATCCGGGTCCTCCATATCCCATTCCTTTCGGACAGCCTCCCTGTATCATGAATCCTGATATTACTCTATGAAAAATCAGTCCATTATAGAAATTTTTGTTTATCAGTGAAATAATATTATTTACAGTATTCTTAGCAATTTCGGGGTATAATTCAGCAGTTATCGTATTTCCACTCTCCATTTTTATCTTCACGATTGGGTTGTTCTTCATTTTATCACCTTTCATAAAAGTAGACTGTCATCTGAATGACAGCCTACTTAAAATTATTTTTATTTGCATATATTATCATATTTCAATAAATCACTCAAGGACAATATCCTTAAGTGAACGTTTGGGTACATGGTGCACACCCTTATCATCCCGCCAATATTTGATACTGCCGTCGGCACCAACCTGATCAATAATCACTTTCTCTTTCGGTTTTCCGATTGCTAGCACATATAATATTTCATATTTATCTTTAATTTTCAGTGAATATCTCAGCCCAACTTTATTAATTGAACCAAACATGCATCCCCCAAAACCTTTTTCAGTTGCACCTAATAATATGCTTTGTGCTGCTATACCAGGATCACACCAGTAATTTTTACTGATCTGGGTATCATTCAACATGACAATATAAGCAGTTGGTTTTTCTCCTTCAATTGGGCCCGGCCAATCCTTCAGATAGCCTGCCCATGATAGTGCATTAAATATCATTTCATTTCTATTCTTTTCACATGACAGAATATATCTTAAAGGTTGTTTATTGGAGGCAGATGCCGATAGACGCGCTAAATCGATCAATTCCAGCAATGTTTCTCTTTTTATTAAAATATTTTCATGAAATCTTCGGTAAGTTCTATTTTTTATAATTAAATCTTTTATCATTATTTTATCCTCCTTATTAATAAAAATTCTCTTTTTATTATTATCGCAAGTTCAAGCTTTGTTTTCAAATATATAAATTAATTAGCTGGTTCGCTAGTTAACTGATTAATAGTTTGTAAAAAAAATATAAAGAACAAAAAATCTAAAATTCGGGTCTGCGAAAAAAAATAGCTTCATATTTCCCAAGAAGTTAAAAGCAGAGAATAAAAATAAAAAATATATTTTGAATTTTTTATTCTAATTCTTCTTTTTTATGTTACAATAATTTACAAAAGAATTAATATTTTGTAAAATTGACTTCGTTTAAATGTTCATTTTATCCGACATTTACTACTATTTGACAAACATTTCAATTAAGTTTTATTGTTTAAATATCCTACTGTTTAAGAAATACTTATTTTTCTTTTTTTGTAGAAATATAAAGATAAAATGCAGCAATTCATTCATCTATTGTAATAAGGAAAGGATGCATACATGATAAAAGTTTTAAAAAGAAATAATACCATTCAGTATTTTGACCAAAATAAAATTATTAACGCTATCACCCAGGCAATGAGAGAAACAATAAAAGGTGTGGATAATGAACTCTGTTATTCGATTGCATTGAAAATTAAAAAAGATGTGAAAAAACTTAATGATAGTATTACGGTAAGTAAGATACAGGAACGCGTAGAGACTGAATTAATGAATAGCGAAAGAAAAGATGTTGCAAAAACATATATTCTATACAGAGAGCAACGCGATAATTTAAGAGTAATCCCTAAAAAAAATCATAAATTACTATCCGATGATTTTATCAGTCAATATAAACACCTGCCCAATCCTTTCCCAGGCCAATTAGGTCAATTTGTTTATTACCGCACATATTCACGTTGGTTACCCATTGAAAAAAGACGTGAATATTGGTGGGAAGCAGTAAGAAGAGCTGTCGAATTCAACTGTAATTTGGTTAGAACTACCCAGAGAGAAGCCGAACTGCTTTACGATAATATTTTTCATTTAAGACAGTTTTTAGCCGGAAGAACCCTGTGGACAGGTGGTACCGAAGTGAGCTCAAAATATCCAATGGCAAATTTTAATTGTAGCTTTACTATCATAGATAAATATTCCGTTTTTAAAGATCTTTTCTACTTATTGATGATTGGTGCAGGAGTAGGAGTAAGGGTCCTAAAAAAAGATATTGAAAAACTGCCAAAGATAAGAAACGATGTAAAAATAATTCATGAATCTTATTCCCCGGAACCTATTGAAAAAAGAGAAGATTTAACCAGTGTCATTTTCAAATCTCATACTGCCCATATTGTGATTGGTGATAGCAAGGAAGGATGGGTTCAATCTTTAGACTACTATTTAGATATTTTACATAAAAAAGAATATAGAAATATAAACACTCTTATTTTTAATTACAATTACGTCAGACCAAAAGGTGAAAAATTAAAAACCTTTGGCGGTACCGCCTCAGGTTATAAAAGCCTTAAAGAAATGTTTTCTAAAATAGATAAAATCATAAAAAAGGACTGTTTTGCCAATCTAAAAAAATTGCACCCAATTGATTGTATGGATATTGCTAATATCATCGGGCAGAATGTGGTAGTGGGCGGTGTTCGCCGAACCAGTGAAGTTGTTCTATTCGATAAAGATGACCAGGAAATATTGAATGCAAAAAACGACCTATACGAACAAATTGATGGTAAATGGATAAAAAATGAATCGATTGATTATCGTGAAATGAGTAATAATAGCATTTTTTACACCTCTAAACCGAGTCGGGAACAGCTTGCCTGGCATGTCAAACAAATGCGTTTCAGTGGGGAACCTGGATTTATGAATGCTGAAGCTGCAGCGAAAAGAAGACCGAATTTGCAAGGTGCAAATCCCTGTATGGAAGTGCTCCTTGACAGAAACCAAATGTGTAATTTAACAACAGTTAATGTATTGAGTTTTGTTAAAAATGGTAAATTGGACAAAAAAGGCTTATTTGAAGCACAACGCCTATCTTTACGTGCAGGATTTCGTATGACTTTTCTCGATTTAGAATTAGACCAATGGGATATCACTCAAAAAAGAGACAGGCTGGTGGGTTGTAGTTTAACCGGATGGCAGGATATGGTCAATGCTTCCGGAATCACCTCAGTAGAACAATCAGAATTGCGAAAAGAATTAAGAAATATCACTCATGAGGAAGCAAAAAATTACGCCGGGAAATTAGGTGTTGACCCTCCCCTTCTTATGACCACGGTAAAACCAGAGGGAACTCTCTCGCAATTACCTACTGTTTCAAGTGGGATACATCATTCCCATTCGCCGTATTTTATTCGCAGAGTAAGGATTAATTCCAATGATCCTTTACTTAAAGTATGTGAAGAACTCGGTTATGATATCAAACCTGAAAATGGACAAACTGAAGAAAACTGCCGGACAAAGGTCATTTCATTTCCCTGTTCTGCTCCTTCTGGAAAGACAAAAAATGAAGTCTCAGCCATAGAACAGTTGGAAATTTATCGTTCTTTTCAAAAAGAATATACCGACCATAATACTTCTATAACAGTCCATGTAAAAAATAACGAATGGGAAGAAGTAGAAGAATGGCTATGGAATAATTGGGATGATGTGGTCGCAGTAAGTTTTGTATCCTGGGACGACAGTTTTTATGCTCAAATGCCTTACGAAAAAATCAGTAAAAATGAATATGAAAAGAGAAAAAAAGAAATGATTCATTTTATCCCTTCACTGATTTCAAAATACGAAAAAGAAGAAATGGAAATTGATGCGGGCGATGAATCATGTTCTAATGGTGCATGCCCTATCAGATAATTAACATATATACATTAATTCGAGATAAACGAAATATGCATTTCTGTCCAAATTGCATTATAGAAGTTATGATGATATGTTAATGTTTTTAAATCTTTGTCAAAATTTCAACTCCATTTGTTGTAACAAGTATAGTATGTTCAAATTGAGCACTAATACTTCCATCTTCGGTTCTCACAGTCCATCCATCTTCCGGGGATACCTTTACGGCATATGATTTTCCCATGTTTATCATGGGTTCAACCGTAAAAATCATTCCTTCCTGAAGCCTAATTTTATTACGAGGGCTGTAGTGATGAAGAACTTGCGGGTCTTCGTGAAAATCCTTGCCAATGCCATGTCCGACAAAATCATGAACAATTGAATAACCAAATTTACTGATGTATTTTTCGATTGTCTTTCCAACTTCAAATAAATATTTTCCGGATTTGATTGCTTTTATCCCACGATACATAGCATTTTCTGTACGTTGAACCAGGTAACTGATTTCTTCATCTACATTCCCAATTAAATAAGTTTTTGAAGTATCTCCATGATAACCGTCAAGTTTTACGGTAACATCAATATTGAGAATATCACCATCTTTTAAGATATCCTTTTCTGATGGGATTCCATGACATACTACATCATTAATGGATGTACAAATACTTTTTGGAAAACCATTGTAATTCAAGGGTGCGGAAATTCCCCCATGTATTTTAGTAAATTCCTCACATAAATCATTCAGGTATAAAGTAGAAACACCTTCTTTTGCAAACGGTTCAATATATTTTAGTACCTTTCCAGCCAGCTTCCCTGCTCTTCGCATTTTCTTAATTTCTTCTTCGTTTTTTATACGTATCATTCTTCTACCTTTCTACCCATATTTATCATTTTTTAAAATATTACAGGCAATATAGAGCTATTTAATATAAATTTAATCATTTTTTTATTATTATTCACAATACTTTAATCCATTTATACTTGATTTCAAAAAATCCAAAATCAATCTCATTACTTAAGTTCAAATTATTGGATCTGCACATCCAGGGTTACCAGATTGCTAATTTCTGCCCTTATTCTGTCTCCAGATAATATCGGACCAATCCCCGAAGGAGTTCCGGTATAAATCAAATCTCCTCTCTCCAGTGTAAAAAAACGAGACAGGTATGAAATAATTTCTTCCAATTTGAAGATCATATTATTAGTGTTTCCATCCTGTTTTAATTCCCCATTTAGCCATAATCGCAAACCCAGATTATATGGATCATCTACTTTTTCCTTTGGAATAATTTCTGAAATTGGAGCAGATGTATCAAATCCTTTGGCAATGCTCCAGGGATGACCGGATTTTATAGCTTGCAACTGAATATCACGCAATGTTACATCTATTCCAACCGCATAACCATAAACGTAGTCCATGGCATTTTCAAAATTAATATGCTTTCCACTCTTTCCTATAATGCATACCATCTCAATTTCATAATGAACATTATTACTCTCCTCAGGGAGCATTACAGTTCCACCATTTTTGATAATTGCAGTATCCGGTTTTATGAATAAAATCGGCATATCTGGTTTTTCGCTAGCCGTTTCTTCAATATGTTTCGCGTAATTTTTTGCCATACAAAATATTTTTCGAACAACTATCGTGTCTGTCGAATTTTTTATTGGTAAACTTATGTCCATATTAATACCTTTTTTGACCTTTTCTCTTATTGGATATAATAAAATTAATCTGATAGATATAAACTTCTCACGAATTTACAAGTGAAACCTTTTTTATGAAACTATTTTTCAGTTAACAGTTTTGAATTATAAACCGTTTTATTCTGATTTTTATCTCGATATCTCTCCATTGCCAACTGAATCAATCTATCAATTAAATCAGAATAAGTCAGCCCACTTGATTCCCATAAACGGGGGTACATGCTGACCTTTGTAAAACCGGGAATAGTATTTATTTCATTAAGAAAAATTTCTCCAGTCTTCCTGGAATAAAGAAAATCTACACGTGCCATACCGGCAGCATCAACTGCATTAAAAGCCGATACAGCGATTTTTTGAATTTTTTCAGCAATTTTTTGTGTAATTTTAGCAGGAATAATCAATCGGGTTTTTTCATCAAGATATTTTGATTGGTAATCGTAAAAATCACCTGCCGGAACTACTTCACCGACAACAGACGTTTGAGGTTCATCATTTCCCAGAATACTGCATTCAAACTCTCTGGTATTTTCTATTCCTCTTTCAATAAGTATTTTCCTATCATAACTTGATGCTAAGTCAATCGCTTCTCTAAGCTCATCTTTTTTATGCACTTTTGTAATGCCCACGCTCGAACCAAGATTAGAAGGTTTCACAAAAATAGGATAAGGGATTCCTTGATGAATCATATCCATCAAAATACGGGATTTATTTTTCCAATCTTTTCTTTTTATACAGAACCAATCCAAAACTGGTAAACCATTTTGTTTAAAAATGATTTTCATGATATCTTTATCCATAGAAATGGCTGAAGCAGCGACTCCGGCTCCAACATAGGGAATATCTGCTAATTCCAGCATGCCTTGCACGGTGCCATCTTCACCAAAAGGTCCGTGCAAAACCGGAAAAATAACATCAATCTTATTCTTATTTGAGGAGACATTCAGTTCAGTATTATTTCTTATTTTAATCAAAGCTTTTCCGGAAGAATCATTTATCAGCATCATAGCGCTTTCACCTTCAATTATCCCGGATTGAAGGGCTTGCAAACTCTCTTTAGGCGAAATCCATTTTCCCTCTTTTGTAATTCCAATAGGAACTACTTCGTATTTTTCTTTATCAATGGCTCCTATAACAGAAACTGCAGAACAGTATGAAACTTCATGCTCTCCGGATTTTCCTCCAAAGAGAATACCCACTCGTATCTTTCTATCCCTCATCATAATCCTTTCATGCTTAAAATATTAAATCTCTTGATATTTTTTAAATTATTAATTTATCTCTAAAATTTATAGATTTTCTTTTTTCATCTTTTCCAATCTTTGCTTCATTTGTTTCTCAAAACCCCTTTCGGACGGATAATAATATCTGTTGCCATTTAATTCTTTAGGAAGATGGCTTTGAACAGCGTAACCTTCTTTAAAGTTATGAGCATACTTATAACCTTTTCCATAACCTAAATCCTTCATCAATGAAGTTGGTGCATTTCTAATAACTAGTGGAACCGGCAACGGCCCCCATCTTTTAATATCTTCTTTGGCTTTTTTATACCCTGAGTATAGTGCGTTACTTTTAGGCGCACATGCCAGATAGATCGCGGCTTGAGTTAAAGCTAAATTTCCTTCAGGCATTCCGATAAATTTTACCGCCTCCATTGCTGCAACAGCTATCTGAAGTGCAATTGGATCTGCATTTCCAATATCTTCAGAGGCAAATCTCACCAATCTTCTGGCAACATAAAGCGGATTCTCCCCCGCTTCCAGCATACGGGCTACCCAATAAAGCGATGCATCCGGATCAGAATCCCTCATACTTTTATGTAAGGCAGATATAATATTATAATGCTCCTCTCCTGTTTTGTCATACCTTAAGCATCTTTTTTGTACAATCTCTTCTATGGACTTTATATCAATTATCCGGATTTCCTGAACGTCCGGTTTAGTGGTCTTTACTGCAAAATCTAATATGTTCAAGGCAATCCTCGCATCTCCATAAGCAAGTTCAATAATAAATTTCAGCGTCTTTTCTGAAATGCTTATGCGGTATTTTCCTAATCCTTTTTCCTTATTTTTCAAAGCGCGATTAAGAATCATTTCCAATCCTTCTTCTGATAAAGGATCTAATACATACACATTCGACCGCGAAAGAAGGGGAGAAATAACTTCAAAAGATGGATTTTCAGTCGTGGCACCGATTAGGATAATGGTACCGTCTTCAACAAAAGGTAGAAACGCATCTTGTTGAGCTTTATTAAATCGATGGATTTCATCAACAAATAATATTGTTTTCCGGTTTTGATAACGCCTTCTGTCCTGTGCTTCTTTTATAATCTTTCTTAAGACAGGAATACCGGAAATTACAGCACTAAAAGATACAAAATGTGTTTTAGTCATTCTCGAAATAATTTTTGCCAAGGTAGTTTTTCCTGAACCGGGAGGCCCCCAAAGGATAATAGAATGCAATTCATCATTTTCAATAGCTTTTCTTAATGGTTTATCCGGGCCGATGATATTGTCCTGCCCAATAAAATCTTCCATTTTATCCGGACGGATTCTATCAGCAAGAGGTATGTAATTTTCTTTTTTTGGTTCTTGTAAATCAAACAAATCCATTATTTTTCCTCATATGACTACTCATGATGAACTGAATAAAATTCATCTCTTAGAATGGACATTAAAAAGGCGTTGTGGAATTTACCCTGGAAGAAATGACATTTTCTTAATGCTCCATCTTTTTTGAATCCACATTTTTCGTAGCAACGAATTCCCCTCTTATTATATTCAAATACCCATAGATAAATATTGTATAAATTCATATGATGAAATCCGTATTCAAGAAGTAATTCTATTGCTTCTGTTCCGAATCCTTTACCCCAATTTTTTTTGTTGCCTATCACAACTCCCAGCTCTGCGTTTCTATTTTTCCAATCAATATGGTCAAGAGTTATTTGGCCAATATAATGACTTTTTTTATTTTCAATCACCATATTTTTTTGCTCATTATTTTTAGACATCATTTTTTCCAGATACTTTTCTTCTTCCATACGGGAAACCGGAAAAAGAAATGAATTCAGATATTTGGTTACTTCCAAATTATTGATCCATCTCATAATTTCATCTAAATCCTCTTTTTTTAGAGGTCTTAAATTTATTAACTTACCTTGAATCATATCTATCCTCTACAGAATTGAAAATTTAAAAAAATATTTAATGAAAAATATATATTTATATTATTATAGCAGGATTTTTTCTTTTTTTGTATAATATGTTACTAGAGGTATCTTAAATGAAACACAAATGTAAGGTAGCCTGTCTACAGGTAAAAGCAAGGGAATACAAAGACAGGAATCTAACTGAAAATAATATTTTAGAAATGATTGATACTGCAGGTAGAGAAAATGCTCAATTACTGGTTCTCCCTGAAGCGGTTTACCCCGTATATTATTTATCTTCATTGTTTGTAAAAGATCCCGATGAATTTAATAATTCAACGCTAAATCTTATCAAGAAAATCAAAAGAAAAGCAAAAAAATATCAATGTTATATTGCCTTTGGATTTGTTGAAAATGATCAGAAAAATAAAAAATTATATAATGCCGCAATGCTTGTGAATACTGAAGGTAAAGAAATCTTACGAGCCCGAAAATCTTATTTATGGCATTTTGATGCAGACTGGTTCTCCTCGGGGATTGATTTTACTGTTGCAAAAACGGAATTTGGCAAAGTTGGTATGTTTATTTGCGCAGACGGTCGTTTACCGGAAATTCCCAGGTGTTTAAGTCTTAACGGTGCAAATATAATGCTTGATTTAACGAATTGGGTAACAGGTGGCTTTAAAAAAGAAAATTTGAGTAATCCCCAGGCGGAATACATGGTCCCGGTACGCGCCATGGAAAATCAGGCCTGGATTATCGCAGCAAACAAAGTAGGGTTGGAGGCAAATAGTATACTTTATTGCGGAAAAAGTGCGGTTTTTACTCCCCAAGGCGAAATTGCCAAAATGGCCACATCCTATAAAGAAGAAATTTTGTACTATGAAATTCCCCTGAAATCAATTGAAAGTAAAGAAACAGATGAAATGGATTTCCAAAACGAACGACGTCCGGAACTTTATGGAATATTAACCTTGCCCAATAAAAACACTCCCATATACTCTCTTATGATGGAAAAAAAATCAAGAAATTGCTCCCCTCTTTTTACCGCAGTGACACAGCTGGATTTTAATACAAACTTTAAAGATTATCTTAATCAAATCATTTTTTCCATAAAAAATATGATTCAACAGAAAGCAAAACTGATTATATTACCTGAAAATCAATTTATATTTCCGGAAAAGGGCAAAGACATTATCGAAAGAATTTGTAAAGTCTTTCAAGATAAGAAAGCCATGATTGCCATCTCTGTCATTGAAAGAATCGAAGAAAAATATTTTAAAACAACTTTTTTACTATACTCCGGAAAAATCATTGGAAAATACAGAAAAACTCATTTAGATAATAATGAGAAAGAATTATTGAAACCCGGAGATTTGGGCTTGCCTGTATTTCACACTCCTTATGGTAATATTGGTATTATGATAGGATATGAAGGATATTACCCTGAAATAGCCCGCGTACTTTCTTTAAAAGGAGCTGAAATCATCATTTGGCCTTCTAAATTCGGGAAAGACCAACAGGTAAAAATCAGTCAATGCAGAAGCAGTGAAAACAAAATATTTATTGCCTGTTCAAATTCTATCTCCGGAAAAGGAAACGGTCATAGCCTGATTACCTCTCCATCAGGTCATGTATTATCGGCTTGCCTGGAGAACAAAGAGCAATCATGCATGGCTTCTCTTCTACTACAACTTTCTCTAAACAAAAATATTGTTCCAAATACTGATGTAATAATCAATAGAAATCCGAAGAAGTATCAAATTTTAATCCAAGAAAGGGAGGCCAAGATTGAAAACTGAAATCATTGTTAATATGACTTCCGGCGGTGGAAAGCCCAAACAGCAACTTGAAATGGTTTTAAATTATTTCAAGGAAAACCAAATGAATTATTCCCTAAGTTATACAAACCATCAAAAAGATGGGGTTTCTTTAGCTGAAAAAGCATCTAACGATGGAGCCACACAAATTATTTCAATCGGGGGTGACGGTACCATCAATGAAATAATAAATGGTATCATGCAATCGAAAAACCGACCTGTCTTGGGAATCATACCTCTCGGCTGGGCTAATGACTTCGTTAAAAGTGTCAATATCCCATCCAATCCCATCGAAGCATGTAAAATTATTCTCAAGGGAAATCGAAGAAAAATTGACCTGGGTCTGATTAATAATCACATATATTTTGCAAATATATGTGGTGTTGGTTTTGATGCTGAAATTGCGCTTCTTGCCAACCAGATGAAAGACCGGCATCCTGACTGGCATTTTCTAAGTGCATTTGTATATGTATTTGCAACCATTAAAAAACTTCTAGCACCCTTTTCCTATCATAAGGTCAATTTAAAGATAAATAAAGAAAGTTTAAATGCAAAAATATTGTTTATTGCTATTGGTATTGGAAAGATCTATGGTGGAAAGTTTAAAATCACCCCCCATGCACTGGTAGATGATGGATTATTAGATATTTGCCTGGTTAAAGATTTAGGGAGAACAAAGTACCTTGCATTAATCCCCAAAGCAATAAAAGGGACGCATGAATGTGTTCAAGGAGTCCATTTCCATAAAACCGAAGAAATTACGATTCAATCAGAAACACCTCTCATGGCACAGGTCAGCGGGGAAGTCATTGAAGCAAAAAAAGAATTCAAAATAACCATACAACCTGGAATTTTAGAGCTGATTGTCCCTTAATCTGGAAAATATTTTAATAATTATTACCTATTTTCTGAAGATAAAAATAATTCATCCTGCTAAACATTGATTCTATTCCGAAATATCAGACAAAAATAAATTATTAATTTATGGAATAGACGAAAATATTTTTAAATTGTTAATTTATTTTCTACTTGTGTTGTTATTTTTTTCTCTGTACATCTCTTGGTCAGCGATCCGTATCAACTCATCAATTGATTCCGGCTTATCATGATCGTAGTGGGAAAAACCAATACTAAATCCAATCTTATAGGAATTCCCGGATGAACGGTTATGCCGGGCCAATGCATTATACATCCTTTTCTTGATGACAGCGGTCTTTTTTGGTAAACTTTCAGGAAATACTATTAAAAATTCATCTCCTCCGATACGGATGATAATATCGATTTCACGGAGAATGGATTTAAAAATATGTGCTAACTGGTTGATTGCCCGGTCTCCCTCTTCATGACCATACCGGTCATTAATTTCCTTTAAGTTATCCATATCAATATAACCAAGGAGAAAACAATTCTTTTTACGTTTACTGATTTTAATCTGCCTTTCCAATAATTCTATACCATAAGCCCTATTATAAATGCCTGTAAGCGGATCATGATGAGCCAAGCGTCTAAGTTCTTCTTCCATTCTCTTTCTTTCAATGGCAGTTGCAATCTGCTCAGAAACATACTCCAAAAGGTGAATATCCTCTTTACCATAAAGATTTGGATTGTCATAGCTTTGCACAGCCATAGCTCCGATGACCCGATCGGCAATCTTTAGAGGTACTCCCAACCAGATACTTTTAGAAGAAGTGCTGCCCAACCGCGACAATTCTCCGGATGCTACCATTTTCTCATATTCCTCACTCGAATTTAATAATGGTTTTCCTCTTTTAATGACCATGGCTGTCAATACATTAGATGAACTGAATTTTACAATCGGAAAATTATTATCCCTCTCATCCACATGATAAGGAAAGTATAAAATATCTTTTTTTCTTTCAAATAAGGCAATGTAAAAATTGGATACATCAATAATCTTTCCCAATTCACGATGAATTAAAGGATATAAGTGATCCAGAGAGATAGAAGAATTGGCAGCTCTTGAAATATTGTAAAGAATTTCCTGAATTTTCTCATTCTTTTTACGTTCGGAGATATCCTGGTAAGAAATGATTCTTCCGCGGGTTTTTCCATCAATAAATACTGATGAACTGGAAATTGCAACTGCAAAAAGATTCCCATTTTTCTTTCTGCGAATAGTTTCGTAATTATAATAACTCCCTTTAAGGGATTTCTGATATAGATATTCCGCTTCTTTTATTTTTTCTATCGGGTGAATTAATTTTCTATTAACATTTTTCCCTTTTATCTCTTCAAGGCTATAACCGAACATTTCGCTAAATTGGCGGTTTATATCTAAAACCACGCTATCTTCATTCACATAAACTAGGGCTTCTGGGCTATCATGAAAAAGACTTGCAAATTCCTGATGTTTCTCTTTAAGTTTCTCTTCGATACGTTTTTTTTCAATGGCTGTAGCAACCTGTGTCGAAACAAACTCTAAAAGTGCAATATCTTTTTTTGAATAATGATGAGAATTGGTATAACTTAACACAGCCATGGAACCAATGACTGATTCCTTTATTTTTAGCGGCACACCAAGCCAGACTACATTTTCAGTAAGCGTACCCAGCTGAGATAGTTCTATATTGCCCATTGATGCCATTTTTAGTATTCCTTGATAATCAACTAAAATGGATTTTCCTGTTTTAGTGACATAAGAAGCAAGATTTTTGGAAGTATCTATATGATTCATTTCCACAAGTCTATCTTTTTCATCTCTAAAGTAACTGAAGGTACTTTTATCTTCATTAAAAAGAGATATATGAAAATTGGTCGCATTTATTATTTTATGTAATTCTTTTTGAATTAACGGATAAAGCTCTTTAAGCAATATGTCGGAATTAGCTGCTTTAGAAATATTATATAAGACCTTTTGGATTCTTTCACTTTGTTTTTTATCGGTAATATCTTTATAAACACCGAGGATTCCAACAATCTTCTTATTTATTTTTACAAATGAAGAAGAGATTTCCACATTAATAAGTCTCCCCTTCTTATGCTTACGTACCGTTTCAATATTTTTTAAACCTATTTTGAGTGCTTGTGCGGATAATTTTTTTCCCTCCTGTATTTTCCCTTTTGGATAGAGGCCAACATCATCAATCTTTTTACCAATCAATTCTTGCCTGGCATATCCAAAAAGTTTTGTAAATAAAGGGTTGGCATCAAGAATGATTCCTCGAGAGCTTTCATAAAAGGCTGCTTCCGGATAATTATAAAAAATACCGGCAAACCTTTTTTCCCCATGCTTTAATTTTCTTTCTGTTTTTTTTCGGGCAGAAATATCATAATAGTACTCAATGCGCCCGCCTTTTAATACCCCTTCTGATATGGGTTGGCTCCAATGTTCCATCCAGCGTTCTTTGCGAGTATTTTTTGGAAGAATGTGACATTCAAAATTCTCAATATAGGTATTGTCATCATAAGTTGCAAAAACTTTTCGAATGAATTCATCCGGCTTTTCAAAGATGTATTGAATATTTTCTTTAATAAGTTTTCGTTTATCCGAACCGATTACTTTATCCCTAAGAATACCAAAATATTTCTCAATTGAATGATTGATCCATGCTACTTTAAAATCAGAATCGAGAATAAATATGCCCATAGCGGATGAATCTAAAATATCAATGGGTATCGATGGATATAATTTACCAAAGGGTTTTTTTGTAATTAAAAATTCAGACTTTTTTTTCTCGTTAAAAATTGTCTCTGTTTGTTTTGTATTTGCCCTTTTCCCGGTATCATTTTCCGTCAATCTTTTTTGCTCCTTATTTACAAATATTTTTATAAAATCTTCTCTTAAATATCAGTAACGTTATACTCATTTTTCATAAAATGCTGCATTTTTTTTATTTCTCTTTCAGGTATGACTCTACACTTACCGAGATTTTTACTTAGAATATAAATTTGGGCTGTTTTTTCAAGGGCATAAACCACCTTCATTGCTTCTTTTATATTTTTTCCTACACAAATTGTTCCGTGATTCGCCAAAAATACCGCATTTCTATTCTGTAATCCAATGATTGCTTTCTCAGCTAACTCATTGGTTCCTGGTAGGGCATATTCAGCACACACTACTTTCTCACCGATTATCTGAACAAAATCTTCAGAGATTCCCGGTAGGGAAAGACCGGTAACTGCAAATACTCCGGAATAAATCGCATGATAATGAATAACCGCAAATACATCTTTTCTGTTCTTATAAATTGCTAAATGCATCGGAGATTCAACTGATGGCTTTTTAGAACCTTCGATTATCTTTCCGTCTTTATCCAGAACAGCGACATCATCTAAACCAATTTCATCATATTCCATAGCAGATGGTTTAATATAGACTAAACCGGTTTTTGAATCTAATACACTGATATTTCCCCAAGTCCCTATGGTTAAATTTTGCTGATACAATTGTCTTCCGGTCTTCACAATTATTTCTTTAAATCTTTCTGATATCTTAAAATATTTTTTTTCGTTCACATTAAGGGATATCCTTTAAAATTATTTTAGAATCAAGAGTGCCTTTCAGATACTATTACTACCAAAACAATCAAGAATCCTTCTTTCTTTATTAAAAAACATTGGAAGCACATTTTATGATTCGTTGGAAATGGAAAATTTACAGATAATTGCCCCTGAAATGACAAGTCCGCATGCTATCCACATACTGGGATTAATATTAATTTGAAGGTACAATGAGCTAATAATAATAGATAATAGTGGTACAAAGTAAGAAAGTGAAGCAATCAGAATAATATTTCCTTTTCTCATTGCCATATCCCAAAAGAAATAAGCTAAAAAGGTGGGGAAAATTGACATATACATTAGCTCAATTACTGCTCGTGCAGTCCAGCAGGATTTTTCAGGAAAAACAAAACTTATACCAGTCAATACCAAGCCGGTAGATAATAGAAAAAGCGGTACTGCTCCACCGTTTACATTCCCAGCCCAATAACGAACTAAATTTGAGTAAAGTCCCCAGGAAAAGGCTGCTAGAAGTGCCAATAGATAGGGAAAATAATTTTCTGTAAAATTTTCTGTAAATATTTCCCACGAAAACATTCCGCTTTGGACAGTTGCAAGATAAAAACCGCTAAAAGCTAAAAAAATTCCCGGTACCAAAGATATTTTCCATTTTTTATGTAAAATAGGCAGAGAAAAGATTAAGGTTAACCCGGGCCACAGGTAATTAATAATGCTTACTTCAATGACCTGTTCACGGTTAAGTGCTAATCCAACAGCAAGATAAAGACAAACCGTGTAGAATACAAATAATGCACCACAGACGATTAAATATGGAATTGGAAGTTGAAAAGCCTTTTTAAATTCCCCTGGTTTCAATAGAAGATAAATGCAACCCCAAATACCACTTAACAGATAAATCCGGGAAGCTGCAGTTAACGGACCTAATTGCTCAGTAAGGCTTCTCGAAAAGGCAATGGTCGTTCCCCAGAATATGATTGCCAATATCCCTAGAATTGTACTAAAATTCTCCTGTGAAGAGTAGTTCTTCAAAATGTTTACCTGTTTTTCCCATTTTTTCTCGATTATTCGCGGATTGCATCAACATTTTATTTGAATACATCAACATTTTCAAGTAAAAAGGATAAAAAATTATTTTTATTAAATTATTCCGTGAAATTAAAACATTTTTTTTGAAATCGTTTATTAGCAGTTATTAAAAATTTTTACTCGTTAATTCTTCTTAAAAAAAATCCTGAAAAATTAGGAAAATTTATTTTTTTCTAATAAATAATGATATTAACATTAATTTTATTAATTTTATTTGACATTATTTTATTTTTTTATTAATATTATTAATAATAATATTAATAATATTAACTTGGAGGTAAATAATGAAAAAAATACCGACTGTTTGTCCTGCTTGTGCATCCTCATTAGAAATTACTGAATTAAAATGTAAGACTTGCGGAACAATGTTGCAGGGAGAATTCCCTGTCAATCGATTACTTTCACTTTCCGAAGAAGACGGAAAATTTTTAACTGCTTTCCTTCAATCCCGGGGTAACATTAAAGAAATGCAGGAAAGGCTTGGAATATCGTACCCCACCGTAAAAAACCGTTTAGATAAACTGTTAAAAGCAATGGGATTACTGAATAACTGCAAAGGCCTAAAAGAAAAAGAGATTTTAGATAAATTAGAAAATAAAGAGATTAGTGTTACCGAAGCAATTCAATTAATAAAAGAATTGGGGAACTAAATTACTTAATAAAACTAAATCCATTTATAAAAAAGAAAAGGAGAAAAAACAATGAGAGATGAAATTAAAAAAGTTCTGGAAATGCTCAATGAGAAAAAAATAACCAGCGATGAAGCAGCTGAACTTATAGAAGCACTTAATAAGACTAAAAAAGAAGAAAAAACTTTACCTTCCGGAGAAAGAAAGAGATTTTTAAAAATTCATGTCACAAAAGAAGGAAAACCCCAGGTAAATGTTACCCTTCCTTTTGGACTCATCAATTGGGGATTAAATATTGCAAGCAAGATGGGAAAAAACACAATAGATGTTGGCGGGGAGACTATCCCTCTAGATATGGAGGAATTGAGCAAAGCAATGAATGATCCTGAATTTTCCGGTAAAATTGTTGATATTGTTGAAGAAAAAGACGGGAAACATATCGAAATTGATATTGTATAAAATCTAAGAATAGTTTATATTAGTAACGATTTTAAAATTTATTGAAATGAGAAACAATGAGAAAAATTACCCGTAAAGAAATTTTAACGGGGAGTCCTTTAAAAACGATATTTTTATTGAGCCTCCCCGTTATGATTTCACAATTTTTGCAAACGCTATACCATCTTGCCGACACTTTCTGGTTAGGTCATCTTCCTCCTTTAGAAAGTGGAGGAGCGGTTGCGGGACTTCAGATTTCCTGGCCGGTTATATGGTTTCTTATTGCGCTTTCATTTGGTTTTGCAATTGCAGGCGTTTCCCTTATATCTCAATACACTGGAGCGGGAGAAAATGATAATGCAAATCAAGTTGCAAATCAATTGCTTTCACTCGCAATCATCTTTGGACTTATCGTATCAATTTCAGGAGTTGCATTTACTCCAAAAATAATCCACCTCATCACTCAAACCGATAATGTAATAAAATCTGCCACGACTTACTTGCAGCTTATTTTTTTAGGGATACCCTTTATATTTATTGCATTTGTTTTTCAAAGTATCTTATCTGCCAGAGGTGATACTCTTACTCCGATGTATATCAATCTTTTTACTGTTTGTTGTAATCTTATTCTCGATCCTTTTTTGATATTTGGATGGTGGAGATTCCCGAATTTAGGAATAAAAGGGGCAGCGCTTGCCACTATCATTTGTCAGGCGATATCCGCATTGATTGCATTTTATTTTCTCATCAGAGGAATTAAGGGAATTAAAATCTCTGTCAAAAATTTAACACCCAATTGGAAATGGCTCAATCAGATTTTTAAAATTGGCCTGCCTGCTGCCATTGGTCATTCTACTACTGCATTAGGATTCATTCTTCTAATGGGTATTATTGGAAAAGTAAATAACGCTGAAGCGGTCATTGCCGGATTTGGCGTAGGAGATAAAATGATTAACATTATCTTTATCATTGTGGATGGTTTTGGTACCGGTATTGTTACCATGATAGGACAAAATTTAGGAGCAGGTTTAATACATAGGGTAAAAGAAATAGCTCAAAAAAGCCTTTGGACGATTACTTTAATTACTTTGATTGAGGCCTTTCTAGTCTTTATTTTGAAAATTCCCATGTTTAATTTATTCATTCCAAATCGCCCTGATATTATTCACACAGGCATTCATTTTCTTACGATCTTTTCTATTGGAATTCCTTTTTTCGGGTATATTTCGGCAATCATGGCACTTTTTCGTGGATCCGGTCACAATTTTCAACCTATGCTAATAGATATTATAAGGCTCTGGGGTTTTAGACTTCCTCTTTCTTACTTTCTAGGAAAACAATTCGGTTCAACCGGAATTTGGTGCGGAATGGCTATAAGTAATATTCTTTCTGCTATTATTGCACATTTCTTCTATCTGAAGGGTGAATGGCAGAAACAGATTATTCATAAATCCGAAGAAAATTTTGAGCCAATTTCAATAATTCCAGAAGAAGGATAAATCACTTTGACTTCTGTCATCCACTTTTCCCTATCGACTTTCCGAATAATAAATTTTAAACATTAAACCTGTAGCAATCATTGAATTAAAAAAGACAAAAATCCAAACCATCCGAATCTCAATTCCTGCGATTAAAATTCCCAGCATGGGTGGTCCGATAAGCCGACCGATACTCCCGCTAATTATAACCAAAGAATTAAATCGTCCGCGATGCGTTTTTGGGCTGTGATTGGCAATATATACACCTGCATTCGTACGAATTAAGATTTCCCCGATAGTCCAAATAAAGGTCGAAATCAATATCCAAGGGAAACTTACAATCCAATAGAGCATACCAAAACCGATAGCAAATAAAATTCCCGAAAAGGTGACATTGAGTATTGGGCGGAATTCACGGCTGATAAAGGTAACTGGCATCGTCATAAATACTACAATAAAACAGTTAAAACTCATGATTATTCCAAAATTCCGTGGTCCGTTCTGACCAAATAATTCATTGATTTGAAGAGGCAAGCTGAAAGAGAGTTGACTATGAGTCAGATAAAAAAGAATGGAAACTAGAGAAAAACTTAATACGGCAGGTTTTTTTAATAGTTGTATAAGTAAACTTTCTTTGTTGGCAGAATTGTTACTACCATTATCCTTTTTTATTTCTTCAGGCAATGTTTCACCGATATAGAGCGAGATAAAAATACATACGATAAAAATTGCAGCAACATTACCCAGGAACAAATATTTAACATGCTGCACATATAAAAATCCGGCAATAAGAGAACCAACTCCAAATCCAAGATTCACTCCTAAATATATAAATGAAAAAACCTCCTTACGGTTTTGTGGATAACTTAAATCAACCATGATAGCATCATATACCGGTCGGGTAGCGCCATTAAAGAAAGCTGCTGCAATTAACAATTTTGGAATAAGAAAAGAATGATTAAGGAAAGCGCAGGGTAATAAAAATATTGCTATAGCTAATTGGAAAATAATAAGAGATTTTTTTCGGCCGAATAAATCTGTAAAACGACCACCAAACAGAGCGCCGGATATCCTGCCAGCTTCTACTAACATCAAATAGATTCCAACCTTGTCAGCGCTTAATGAAAGATTGATACTTAAAAATAATGTGAGAAATGGAAATACGAAATATCCCATGGCATTGATTAAACGACAAATAAAAACGATATATATCGCTTGAGGAAGTCCCCTGTAAATAGAAAAAATACTTTTAAGCTTTAATAAATAGTTTATTCTCATCTATTATGTGTATATCTTGATTTTATTACCTTAAATTTAAAATGCTTATTTTCAAAAATTTCAAGACAGGCATTTACAACATTGTGGTCATATAAAATTCCCTTATTACTGGATATTTCCTCCAGTGCTATCTCAATACCTAAAGCTGAACGGTATGGACGGTGAGAAGACATGGCTTCTACGACATCAGCTACTGCAATAATCCGTGCCTCCGGCATAATTTCTTCACCTTTGAGTCCTCGAGGATACCCGGAACCATCAATTCTTTCATGATGTTGATAAACAATTTCAGCTATAGGCCAGGGATAATCTATCTCTTTCAAAATCTCATACCCAGTAGTAGCATGTCTTTGAATCAATCCATATTCTATATCGGTAATCTTACCCGGTTTGCTTAGTATCTCTGATGGAATTTCTATTTTTCCGATATCATGCACCATGGCTGAGATTTTTACACCTTCAATTTGTTCCTTTGAAAAATTCATATCTTTTGCAATTTCAGTAGCCAATTGGGACACTCGTTCCTGGTGTCCGGAAATATATGGATCTTTTACACCGATTATCCTTGCAATAGCAATGATGGTCCCCTCTTCTGTTTTTTTAAGTTTTTCTGTTTTTCTCTGGACCATTTCTTCTAAAATATCTTTTTCCGATCGTAATTTATCTTCGGCTTTTTTTATTCGCAACATGACTCTTATCTGGGAAGCAAATTCTTGAGCATTCAGCGGTTTTGAGATATACATATCTGCACCAATTTCCAAACCTTTTACCCTGCTCTCAGAATCGATTCTGACCGCGGTCACCATGACAACCGGAATATGTTCGGTGTTATGATTGCTTTTCAATCTTTGGCATACTTCATAACCATCCATTCCAGGCATATGAATATCCAATAGAATTGTATCCGGTAATTCTCTGACTGCTTTTTCCAAACCTTCTGTTCCGTTTTGTGCAGTAATAATTTTATATTCCGGAATAATGCTTTTCAGCAAGGCTTTCATTGAAATAAGATTATCTAATTTATCATCGATTACTAATATTTTTGACATTGACTACATTGACCTCCAAATACCTGTTTTTTTATAGATATAGCTACATTTATCACGACTTTATAAAATAAAAAGTTCTCATATTTTCATGAAATATTTAAGATTATTCCGAATATCATCGGTCACTCTTACATCAGAATGATTCCCTTATGTTTTAATTCATGTCATTGATTTGTTTTAGTGATTAATTATCCAATGATTGATTGTGTTTAATAGTTTTTCCGGTTCCATTGGCTTGGTTAGATAATCATTAAATCCAGCGGAAATTGCTTTCTCCCTGTCACCACTCATAGTCTTAGCAGTTATGGCAATCACCGGGATTTCTTTTGTACGTCCTTCCCTTCTTAAGGTTTTAACAACCTCCATACCATCCATTGTTGGTATGTTAATATCCATTAATACTATATCCGGGCAATTTATTCTAATCTTATTTAATGCTGATATTCCATCAATCGCTTCCAGTAATCTAAATTTATCTTTTAAAATGGCTTTTACTGTGGTCATATTGTCCGGATTGTCCTCAACGATTAACAGCAATGGTTTTGCTGTATCTCTTGAAGGAACATTTTTGTTTAATAAAGCTATTTTTTTATATTCATTTTTATCTTGCATCCTGGTATTGTTAAGCGCTTCAGATCCACTCCCTTCTCCCGCCATCATTAATTTTATTTTAAAAATCAGTTCATCTTTATCGATCGCACCTTTTAACAAAAGCTGCTGAATATGATTCGCACTTAGTCTTTTAAAATCTTCCTTGGTGAGATCTTTTGCAGTTAGGATCAATACCGGTATTTTTTTTGTCTCGGGTGTACTGCGAATATTTTCCAATACCTCGAAACCATCAATTTCCGGCATCATTAAATCTAAAATAATACCGTCAGGGATATTATGTTTAATATATTCAAGTGCTTCTTTCCCTCCCTCGGCAACATCAATCGTGTAATATTCCTTCTCTAATACCATTTTAACTTGAAGAATTGTCTCTTTATTATCTTCTACCATTAAAATGCGAGATTTTTCCTGATTTATGTTGTTTTCAATCTTATTCAATCCATCAGTTAAAGGAGACGTATAAGTTGTTTTTACCGCTGAAAAATCTTCATTATCCGAAAAAAAAGAAATATTCTCATTTTCACACCGATCTATCCATCTTAATGGAAAATAAATGGTAAAAACTGAACCTTGGCCGGGTGCACTGTCCACCTGGATTTTTATATCAAGTTTATCGGCTAATTTTTTTGCAATCGCCAATCCCAGACCCGTACCTTCAAATCTGCGCGAAGCAGAACCATCCGCCTGTCTGAACTCTTCAAAAATAAAAGGTATATTTTCTTTCTCAATTCCTATTCCAGTGTCAATGACCTTCACGGATACCAGTCCATCTTCAGGTTGTACATCGATTGAAACAGAACCTTTTTCAGTAAATTTTATCGCATTACTGATAATATTTTGTAAAATCTGAAATATTTTTTTAGCATCACTCTGAATTTTCGGTAAATTATTCGCACAATTTAAATTTAAACCTATTCCTTTTTCCCGTGCAATTGGTAAAAGACTATCTCTAATATTTTCAATAATTGATTTTAAAGAAATTGTCTGTGGATGAATCTCAATCTTACCGGCTTCAATCTTAGAAAGGTCTAAAATATCGTTGATGATTGTAAGTAGATTTTTACCATTCCTTTCAATAATTTCCAAATAACTCCCTTCTTCGGTAGAAATCTTATTCTTTATCTGCATGATCAATACCCGGGATAATGCCATAATTGAATTAAGAGGTGTGCGTAATTCATGGCTCATATTAGAAAGGAATTCGCTCTTTAATCGATTTGCTTCTTCAACCTGATTTTTTTGCATCTCCAATTCTATATTTTGCTTTGATAATTCTTCTGATTGGGATTGCAGTTCTTCTGAATTAGTTTGCAGTTCCTCGGTCATTGATTGCAATTGAATATTTTTTTCTTTTATATTTTCGAATAATTTATTCTTTCTCTTATTTGCCAGATAATTTGAAAAAAGAACATTCATAGTAGAAAAAGAATTCTTTAATATTTCGACTGTTTCTGGAGAAAATTTCTTTAAACTTGCCAAAGATATTATGGCGGAAACCTGATTTTCCACGATAATTGGAATAGTAATGATTTCTTTAGGAATTGCGGTTCCCGTAATCGTTTTAAATTTGAACTTTGTATCCGGTGGAATATTTTTTAAATGGACTATTTTCTTTTCAAGGATTGCTCTCCCGAAGTCTCCCTCAAGGCAATCCATCTTAAAATATTTTACCATCCCGGCATCTATTCCTACAGAAAATACCAGTTTAAATTCGCTTTTATCAGGATTTAATACATAAAATGCATACATGTTGGATTCGGTTATTTTCATTAATCCGCTAACTGAATCCTGATTGATTTCTTCATTGTTTTCAAACGGAATCAGGTAATCAGCAATTTCTAACCTGCCTTTTTCAATTTTTATTTTTGTTTCCATGAAATCTGCCATTTGATTATAAGATTCTGCAAGATAACCAATTTCATCTTCGGTAGATATTTCATTCCGCGCTTTTAAATCTCCGGATCTCACCTTCCGTGATACCACAACCATATTTATCAACGGCTTGGTTATGCTGTCAGATAATAACAGGGAAGTGAAAAACAAAACAAAAGCAATCAATATAAAAAGAATAATTATATTTTTTATCATGATACCAATTGGACCATAAATTTCACTGATATCCTCTTTTGCAACAAATCCCCAGTTAGTCTCCTGCATATGGGTATAAGCCGCCAATACTTCTTTGCCACGATAATCTACCATTTCGATAACACCTGTATAACCCTGGGAAGCCATATAAGCAGCTTTTGCACCAATTTTCAATTTTAAGGGTGCGTTCTTGCTCCATCTAAGTTCATTTAACGCATACGCTTCTTTGTTTACGATTAAAGTTTCACCGGTCTCGCCCATGCCTGTAATGTCTTGCAGGTATGGGTAAAAAGAATTCTGCAGGTCTATTCTGGCAGCTAAGATACCGGCAACATGTTGACCTGTATGAAGAAGGCAAAAAATAGGAACTGAAAAAATCATGACAGGCTGATGGTGAGTGGAAGAAATATATATTTCACTAATATAGGCTTCTCGATTTTCAAGTGGTATTTTAAAATAATCCTTGTCTAATTTATTTGTTCCTTCCTGCGATTCATCGGTCGATATCTCAACAATGCCGGTTTTTGGATTAATAATAAATAATTCACTATAATCAGAGTAATTGTTTAAAAGGCGATCCAATATTATCCTGGAATTTGACATAATAGAAAAGTCCTGGTTTGTCCGGTCTTGTTTATCAAATATTGTTTCTAATTCCCTTAACTCAAGATCTTCGGAGATAGTGCTTATATCACTTTTTCTCTCTCTAATCCAATTTTCCACACGATTTACTTTTAAATCTCGGATGGTAGTGAGTTTTTCGATGGCTTGATTCTTTATATCTATTGTTCTTTGCGAATAGGTAATAAATATGGTGGCAAACAATACTACGAGAAATAAAACAAAAAAACAAATCGTTATACGGCTCCGGATACTTTTAATTCTGAAAAAACTCATTACATCCTCCCTATTCTTTTTCTTAAAATAAATAAAATATATGAATGCTGATTGGAAAGTAATTAATAATTTACATATGAAATTTTTTGCAAAAAATTATTATTATATTTTATAAAATATTTTAGAAAATTCACTACTCTTTCTAAAATATTTTATATATCTATTTGGAATAACCTCAGATTCACCTAAAATCAAATAACCTCCCGGTGTAAGTGAGTGGAAAAGCTTTAGAAAAATCTGTTCCTGAGCATCCATATTAAAATATATTAATACATTACGGCATAAAACTAGGTCAAAATCCCCATAAATGCTTTCCGGCGGAGCAAAGCTTTTTTTCTCCATTAAATCATAAAAAGAAAATTTCACCATATTTCTTATTTTTGAAATGACTTGAAATTTCCCGTTTTGCTCTTCAAAATATTTTCTCAACAAACCAAATCTTGTTTTTTTGATTTTTTCAAAATTGTAAATTCCATCTTTCGCACATTTTAAGGATTTTAAATCAACATCTGTTGCAAAAAATTTTAAGTCAAGTTTGATATTTTCCTTTTCTAATAATTCATGAAACATCATGGCTAATGAGAATGGCTCTTCTCCACAAGCACATCCGGCTGACCATACTCTTATGTAAGGATTATTATTCTGAATTTTTTTAAAAATCATCTGTGGAAATAAATATGCATAAAAAAAATCGAAAACAAAAGGATTCCTGAAGAATTCACTCACGTTAATCGTCAATACGTCAATTAATTCATTTATTTCTGAAGGATCATGAATTAAAAATTGAAAATATTCTTCAAAACTGTTGCTGCGAGTAGCCGATAATCTTTTATGAAGTCTTCTTTTTATCATAGAAGGTCGATAGCCGGAAACATCAAAATTATTTTTATCTTTGAGATAATTTAAAATATGTTTTATTTTATAGGTCCCCTTTTATTAATTTGCCCAATGATAATAATTCTTCGAACCTTTTTTTGCTCGATACATGGCCTTATCTGCATTTTTTATCAATTCTTCGCATGTTTTCCCATTGTCAGGATATAAGACAACACCAATACTAAGGCTCACTGAAATCAGATTATCCTCTATAATGAAAGGCTTGCTAAGAGTAGCCATAATTTTTTGAATTACTTCTTTGACATTTTCTTCGGGTTGGACAAGTTTTGCTAATAAAATTATAAATTCATCCCCTCCCAAACGGCAAATCGTATCAGTTTTTCGAAGAAGCTTTTCAAAATTTTCTGCAATTATCTGCAATAAACGATCTCCAGTATCATGACCATATTTATCATTGACTTTTTTAAAATTATCTAAATCAAAAAATACTAGGGCAAATTTTTTATCCTCTCTTCTAGCATAAGCAATTTCCTGTTTTAACCGGTCATAAAATAAAACACGATTTGGCAACCCGGTTAAGTAGTCATAAAGGCCAAGCATTTTTAATTTTTCTTCCGTCCTCTTTCTGTCAATCGCGGTAGCGATTTGCTGAGAAACAAATTCCATCAATTTTATATCTTTTTGCAAATAGAGTTTTGGATTGGTATAACTCTGTAAAACCATGGAGCCTATTGTTTTGCCTTCTACCTTTAGAGGAACTCCCAACCAGATTTGTTTATTGGTAATCACGTCATGTGAATCAAAATATCCTTCACGCATCATCTTTTTATATTTATTGTAATTTAAAAGAAGTGCTTGACCGGTCTTAAAGATATAATAGAAAATATTTTCAGAGCTTTTAATTTTTAAATGTATTAAATCTTCATCTTTTTTTCCGGTTTCATCCATATAGTAGCAGAATTCAAGAGACTCCTTTTCCTCTTCGTATAGTGCAATGTAAAAATTGGTGGTGTCGATAATCTTGTGCAATTCTTTACGAATAACCGGATAAAGCTTTTTCAGAGAAATGGATGAATTGGCAGTGTTTGAAATATCATACAAAACCTGGCTTACCTCTTCGCTTCGCTTGCGATCTGTAATATCTTTGAATAGAAGAATCTTACCGATTTTCTCCTTTTGAATAAAATTAGATGCAGAAGAAACATCTACAAAAATATTTTTCCCATCTTTTCTCCTGATTCTCATTTCAGAACCAGGAGAGTTGTGTTGATCATTTTTCTTTTCAAGAATATGAACATTCAGTAAATCTCTTAGATATTTTCCCCTGGATTCTTCAATAGAAAATCCCGTCAATAATTCGTACTGGAGGTTAATTTCTAATATAATTCCATTCAAATCGGTATAAACAGATGCTTCAGGGGAATTTTTAAATAATCCGATGAATTCTTGATAGCTACGCCAATAGTCGCTCTTATTCCCAAGATTTAAAGCTTTAACCTCCGATTTTGAATCTATCTTAAGATTTATGATTTCTTTTTTCTTTCTTGATTGATTCATCCTTGTTTTTAAGCGGTTAAAATTACTTACAATTCTTTTAAGATAAATATTATTTTTTTTATTGACAATTCTTAATTTCTTGTCCTTGTTATATTGATGCATATTTTATAAACCTACACTCTGAAGATAACATAATGGACTTTTATTTATTTAATATGTGAATTTATGATACTCATTCCAATAACACATCCAATAACACATGATGAGTAATTCTATAAAGTCATAAGATAAATAGTACAATGATATTTCTAAAAAATCACTATTTATCTTATCATATTAAATATTTTTATGACATCTTTTTTCTCTTTTTCATTGATTAAATACCTAGTTTATTCGTTACTGTTTCATCTTCACTTATCTCTTTTTTATTTGCTGAAATATCCTGATTATTTATAATGCGATCATCTAATTTTTTTAGATAGTTAACATAATTTTTCCCTAATTGAGTAATCATAAAATTATTATTATCTTTTTTTAGAAATTCTAAATTCATTAATGCACGCAGTATCGCATCCCTTTCTTTAAAATCTTTGACTTTTTCTTCCCATACTTGATGAAAGATATCTATACTTACATCGGTAAACTTATAAAACCAAAATAAAATGTATTTTGCTTTTATAACCAGATAATTATCTGCTAGCAAAAAACTGAGTGTAATTCTTTTTTTATTAAGTTCAAAAATATAGGTCGAAACCTTATCAATAAAATTTACAGGACAAACTTCTTGTCTCTCTTGCTGACTGATTAGATTTTCCCATTCTGCATCATGACAAGAAATAAATTCATTAAAATCTTCATCTGAGATCATATTAAAAAGAATTTCCTGGTTAACCTGGTTAGAGATATTTCTTTTCAGTTTGCCCTTAATTATAAAATCATCATACAAATGATAGAGCGGTCTCTCATACAGGAAGAAAATTAGGATAATATAAATCATGATAACTGTAATCCACGAATTGGAAATTTCCACCAATGTTGCTTTTACCGGCCACCATATCAATAAAAGAATGCTACTAATAAATATAAATAGCCCTGATAAAAGAATAAAAAAACTAATTCTTCTCATATACACACCTCTTTTCTATGTCTCAACGTTCCACCCACCAATATACAATTGAACTCTTCCTTTGCTTTTTTAAAGCCACTTTTGTCAAAATCCTGACAGAATCAAGGTTAGGTAAAGGGGAACTTTCCTTCCATGATTACAGTGAAATTTCATTACAGCCTGGAACAATACCATTACAGCCATTCTTTTTTTAATTTTTCAATCACTTGAATATAATAACGAGTGCAGTCGATGTGAAGAATTTGTTCACCAATTTATCAATAATAATCCGATTTATCTCTATATTTTCCTTTTTTTCAAGAAACCCATATTTATGTTCTCTTGATGAATTTGTTCCTTCATTTCAGATTATTTGATAATACAAGGTTTCACCCTCTGGACTGCAGGCTACTATTCCGATGCGTTTGACATTGTATCTTCTCCTTTAAAGATTATAATTCGTGAAAAAGAGAGGAAATCCTTTTTATTCTAAATGATTTTTAAATACTATTAAACAATTTTATTATCCGCCCTTTAATAGTTCTTTAACTATTTAATAAGCCACTTATAATCAATGTCTGGGCAGATAAATATAAAATCATGATGGATATCCATCCATGATTTATTTTATATTTAAAAGTCCGGATTGCCAGTAATGTATCAGAAACAATAAATGCTAATGAACCTGCGAAAGGCAGCCAGAAGGCATACCCTTGTATTCCCCATATTCTTGTAAAACAGCTAAAACCCATGAAAAGAATAGCTATCAGATATACCAGTACCGGTATCCTTAAAGATTGAATATATGGATTAAGTTTGTTATACATAAATTTTCCGAAAAAGATATAAGGAATTAAAGAAAAATAGAACCAAAGCGGGACATCGGTCAGAAAACAAGTTGTATTTAAAAAAACAATCGCGTAAAAAATATGTCCCGAAAAAAAAGATACCAAACCTGCCAACAGGAATCCATGATTCCCGGTAAATAAAAGGAAAAAATCTCCTAAAAAACAAAATGTCAATGCAGCAATAATTGACGGATTTATATTTGCTGCACTTAAATAATAGTAAAAAAGTAAAAAAGGAATCAATAAAGGTTTAGTGAAATATCTTATCTTTATTTTACCTTTTTTTATTGCATATATATCAATAGAAGCAATAACGATGAAGAGAATTACAATAAGTGTATTTAGAATCACGCTTTATCTCCAACAAAATAATTTATTATTATAATTAGTTATGTTTTATCTATTGCTTATTTATCTGTTTATCCGAAAGCTACATCAAGTACCATCATAACCGTAAAACCAGTTAATAATCCGATAGTTGCCAAATCTGTATTTTCTCCTTGCTGTGACTCCGGAATAAGTTCCTCAACAACAACAAAAATCATTGCACCTGCCGCAAAAGCCAATGCATAGGGTAAAATAGGTTTAACTAGAATAACTGCAGTAGCACCTAGCACGCTGGAAATAGGTTCAACCAGACCTGATAATTGACCATACCAAAAGCTCTTAAACTTCGACAGTCCTTCTCCATGTAGCGGCATGGAAACAACAATACCCTCAGGGAAATTTTGTATTCCTATTCCAATTGTTAGTGCAACTGCTGCCGGCAAGGTGGCGGAAGGATATCCGGATGCAACTGCACCGAATGCGACTCCGACAGCAAGCCCTTCAGGAATATTATGTAAAATTACTGCCAAGACAAGTAACTGGCTACGATGCAAAGAAGTTTTGATGCCCTCTGCCTTTTCCATTGGAAAACCCAAATGTAAATGAGGAATTATTTTATCCATTGCCAATAAGAAAAAACCGCCTACAAGAAAGCCAATCATTGGCGGGAGCCATATTGGCACATTCAAATCTTTAGACATCTCAATAGATGGTGCTAATAATGACCAGAAACTTGCGGCAATCATCACACCTCCAGCAAATCCAAGTACTGTATCAAGAAATTTCTTATTAATATTTTTAGTAAAAAATACTACTCCGGCACCAAATGCAGTTAATCCCCAGGTGAAAATCCCTGCAAGCAATGCTTGAATGATGGTAGGAAATTGTTGCAAATAAAATAACATATCTGTGTCACCTTCTTTCAATCATTATTAGAGAAAGATTACATACTTTTTTACTAGGAATGATTAGTTTATTTTACCTAGCGGGGATATATGCATTACCAACAATCAAGAACTTTTAGCAATAAACTCTTCGCTTATTTTATTATTCGATGAAAAATAAAAAAAATCCTTTTAAAAAAACTTATAGTATAAGCCAATAAGCAAGAATAGGTCAGGATAATATCGTCTCTCTTTTCTTAAAAGAAATAATTATTCCCGATGCGATAATAAATAGGGAACATATGATATGATTCAAGGTAATTATTTCCTGAAAAATTAGTATACCAATAATTAGACTGGTTATCGGCTCAAAAGTGCTAATAATGGCAGCTGAAGTAGCACTGATGTATCTCAAACCGGATTTAAATGCCACCATTTCAAACAGATTTGCAATAAGGGCGACTAAAATTGTACTCATAATTCCTTGAATGGTAAAATTACAATCAAGTTTTCCCATGAATGAACTGATAAAAAATAATGTAACAGAATTAAATAAAGAGATATAAAATATTAACACATAAGAGTTCATTTCTTTAAAATCTTCATGAGCCACAGTTAAAATGTAATATGCATAAAAAAATCCTGAGATCAATGCAAGCGAAACACAAATTATACTGGTTGAGTCAGCTGAACCGTGACCTAACATAAAGCACATCCCGATACAAGATAAATGAAGTGAAATGATCTTTTTTTTGCTTATTTTACCATGATAAAAAGTATCTAACCAACCGTCACTGCTACGGGATTAATAAAATGTATGGTTGTTGCTAAACCTGTGGACATGTAATTATAAGAGAACAAAAGAGTCAACATGGCCAATGCATAGCCGAATAAACTAACTTTAAATAGAATAATACAAAGTGTCTTTTCAATTGAATAATTAATATTCTTTATTTTTAAAAAAATATAAAGCTCCATGGTTGAAAATAAGGATCTGAAAAGACTAAATGTAAATGGATTAAATCCGTTAACATAGGAAATTTTTGCAAACAATGGAATTGATCCAAAACTGCATACGGAAAAAATAGTTAATAAGATTCCTCTTGTTCGATTCATTATTCTTAGCTCTGTTTCAATTAAAAATATTTAGCTGAATACCATTAAAGTGATTCAAATATCATTACAATATGATTTGTAAACTTAAAAATTATAATTTTCCATCTTGAGTTAAAATTCCTCCGGCGATAACTGCAACCAAACTATAGCCATAAATCGGGAGAAATGATTCTTGAAAAAAATAATGAGATAAAATATTGAAATAATCGGTATTAAAATACAAAGGGTGTTACAAAATATGCATCCGAAATCTTCAATGCTTTTATCCATAGAATATATGAATATCCATTAATAAAAATTCCATTGACTAGTATGAGAACAATCGTTTCTTTCTTAGGTAGTGCAAAATCGGAAAGTAGAATCATTGAAATAAAAGATGCAACCGTTGCTGTCAGATAAAAGACCGATACCATGGTGCAAGGTTCAAATTGTACTTTTTTACTTAAAACCGAGAATAGTGCTGCAGAAAATGCAGCAAGAAGAACTAATACATCAACCAGATAATTTTTTAGATGAATCTGGGAAAAATCCCCTTTAGTTATTATCAGTAAAACACCTGAAAATCCAAGTACAATCGTTAGTAATTTTTTCGCGGTAAATTTTTCCCGAAGGGTAAACATAGACAGGAGGACAACGATAATCGGCCAGTTATATTGGAGAACAAGGACCTCTATTCCGCTGGCATGAGCATATCCAAAATACAATAAAATATAATACAGATATGTTCCTAAAAATACCAGAAAAAAATATGGAACCAATCATGAAATTTATACTTACAAAATGTTTTAATTCTATTCTTGACCATTGTAGCAATAAGAAGAGTTATAAAAGATGAAATACTTGATCAAAATAAAAATTGAGGGTTGTCGAGATTTATCTGTCCAAGCTTAGAAACAACGGGAATAAGTGCCCAAAGGCCAACACAGATAAGAACATATATTACTGTCCTTGATTTTAAGTTTGTCAATGCTTCATCCTTTTCTACGGTTATGTAGGAAAACTCATCTGTTGTTAAGGCAATTTTCGCTTTTCCTTGTAGGTGGTTGTAATGAACGCACATTATTATACTAAATAATTTTTTTATTTACAATAAATAAGTTATCTTTGTTAAATCATCCCATTATTTAATTCATGTATTCCTATTCAACTACTCTTTAATTTAAAGGATAAATTGCTCTTTATTACTGATGCTTCGAAATTATTTTTATCAAAATACATTGATTGATGCGCTAAACCTCAATTCTTTCTCTCCGCATAGAATTATACTTGACTTTTACATGAACATATTATAATATTTTCATGTAATAATAAAACGGAAAAATTAAGTATTCCGATTACTTTACAAGCTGTAGAAATTATTGTATACCAAGAATTTCTATTGAGTAACTTAGGATTAAATATTCACAAATTTTTAAAAATCGGAGGGCAAAATGAATAAAAAGTATAATTTTATAGTCATTTTAGGCGTATTTATTTTTGTATATTTTGCACCATTTAGCCAATTGGAAATACCTCAACCGATCATAGAATCTTTACTTATGGCACAGGAATATGCACGTGAACATGTCTTGTTATGTTTAATTCCCGCCTTTTTTATCGCAGGAGCCATTGCAAATTTTATTAGCCAGGAAAATGTCATCAAATATTTTGGTGCAAAGACCAACAAACTTATCAGTTATTCAATTGCCTCAATCTCCGGAACCATTCTGGCTGTGTGTTCTTGTACTGTCTTACCGCTATTTGCCGGAATATATAAGCGGGGTGCAGGTATTGGACCAGCTACTGCTTTTCTGTATTCCGGACCTGCCATTAATATATTAGCAATTATTCTAACTGCTCGCATATTAGGTTTTGAATTAGGAATTGTCCGTGCCTTTGGTGCAATTATTTTTTCGGTAATCATTGGTTTATCGATGCATTTTATTTTCGAAAAGAAAGGAATAAAAAATCAAGCCGAACAAAACAATATTACAAATTTTTCAGCTGAAAAAGAGGAAAGATCATTAGGTAAAACAATACTCTATTTTGCTACCATGATAGGAATCCTAATTTTTGCGAATTTGGGAAGAGATGATTCGATAGAAATTTGGCAATTGATTTATAATTTTAAATGGCAAATTACTGGAATACTTTTAATTATCTTAAGTTGGATGCTTATTAAATGGTTTAAAAGAGAAGAGTTAACTCAATGGAGAAACTCAAGTTTGGATTTTGCCCTACAAATACTGCCTCTTTTGCTGGGAGGTGTATTGGTGGCAGGGTTATTATTAGGTAGACCTGGAAGTGAAGGATTAATACCAAAAATTTGGATTGAAAAATTAGTTGGCGGTAATAGCTTATGGTCTAATTTATTTGCATCGGTTGTTGGTGCATTGATGTATTTTGCTACCCTTACCGAAATACCTATTTTACAGGGACTTTTGGGTGCAGGAATGAATAAAGGTCCGGCATTGGCACTTTTATTGGCCGGTCCAGCATTAAGTTTGCCCAACATGCTGGTTATTAGAAGCATTATAGGTACTAAAAAAACACTGGTATTCATCTTATTAGTCATAATAATGGCAACATTCAGCGGAATGCTGTTTGGTCATTTATTTTAAACAAGTATAAGGAGTTAAAGAAATGAAAATTGAAATTTTAGGAACCGGATGTCCCAAATGTAAAAAATTAGACGAGTTGACCAAAAAAGCTGTTCAGGAATTGGGCATTTCGGTTGAAATTAAAAAAATAACTGACATCAATAAAATTATTGATTATGGAGTCATGATAACTCCTGCTTTAGTCGTTGACGGAAATGTAAAAGTAGCGGGTAAAATACCAGGAATTGAAGAAATAAAAAAATGGATTGGAGAATGATAAAGTGAGGTTATTAGCAGAATATTTTCCGGAATTTAGTAAAAAATTTGATGAAATTGATGAATTATATAAAGAAAAAAGGGGTATTGATGAAAAAACCTATCAATTTATTTGTTTTGCACTGTCTATAAAAAATCGCTCGGTTCCATGCGTAAAAAAACATTTTAAGGGAGCTTTGGAAGCAGGAGCAACACTTAAAGAAATTTCTTATATTATGGCCTTAACTTTTAGGGAGAGTGCAGGAGGTGATGATTGTTGGATTCACGACGCCCTGGAAGATTATAAAGAATTAATGAAAAATAATATTAAATGCTGTCCAAAATAAATATTGGCACCCAATCTAAATTGAATGAATATTTAAAATTTAGATTGGGTGCCTTTCTGTTAAAAAAAATCTTTTCTTACGAATAATCATCCAATACACTTTTATAATAGGAAGATTCTACTTTTCCAAGAATTTCTCGAATAATTTTCTCGGTAAAAGTAGCTTAATGGTCCTACTTCTTTTCTTATAGTTAAAATAAGTTTTTTAATTTAGATATTGAATATGCAGCATAACTATAATGAGCTTCTTTCCCTTTCATTTTTAACAAGCAAGCTAAGTGTTCCAGAATGACAATAATTAAATCATTCTCTTCATGGATTTCCCAATATAACCCTGGTAGAATACGGGGAGAAATCTTAAATCTCTTCACCATTTTGTCAAAAAGAAAATTTATAGATTGATAATAATTATTCGCCGCATTCCCCCGCTTATTTTCCTGATAAAGATTCTCATATTCTAAAATAAGAGCGGGGTAATATTTTTTTAGTGTTTTTAAAAAACAACTTTTCTGTTTGCCTTCTTTCAAAGTCATCACACCAAATATGATAAAATCAAGACCTACTTCTGAAGCACACCGAATTGTATCCTCCAATAAGTCCAACTTATCTGCAATGAAAGGAATAACAGAGAGAATAAACATCCCACAAGGAATGCCTTCACTTTTAATTAATTCCAATATCCGCAATCTTTCAGAAGGAGAAGAGGCACCAGGTTCAAAGATTTTACTAATTTCATCATTTACAGAAAAAAAACTCATACTAACTATCGCTCTGCTCTTTTTATTGATTCTTTTTACAATATCGATATCTCTTTTTACTAAGGGCGATTTAGTCAAAATATGTACCGGAAAATCAAATTCTTCAATCAATGTAAGTGCTTTCCGGGTTAATTGATATGATTCTTCAATAGGTTGGTAACAATCCCCCAAACCACCGCCAATAGCAATAAATCTCTTTCTAAAAGATTTCTTTTTTAGTTGAGCCAATTCCCGGTTTAATACTTCTATAGAATTGATTTTTACTGTAACATCTTTGCCAAATTCCCCTTCTGCATAATAGGTCTCTGCTCTTCCGACAGACTACTCACAACCATGACTGCAACCACGATATAGATTCAAACCATGTCTGAGCAGGAACCAAGAATCTATTTTTTTTATATTTCTGCAAGATAGATTTTGATTCAATTTCAATTATTCTCATTTTTTATCCTCAAAATGATTTTCCTTCTTTTTTTAATATACCATAACAATGCTTCTCGCTCAATTTCTTTAATCAAATCAGATTTTCCTTTCATATATTTTTGAATACTGTTCGGATATTGAACAGCCAATGATTTTTTGAGTTGACTGTAAATATTTGCTACCTTCCTGTTGTGAATCAAATATGCTTTAAATGCCAGATGACGAACGATATTTTTATCGCTTCTTTCGAAAACATGAATATGAAATTTATGTTTTCCCGGATATTTCCAAAAATACCTTCTGCCTCTTATTCCGAATTCACCCTCTGCCTGATAGCCATATTCTTTCATCTTTCCGTTAAGATAATCTACCTTTTCTATCTGATAAACTGAAATCAATATATCTATAGTCGGTTTTGCGGCCATACCTGGAATCGAAGTACTGCCGATATGATGGATAGAGACTAAAATTGAATGAAATATTTTTTTTAGGAATTGTGCTTCACTAGAATAAGATGTCTTCCAATTTTTATCATAATCCACCACTTCAATGATTCTGTTTTTTTCGGGATTCATCTCTTACCTCCAAATTCCCTATATTTACATATATATTTTTTATTTAGTAGTTGATATTTCAGGTATAAACCGTATCTTATTATGAATTATAATCAGGAAGACATCAAAATTATAAAAAAAACCTGGTATTTTCATCCGCGGTGAGCATTACTTTCATTTATTTAATATCATACAATATTTTAGTTAATTATCTATTAACCTGCTACCGGTCCTTTCCTTCTTTTCTCAATTACCACTCATTACTTTTCGATCTATTAAAGTTACAATTTCACTGTCTCTATTAAATATGTTTCTCTTGCTTTATGTTCGCATATAATGTAAAATACAACCTAAAATGATTTATATAGGAATAAGTATGCCAAATTTCTTTGCTTTTATTTCATATGTGTTTGTAGTTATTTTCACACCGGGACCTAACAATATTATGTCTTTAGCAAATGGAAATAAATTTGGATATAAAAAGATTGTAAAATTTTTAATCGGAATTGCTTTTGGATTTTTTATCATCTTGCTGCTTTCCGTTTTTTTTAATTTACTGCTTTTTAATATCTTACCCAAAATTAAAATTATTATGGGCATTATCGGTGCAATTTACATGGTCTATCTTGCAATGATTATCATTAATAGTAAAGATGGTGAAAATAAAGGGGGTACTGCAAAACTTAATTCGTTTTACACTGGTGTAATTTTACAATTCGTTAATTTTAAAGGAATATTATTTGCTATTACTGTAACTTCTAATTTTATTATTCCATATTATAAGTCTGGAGTCTATTTAATCCTTTTTTCTTTTTTATTAGCATCTATCACATTCATCTCAATTTCCTGCTGGGCTTTGTTTGGTGAATTTTTTCAAGTATTTTTATCAAATTACAGAAAATCTTTCAATGTTGCCATGAGTGCTTTATTGCTTTATAGTGCGATTTTAGTTTCTGGAGTATTAGAGTTAATTTCTAAATAATGCCTATCTTTATTACTTCTATCTCAATATCATTTACATGGAATAACCATTATTCCTTTAAAAAGCAAGGATCTAACTTAACTGTTCTCTTTTACAGATCTTTCCAAAAACCTTTGGACAGCTTTGAATCCTGTTGATATAGAACAACTGATTGAAGGATTTATGAAAAATGTTTAGCTTTTTTAGCATATAAAAACTATTAATATTAGAAAGATTTTCCTAGTCAGACATGAGGCATAGCTCTGCAAAAATCTGGTCTCTTTTGATGTTTAACAACTCTTCACGAATATTCATTTTTCAATTCTTTTAGATAAATGAAGCTATATAAATTACTTTTGCTTTTCTACATTTTAATGAGGCATTCATTGATTTGCTGATTTAATTTAATTAGGGTTTTTTATTTAATCTTTATAAATTTTTAAATCTAGTTTTTTACCCTGAACATAAAGATAATTTTTAACCGGTTATTTTTTAGGGTTCTATGATAGCTAAATATTCTAAAAGGTATTTTCTGAAACTTCTCCTTTTCTATGCGAATTAAAAAGCTCAGAATAATACGTCTAAAAATGGAATTATAATATGAGTACAGTATATCTGATTGAAAGATTGAGATAGGTATTTTTACCGGCAAAATTCTTTATTTTAACTGGTCGGGGCGAGAGGATTTGAACCTCCGACCTCTTGGTCCCGAACCAAGCGCGCTAACCAAACTGCGCTACGCCCCGATACAATTTAAACATTCACTTTGAATTATACCATAAATGCTCAATTTATCAATTCACTAATTCTGAATTTTACTTATTAATTATTTAAATTTTTAATGTGATTTATACTCCTTTGTTCCTTGTTTTTTCATCGATAATTGCAATACTTAAAACATCCTTTCAATCATTATTAAATTTCCATTTAATAATAAATAATCAGGCCTATAAAAGTTGAACAAGAAGGGATATTGTACAGAACTAATATATCATTCTATATTGAATGTTATTTGAAATTTTCATTTATTTTTCCAGGTTTGCAACCTGAAATCCTTAACATTGTCTGAGCTTCATCCATGGGATCTGCAAATTTATTTTAGGATTCAATCCATATCTTATTAAAGATTCATCCTTTCTAAAAGAATTATCTTAATGCTTATTCTAACTTAAAATGGCGCTTTTGTTAAAGAGGAGAAGTAAACAAATGCTCACCTTTCTCCCAATGATGTATTGTAATAAAAATTATTTTATACTAAAATTTAGACAATACAAATTTTTTCTTATATAGAAAGGAGGCGGTATTTGTTTAACCTTACAGCATTTCTCTCATATGTCCTGGTTGTATCCTTTACGCCCGGACCAAATGTCGTATTGTCCATGGTGAATGCCAATAAATTCGGATTTAGAAAAACATTAAAATTTTTATTGGGAATCTTTCTGGGATTTTTTATCATTATGTTTATCAGTAATTATTTCAATCTTCTTCTTTTTAATATTATTCCAAAAATCCGAAGTTACATGGGCATATTAGGCTCTGTATATATGGCTTACCTTGCTTTTTTAATTATCAGGAGTAAAGATTCAGATAAACAAAAAGTTGATGTAAGGTTAAATTCATTTTTCATCGGCTTTTCACTTCAATTTATTAATCCTAAATTAATTCTTTATGCTGTAACGGTCAGTTCTAATTTTATCATTCCATATTATAATTCAAACATGGCAATCCTTCTTTTTACTATTTTTCTTTCATCACTTATATTTATTTCGGTCTCCTTATGGGCTTTATTTGGAGCTCTTTTTAAAAAATTCTTGTCCAAATATAGAAAACCATTCAATTTCTTGATGGGGGTATTATTACTTTACGGTGCAATTTCTATATCGGGCATTCTTGAATTAATCCGCTAATATAAGGGAATAGTAAAAATGTTTCTTTTTAAGTAGGTATTCTGATAGTGAAGAAATGCTTTATTATTACATGTAACTAAATTCATTAAAATATTGTGTGCCAAAGAAAGATAATTTGTAACCAAATATTCGTACGTCTTATAATAGAATGTCTAATTTTATTTATCAATGAATACTTTCAATTTGTTGACCATGAAGGAGGCGGCAATAACTTTCAATATATCCCCAGGGAAATAAGGAAGTGCTCCAATAACCAGAGCTTTTTTAATTTCTATAGAAGCCACAATTGACAATTGAGCAATGCCAATCAAATAGATAATCAGAATTCCAAAACAACCAATAAAAAAATAGTAAAAAATATTCATTTCTTTTATTATTTCCGTTATTTTCCCAACAATGTATGCAGCAATTACAAATCCAAATAAAAAACCACCGGTTGGTCCCAACAATATACCAAGTCCGCTTTTAAAACCGGCAAAAACAGGTAATCCAATAACTCCTAATAAAATATAAATAATCTGGCTTAGTGCACCGGATACACTTCCTAACATCATTCCCGCTAAAAGCGTAAAAAGAGTTTGTAGACTAAAAGGTACAGGCTGGATTGGTATGGAAATAAATGCTCCGGCCGCAGTTAAAGCAGAAAAAAAAGAAATCATGGTCATTTGACGAATGCTTATCTTCAAATAAATATCTCCAAACGTGTAATAAATCATTGTTAACCTAAATTATAATTATGGTTAACTTTTTTGTCAAGCAAATATCAATCAAATCCGCTGGTAAGAAATCATTTTAGATAAGTATATGTATTTTCAACCATGCCTACTATTTACTTTTTCAGAGTAAAAACATTAGATAAGGTAATTTACATTAAACGAATTAAAATCAATCCAATATAAATAAATGGGTAATTACTCCGATAAAAAATCTTATTCAACGTCATTTAAGCCAAAGTTGAGTCAAGTATCAATTCAATATATTACATATTAGAATTAGAAAATGTTTGATTTCTAATCATTTTAAAAAATTAAACAAAACTTTCTATAAAATCATTCATTCTAGCCATTTAGCTGTTTATCAATGTACATGGTTAATTTTCCTAAACAATTTACATAACTGCCAAATTCATTGTCATACCAACCGAAGAGAGCAGTATGTGCCACAGGTATACTCAGTTCGTCAATATTTTTAATTCCGGATTTCAGTAGCATTGCCGGCTTTAAATCAATAAAACCGGTTCTGGTATGAGTATCATGACCTTCTATTACAACAGCAGCAATTTTACCTTTTATATCAGAGGACACATTTTGATTTTCACTAAAAAGCAATAAGTCTTTTTGCGCACCGACCGAAACTTCCCTGTATATATTATTTAAAAATTCTCGATTGATGACTGGTTCTCCCTTTTTATCAATACAGGCATGAAAGGTAAGGTTTAGATTGATCAATGAAACGGTATCAATTGGAATTCGTATAGAATCAGCCATAAAACCTACCCTGCTTATTTCTGGAATTACTTTTTCGAGTGTTGCTGCTGCTCCAGTGGTGGAGAGTATGATATTATTAAAAGCCATTCTGTTTTTTCTCAAATCCGATGTTCTAGTTGCAGGCACAGAATCCAACACTTTTTGAGAATTCGTTGCGGCATGAATAGTCGACAGGGAAGCAGTGAGTATATTTGAGGTCTCCTCTTTTTCTAAAAGAGGCTTTACCATATGCGCTAAAGCAGTTGTTGTACAGGAAGCTGCGGAAACAACTTTATTAAGGCTTGGATTAAAAGCAGTATGATTTATTCCATAAATCAATGTAATAAAATCTTCCGATTCTGTTTTTTTATTGCCCTTTATCTTGAAGGGTGCGCTGTTAATAACAATTTTTGCACCTGCAGCCAGATGCCCCCTCAAATTTCCCTTCGGATAATCCTCGTCCGAAACAGGATCGCAAAATACCCCGGTTGTATCAACTACAACTTCTACACCGTTCTCTCTCCATCGAATATCTTTTGGATTTCTTGCTTGGCAAAGAAGTTTTACCGGTTTTCCGAATATTTCCAATTGTTTTGCCTCTCTATCAATGATTTTTATGTCCTTTTTTGATTGAATTCCAAATAGGAATTTTTCAATAGGTCCATAGGTCGAATCGGTTTCAATGACATGTATGATATCTTCCAGACTATCTCCTATTTCTCGTCCAACATTGACCACAAATCCATTAAAATATTTATTATACAATTGATACCATAAAGTCAATTTACCAATTCTGCCTAATCCATTAATGCCTAACATTTTTCTACCTGGAATCGAATTCATTTTTTTACTTTCTCCCTTTTAAATAATATTAATTTTCTCTGAACTAATTGCATAATTTCCTTTATAAATATTTCCCATGTGTGCATCAATGGCTATTTCATCACCTGTCTTTATTTCAACTTCATTTAACAATCCTTTTTTTTCATTTTCTAATACAATCAATTGTCTGCAATTAACCACACATGTTTTACCTAATTGGGCAGCAGTTACAGCAGCATGAGACGTCACTCCTCCTCTTGAGGTTAATAATCCATCACATTCAAAAATCATGGCAATATCATCAGGAACAGTATCCGGGCGGATCAATATTTTATTTTTATCGGGATATTTTTTCGCTAAATATTTCAAATCATCCATATTAAAGGCTACAATACCGTTCATTGCTCCTCTTCCAATGCCAATTCCTGTTCCAATTAAATGTTTGTACACATCTACATCGCTAAAGACAGGAATTGCTTCCTTGTCTTCTAAAATGTAATTTCTGGTTTGCAATATATATAAATCTTTTTTATTTTTTGATTTAAATGTGAATTCAATTTCCTGATGTTCATATCCCTTTTTATAAACTAATTCCTTTGCCAATCTGTATAGTTCCTGATAGATTTGCGGGAATTGTTTTTCCAATGATTTTCCCTTAAGATGGGGAGTCTTTTTATGTTGAAATTCGGAAACCGGCAATGTATGGACCAATCCTGAAACAATATCCTCGCCTTGACTCCGTCTACTAAAATCACCATATAAAACAACTTCTGAGCTCTTTTCAAAGGGGACTTTAGTAAAGACAACACCACTTCCAGAATCAGAATTAATATTCCCAAAAACCATTTCCTGGACGATAACAGCGGTTCCCCATTCTTCGGCAATTTGTAATTTTTTCCTGTAAATATTTGCTCTTTGATTATACCAGGATTGAAATACAAAAATAATTGCCTGTATAAGCTGTTTAAAAGGATCTTCTTCCAGCTCAACTCCACGATTATTTAATAATTCTTTATAAGCCAAAGCAATTTTTTTCATTTGCAAATTACTAAAGGTTTTTTTTTCCTGTACTTGATAGAGTTTTTTAAAGTAAATAATTATCTTATCAAAATCATCCCTCGAAATACCATGTGCCATTCCCCAGTTTTGCAATAACCTTCGATATGAATCCCAGGCTGCCCAACCATAACCTGGTAATTTGCTTAGATTTTCTGCAATTTTATCATTCATGCCAATATTTAATAGTGAATCCATTGCACCCGGCATAGAAATAACGGTCCCCGAACGAACCGCCAGTAATAATGGATTTTTTAAATCACCAAATTTTTTACAGCTTATTCTTTCAATTTCTTCAACCTTTTCTTCAATTAACCTTAACATTGCCTGGTACATTTCCGGAAACTTGCTAATTGCTTTTCTTTCCCTAAACCATTCTGTAGTTAGCACAAATCCGGGAGGAACTGGAAATTTATACGAATATAGCTTTTTAAGATAATACGCTTTTGCTCCTAAAAATGTCTGATTATTCACCTTTGATGTCGATTCATAAAAAGAGGAAAACAGGAGTTTTGGATCATATTTTAGCAGCATACTAATGACTTTGGGCTCCAATTTCTCTGTCATCTCCCTTAAAGTTACCAGAATCCGGGAAAGATAATTATCCAGATGTTGGACTAAAAATGCCGCTGAAATGCCATTACGGAAAAATTCTTCTGATTTTTTATACACAATATGATTAAAATTTATTTTTAAATCATCGATTCTTCTCTGTTTCTTAATAAATTGAGGAATAATATGCTTTAAGGAGGGATTGAATGGATTCATATAGTAATTTTCAATAATTTCTTTGATGTTCAAAGTAAGAAAGTAAAAAATATTCACAAATTGATCCATAGAAAATGTTGATGTCTTAAAACTATAATGCAGCATTTCCAGATTAGAATTGAAATTTTCACTAGAAATACCATTTAATCGCAAACCTTCTTTAAATAATTCAAGTATTTTCGCGGCATTATGAAATCCATCGATAGTCATATATGCCAAATTCCGCTGATTGATAAATTGATTTATCAGAACATCTGCCAATCTCTCTAAGCGAAAAATTAAACCCAGAGATTCAAATTTCTTTTCAGAATACTGGCCGTACATCGATGGGATTCCTGCAGCAATATGACGCTTATAATAAATATCCTCGTGAGATTTACTTTCTTTCTTGCTCAATACTATTTCCTTGAAACGTGAAATCAGGACAAAGACTTGTTTTATTGAAATGGCATATTTTTTCTCCTTTAATCGTCTGGCCAGATTATCTACCTCTTTAATTGATACATACGATGTTTGTTTTAAATCATTGATGATATTTTGCGAATCTAGCGAATATTTATGCTTCAATAGGCAATACAACTCAATAATTGATACAATTCTATCCCCGGTGAATTGATCGATTTCTTTAATTTCTCTAATATTTGATCGGATTTTTTCCAAATCTGTTTCCAAAATCATTCCGATAGAAACATTCATTTTGCTACATAAGTATCGAATGGCACGGTGAGTGGGATTAAACCATTTGTTTTTAGCAAGTAATCCTTGCTTTACATCTGATGGAAGATACTTTAAGAGTGGTCGAATATTACCGTCATACCAGTAAAAGAATATTCTTCTTATGAATTCGATTTGTGTATTATTACTTTCAGTATGAATTTGTTTTCGTAGAAAATGGATTAGTTTATCTTCTCGAAAAGATTGTTTATCTATAGCTGTTGTTATATCCCGAATCTTACCTTCAGCGCCAATATTTTTATAATACACCGGGAAAAGATAGGTAAGTTGTTTAATTAAATTATAACAAGATTCGAAATTGCTATTTAATAATCTGCTGATATCTCTTTGAAAGAGATCATTATCCCGGATAAATATCCCGCCAACCTTGAGATTTACAATTAATGCAGCTATTAATTTTCTGCTCGCTCTAGGAGAACACTCTACTAATTTCAGCCATATTCTGATATTTTTTATATGATTCCTGTCAGTTAAAATCTGCCAATCCTGATCAATACCTGAAACATCGGGATTAACAAATCCAAATTGAATGAGTTGATTGATAAATTGATCAATTCGGGATTGATCCTTCATTTGATATATTTTTTTCCCAAATGCAAGAATACAATCCAAAATTTTTTCCATATGCTTTTCTTTCAATTTTTCAAAAATAGAAAATATTTTTGCGAGAAAAATTTCAAACTGACTGTAAATCTCTAAAATAGTTATATCTTTTAATGCTCGATTTAAATCTAAAATCAAAAAATCTTTCAGATATGCGGGAACGGGTAAATGAAGAAGGTAAAAAATATAATAAACGATTTCAATATTTTGGTCTGTCTCTTTAATCTGATCATTTAATTTTCGCATGTAGTTTTTGTAATCATATATTTTTTTTAAATCATGCCAGCTGATATTTTCTTTTTGCAATTCAATTTCAGTTTTTTCAATCATCTCCTTCTCGTAATCAGAAATACAATCAACAAAGTTTGAATGATAATTTTTTCGTTCTTCTTCATACCATTCTCTATAATGTAAATTCTCTTTCCAAAATGCGAGATTTTTTTTTAGAGATTTTTTCAAAAGAAAATTAAGCTTTTTTGAGATAGCATCGTTCTTAGTAAGGTCAATAGGAAAGGTCTTTAAAAGATGTGAAGATTGAAGAAAGATATATTCATCATTATTCATAACTTCCTCTATCAACTGCAGGGAATGATTGAATATTTTTAAAAATAAATCTTTTTCAATTTGTTTTTGATGCAACAAGCATAGAAATTCCACTAGAGTAGCGACTATTCTTTCCTTGTTATAACAATCACTATTGATAAAGACTACTTTTCTAAAAAAATTAATGATAATTCTCAGAGCCCTATCTGCATTTGGACAAGTTGTATAAAACCAAATATCATTTAAAGCGATTTCTCTTAACTGTTCATTTAAATGCTTTACATTAATGGAATCACGGTATAACGTATTTAATAATTTTTTAGCCCGTTGATTGATGCCAAAATAAGTCGAAGAAATTTTCACAAACCACTTTTCTTCAAGGTAGAGTCTATTTTTAAGAATATTTTCGTGACTGCTTTCTTTGCCTTTTCCGGAAATCTTTAATTTTTTCTCATTCTTCATACCTATCAATCTCCTTGGATTTATTTAATACAGTTCCTGATATGATCTCCTCGCTTTCACCGTTATCTTTTTTAATTATTAAAGCACCATTCCGGCTGATATCAACTGCTTTCCCGGAAATAATCCGATCTCCGGATTTTACTTTTATATGCCTTCCTAAAGTATAAGAATATTTTTTCCATTCCTCTAAAATTAATTCTGATTTATTTTTACAGAGCAATTGATAATATACTTCAAATTGTTTCAGAAAGATTTTCACCAATTCTATTCTGGATATTTTTTCGTTTAATATTTCCTGAAGGGAAATGCTGATATCTTTAATTTCATCGGGAAATTCATCATGTAGGATATTTACATTAATACCTACACCGATAACCAACCAATTGATGGTATCTAATTCAGCACTCATTTCAGTCAATATACCACAAATTTTTTTTTCTTGAATGAGAATATCATTTGGCCATTTAATCAATGGTTGAATTTTGGTTAATCTCCTTATTGCCCTAGCAAGGGCAACCGCTGTAACTAGGGTAATACGGGGAATATATGCGGGTGAAAGGTGAGGGTAAAGTATAATGGATAGCCAAATGCCTCCTTGTGGAGAAAACCATCTTCTGCCGATTCTGCCCTTTCCACCTAATTGTTTTTCAGCGATGACCAATGTACCTTCCGGTATTACCTCTTGAGCGGATTGGGCTTTTTTCTTCGCCGTATTGTTAGTTGATTCAACTTCATGATAATAAAATATTTTATGTCCTATAAAATCAGTTTCTAGCTGATCTTGTATTTCATCTACCAAGAGAAGATCAGGTTTTGAAACAAGGCAATATCCGGAATTCTGTTGAGAAATGATGTCATAATTAAGCATTTTTAATTTTTGAATTTGTTTCCATATTCCTACGCGCGATATTCCCATTTTTTTTGCTAAAAACTCTCCGGAAATATATTTACCTTGTTCCAGATAATTTAATATATTTTTTTTCATCATCTGCTTCTATATTAAATCCTTAGATTTTAAAATTCTAAATTTATTTTATATTGAGTATTTATCTCTGTTCTGATAATTCTTATTTTAGATGGGAAAATAATAACTTGCTATCTTTTTCGGGAATTTTTATCTGGAGAAAATCAATAACAAAAGAGCCTTTTTTCTCCAATAAACTCATTAGATTTTTAAGCATCTTTTCATTCCCAATGATTTTTGGTGTAATAAAGACAATCGATTTTTTTCGCTCCAATCCAAAACTTTTTTGTAAATACAATTTTAATTCCAAGGGGATTTTCCCTATGAAAGAGTTTGTTCCCGGACATCCGGCTAAAATAAAATCAAAAGATGAAAAATTACCAGGTTTTGAATCTCGATTAACTTTGAATATTTTTAATTCATTTCCGTATTGTTCGAACAGTTGGTGAAGTAATTCTTTTAAGGAATTTATTTTTTTATTCTCATCGAAATATATGAACGCAGCACGCATAGCGTATCCTCCGCTACTAATCCAGGGAATACTATTTATTTTTAATCAAAGATAACTTTCTCGACTCCCTGTAATTTATCTAAAATCTTATTTGCAATTAACTTTAGATGTTCGGGACGTTTGACAAAATCCAGATCATCCGCTGGTACAGTGAGTATGGGGCATAAACTGAAATCCTCAATCCACTCATCATACAAATTGTTTAATTGAGTCAGGTATGCTTGCGAAATACTTTTTTCATAATCCCTTCCTCTTAAAGAAATCCTCTCTAAAAGAGTAGGAACCTTTGCCTGAAGATAAACAACTAAATCAGGCGGAGAAAGGAACTGTGTCATAACCTTAAATAATTCCTGGTAATTCTCATAATCTCTTTTGTCCATATATCCCTGAAGATGTAAATTTCTGGCAAAAATTGTTGAATCTTCATAGATACTTCGGTCCTGAACGACCGATGCAGGATTTTTTAATATATCCTGGTGATGGTGAAATCTTTTTGAAAGAAAAAAAACTTGCAGATGAAAACTCCATTTATGCATATCTTTATAGAAATCCTCCAGGTATGGATTATTTTCAACGACTTCGTAATAAGCCTTCCAACCCAGTCTCTTACTCAGGAGATCAGTCAAACTTGATTTTCCACAACCGATATTCCCTGAAACAATAACAAATTTTTTCATTTTTTATTCACCTTCATTTAATATTCTATTGACTACAACCTCAAAATCTTCTTTTTTACCAACAAAATCAAGATGATTTGTGTTAATTTTAATCAACTTTATCCCTTTATAATTATCAGGAAAAGAAAAAAAATCCTCATATGTGGAATTAAGTCTCATCATATACTCATAGGACATCTTTCTCTCGAAAGGACGATCTCTTAGGGCGATTCTCTTCATTAGTAATTCTGTACTTGCCTGTAAATATACAATTAAATCCGGTTTTGGAATATTCTTTGACATTATCTCGTAGAGATTCTCATACATCGCAAGTTCACTCCCGCACAGATTCAGATGAGCAAATATTCGGTCTTTGGCAAAAAGATAATCGGAAAAAACTAAATGCTGAAATAAATCTAATTGTGTTAATTCAAGCTGCTGCTTATAGCGACTTAATAGAAAGAATATCTGAGTTTGAAAGGCATACCTCTCAATATCACTATAGAATTTTAGTAAAAAAGGATTTTCTTCAACGACCTCCAAGTTGCATTTAGAGTTAAACTGTTTACTAAGCCGTAAAACAAGACTTGTTTTCCCGACACCAATGGCCCCTTCTACAACAATTAACTTATTACTATAATTAAACATCACCATCTCCTAAGATTTTAGATAAAGATAATAGCTTAAAAAAAAATATTTATATCACTATACTGCTTTTTTAAAATTCCATTCTGTAGAAGAATACTTCGTTTCAAAAAGTTGTCGGGAAAGATTTTCTTCAAATTCCGTTAATTTTCCATCTATCAATTGCACATGAAATTCTTTTTCGAATCCTTTGGGAAGCAAATTGGATAATTTTGAAAATGATATTTTTTCTTTGATTATTTCCTCAATAGATGTTGCCTTGAATCTTGTCTTGACTTTATTTAATATTTTTTCAGAGGGATAATTAAAAACTGAAAACCATTTTTCTCTATCTATTTCCATTAAAAGAGATCCATGTTGTAAAACAACTCCTCTTTTTCTAACCTGGGCTGAACCTATTATTTTTTTTCCATCAACCTGCACTTCATACTGAGAGGGTGCCGAGAAACAATTCGATTTAAAAGAAAAAGAATCCCGGGCAATATTTTTTACATAATCTTTATCAGATTTTTCTCTTAAAGGCACTAAATCTGCATGTATTTCAAGAGGTTCCAGAGCAAGAATTAAAGCCCGGCTGATTTTTTTATAGGTTTTCAAAATGGAACTATTTATTAAAGCATGGCCTTCACCAATTACAAAACTATAGGTTAATTCCCGGTCATGAAGCACTGCTTTGCCTCCCGTCGGGCGGCGAACAATATCGATGCCGGAGTTTCGACAGGCATCTATGTTAATTTCTTTTTGCAAATCCTGAAAATAGCCCAGTGATACTGCAGGGGGAGACCACTGGTAGAACCGGATAGTAGGAGGTATTTTTTCTTTTTCATGTGCTACCATTATTGCTTCATCAATTGCCATATTCATAGCACCATTATATTTTGTATCTTTAATGACACGCCATTTAATCATTCTACATTTCCTTCTGTGGTCATTTGTTTAGATGTTTGCTGTAAATTCATCTTTCAATGCTTACAGTAACTCGTTTAACAAGTCAATGTAATCCGCAAGAAGTCGGGTAATTAAAAATTTATTCCGGACAACTTCCTTTCCTTTTTTTCCGATTTCTTCTGCAATTGAAGTATTTTCCAAAAGATAAATAATCCTGTCAGTAAAGCCATCACAATCATAGGGCTCTACCAGAAAGCCATTTTCACCATCAGTTATTTGTAAGGGTATTCCCCCGACATTAGAAGCAACCACGGGCGTTTCTTTCCATAATGCTTCGGAAACGGTAAGTCCAAAACCTTCCCGGATAGATTTTTGGATAATCACACTGGAAATTCGCTGAAGGACATTGACTAAAATATCATTCTCGATGTTATATATAATAACATCACCTTTTTCAATCATCTTTTGGGTAGATTGTAAGATTTGTTCATATATTTTAATGCCTTCCGGATCATCAACCGCCATACTTCCGCATAAAATCAGGCGGCAATCAATTTTTGACTTTACCTTTTTAAAGATTTTAACAACGCCTTCCGGATCTTTTAAGCGGTCAAATCGGGATACTTGTGTTATGATTGGTTTATCAGTGGGAATATCATATTTTTTACACTGTTTAATAATCTCAGCCGGGAATAAATCTATATTTTTAGGCGACCTCGGATTGATTGCCGGAGGAATGACTATTTGCGGAACTGGTAATTTATCCAATCGGTATTTCTCGCTGGAAATGATCACTTGATCATAACGTAGAATAAATTTCATAAGGTAATTCCATAACTGTTTGTGAGGATTCGATAAATCAATGTGACATCTCCAAATCCACGGCTGTTTTTTTTTGTAATATCTTATCAAGGGTAAGGGTTGAGGATCGTGGATGACAACTGCATCATGATCGATATGTGTAAAAACAGAAAAAGCCTGGTTCGCCCGTAAATATAATTTTTTCTTGATTTCCGAAAGATGGATTGAACTACCCTGAATTGCATTATGAAATTTCTTGGTAATGGCAAAAAAATCCGGATTTCCATGAAGAATTCTCCATCCGGCATATATCCCGAGTTCATTCATTAAAATCACCAAGGATTCCAGGATTTCTGCCACACCACCACCTTGTGCAGTTGAATTAATATTTAATATTTTACGCGTAGTAAGTTTGTTTGCTTTTTTAAATAAATCTGAAAAAGCTTTATCGCCAATTATTTCCCGATAATTATCAATATCATGCATAATATTGCAACCCCCTTTTCCTGTTTGTTAAATATTTTTTAGCATTTTTTCATTATCTAATATAAGATTATCGACAGGTGCAATTTTTTTTAGCATATTTTTTATTATATCAAGGGTGATTAAAGAAAAAAAGTCTTTTTCAGATTTTCCTGATTTTTTCCTCTTTAAAAACTCGGAAAATACAAACAATCCAGACATCTCAAAAGTAGCAAGTGCAGCAGTATGTTCAGGTGTTCTCAGCATTTTTCTTTCCCTTAAAAATATAAAAAATCGAAATGAAGAATTTATTCTTACTCCTAATATATTTTCGGTGTGCTCATCAGGTTTTTGCAAATGCCATTGTCTAATTAAATAATCTATTACAGAAATCAATTTGGATTGATTAGTCCCCTCGACAATCCACAGGGGTAAATAATATTTCGGCTGGATTATCCGCAAATCCGTACTATTTAAAAAATAGTCCTTACTGCTGTAATTAATTGATTCTATGGGAAAGCAGATAGAAGTCGTTTGAAAATGTTCATGTGCTTGAATAGAAGCTCCAGCTAATCCGTTATAGATAATTCTAAAACTTCCATAGCATTGATTTAAAAAATCCATCATAACCCTAAAGATATCTTTACGATATTCTTGTGGACGATGTTTCTGGTTAAAAATCGTAAAATGATTATCAGATATTGATGCAAAATTCGCACCAAGATAGAATTGCTCTCCACCCAGTTTTACAGGAATGACAACTTCTTTGGGATTCTGCAAATCAATATTTTCTTTACACAAATAACAGGGAATCCCGTTTTTATCTAAATTAACCAGTTTTGTTTTGTCGATATCATCCTGGATAATGCCTCGCTGAATGAGTAATTGATGCTTTTTTCTTAATGCTCGCTCGGGATTCCATTGAATTAAAAAATGAATTCCGGTCAAAGAATCATAGAATCTTTTCTGGTTTCCTGCTTTGGAATAATCAAGGGGATTAGCAAGAATGAATCCACTTTGCAATTGCTGTAGGTATACTATTTTTAAAAGCAAACCTAAATCATATTTCCGCCAAAGAAATTGAAAATCTTTCATTAATTTTTCTTTTTCTGTAAACGGTGAAACAATAATTTTTTTACATAGCTCACAATCATCGGAGTCCATTTTAAAAGATTGGTTTGAGATTAATTTTGAAAGGATATTTTCCATCATTTAACCCTTCTTTACTATAGATATAGATTTTGAACCAAGTATTTTTGTCTGCAGACAGGAAAGATGCTCAATTTGTTCTTGACATGTGTGCCAGTGTTTAATAATATTTTAACAGTAGCACAGGAAAGAATAAAGAAATTTAAAAGAAAATAAATTGAGGTTTCATGTGCAAAAAAATAAATTAAAGGCAATACTATTTCAACTGAATGAAAATCAGCAATTTAATTTTCGATATCAGCAATTTATAAAATTTGTTAAATCTTTCAGTTATAAGGAATTGAAAATTGGATTAATTTTACCTGCACACATGAAAAATTTCTCCAGTACAAGGATAAATCCACTTATTGAAGCAGCGAAAAGTCTTAAAGTACTTCCTATGGAAACCATGATCTTTCTTTCGAATCCAGAATGTGTACATATTGCGAGAAATGATGGTTTTGGTCTAATTGCAAATTGGCATTCTACTCCCGAAGAAGATTTAGTATCTTTTCAACATGGTTCTGATATTCTTATCGAAAATTTAAACCTTTTAGATCCAGAGTGGATCAGTAAATGGTTCACTCGGAAACCAACTCCATTCAAAAAATCCCAAAGAATTTATACGGAAAAACAAGAAGGATTTATGATTAATCCATGCTATTCGATCACAGGTCCTAAAATCATGCAAAAAAAAGACAAACCGGTTTTTTTCTTTGATTATGATGGAACATTAACCCCGATTATGGAAAGACCAGAACTGGCTATACTCGATCCCGCCATGAAAAATATGCTTCTACGCTTATCAAAAAAATACCAGATTGCCTTGATTAGCGGTAGGGAAAAATCAGATTTAATGAAACTGGTAGATATCCCTAATATTTTTTATGCAGGAAATCATGGTTTAAATATAAGTGGTCCGGGCATATCTATGACATTTCCCGGAATTGAAAATTTTCTACCGATTGTTAAAACTATTACGTATCACTTGGAACAATTATTATATGCGTTTCCCGGTGTTATCCTGGAAAAGAAAAATATGAGTATTGCAGTACACTACCGGATGACACCAAATGAAAATTTACCCGAACTCAAAAATAGGATAAAAAAAGTTTTAACCGGTCAATTAAAGTATATCCGTATTTTAAAAGGAAAAAAAGTATTTGAATTTTTACCAAATATTGAATGGAATAAAGGACGAACTATTGCCTGGATAATGGATGTTTTAGGGATTTCATGGGTCGATCACCGGGTTTTTTACCTTGGCGATGATACAACGGATGAAGATGCATTTCGTGTATTGCGTACCAGAGGAATTGGTATTCTAGTTTCCGAAAAAACTAGAAAATCTTCCGCAGATTTTCGATTGTCCTCACCTGAAGAAGTAAAAAAATGGATTCAAAGCTTTCTATATTGAAATATATACTTCCACAATAATTTTATTTTTTTGATAATTCTCTTAAAAAAGCCCTGACTTCCGTAGAAGAGTTAATATTATACTTTGATTGAGAGGAACCTGCGCCGACTTTTATAGAGTAAGCGGCATCCGGCAAAGTGGCAAAGGTATCTTCGTCTGACCAGTCATCTCCTATCGCCATAATAAAATCCCAATCCTTTTGTGATATCCATTGGTAAGCCGTTAAACCTTTATTGATGCCCATGGGTTTAATTTCTATGACTTTCCTCCCATGAAGCACTTCCAGGTTTAAATTAGAAGTTAGATGTAAAAGGGCATCTCTTAACTCTAAAGCCCTTATCTGTCCAAAAGAAGGATTGGTTTTAATGTAGTGCCACACCAGGGAATATTCTTTTTCTTCAATAAATGAGCCGGGAGTTCTATCAACGTAAAGCTGCAACAAAGGTTTGATTTGCTGTTTCCATTCTTTTTTAAAAGGTTCTGCTGTCTCCCATATTCTATTATTTTTTCTTAACAAAGCACCGTGCTCGGCAATCAATCCGACATGAATATCTTTAAACCATTTTTCAAGAATTTCTTTTCCCCGGCCGCTAACAATGACTACCTGATTTTTTTTATCCTGGATTAATTGTTGAATTGTATTTAGAACATCTTTCCCCGGCCTAATCGTTTTAAATTTATATGAAATGTTTACAAGTGTGCCGTCATAATCTAATAGAAAAAGTCTATTTTTACTCCTTTGATAGTTTTTTATGATTTGTAATCGTTTTTTGGGTGTGAATATTTTGGCAGAAAATTCTTCTTGTTTTTCTTTTACTTGTATCAAGGATTTTTTAAAATCATCCGCCCATTTTTTTACATCGTAATTTTTTAATCTTTTTTGCATGATTTTATTTCTCTTAATCTGTTTCGTTTCAGACATATGTAAAGCATATTTTAGTGCCCAGGATATTTCCAATCCATTATTAGGATTCACAATAAGAGCTTCACCCAATTCATGGGCTGCTCCGGCCATTTCACTTAATATCAAAACACCTTTGGCATTGTCTTTGCTGGCAATAAATTCTTTTGCTACTAAATTCATTCCGTCTTTTAAAGGTGTAATCAAAGCGATATCCGCAATATGATATAAAGCAGCTAGTTCCGAAAAGGGAAGAGAACGAAATAGGTACCAGATGGGGACCCACCCTATGCTTCCGTATTTTCCGTTAATTTTTCCAATAAGCTCATCAATTTGATGCTTAAGATGCTGATACTGTTCGACTCTAGTTCGAGATGGAACTGCAAGTATAATCAGGGTTACTTTCTCGAAATATTCCGGATTTTCCTGTAAGAAAATTTCATAAGCCTTTAGACGTTCCACTATTCCTTTTGTATAATCCATTCGGTCAATGGAAAGAATAATTTTTCTTCTGCCTATCTGCTTTCTTATCTTTTCAACTTCTTGTTGGGTATCAGTATTCTGAATGGCCATAGAAAATCGTTCATAATCAATTCCCATAGGAAAAGAATCCACTTTTAACATGCGATTTTGATAATTAATATATCCCATATTTTGTTCATCACCCAGAAGCCGCAACTCAGAGTCTAAAAAATTCCGTACATAATCATAAGTATGAAAACCGATAAGGTCGGCACCTAAAATTCCTTCGAGTATCTCACGCCTCCATGGAAGCTGTCGATAAATTTCTTGAGGTGGGAAAGGAATATGCAGAAAGAATCCAATCGTTAAATTCGGCATTCTCTTCCTCAACAACATCGGAAGAAGCATCAATTGATAATCATGAATCCAAATGATATCATCTGGTTTTATAATAGCTAAGATAGTTTGACAAAATATTTTATTCACCTTTTTATATTCATCCCAAAGCTCATTATCATAGATGGTATATTGGGTAAAAGAGTGAAATAAAGACCAGATAGTTTTATTACAAAAACCGTCATAATATGCTTCAATTTGCGATTGGGATAAAAATACAGGATAGTTCTTTAATTTTTCCAGCTGGGAAATGATCTCTTGCATATCATCTTTGCTCATTTCATCCCGAGCTATTCCCGGCCAACCAATCCAAAGGCAATCGTGGTTCTGGTGAAAAGATGATATGCCGGTCGCTAATCCTCCCACGCTTGGAATAAAACTAAACTTTTCTTCGCTTTTGCTGGCTGTTACTGGAAGGCGATTAGAAACAATTAATATTCTAGCCATAATGATTGCCTACCCCCTTTTAATAGAAACAGCATGATTAAGCTATTGTATTTATTATCAAACTGCCTCATTTATAGTATATCACACTATAGAATTCCAATAGCTTCTTATACTGTATATGTTTCTTTGAGCTAAATTAACATATTTTAATTTTATTCTTCAGGCTTTTATCTATTTTTATTTTGAAATATCAAAAAGCTTAAAAAATATAATTTTACTACACCATTCTATTTCGCAATTTTATTTAAAAGAATGAAATAAATTACTTATATATGCCATATTTACTCCAATAACCTTATTTATTTAGCCTGTTTTTTATTATTTTCTTTTGCATTTTATTTCATTGCGGGAACGTTGAAAATCTTACTCCACTTTGTTAGTGTACACTCTTATGGAGCACTTAGAAGAAATTGAAAAATATTTTCCCATTTTAATTTATTTTTAGACTATGGTATAATCTACTCGATGATGACAGTTTAAATTATTGCTGAAAATTCTATTTCTCATGCTTTTAGGTAAAAAATTAGCAAAGACTATGGCCTTTTCTTAGTATTTAATATTCCACTCTTCGAAAAACATTTTACCATAGAAAAATATTATTTTTTTCAATTTTATTTCTTTTATTCCAATTAAGAAAGAAGCTCTTTTCAAAAAAAAGATAATTGTTTTACTGAATTATTATTTAACCTGATCAAATCTAAAAATATTATTTCTTTATAATTAAAAACTTTAAAGAAGGTTATTATATGAGCTTTTCATTTATAAAAAAATTGTTAGGTAAAAAAGAAGCGGATTCTTCTGAAATTTTTTGGATTTATTCTCGATGTGATAAATGCGGAGAACAATTTAAAACTTTAATCAGAAAAAACAATGATTTAACACCAACTTATATTAATGAAGGAGCAGCCTATATTTTGAAAAAGGAATTAATTGGGGCTTCCTGTCCTAATCGTATCAATATTTACCTTAAATTCGATCAAAATTATCGGAAGATTAATGAAAAAATCATCGGAGGTCACTTTATATCCGAAGAAGAATATCAATCATGATGTTTTAAGAAGCAATCTAATATTAATTCTCCTATTTGACAACCAACATCTCTGGCAATAACTGGACATTTTGCTTTAAATAAGAAAAATATGGGTTTTTTTTCTTCAGAAAGAGATTCGTAATTACCCTGACCTTTGCTAATTATTAAATTTGCATCCTGATATTGTCTAATAAATTCATCTGAACAATCCTTTAGTAATGTGCCTGGGGCATCTGTCCCATTAGAAATAATTTCAGCATACTCATCAATACCGCAAAAAATCGCATCTTCTACCAAAGCATCATTAATAATTGGCTCGCTTTTCACGACATATATAATTTTTTTATTATATTTCTCCACAAGCTCTTTTATCAAGATCTATCAAATACTACTTCACCCGCATTATCAGCAAGAAATAAAATATTCTTAACGCGGCATAAACTATCTTTGAATTGCTGATATTTAAATACTTCAGGATTATAGGTAAGCTTATCCGACAAGTCCCCCTCTAAAAGTTGTTGAATTTCTTCTTCTACATTAAAATTATTTTTCGCACCATAATCTATTATGTTACCAATAATTGAAATCTGAATTGCGGTTAAAAGACTATCTTGCGAGGATTTAATTTCCATTTCCAACATAGCATTTATTTTTAATGCCAGAATATTACTTTTCTGCTTAATTTTTTTATATGGGTCATTTAAATTTAATATATCTCTAATTACCCGTTGAATCTTGCTGATCATTTCTGGAGGACTTTCGTTCAGAGATAATTCCGGGATTAATTTTGATACTTCATCCATGATTTCCTTTTGCTTCTTTTTTTGAACTCCAGCAAGTATTCCTGCTTCTAAAGCCTGATTAAAAAAACAGGGAATGCATTCCAAATATGTTTTCATTTTGAATATTATCCTTTCTGGTTGTTTTATTCTTTGATCAATTATCTTTTTCCAACATATCTTCCGATTCCAAAATAATCCCCATGAACATAAAATAAAGGATCTAATCTCCCCTTCTGCTTAGAAAAATCCTTCAAATAAAATTCGCGGTCGATGGAAACGGAAAGTACTTCACCTAAAATAATAACACGAGTCGAATTTATTTCGTAAAGTTCAGATAATTTACACTCAATATGACTTCTGCATTCATCAATTAAAGAAGATTTTACTTGAAATGCCGGTTTTCGCGTAAGGCCAATTTTTTTAAATTCATCGATATTCGCCGGAAATTTTACTGCCGATAAATTTACCTTATCTAATAATTTAGTGGAGGGTACATTAAGGACAAATTCCTTTGTTTCTAATATATTTTGATAAGTATCTCTATTTTTATCCGATCCAACTGCATAAATAAGCGGTTGATAAGAGACCGGCATGACCATACCATAAGGAGCAATATTATTAATACCTTCACTGCTGATGGTGGAAATGAGATAAACCGGCACACCTGGAGATGCTACAGGTGATTCGTTTAGAGGTATTTCTATTTTTTTCAATTGCCTCTCCTTTACATAAATTTTAACACAATAGTTCATTCTTATTTTTCTTTTACAATTTTATAGTTTTTACTGGTTAAATATCTTTCTAAAAAAATAGAAGATAGTATCACCAGTGGTATAGAGACTAACAATCTTACTATACTAAATTTTATTCCCAGAAAAGATATTTCGAATAGAGTCATTGGAATTCTGCAAATTGCCGCAGCCCCAATGTACGTAAATATTATACTGAGCCTGGCTCCTTTATTATATAAGGAATATGCAACTGGTAAAGCAACAATCAAGCCTCCGGCAACCGTTCCAGCAAATAGAATGATCCAGATATATCCCATCAATCCGGTTTCTTTGCCAAGATGTTTTTCAATTAATTCTCTTTTTACCCACACTTCAAATAAACCTATTAAAATAAAGGCACACGGAAGTATTTTTATCATATAAGATAAAAAAGATAGAAAATGAATGGCTATTTTTTTCCCGGGTATATATCCGATAAGATAGGAAATAACTAAAAAAAGAAAATATAGGCCGACAAAAACAATTTTTATTTTATGATTTTTCAGCATTAAAATATTTCTCCAAAAAATATTCCGGTTACCAGTGCGACAATAATCGCAATAAAAAAACTCATAATGTTTCGTATCACAGTGACTTCTATTCCAAAATATTCTCTCTCGATAGGAAACGTAATGAATCCCACCATCATTAAGGTAGTGGTAAAGGCAGATAAAACCATATACGAAACGCCTTTCGCTAATAAAATACCGGACAGAGGAAATGCCACGAATCCCGGCATTATGGTGATTGAACCAATAAGAGATGCTAAAAACATGCTCAATATTTTACTGTTATTCCCGAGATATCGGGAAATTGTTTCATCAGGAAAAAGAAAAAGGATAATTGAAACAAAGATCAGCATCAAGGTAAAAGCCGGAGCAATTTTTTTGAATTTTTTTAAAGCAATTTTCATTGCCTTAAATGTCTTTTTTTTATTAAATAAAAAGGAAATAAGTAAAATCAATACGGTTAATAGATAGGTTACCATTTAAAAAATTTCTCCCAGCTTTATCATTTTAATTTTTTATCGATTGTTCCATCAGGAAGCATATTGTCAGGATGATACAGACTGTCCTCTTCCATTTTTTTTCGAATACAAGAACAATAATTACCTTTACAATAATCATCAATCCATTTTTTATCCAATTTTCCTTGTTCAAAAAACCTTTTCATTGGACAGACATGATACCATTGACAGGTAAATCTTATATTCATAGGTCCATAATCCTTTTTTATTGTTGTAAAATATATGAAAATTATTCAATCAATTTAAATAACAAAATCTATCAGGATTTATTCCTAGAGTATTTTTTTCATTTTCTTCTCTTTATACATTCGTTTGTCTGCCAGTTGGATCAATTCTTCCATTTTCAGGGGATGCTTTGGATCGAAGCAGGAAAAACCAGGTGTAAAACTAATGTTATACTCTTTATTTTTTTTCTTATTTAAACGATTTAATGCAGAATTAAATTTATTTTTTATTACCGGAGCATCTTTTGTGGAACTTCCGGGAAGTAAAAGTAAAAATTCATCTCCGCCAATTCGAATAATAATATCGATTTCCCTTAAATTTTCCATAAACATATGTGAGATATCTTTTAAAACAATGTCTCCTTCCTTGTGACCGAAAGTATCATTAATCTTCTTAAAATCGTCTATGTCGACATATACCAATAGTAAGGTTGATTGATTACGTTTTGCCAATTTTAGTTGCTGTTGTATAAGGGCCATTCCGTATCCCCTGTTGCAGGCAGAAGTTAAGACATCATAATGTGCAAGTCTCTTTAGTTCATTTTCCAATTTTTTGCGTTCGCTAATATCCTGATAAACTACAATAAGACCGTAAAACTTACCGTCACTTAGAACCTGGGAAACGGCAATTGTAACCGGAAAAGAAGTCCCGTCTTTTTTTATCCGGACACTCTCGCAATAAAGACTATGATTTAATGATTCAAAATGTATTTTTTTTCCCTCTTCCAAATATTCGGAAGAATGAATGATTCCGCTGTCGAGATTCTTTCCCTTGATTTCCTCGAGGGAATAACCGAAAAGTTCGGTAAAGCGTGGATTGATATGGATGATGTTACTTTTATTATCCGTATAAACCATGGCTTCCGGACTACTGTTAAATAGGCTTAAGAATAACTTCTGAGATTTTTCAAGGGCTTTCTCGGTTGCCTTTCGTTCAGAGATATCCAGGTAACTTCCAATGATTCCCTTTTTGTTTTCGTTAATCATGATATTTGAACCGGATATCAAAACCGGAAATTGAGTACCGTCTTTCTTTCTCCTGATACTTTCAAAATGAGAATATCCTTTGGTACGTGCTAAATCATCAATCTTCTTTCCTTCATTTAACTTTTCCTTTGGATGTATCATCCCATTATTAATATTTCTCCCCTTGATTTCCTCGAGGGAGTAACCGAAAAGTTCGGTAAAGCGTGGATTGATATTGATAATTTTGCTCTGTTCATCCAGATACACCAGGGCTTCCGGACTCTGGTTAAATAGATTGGAAAATTCCAGTTGACTCTTTAATAATGCTTCATCTGTCTTTTTACGATCTATTGCAGTTGCCACCTGTGCCGAAACAAATTCCATTATATATGTATCTTTTTCCGAGTAGAGGTGTGGATTATCATAGCATTGTACTGCCATAACTCCCATAACCTCATCTTCTACTTTCAAAGGGACTCCAAACCAAAACATATCCTTTGTTATCACTCCTACATTTAATAGTTTACCTTGTTTATGCATCTCCTGAATTCTTTGGTAATTTAACAATAATGATTGCTTTTGTTTGATGACATACCCGGTTAGACTATTATCATCACAATGCATGTAACTGAAGTCATCCTCCAATTCATCTACATGGTAAGGGAAAGTAATCTTATTTTTTTCATTATCATACAACGCTATAAAGAAATTGGTAGCATCGATTATCTTATCCAATTCCCGGTGGATTAAAGGGTAAAGTTCTTCCAGAGAAATAGAAGAATTTGCTGCTTTGGAAATGTTGTAAAGTGTATTTTTTAACTGTTCATCAGCCTTGCGCTCAGTGATATCCCTGGTATTTGAAACCAAGCCATGAATGGCAGGATTATCCAAATAGTTCACGCTTTTTCCTTCCAACACTTTCCAACTTCCATCCTTATGTTTGCATCTAGTAATCGTAATTAATGCTACTTTGGGGTTTTTCTGAATTTTTCCGAAACCTTCAATGACGGTTTGACGGTCATCAGGATGAACGATGTCTAGTGTGGGAGTACCGATTAAATCTTCCGGTTTGTAACCTAGGATATTTTCAACCGATGGACTAACATATTTCAAGATTCCCTTTGCATCTACAACCTGTACAATATCCGAAGAACTTTCAATCAAAGCACGGAAGCGCTCCTCACTTTCCCGTAATGCTTTTTCTGCTTTTTTACGTTCGGATATATCCTGGTACAATGCTATGATTCCACTCGTTTTATTATTTATTTTAACCAATGAAGTAGAGATTCGAACCGGGATGAGTGAACCGTCTTTCTTCATTCTGGTCGTTTCCAGGTTCACAATATTTTGCTTTAGACTATTTAAAGTAAAAATATTTCCCTCTTTAATTCTGGACGGAGGATACAATCCAATACTATCGATGTGTTTGCCAATGATATCTTCCCTGGTAAATCCAAAAAGTCCGGTAAAAGCAGAATTAATATCCAGGATTGTCCCATCGGTTCCTTGGTAAAAAGCAGCATCGGGGATATGGTTGAAAATACTGGAAAATTTTTCTTCACTTCGGCGTAACGCCTCCTCCGTTTTTTTGCGCTCAGATATATCCTGGTAAAGAACCAGAGCTCCTTTTTGTATACCTTTTAGCATAACCGGAGAAGCTGAGATGGAAACATCAACCAGAGAACCATCTTTACGTTTTCTTACTGTTTCCAGAGTGACTTTGTGTTTATGCCCTTCTCTGGTCAATCGCCTGCCTTCATTTATTTTTCCGGGTGGGTAGAGCATGCATTCATCAATATTTTTACCCTTCAGTTCATCTAAAGTATACCCGAAAAGCTCTTTGAAGCGTGGATTGATATTGATGATTCGGCTTTCGTTATCCGCATAAATCATTGCCTCAGGACTGTTTTTAAAAAGATTTGAAAATTCCTCCTGACTTTTTTGCAGTTTTTCCTCGGTCTTTTTCTTCACAATAGCATTTGCAACCTGCTTGGATACAAATTCCATAAGCTTGATATCTTCCTGATTATAGCAAGAGGGATTGGTATAACTCCGTACCACCATAACACCAAATGATTTATTTTCTTTTTTTAGTGGAACACCAAGCCAATGAGTTTTACTGTCAAAATAACCTGTTTTTGAAAAATCAACTTTTTTCAATGAAACCATTTTTCTAACATGTTGGAGATTTAACAAAAGTGAAGAATTTTTTTTAATGATATAGGTGGAAAGCATTCCAGTAGCTTCCCTACCATCAGGTGGAAACTTTTTCTTTTCATCAACACAATATACAAAAAATATTTTATTTTCCTTTTCATCGAACAGGGAAATGTAAAAATTAGTGGCATTGATGATTTTACTCAATTCCATATGAATCATCTTATACATTTCATGGAGAGAAATAGATGAATTGGCTGCCTTGGAAATATTATATAAGACCTCCTGCAACCGTTCATTCTTCTTCCTTTTAGAGATATCTTTATAGACAACTATTGAACCTTGGAGTTCATTTTCAATCAATACAGGAGAAGCCGAGATGGAAACATCAACCAGAGAACCGTCTTTACGTTTTCTTACCGTTTCAAAGTTAAAAATTCTATCATAAGCTTTCCTAGTCAGATATTTCCCTTCTTCAATTCTATCATCCGGATAGATCATGCCTTCATCAATATTTCTGCCTTTCAATTCCTTGAGGGAATAGCCGAATATTTTTGTAAAGCGGGGATTTACGTTGAGTATGTTTCCTTTTTCATCTTCATGAATGACTCCATCAGGCATACTTTGGAAAAGTGAAAAAAAGTTTCTTCTGGAATTCTCCAGTGCTTTTTCTCCTTCTTTTTGTTGGGTAACATCCCTTCCGACGCAAACGATTTCAATTACTTTTCCATTTTTATCTAATATTGCTTTATCTGCCCAAGCAATCCATTTCCATCCTTTTTTAGTGTTTGCCCGCTGAACATGATAACAGGTATGTGGGGGAAGATGTAATTCTTTCATGGATTCGATAACCATCTTGCGGTCTTTCTCATGCACTAAAGGTAAAAAGGAATTTCCCAACAATTCTTTTTCAGTCTTTCCATATGTAAGACAATAGGAAGGACTAACAAATAATAGTTTCCCTTCCGGAGTGATCTTCGTCACCAAATCATCCTGATTTTCCAAAAGAATTTGGTAATTTTCCTTGCTCTTTCTTAATTCTTCTCTGATTTTTTTGCTTTCAGTGATGTCCTGATAAAAAGCGATAACTCCTTTATGCTGTCCTTCTGTTATGACTGGAGAGATTGATATAATGACTGATACCAAAGAACCATCTTTCTTTTTTCTAACAGTTTCTCGTGTAATTACTTCACCCTCTAAAGCCAATTTGGTTAATTCTTCGCTCTCTTTTATAGAATTAATTCGAGGAAATATCATACCTTCGCTAATATTTTTACCTTTCAATTCCTCCAACGTATAACCAAAAAGTTTAGTAAAACGAGGATTTATATTTAAAATTACACCTTTTTCATCGTGGTATATCGCTGCTTCAGGGCTACTATTAAACAAGCTGGAAAATTCCTGTTGACTTTTTTGTAATATTTCTTCCGACTTATTTCTTTCAGTAATATCCTCATAAATAACTACAATTTTTTTATCTTTTAAGGTTCCCCCAATTCTAGAAGCGGTAATTTTACAAACAATATTTGTGCTATCTTTCCGCCTGCAGGTAAATTTCCCATCATAATTTTTATGTTTTTCAAGTTCGGGATAAAAACATTTTCCAATCTTCTCAAACTCTTTATCTGAAGGGTATAATATTCTTGAATTTTTCCCAATTAAATCCTTTGGTTTCCAGCCAAAGACATTTTTTGCAGATTTATTGGCAAAAATTATCTCTCTATTTTTTAGGCCAATAACGGCATGCGGAACCGCATTTAAAATGGACAGCTGCAAAACTTCGCTTTCTCTCAATTCTTTTTTTGCCTGTTCAAGTTCAAAGAGATTCTGCTGGCGCTTATCCTTGTCCTTTTTTTTATTTCTCATACCTTCAACTATTTTCCTTCTTTATGAATTTGTAAAGATTAACAGATATAAAAAAACAGCGAACGAATAATTTATCATATTATGAATCTATTTTTTCGATTATGGCTTCAACAATCATATTGAAAATTTGTGCTGTCTCAGTATCCTTATATTGACATATATAGGGTTTTCCTTCATCGGCAGCAATAACAATATTTAAGTCAATAGGAACTTTGCCCAAAAAAGTAAGTTGAAATTCCCGGGCAGCTTCTTCCCCGCCTCCGGATTTGAATAAGTCTATATTTTTCCCGCAGTGTGGGCATTTCAATCCACTCATATTTTCAATAATCCCTAAAATGGGTATTTTTAGATTTTTTAAGAAATTTACACATTTTCTTGAATCCAATAAGGCAACACCCTGTGGAGTAGTCACAATTATTCCTCCTTCTAATTCAGGGATCAGTTGGCAAATAGATAAAGGTTCGTCTCCTGTTCCCGGCGGAGAATCGATGACGAGGTAATCCAGGTCTCCCCATTGTACTTCACCTAAAAATTGTTTTAGCGCCATCATCTTTAATGGACCTCTCCAAATAAGTGGGGCATCCGATGTTTCAATCAATGAAGCCATAGACACAGCAACTAAATTAGAAGTTACATTCATGGGAACAATTCCTTCCGGACCTCCCTTTAATCGTTTTCCTTCAAATCCCAACATTTTTGCTACTGATGGTCCGTGCAAGTCAGCATCTAAAATCCCAACCTTATAACCCTTTTCGCTTAAGGAACAGGCCAAATTTACTGCAACTGATCTTTTTCCAACTCCTCCTTTATTAGAAAGAACTAGAATCTTATGTTTTATCCTGGACATATTCTCTTTGAGTTGATTATCTAATTTTTTACCCGCATCAATCTTTTCACTTTTTTGATGATTTTTATTTCTTATATTACTTTCCATATTATCTGTCATTTTTTTCTCCTTTATATTATTCTCTATCAAAATAAATGGACATATAGTCATTCATAGTTGAATACTATTGCCCTATTAAAGAATAATTTATCGTTTTTTATTTTCAATATTGACTTATATTTCTTTATACATTTAAATTAAATATCATGTGCCCTCTTCGATCCTTCTGGCAATCTAAAAAATAGTGATTTTTTAATCATTTTAATAACTTAAATATAAGGTATACTACTTTATTATTGGTAATTCCTTTCACCAAAAATAAGCGTGCCAATTCTTATTATGTTTGCCTGTTCCTCAATTGCAATCTTAAAGGAATTCGTCATCCCCATTGAAAGATATTTCATTTCAACATTTGGTAATACTGCCAGTTTAATTTTATCAAAAAGCTTTTTAGTCTCTTTAAAATATAGACGTGAGGCTTCCGCCTCGCCAAATCGAGGGCCCATAGTCATTAATCCCATAATCCTCACCTGGCGTAGAGAAGATATTTCTTTTATTAAATCAGTTGCTTCATCCGGTAAAACACCAAATTTTTGCTTTTCTCTCCCGCTATTTATTTCAATAAGTATAGGCATTATTTTAGATATCTGTAAACATTTTTCATTGATTTCACTTGCAAGTGAAAATGAATCAACCGTTTCAATCATATCGAATATTTTTACTGCTTTTTTTACTTTATTTTTCTGCAAATGTCCTATAAAATGCCATTTTACTCTGTTTCCAATAACTTGAAATGCTCTTTCTGCATCTTGAATATAATTCTCACCAATTATTTTCACACCGGCACGAATGACCGCCTCAATTTCTTCCGTTTCTCTGGTTTTTGCTGCTGCAACCAACCTGACATTTTTTGGAAGGTTATTTAGAATATTTTTAGCATTCTTTTCGATATTTTTCATAGATTTTTCCTTGTATATTTTTGATTCTTTTATTAATGTAATCAATATGAATATATTCTACTATTATTTAAATTTTATTACAATGAAATGGCCAAGGTTGGAGATATTTATATTATCGGTTGTTTGTATAGAAAAAATACCTGAAAATACATGCAGCGGAATCCGCAGTCAAGTTTCCAGATGACAAATGCAGTATTTAATCTTTTCTGGTAAGCTAACATTTTAATTAAAACTAATTCGAAATTCACCTTTTAAATTATGCAAAATATTAGTGCTTTTCTTTTAAAGCTGAATCCAACCGATTGGATTTTAACTCATCTCAATTTTCTTAAATAAAACTTATTTCCCTTGTAAAATGATTCAATTAATTTATTTTGCTCTAACAATTCATCAATCACTGACCAATCAGCATTTGCCCGTTTTAAAAAATCTGTAAGAGCGTCTTCTCTCATAGGATGAACCGAAGTAATACTTAAAATATCTTCTTTGACTTCCCCTGTAGATGCAAATGCATTTCCTTCGTAACCGATTAGATATTCAACCTGGTCTAATTTTTCTTTTAAAATGTGATAACTTTGATTGACTACCTCCTCAGAAGGAGATTGTACCCAATTGTCAGCTGGAGGTCTGATAGGTAAAGACAAGTAGGAACAACTTGGTTTTACCTTGGTTAAGAAATCAGCAATTTTACTGATATTATGACCATCATCGTTGATACCTTTAATCAGCATAGTTTCAGTGATCAATTTCCCCTTATATTCACCGGCAAAAATTAATATACCTTCTAGAATGGATTTTAAATCAAGTTTTCTATGAGGATGATTTACGCTTCGCCATACACTTTCTTCGATCGAATCAATTTTTAATGAAACCAAGTCTGCTTCCATTAAATTCTCTCTTATTTCTAATTGGTCAATTAGGGATGAATTACTAATGACAGCAGTTTTCACACCTAAAGATTTCATCATCTTAATTTCCTGCCCTAAATTAATATCCAGGGTAGGTTCTCCATCTGATACAAAAGTCAGGTAATCAATTGATTCATTTTTTTCAATGCTTTTATCTACCTTATCTCGCACCTCATTAAAGATTTGTGAAGGAAAATAAAAACTTTGTGGCTTTGTTACCATTTTGGAAGTTTTCCCAACCTGACAATATACACAGGAATAGCTGCATATTTTTGGTGGAATATTATTAATGCCTAAACTGCGCCCCAAACGCCTTGAAGGGATTGGCCCAAAAACTATCATAACATCTCCTTTAATAAATTATTAACAAAAATAAGTAAAGTTTAAAATTATTTAATCTTTACATGTATTCTGTTCCAGATTTCTTTTATCTCTTTTGAAACTGAATTATCACTATATTCTACAACCGGTAAACCTTTGACCAAAGCCTCAGTTACGATATTATCAAAATGAATCTTCCCCGCTATGGTTACATTATTTTCTTCGCACCATTTCTCTATTATTGTTGTATTTTCCAAATTGATATTAAATTTATTAATAACTGCCATCATCGCTATATTAAAATGCTGACCTACTTTTACAACCCTTTGTAAATCATGTAATCCGGAAAGAGTAGGTTCAGTGACAATAACTGCTAAGTTTGCCCCGGTCAGTGTTGCAATTAACGGACACCCAATTCCCGGAGGACCATCAACAATAATTAATTGTGCATCTTTTTTCTCAGCAATTTCCTGAGCATTCTGTCGAACCAAAGTCACAAGTTTTCCTGAATTTTCTTCAGCAATCCCCAATCGAGCATGAACCAGGGTTCCATATTTTGTTTCGGAAATATAATATTCTCCACAATGGTTTTCTTGCATTTTTATTGCTTCTACAGGACAAACCCGGGAACAAACTCCACATCCCTCACAAGATACCAAATCAATTATTACTTGACCATTAATAGTTTTTATTGCATCAAAGCGACAGACTTCCTGACATCTTCCACAATTTGTACATTTTTCTTTATCCATAGCGGGAATAACACCCGCATAAAATTGATGGGTTTCTTTAATTTCCGGATGTAACAAAAGATAAAGATTAGATGCATCTACATCACAATCCCCCATGACTTTATTTTCTGTCAAAGCAGCAATACTAGCTGTAATAACAGTTTTTCCGGTTCCGCCTTTGCCACTGATAATTACAATCTCTTTCATTTAAACTACCTCAATTCTAAGTATTACAAAATAGTAGTTAAATAATCTAACTTGGTTTTACCTACTATTCTTTTTTTTAAAATAACCTCTTATTCACAGTTATCATCTACGATCTTATCTAAAAGCTGGCTAAATTTATTTTTATAAAATGAATTTATTTGCACAATAGGAATTCCTTTTGAATAGGCAATGGCAATTTCTTTATCCAACGGAATAGAAAGTAAAATGGGTACATTATTTTTATTACAATAATCCTCTACTTTATGGTCACCTACATCACATTTATTTAAAACTACTCCGTACGGAATATCAAGTTTTTTTAATACTTCTACGGCCAATTTAAGATCGTGCAAACCAAAAGGAGTTGGTTCAGTAACCAGTATTGTGTAATCACTTTCCTTTATAGATTCAATAACCGGGCAGGATGTTCCGGGGGGAGCATCAATTAAAGTGATTGTATCCTTTTTATAATTAACTTTCTTTTTAATTTCTCTTATAATCGGAGGAGCCATTGGTTCTCCAATATTTAAACGACCGTGAATAAAATGAATGGAGTCGGCTTTACCTTCCTCTATAATTCCTATTTCCTTTCCCTCTTCACTGATTGCTTTTTCCGGACAAAATAGCATACAGGCTCCACATCCGTGACATAAACCAGGAAATACTAACACTTTATTCTTTGTAACTGCGATAGCATTATACATGCAAACTTCTGCACATTTTCCACAATAATTACATTTAGTATCATTAATCTTTGGAATAGCTATATTTACTGAATTCACATTTGAAATCTTGGGTTTCAAAAATAGATGGGCATTAGGTTCTTCGACATCACAATCCAGGTATTGCACGTTTCTCCTTTTATTTTTAGCTAATGCTAAAGATAAAGCAAAATTTACAGCGATGGTTGTTTTGCCGGTGCCACCCTTCCCGCTTGCTATTGATATGATCATTTAGTCCTATCCTTCCTGTTAAGTTCTATTGCCGTACCATTACAGTGCCGCATTTAGGGCATTTAATGCTTGTACAAGGAGCTCCTACTTGATGAGAAATTATGTTTCCGCAATTAGGACAAACACAATTACCTCCTACACCGATTCCTCCGCCACCGCGTCGTCCCTGTCCAGCACCTCTACCTAATCCTCTCCCGGTTCCCGGGCCTTGTCCACCTGGGCCTGTTCCATCTCCTCTAGGCATTTTTTACCTCCTTATATCATAAATTATCCAATTTATTTTTTGTATTTATAAACTTTAGTTCTGTATTTCCATTAATTTATCTTCATGTTAACACTTTTAAACTTGGAATTACCATTAAAAAACATTTCTTCTAATGTTCATGATGTTCTTCATTGGGATGGTCACATTCTTCCTTGTCCAATCCATATCCCTTGCCTATTCCTGGTTTACATGATGATTCCCCGGACTCCAATTTTCCCTGAGCAAATTTTTCTATAACTTCTTCAATTTTACCTGTAACTCCAATAATGGGCATGATTTCTTTTTCTGCAAATAAACTTTCCGCCCTTCTTCCCATTCCACCACATATGATTACGGATACTCCGCGCTCCGATAAAAATTTTGGCAAGAATCCTGGATGATGACCCGGATTATCAATTTCAACTGTATTTATAATTTTTCCATCAATAATCTCCGCTATAACAAATGATGGACACCTACCAAAATGTGCAGAAACAAATCCTGAATCTGCAGAAATTGCTATTTTCATTTTCTTATCTCCATTTCTTTCATTTTATTGCATTCCTGAATGGGCAGAAGTACTTGCACCGGAAATCGTTTTGTATTCTCCTGATTTGAACTTATTAATTACTTCCTGAATGGTTCCGCTGACTCCGGCAACAATCTCTATACCTGCCGCATTTAAAGTCTGAAAAGCATTGGGTCCGCAATTCCCTGTCAAAACAGTTTTCACTCCCTTATCAGCCATCAGCTGTCCGGATTGAATTCCAACTCCCCCCATTCCTTGAGCATTTGTGTTATCTAATACTTCAAATTCATTTGTATCTAAATCAAAAATAATAAAAACACGGCACCTGCCAAATCTTGGGTCCACCTTACCTTTTAAATCTTTTCCCATCGATGTAATTGCAATTTTCATTTTTCGTCCTCCTATCTGACGTATTATTTTAAAAACTATCACATAATATTTTACAACTTATTCGTAAAATATTAAATATAATTTAATTAATGATATTTTTCCATCTTCTCAAGAAATGGTAAAAATTCCAGCAATTAAACTATAATAACCATAATTACTAACAAATCATTTAAGAATTTTTTCTATAAACTCTTTTTATGATAAAAAGTAATTTTTACTTATTTTTGACAGCAAAATTTGGGATTGTTGCACGATTTCTGTTCGGTTCTATTTGTACTACCTGATTTCGAAGATTGAGGGTAATCATTTTTATAAAATCCCGAACCTTTAAGCACAAATCCAATATTTCCTCCAATAATTTTTTTTACTTTACCATGACACTGAGGGCAAAATTCTATCGGTTTATCATTGATATTCTGTCGTTTTTCAAAATGGTAATTACAATTTGTACAACTGTATTCATAAATTGGCATTTTATTTCTCTTTTCTTATAATATTTAATAAAACTTGGTAGAATTTTTAATATATTATTCTACCAAGTTTTTTAAGGTATTTTTATTTTTTTTCACTTTTTTCCAATTCAGCTATACGCTTGCTAATTGCATCCATTTGTTCTTTTAACATATTCGCTTCATTGGTCAACATGCTTAATTCCTGTTTTGGATCAACAGTTGGTTGAAGGTAACCACTTCCGTATACCATTGGATTATTGTAGGGAACCGGATTATTGTATCCATATCTAAATCCTCTACCATATCCCCTTCCTAATCCTCTTCCATAGCCGAAGCCCATACCCATTCTACCACCAATGGGATTCGCAAAACCAGGGGAATTAAAACCTGCGCAGTATCCAGCTGCTCTCCCGGTCATAGAACCAAATCCTCTTGGACCAGTACCATCTCCTCTTGGCATAATTTTCATCTCCTTTCTATTTTAGTCTATTTCTAACTTTTTTTCGAAAGATAATCATTTTCAAATAGTGTCTGAATTTATTTTTTTGCAGAACATTCATTGCAGATACCGTAGTACTGAACAGTATGATTTTTTATTTCAAAATTATATTTTTCTGAGAGCATTTTTTCTATTCTTTTAAAAAATGTAATTTCTTCATCAGTATGATCAGTATAGTTTATTACTTTTCCACAGTTTGTACAAATTAGATGGTGGTGGTGAGGAAGTTTTTTTGTTCCTCTAATTAATTCAAATCTTGCACGTTTATCTCCGAATTCATATTTTGCAACAAACCCCATATTCACTAATAGCTCTAAAGTTCTATAAACCGTTGTGAGTCCAATTGCGGGATAAATATGATGAACATTCATGTAAATATCTTCGGCGCTGAGGTGCTCAGACGATTCGTCCAACACCTGCAAAATAACCTCTCTCGGTATGGTCATCCGATAACCGCAACCCCGGAATTCTCCATGCCACCATCTACTAGAACCTTTTCCCCATCCTCTTTGCATATTAAAGCCTTTCTTAATGATAATGATTATCATTAACATCATAAAACAGACTCAATGATTTGTCAAGCATTTTAAATCATTTTTTCATTTTAAAATTTTGTTACCACATTTAAAAGAAATTATCAATATTTTTGAAAAATCATTTGGATTATTTAAGTAAGATTAATAGTCATAAATCAAGAATTGTTCAAATAATAATTTGATGTGGATTGTTGGTAATAATTTAGAAATATTTTTATATTCAAATAGAGTTATCATAAAAATGTACAAATCCATTCTGATTAATACACAAATCGGGTGACCGTCCCCAAAAAGAGAGCAATAAGAAAAGTAAACACTATCGTAAACATTGTTCTTTTACTGCCGATTTCTTTCCATAAAACAGCGATCGTTGCTACACAGGGAATATAAAAAATAATAAAAATGGTAAATGTCATTATCTGTGTTGCCGACATAACCGAAATCACATTGTTCGTTCCTAATGCCTGGATTAACATTAACATAGATAATTCTTTTCGAAGAATGCCAAAAACTAAAGTAGTACCAACTACAATCGGAAGACCAAGCAAAAGGGTTACAGGTGAAAAAAATTGATTGATCAATATATCGGTTTTAAAATATTTCAACAGGCTTAAAACTGTACTTCCTACAACAAGCAATGGCCAGGCAACAAAGATAAATTCTTTCATTCTTAGCCAGGTTTTCGCCAGGGCAACTTTTATTGATGGGATGTGATAAGCTGGTATTTCCAATATCATGCCCGGAGTTACTTCCGGAAGAAGTGAAGACATTACTTTACCCGAAATAATAATAACTATAATATTGAGAATATATACAGCTAATGCCGCTTGCGGGCTTATATAAAAAGCAACTAATGCAAATATAATCGTCATTCTTGCAGCACAGGGAATCATCGTTGCAAGAACTGATGCAATAAATCTGTCCCTTTCTGATTCTAAAATTCTTGTCGCCATAATTGCGGGCACAGTACATCCATACCCAAGCATAAAAGGTATAATTGCCTTACCATGAAGGCCAATTTTATGTAAAAATGCATCCAAAAGAAAGGCTATTCGGGGTAAGTAACCTAAATCCTCTAAAATCGCCAGACCAAAAAGAAAGGGGAAAAGGTAAGGTAAAACAATTGCAATTCCTCCTGCTAATCCCTGGATAATTCCGCTGATAATTGAAAATGACAAAGTTCCCGGATCAATACTCTTTTCCATTAGAGGAATCAAACGGTAAAAATAATCCAGAAGCGGCTCTTCCACCATTTTTCCGACACTGAAGACCAGATTAAAAAATAAATAAAAAATCAAACCCAAAAAAATATAGCCTAAAAATGGATGCATCAAAACATTGTCTAAATAGTCAATAAAACTTTTATGCGGTTTTTCCAATAAAACGACAGATTCATAAATATTCATGGACAGGTGATGCCGTTCTGAAGAAATGACTACATCAGAATGCCGACCATGAGATTCTTTAAGTAAATTTTGAAAATGTTCTACATTTTTTAATACTTTTTTATCGCTTATTTCTAAATTTTTAATAAAAAAATTATCATTTTCTAAATATTTTAGCGCTAAAAATCTTATAGGAATATTGGATTTTTTTTCATGTTCTTTTTGTTCAATTTGCCTGGTAAGTTGGATTACTACATCTTCTACATCTTTGCTAAATTTTAATACTTTCCCTGATTTCTTCTCATTGCCTATTTGATTGGCTACTGAAAAAAGCTCTTTAACTCCTTTCCCTTTTACAGCAACCGCCGGAACAACAGGCACACCAAGAATTTCAGATAATTTTTCAATATCGATTCGGATGCCCTTGCGTTCTGCTTCATCAATCATATTAAGACAGATAACCATAGGCAATTTAAGTTCTAAAAGCTGTAGCGTAAGTTCGAGGCTTCTGCTTAGCAGTGATGCATCAAGAACATTAACAACAACATCTATGTTATTATTTAACAAATATTTTCTGGCTTCAAGCTCAGCAAGGTCAAAAGAAGTTAAGGAATAAGTTCCGGGTAAATCTACCAACTCAGAAACCTGACCAAATAGTTTAAATTTAGATATTTCATATTTAACAGTCTTCCCGGGAAAATTTGACGTTACTGCTTTATAACCGGCAACATGATTAAATATAGTACTCTTACCTGAATTAGGCTGCCCCATTAGTGCAATTTTCATTAAATTACCTCCACAAAAATCCTGCTTGCTACCCCTCTGCCTAATGCAACTTGATTCCCATGAATTATTGTTAAAATTGGCCCTTGCATGATAGCGCTTCTCTTTATCGTGATCATATCTCCGGGGTGGATACCCAGACAACCCAATCGTTGTCTAACTCCCCATCCTCCTGAAATGCTTATAACCTTGACTTTCTGATTTTCTTTGCTTTTATCAAGAGTGATTACCATCTTTTATTCTCCCGCTATACAATAATAATTTTAATCCCTTTTCTATTTATAAATACTTTTCTCAGGCAAATCTTCAGTTTTTTTTCGAATTATTTTTACATAATCTAATAGACATGAAACAGTTTCACTTGAAACATCATGCTCAATCTTGCAGGCATCTTTTTGTGAATTTTTCTCGCTCACACCAATAATTCTTAGAAAATCTACAAATAAATCATGACGTTTCTTGATTTCTTTGCCTAACTTTTTTCCTTTTTCCGTAAATGTAATTCCACCATATTTTTCATAAGAAATAAATTCTTCTTCTTTTAACTTTTTGATCATCTCTGATACACTGGGTCTTTTAACATCCAATTTATCTGCAATATCTTTAGCCTTGATATACCCTTTGTTATTCTGCAAATCCCATATTGCTTCCAGATAATCTTCCATATTACGGGTAGCCATTGAGCAAACATCCTTTTTATTTTTTAAAGCTATTTGCGCTGCTTTTAATTTGATTTTCCTATCTTTATTAGGTTTTCCTAACTTTGCATAACTATACCACTATCTTTTAAAAAATGCAATAGTAGAATTCTATTTTTTTATATAGGTAAGTCTACACCTTCTTTTATTTCTATTTCAACTTTTTGATTTTCTGATAATGCCCATATAATGGTGTAAAAAGAAAAATGAGCCAAAACTCAAAACCTCGGTTAAAATATTAGTAACCAAACAAATAAAATAATTGAGGTGAATAAATCATGGCTCAACTTAATATTACACTAGAATCAAAAATATTACACGGACTTTTTACATCAGAAGGACGGGATGAAGCCTTTTCGAAGTTATTGGCATCTATTTTGAATCAGGTCCTGGATGCGCAATTAACCGAACAGATTGGAGCAAAACGCGGGAAGCGTAATGGGGAGAGAAAAGTCTACCGTAATGGACTACGGGAAAGACAGATGACAACACGAATTGGAACGATTACCCTTGCGGTTCCCCGCCACCGGCAGGGACATTTTGAAACCGATCTTTTCACTCGCGGAAAAAGAAGTGAACAGGCTCTTGTCCTGGAATGGTGATCAATGGTGTTTCAACCCGAAAGATTCAAAAGGTGACCGAAGAGCTCTGTGGCCAATCTTTTTCCAAATCAACCGTATCAGCACTTTGCAAAAGATTGGATCCGGTCATTGAGGCATTCTGTAACCGTTCGCTTTTGAAGCATTATCCCTTTATCACGATCGATGCTCTTTATCTCAAGGTTCGTTAAAATGCCAGAGTACGCTCAAAAGGCTTACTGATTGCCCAGGGAATCAGCGAAGATGGTCATCGGGAAATTCTGGGTTTTGAGGTCTCTGACAGTGAATCTGAAATCAGCTGGAGTGATTTCTTTCAAAGTCTGAAGAAGCGTGGTTTAGAACATGTCGACCTGGTAGTATCAGATAACCATCAAGGACTGGTAAAAGCAGTCAGAAGATGTTTTCAGAATGCCAGCTGGCAAAGATGTCAGACACATTTTTCCAGAAACTTACTGGATAAGACACCGAAAAGGCTGCAGTCAAAGCTGAAAGAACTGTTAAAAGTCATGTATGATGCACCGGCTTTGGCTTCAGCCAAAGCCATGCACAACCGGATTATCACGGAGTTTGAAGACAAAGCGTCAAAGGCCATGTCCGTTCTTGAAATAGGGTTTGATGATGTCATGGCGGTTATGAGTCTACCTTTGAAGTATCGAAAAAGACTGCGAACAACCAATAGTATCGAAAGGCTTAATGAGGAGATAAGAAGGAGAGAACGGGTGATTCGCATCTTTTCGAATTTGGAGTCAGTGATAAGACTCATTGGAGCATTATTGATAGAACAGGATGAAAAGTGGTCAACGGGTAGAAAGTACTTTGATATGAGTGAATATTATCAGTTTATCCATGACCACAAAACTGAATCAGATCATATTGCAGCATGAAATCTAAATGCCGAGGAATTTACACACTAATATGGACTTGACTAACAAAGCCCTTCGTTATTAAAAAACGAAGGGCTTTTTATCATTCATTAATACTATTCTGTGATAGTTTTAAGGAAATCGCACCAGAAAAACCTCAAAGTGTTAAGATTAGGGCATCGGAACAACAATTTCCATTCCTGGACGGATAAGTCTTGGATTTTCCAGGTCGTTGAATTCATTCAATTCCTCCCAGGTCATGCCGTATTTTTCAGCAATAGCCCAAAGATTATCCCCCGGTTCTACAATATAAGTTGACACTTTCAGCATTCCTTCATCCATAAGTTCATAGACATTGAGTGCTTTTACGTTCAATGTTCTTCCATCTTCAGAGGTTGGAATCATTAATTCTCCCATTCTTACTTTATCAAAAACCATTTCCTTCAGTGAGGAGTCGAGGTCAACACCGGTAATCTTCCAGTTATTATCAACAGTAGGAGCTAATTTTCCACTTTTTTCATCCTGAACATATTGAATGATCATTGCCCGGATCCTACCGGCATCCTGCATCTCCTCGTAAGAATCATAATACCTGTCTTCCATGGTAACACAATCCAGACCCAGCAAGGTACCAAAACGGTAGTTATTGACTGACAGACGATAAACCTTGTCCTCAACAAGCGGCAGTCCCTGGATCATGATATTTTCTATCCGCTCTCCTGCTGGTTTGGATAAGTTGACTTCATAGGTCATCCCGGAGAACATATCGTAGTTGTATCCACGAATATCAGGATTAAAACTAATAGTAATATCCCCATCTTTATAGCTGTTGTAATAACTTGCAGACCATTCCATATATTTCTTCAGGTTTGCACCGGTAATCTCTGTTCCTACTAAGGTATTGGGATATTTGTAAATGAAGGCAACATCTTTCTTGCGGAAAGGACCCTTCACCAGATTCGAACCAAAATTAAATAGTGCTGCCGAAGAAACATCGGCTTTAGTATAAAACATCTGAACCTCGTTGATTAGATCAATGACCGAAGTATCCATCAACTGTGCGGTTGGCATGGTGGTGATTTTAGCTTCGCCTGTAATATAATCCGGTGAAGCAATAAAATCAGCAGTAATTTCACCTACTACGATATTTGCATCAGCAACGGATTCATCGTGCACAAATTTGAATTTTTCTATAAATTCCGGATCTGGTTCTATCGAATTGGTCTCGATATTTTCAGTATTTACGTCAATAATTTTCCATTGTTCATCCTCTTTTTCCAAGGTAATCACTGCCTTGGCGAGTGCCCATCCCCATGGTCCCGGTTCAATAATATGAACACCGTTGATGACTTCATTGTATTTTGAATGTGCATGTCCGGCAAAGATCACCGAAAATTCCGGGCAGGCTTCTGCAATATCAATAGAACCCTCATAAGTATATTCACCTTCAGGCCCAAGATGGAAACCCCCAATCAGAACATCATATTGCCCTTCAATTTCTTCGATAATCTTTTTAGCTGATTCCAAGGTTCCTGTGAAGGTCAATCCTTCAAAATGTTCCGGAGCACTGGCTTCCCAGCGGTCAATTGCAGGAGGAGTCATTCCGATAATGGCTACCTTGACTCCCTTAACATCGAATATCTTATAAGGTTCAACATAATAATCCCCATCCGATCCGATGATATTGGCTGAAAGGACTGTATTTTTAAAGGTAGCAATATTCTTTTCCAAAAATGATTTTTCAAAATTGAATTCATGGTTGCCAATCACCCAGGCATCGTAACCAAGCATATTCAATCCATCTATCATGGGATGTATTGGTAAATCATTGAACAATTCTGCGCTGTTATCCTGTACTGTATCTCCACAGTCAATCAATAGCGCATCGGGATCAATTGCCCTTTCCTGTTTGACTAAAGTAGCTATTTTGGCCAAGCCGGTATCACTATCCGGTTCATCAGTAGCATAATCATGGGGGTAAAGGCGGCCATGTAAATCAGCACTTTCTAAAATGGTAACGGTTGTTGTTTCTGCGGCAAAGGAAAAAGAGATAAACAAACTGAAAACGAAGGTGAATGCAAGTAAAATCGACAGTACTTTAAATTGTCTTTTCATTTTTGGAATCCTCCTTATTTTTTTATTTTCAAGACAATAAATTTAGACTGACATTAATTTTTGCAACACGGTTAATAAAAACATGCTACATTTATATTCTATACTATTTTGTTCAAATCCTTTTTTTATTTTATTAATTTTGCTTTATTGAGAATAATTCACGTTCAACATATTCGCAGATAAAATGACCTATGAAAATATGCGCTTCCTGTATGCGCGGTACAATTTTTGAAGGAACAGAAATAATGCTATCGACATCACTTAGGAGACGTAATGAATCGTTTTGTCCGGTTAAAACAACGGTAAATATATTAAGCTTTTGGGAAGCTTTGATGGCTTCGAAAATATTTTTCGATTGACCACTGGTAGTTAATAATATAAGCATGTCCCCTGATTCACCTTTTGCCTCAATCTGGCGTGAAAATATTTTTTTAAAACTATAATCATTTGCAAGCGCGGATAGAGTAGAAGTATTTGCGGATAGTGCTTCTGCGCTTAAAGCTTTTCTGTTTAAATAGAATCGTCCTATAAGTTCTGCGGCAAGATGTTGTGCTTGAGCAGCACTTCCCCCATTACCACATAGTAATAGTTTTCCCTTATTTTTATAAACACAAACTAATTTTTTCGCGACTTTCAGACATTGAACCTGAAGAACTTTATCATTTTTTATTCTATCGAACAAATCAACATGTTCATCAATTGCATTTCTTAATTCGTTATTTGTTTCAAAATACTGGTCCTTTTTAGTCATTTTCTTTACATCCGTTTTTTATTAAACTTACACATGTTTTACTATATGCTCTTTAATTGATTCGCGCTATTTTATATTCAAAAAAATTATTCTAAAATATTATCCTTGAATCAAGAAAAATAAAAGAGGGCTTTTTATATAAACCCTCTTTTTTGCTCATCTGATGGATACTTTTATTTAGCAGGCAATACTTCATTAACCCAGCGCTCAACCAATCTCTTCTTATTCTCCCCTGCCCATTGGCTGTCCACTTCTATGGTCTTCAACTCGGCAAATGTTGGCATACCTTTTGAAAGATTTGCTTCAGGAATAACCGGATAGAAGAAAGTCTTCTCTTCTGATAAAATGTCCTGACCTGCCTTGGAAACCAGCCAATCAAGCAATATCTTGGCAGATTCCATATTTTTTGCACCTTTGATAATTGAAACAGCTGGAGCTTCAAATCCTACACCTTCTGACGGGAATATGACTTCAAGGGGATATCCCTCTTCAATGAATTCAAAGAAAGCAGGTGTAAATTGAATTCCAATAGCAGCTGCACCCACAGCAACCCCCTTGGAAGGTCCAGTCCCGGAAGAGGTATAGGTTTGAACATTGGGATTCAATTTTTTCATGTATTCATAGGCTTCATCTTCTCCCATAACCGTAACCAGGGTAGTTATAATAGCATAAGCAGTCCCGGAAGATTGCGGGGTGGGCATTTGAATCAATTCTTTATATTCCGGTTTTAACAAATCTTCCCAGGAAGCCGGTTTTGTGGCATTTGCTTTCTCTAACGCTTCCGTGTTGACAGCTAAGGCCATAGGATTCATATAAAAGGAACGCCAAAATCCGTCAGGGTCTTTAAAACTCGGTGCCAACTTCTCCAATGCTTCAGATTTATATGCAACGGTTAAACCCTGTTCTTTTAGTACAACATGATTTTCACTTGGAGCTCCCAACCATACATCTGCTTGAGGATTATTTGCCTCAGCAGTAATTCTTGTCATGGCAGGTCCGGAAGATAAGTGTACAAAATCTGCATCAATGCCGCTTTGAGATGAAAAGGCATCCAATATTTTTTTGGCATTTCCCTCATCGACACTTGCATAGATGACTAATTTTTCAGCTACCACAATCATACTAAAACCCATTGCAATCAAGAAAATAATCACAGTGACTAAAAATAATTTCTTCATTTCCTAATTCCTCCTATTTGATTAAATTATATTTTCATAGATAAAAGGTTTTTCTTGTTATCCACCTCCTCTCTAACATTTATCCTATTCTTTATGTGATCTTTATGCAAGGCAGTTTTTACTAAACTCCAAATATCATTTTATTTTCAATCGTTCGCAGGCAAAATATGGGCTGCAGCTGAATTGAAATCTATATTTACCAAGTCTCCCTCATGAAAAAATCCTTCTTCAATGGGATTATATATTACGGCATTTATCTTTCTGTCAATTCCGTCTACTTCTATTTCATACTCAATGGTTGGACCCAGATAAACTACTTTATCCACTTTGCCTTTCATCGGAGAAATTTTATCTTCTTTACAGCAAGTCATTTTGATCGATTCAGGACGGACAATGAGAATGACCTTATCTCCAGCATTAAACTCTCCACATTCTGGATGGATTTCCTTTTGTCCGCTTCCAAAATTTACAACACATCCTTTTTCATTTTTTGCTTTTATTTTTGCTGAAATAAAATTCACCCGTCCTATAAAATCAGCAACAAAAGCATTGGCCGGATAAGAATAAATTTTAAAAGGAATGGCTGCCTGCATTATTTTACCACCATTCATGACCACTATTCTATCTGATACAGTCATTGCTTCTTCCTGGTCATGAGTAACATAGATACTGGTAATTCCGAATGCTTTTTGAATTCTTCTAATTTCGATTCTCATTTGAATCCTGAGTTTTGCATCCAAATTGGAGAGCGGCTCATCAAAGAGTAACACGCTGGGTTTATTGATAATGGCGCGGGCAAGAGCTACTCTTTGCTGCTGTCCTCCGGAGAGTTGATCAGGCCTACGGTCGTACAACTCTGAAAAATCCATGATTTTCATTATTTTTTTTACTTCACTTTTTATATCTTTTGTTTTCCAGCCTTTTAATTCCAATCCAAATCCAATATTTTGAGCAACTGAAAGATGAGGAAAAATTGCATAACTCTGGAAAACCATTGAAGTATCTCTTTTGTTTGGAGGAATATTGTTTACCATTTCTCCGGAAATCCAAACTTCGCCAGAACTCGGTGTTTCAAATCCGGAAATAATTCTCAAAGTTGTCGTCTTTCCACAACCGGAAGGCCCTAACAGGGTAACCATTTCCCCTTCTTTAATTTCCAGGTTAACATGGTCAACTGCTATAAATTTTTTTTGTATGTTTTCGTGGTCTTGAAATATTTTACTGATATTTACCAATTTAACACTCATGATTTTCCCCTTTAAATTTTCAGCATTGTTCCTTTAAAACTACCATAAAACAAGGTAAGGATAAGTCTAATGATTATTATCGCCAATAAAATAATGCCTACCAATATAACGCTAAAAGCAGAAGCAGCTCCCAATCTTCCAGATTCCACCTGGGACATAATTTGGACAGTCATTAAATTCCATTTTGCTGAAACCAGGAATATGGCTGCAGAAATGGCAGTCATTGCCCTCACAAAAGAATAAATCAATCCCGAAAAAAAAGCAGGAATCATCAATGGAAGAGTAATTCTTTTAAAAGTATATTGAGAATCTGCCCCCAAATCGATAGCTGCTTCTTCAATTGATGGATCAACTTGCCGAAGAATTGCTACCCCAGATTGAATCCCGACAGGTATGTACCTAAAAATAAAATTCAAAATAAGAATAATAAAGGTACCTGTCAATACCAATGGAGGGCTATTAAACCCCAAGATATATCCGATACCGATAACAGTTCCAGGGACTGCAAAGCTTAACATGGAAGTAAATTCCATGATATTTTTCCCGGGAAATTTTTTTCGTACAACCAGAAAAGCAATAATCATACCTAAAATTCCGGCTATTGGTGTGGAAGTAACAGCAATAATCAAAGTGTCTGTAACTGCTTTAAAACCTACGCTAAAGACATACTTAAAATGAATCATAGTCCACGAATTATCATAACCCCAGACTTTGGCAAAAGCTCCCCATAAAATCGTAATATAAATCATTAGAATAATTGCGGTAATAAAAACACATAGACCAAATAAAATCCATTTCACAGCCGGACTAATCACTTTATGACTTGAAGCTGTTGGCTTCCCGGTCACAGTCACATATTTTTTACGTGCCACCCAATATTTTTGCAAAAAATAGACAGAAATTGATGGAACCAAAAGAATTAATGCCAAAGCAGCTCCTTTGGGAAGGTCATACATTCCTGTGATCTGCAGATAAGCCTGAACAGATAGGATTGGAAATTTACTTCCCGCTAGTATCAATGGATTTCCAAAATCAGCTAAAGTCTCTACAAAAAGAACCAATATCGCACTGGCAATACCGGGAATAGCCAATGGTAAAGTGACTTTTCTAAAAACCTTCCAACGTGAACCACCAAGATCAAAAGCTGCATCTTCCAATGTAGGGCTAATCGATTCAAGCACTCCTCGCAGTGTAATATATGCAACTGGAAAAAAAGTAATAACCTGGGCAAATAAGAGACCACGAAAGCCGTAAATCTTAAAATTTCTGATACCCAGGAGCGAAGACGTAATCAGTCCATTATTTCCAAAAAGCATGATAATTGCCATCGCTCCGATAAACGGAGGTGAGATAATCGGAATGATTGCTACCAAATGAAATATTTTTTTCAAAGGAATATCGGTTCTTGCAAGGGTAAAAGCAAATAGAAAACCAATGCCTGCACCAAGGATAGACGTTAGCACACCCATGAGTATACTGTTATAAAAACCCTGCCGAAAATACCAATTTGAGATAACTTCTTTTAGGATACCAAGGGAAAATTGACCTTTTGAAAAAACGCTGACGATAATGACTTTAAATAAGGGATAGACAATAAAAATAATTAGAGATGCAAAAATAGCTAAAATAAATAATAATAATATCGGATCTTTTGTTATGTGCACAATTTCTTGACTGCTTTTTCTTACCCAATTCTTATAGATTTTCAGCATTTTAAAATCCTTTATAAGAAATTTGTATTGTTTGCTTCCTTAAAAAATGAGATTAAAATAGTATCTTAATATTATAATATCATAATATATAGCTATTTTCATAGAAAATATTGCTAGCAAATTTAAGATAGATGAATTTTATATTTATACTTCAAAACCACACAAAATATTTTCATCGGTATAAAAATTCAAAAAACAACTGGTCATGGATTTAAAATATAAAATAGTAACTATTTTATCAAGTTTTTTCACGATTTCCTTATTCTATTTTAACAGTGGTTTCGACATTTTTAAGACGATTTTGGGCATCGATGAAATATTTTTCTAATTGTTCTTTTGTCTTGAATTCTGGAGTGGTATCAGGCAGACTCAGATAATAGACCGAAAAATCCTCTTTTTTCTTCTCTATGTTTTCCGGGTTAATATCTCCATATAACAAAATAGTTCTTTCTGTTAAAGCTTGAAACAATTCTCTTATTTGACCTACCATATTTCCTGCTTGCAGAATTTTTCCCTTAACCAGCCATTCTAAAGCGTCAGAAAAGGCATCTGTTGCCTTTACACTATAATATTTAAAATGCTCTCGTGCCTCTTCAGCCGCAATGATCTTTATATAAACCATGGTATTGCTCTCATCGCTGCCTCTAATTACTCCCCACAGTACTGTTATCCCTTCTGCTTTAAAAACAGAATCCGCACCATGATAGGCCGACATGTTCTCCACTTGATTTTGATTTGCCAGAGAATTAATATTGAAAATTCCTAGAAATAATAAACAAAAAATCAATAGTATCATTTTTTTATACATTCTTATTCACCTTCTTTTTCAAAAATTCTAATATATTTTTCCAGTAATCTAATACCTAATTTTTGATTGAGAGCAAATGTCTGACATTTAACCGGGTCATACGAAGTAACATTAATACCGTTTCCGTAAACATCTAGAACAAATTCTACTTTTTCTCCCAGGAAAGTCCTTTCAATGATTGTGCCCTGAATTTGCTGTCCCTGTGCTTCACCGAATAATTCTATAAATTCGGGTCTTATAAATATATTTAATTTCTCTTTCACTTTAATTTTTATTGATGGTTTCTCAACTTTATAATAGTGATTAAATATCTTTAAGGAAACAAAGCCATCCTTTATTTCTTCCACCTGAGCAGGCAGACTGTTGATTTTCCCGATAAATTTGGATACAAACTCGCAATTCGGTCTAAAATATAATTCTTCTGCTGTTCCAATTTGAATAATTTTTCCTTTGTTCATTAAAGCAATTCGATCTGAAATGGCCATGGCTTCTTCCTGGTCATGGGTGACATATACAGAAGTCATATCCAGTGATTTCTGTAATCTTCTTATTTCTCCCCTGGTATATACCCGTAATTTGGCATCAAGATTAGATAAAGGTTCGTCCAGAAGAAGTACTTTTGGTTTAATAACAATAGCTCGTGCAAGAGCCACTCTCTGTTGTTCTCCTCCTGAAATTTGATTGGGAAATTGTGATTCATACCCTTTTAATCCTACTAATTCCAGAACTTCTTTCACTGCCTTTTTTTCATCTGTTTTAGGGACACCCTTCACCTTTAATCCATAAGCAACATTTTCATAGACGGAAAGGTGGGGAAATAGTGCATAATTCTGAAAGACAAAACCAATATTTCGTTGGTTAGCCATCAACTCGGTAACATTTTCTTCATCTAAAAAAATCGAACCCTTATCGGGATGTTCAAAACCAGCAATCATTCGGAGCGTCGTCGTTTTTCCACATCCGGAAGGACCTAAAAGTGTGAGCAACTCTCCAGGTTGAATCTGTAAATCTATATTTTTTACAGCTTCTACTTTTCCTTTTACTTTATGAATAAAACTTTTCGAAATATTTTTTAAATTAATTCCGATTTTTTCCATGATTACCCTCCCAGCATGTTAGATAAGTCAGCGGCACCTTCCTGTCGAAAGATTCTGAGAAATAGATTAATAAACATAATAACAATAAATACAATAACGACAACCAGAACCGAAAAAGCAGCTGCAACGCCCAGTTCCAATTCGGTCATCTTTTCTAAGATACGAACGGTAATCAGGGTCCAATTAATAGATACGAGAAAAATGGTCGCACTGATTGCAGTCATGGAACGAATAAATACAACACCCAATCCGTTAAACAGGGCTGGAAGTACAAGCGGAATCGTGATACGTCTAAAGGTCACAATAGATTTTGCACCAAGACTAACCGAAGCCTCCTCTATACTTGGATCAATCTGTTGCAGGATTGCAACAGTGGTTCGAATACTGGTCGCACCATAACGAAAAACATAACAGGCAATTATTACCAACGCTGTTCCGGTTATAGCAATGGGTGGATTATTAAATGCTAAAAGATAGGCGATACCCACAATGGTTCCCGGTAAAGAATAATTTAACAAAGATACAATTTCCATAAACGAACGAGAGATAAAATCTTTCTTAGAAATCAAATAACCAATGATAACACCATAAAAACCACCGCAAAACATACCGATAATTGCAATTATCATTGTATCTTTAATTGCCTTTAATCCTTCTGTAAAAACAACAACATAATGCTTTAGGGTCAATTCGTAATTGGCACCAAAAGCTTTCACAATCGATGCATAGAAAAGCAGGAGATAAAGATAAAGTATTAATAAACAGACAGCCAAGCATATTCCCAAAAATACTTTTCTTGCCCAAGGGGCAACACTTTTAATTTCAGTTTGTGCCCCTGACTTCCCGGTAATGGTCACATAATATTTTTGAGCTACCCAATACCTTTGTAACATAAAAACAATAAAAGCGGGAACAAGAAGAACAAAGGAAAGAACCGCTCCACCGCGGATATCAAATAATCCGGTTATCTGTAAAAAAGCTTCTGTTGGAAGAACCGGAAATTTATTCCCTGCTAAAATCAAAGGAGTTGCAAAATCTGCAAGGGAAGCAGCAAATAATAGTAAAAAAGAATTAGCCAAACCAGGTACAGTGAGTGGCAGAGTAACCGTTTTAAAAACTCTCCCCCGGGAACTTCCCAGACTAAATGCCATATCTTCCACTGTAGGATCAATCCCAGATAGAATTGCTTTGAGGGTAAGATAAGCAATCGGAAAAAAAGTAATAGTCTCTGCAAAAAGAACACTATTCATTCCATAGATATTTACACGGGTAAAACCCAAAAGATTGTAGGTAATAATTCCTCTACGTCCAAAAGAAAAAATGATAGCAATTGCAGTGGTAAATGGAGGTGAAATAAGTGGTAGTATAATAGCTGCATCTAAAAACTTGCTCCATCCCCTGGATAGATTAGCCCGAACTGAGGTAAAAGCAAAGAAATAACCCAGAGTGGTTCCAGAAATTCCAACCAGGGTAGCCAGTAATAAGCTATTCCAAAAAGCTTTAAGATGATTTCTTTTAGATAAAATCTCTATAATGTTTAAAAATGTAAAATGCCCGCTTTTTTCGAAAGTCAAAACAAATATTTTGGCTAAGGGAAAAAGAATAAAAATAGATAAAAAAATCCATATAATGATAACACTTATAAAAACCGCAGGGTCCTTCGTTAATTTATGAAATCCTTGTTTTAATCTATAGTAAAAAGCGGGCATTTTTCCTCTTTCTGTCAATGAACGGCAAACGTTCTTTTCAATTTATTGAGGCAATACTTCCTCAACCCATTTTTCAACAATACGTTTCCTATTTTCACCGGCAAATTTACTGTCTATAGGAAATACATTGGCTGCGCCTTCCAGGACTTTAGCCAAACCGGGTTCAACCTCGACATCCGGATGAGCAGGTACGAAATTAATCTTATATTTTGATAATAGATTTTGCATATCCGGACTTGTAGCCCAATTAATCAACTTCTTTCCTAATTCTGGATTTTTTGCTCCCTTAATTAATGCTATAGCTTCGACCGATGTGCCAATCCCTTCTTTGGGAAAAGAAACTACCACTTTGTAACCCTCTTGTTGAGTCTTCAGTGCATCAACAATAAAGAATATTCCGGCACCAGCTTCACCCAAACCTACTGGAATTGTTCCGCCTCCACCGCTTTTTGTATATACCTGGATACTCTTATTCAATTTTTTCATATAGTCAAAGGCTTTTTCTTCGTCTCTGTCGAATACTTCGAGGATTGAGAAAATCCGGGTTACAGCAGTGCCAGAAGTACGTGCATCCGCCATTTGCATCATGCCTTCATAAACCGGTTCCAGAAGATCATACCAGGAAGAAGGAGGTTCGAGATTATTTTCTTTTAGAAAATCTTCATTTGACATAAAGACCAGAGGGTCATCTGAGATACCTACCCAGTATCCGTCAGGGTCTTTGAACCGGTTAGCAAGCACATCATAAGTCGGAGGTTTGTAAGGTTCGAAAACACCTTCTGCAATTCCGGCAATATGAGTATCAACCGGACCTCCAAAGAGAACATCTACTTTTGGATTATCTTTTTCTGCAATGACACGGGCTAGTGCTTCACCGGACGAAAAGCGAATAAAATTGACATGAATTCCGGTAGCTTTTTCAAATTCCTCGAACATGGGACGCGCCCAGTTTTCAGGCCAGATAGAATAGGCATTTAAAGTCTGTTCAGCAGCATAGGACATTGAGAGAAATAAGCAAAAAATTAGGGTCAAAGCAAGTAAAAACGAGAGCATTTTGTAATTTGTTTTCATTTTTAGAGCCTCCTAAATTTTTTTCATAGCAAAAAACGAAATCGCCTTTTACACTATTTATTATTTTTATATTACTATAAATATTTTTCTATATCCTCTTTTTTTTAACATTTTTTTTATTTTCTAATATTTATACTAATTTTCTGGTTGGTATATTTGTTCATTCATCCATTCACTGACTTAAAATTATTTTGTTTTTATATTGTATAGGTACATGGGGTTGGTGTTTTCACCATTAGAAGATGGCTATTCCCAACCAAGGTTCCTGCCAATCCCATTCCCTTGCATTCTATTCCCGGCAATTTCTATTTGCAACTTAAACCAATACAAAATATCAATTTTCCCACAGTTATTCCCACGCTATAATTACCCGTTACTCCTATTCACTGAATCGATTTTTTTTGACTTTATTTTATGAATTACCATTAAAAATAGTTTTTTTCATCAGCAACCAATGCCCCAATCAAACATTGATTTTCTTGCACTTATACCCCGGTTATGTTATTTTATATAGGCGTGATTTTATGAAATGAGGTTTTAACATGCAAAAAAAGACAGATATAACACTGAAACATGTTTTGGATTCCCGGTTTATCATTGCACTTGCTGTCACTCTAATATTCTGGTCTTCTGCATATGCGGGAATTAGACTCGGTCTACAATCATATTCCTCAAATCATCTGGTCGTTTTACGTTTTATCACAGCTTCATTCGTATTGTTCATTTATGCACTGATAACACGAATGCCTTTACCAGAAAAGAAAGATGTACCGATATTATTTTTACATGGTTTTCTTGGAATCACAATTTACCATGTTTTCTTAGCTATTGGTGAGATTAAAGTCACAGCCGGATCTGCCAGTTTAATTATCTCTTCTGCTCCAATCTTTACCGCAATCCTTGCAGTAACTTTTCTTAAGGAAAAAGTAAATATTTGGGGGTGGATAGGGATTATTGTCAGTTTTCTGGGGATTGGTTTGGTAACACTGGGAGAGGGAAAAGGTATTCGTTTTGAACCGGCTGCTTTTTTAATTTTGGTATCAGCAATAAGTTCCAGCATTTACACAGTTCTGCAGAAACCATTTCTTAAAAAATATCGACCGGTACAATATGCGACTTATGCTATATGGGCTGGTACTTTTTTCCTATTATTGCTTTCAGACGGTTTATTTCAGACTATTCAAACTGCACCAGTTAGTTCCACTCTCGCGATTGTGTACCTGGGAGTTTTTCCTGCTGCCCTGGCATATGTCACCTGGTCATATATTGTGTCCCGGATTCCCGCGTCCATAGCAGCAACATATCTATATCTCTCACCACTTCTTGCAATTATTATTGCCCTGATATGGCTGGGTGAATTACCTTCATGGTTATCCCTTACAGGAGGAATCCTTACTTTAGTTGGAGTCATTACGATAAATATGCGTGGAAAATAGTACTTAATCTTCTCTCGATAATTTAACCAGTTTGAATAAATATCCATACTTAAGAAATATTCTAAAATATTAGAAAATCTTATAAGCTAACTAGGAGAAGAAATGAATATTTCTTAAAATTAATATTGTCTTACATTCAACTGTGAAGCGGAACGCAAGATGCGACGATTTCATTAGGTAATTTAAATTCAAGACATTTTCTTGGTCTGCTATTTTACCTGTTTTCGATAAATCTAATTTTTTTGTGATTGTACTAAAATCCGTACCTTTAGATAAGTAATACCTGATCACACCATTCGTATTTTCATTAATACCTCATTCCTAAGAGTGATAGGGATGAGCAAAGTAACATTTTATATCTGTTTTACAAGTGATTAACTCATGTTTGGTATTTTCTGTGCTATTGTTCAGAGTTAAAGGTAACCTGGCTTTTGGCGGCAGATCTTTTAGTTGTCGAATAACAGTCCTGGCGATATAATGGGCATTCTTTTGTCGTAAGCCGATTAAGTATAACCATCGGCTTTTACGTTCGACTAAAGAATTCAAGGCTGCTTTACTCTTTCCATATTTGTTTGAATCTCCATTAAATTGATTATAGTCTTATCTTGGTGTCCGGTAAAGTGAGAGAGATTCACCTGCGAATATTACCAAGAATTTGTAAAAAGTATAGAGAAGGTACTAACTTAAAATATATGCTCTTAATGTAGAACATTACAATATTGGAAAAACATCCGATAGTAAAAAAGCAACTATATGGTGGAGAATTTTGGTCAGATGGTTTCTTTGTGAATACTGTAAGTAAATTTGTTAGTGAAGATATTATAAGTAAATATGTAAAAAGTCAAGAATTAGAAAAAAAATAAAAAAGTTACATCATCAGTAAATTAGCTTGTTTTAAAGAGAATAGATATCCCGTAGCTCTGCTGCGGGGAGATTCATTTCAGGACAGGATATTTTAATACTCACTTTAAAATTATTTATAGGTAGATTTACCTCTTTTTGAAAAAGAATTTGAATTCTTTTTCTTCTTTGTTCTTTAAGGTAAATCTACTTTTTTATGAATCATTTGATCAGTAATAGTACTAAAAACCCAATCAATATTTTACATTATCAGGTTAAGTTCCAGGTCGTGTAGGATTAGCATATATCGCCCCATCTAAAAAGCTGGAAAAGGTTACCGAGTTACTGAACTAGTTCAAATCCCATAGTATTTTTAAAAATCGATCGCTAATTACAAAAATGATTTATAATATGACTCTTTATACTTTTCGTAATATTGCATGTTGGTTTAATTTTTAGCCTTAACTCATTAAGGACAAAAATAACTATTTCTTCCAAAACAGAGTCATTTACATTGTTTATATTACGAATCTCAGATTTTTCAAAATATTCATTTACATATTTATCGACTTTACCAATTAGTCTTTCCCCATTCTTGACAACATCTGATATGTTAATACAATTTCCATCAAATGCTGAGATTACATATTTAGCTCCTGTCTCCTTTAATTTAAGAAAACTTTTCTTAAGTTCATTAACATCTTCATATATTGGAATATCTTGTTTTTCCGGAACTACATCTCCAATTATTAGAATATCTTTTTCTGGAACAAAAATTGAAATTGAACCTTTAGAATGACCAGGAGTATGAATTATTCTTAATTCCATTCCAATATCTATTATATCCCCATCCTCTAATGACTTGTCTACTTTGGTTGAATTTGAAATTAAATTAAAAAATCCGGGTATTGGGCGTACTTTAAATTGTTTTTCAATATCTTCTATATAAGGTTTAGCTAAATGGTGAGCATAAAAAATAATATTAGGATTAATTTTTTTAAACAAATAGTTGGCACCAATATGGTCAGGATGACAATGGGTATTAATAATAATATCAAGATCGCTAATTTGTACCCCTGACTCTTCACAAAAAAATTTAAGATCATCAAAATTACTTGCAGTACCTGTATCTATTAAACAGTTTTTGTTTCCTTTGATTAACGTGACATAAACGGATCGTTTACCAATACTTCCATTAAAATAAAGTTTTTTTATAAAAACATCTCGTACTACTTTCATAATTTCTCCTTTTTCTTTTAAGATAAACTAATTTCCAGCCAAAATTCCTGCATTAAGTATATTCAAATTTTCCAAAACCTAAAGTTTCAAAGAGTTGCTAGTAAACCTATAACAGGAACACTATTAGCATATTTAACCCGAAGGTAAATCTGTTATAATTAAATCACTTTCACAGGCTTGATACATTCAAAACACAAGCTCTACTTGTCTTTTTTCTTCTTCCTGTGAATGAATGCATTTATAATTACCTCCTTATTGATTTCTAAAGTATTCTAAAGTATTTAAAATAACCTCTATCTAATTGTCTTTTCTGTCCCAATATGCCTTTGTCAAGAAAGTCATTTTTTGCATAACTACCAAAGGTAAATTTTCGCTAGATTAATACAATTCTTCCTAATACTTGTCCTTTTTTAAGTCTTTCAAGAACATCATTTACATTTTCTAACAGCTCTATTTTATCAATAATAGGTATAATATATGATTGGGTAACCATTTCCACTGACTTTTCAATATCTTCCATTGAACAATTTCTAGAACCAATTATTTGATACTCATCATACATTATTTTATATGGTTCTATGGAAATTTCTTTACCTGATGCAAAACCTACTATGACTATTTTTCCTCTCTTTTTTAAATTATTCATTCCAATAATAATTGTTTCTTGCAAACCGACAATATCAATTACAGCATCTAATTTTTCTTTACCAATTGATTGACAAGCATCTTTGACATCTTTCAAATTTGGTTTTACAATGACATCTGCTCCAAGGGATTCAGCTTTTTTTAGGTGGCTAATATCTTTATCTACAACAATCACTTTGGCTCCAAAATGTTTGGCTATTTGCAATGCATGTAAACCTAGGCCTCCGGCACCTATTATCATTACTCCATCTCCAGCTTTTATTTTTGCCTTTCTTTTTACTGCTTTATATGCTGTACCAATTGCACACGGAATAATTGATGCCTCTTCAAAAGATATTTTCCCTCCTATGTGTACTGCAGTTCTAGCTGGAACAACTATATATTCTGCAAATCCACCCCAATCCCTAAATCCTGCCCAATATACTAAATTTTCACATAATGAATATTCACCAATCTTGCACATTTCACATTCACCACAACCACAATAAAGTGATAGCACAACACTGTCACCAATCGCAAATTTATTAACATTATCTCCTTTATCAATAATTTGACCTGCTATTTCATGACCTAAAACATGGGGAAATTTTATCTGCTTACAAGTTGGTAATGAACCCGATTGTATCTTTAAATCAGAGTGACAAACGCCACGTGCTTTAATTTTAACTTTTATATCATTTTCTGTTAATTCCCTTTCCTTTACTTCTTTCATTTTAAGATCTGTATTAAATTTCTCTATTACCATTGCCTTCATGATTAAATATATTTACCTCCGATATTATTATTTCTATCTATATTGTATAAAATAAAATGGAACTACTTTCATACATTAAAACCTTATCTGTCTAAACCCATACTCATCTGCTTACGATGTTTAATATAACTTTCTTTTAGTTATCTTTAGGAAAAATTAAAAATCAATTCATTATTTTAAGCAAAGTCTCTTATAAGATTAATCATACAAGAAAGGTTAATCTGAAACTGCAATATTTTCCGGCATTTGCTGATATTCGGTCATATATTTTTCCCATCAACAAAAACCAGCTCAATTTCCTATATCTGTTAACGAAAAATTCTTGCTACTTTACGACTCTGAAATTGTAAGCATTTTAAATGTTGAGTACCATTAATACCACCAGTCTCTGTCCATTAGATGGAATTTGCAAAACTTTATATTCCCGATAATTAACTTTAATAAGGTTCACCTATTCAGTAGTACAAAATTCCAAATTATTTTGCCATAAATAGCCACCATATTTTATATAAAAACATTAATTATTTAGCAAGTTTTTCAGAATAGAAATCCCCTGAATTATTACAAACATTTATCTGTAAAGATTGATACTGCTCAGGTAAGTGCTATATTTCTCAGGACAATGGAGACCTACCTGGAGGGGCAAAAGCGGCTTCGCCGATGCCATTAGAAATTGTTTGAATCATCCTCAGGCAAACATCTTTAGTAATCAGCTTTATCAATGAAATTGTCTCCCTGTATAAGCATCTTACCAACTAGCCAGAGCATCCAGCGATTACTAGGCACCTGCTATTTCATTTTCTCCAATATACTCTTATTTGAAAATTACAAGTAATTATAGAAATCAATATCTTCCATAGATTTCAACTATTATATTTTTTTATAATTGTTAATTCAAAAAATATATTACTTTTTTTAATTTTCTCTAAGTACCCCACTAAAATTTACACTAACATTACTTTTTATGTTAAATTAAAACCCAATAAATTCAAAAAATCCTAATAATCGAGCTGACATAGCTAATACAGTAACAATAAGGAAAATTCTAATCCATTTATCGCCTTTACTTACTGCAAAATTACTACCGATATAAGCACCAATAGAATAACCTATAGCCAAAGAAAATCCTAATATAAAATCAACTTTTCCATTAAAAAGAAATACCATTAATGAAAAAGAAGTATAGATGAATATAATAAATATTTTAATACTATTTATTTTTACCAAAGACATATCGGTTATAATTTTTAGCGCCATAATAATAATAAAACCAACCCCTGCATTAATAAATCCACCCCAAAAACCGACTCCAAAAAAAGCTATAATAGAATAAATTAATTGAAAAGTATCAAAATTCTTCTTATCGATTTCTTTAATAATTTTTTTCTCAGGGCTTATCAAAATTAAAATAAGTACAATAATCATTACTATTCCCAGAATTTTTTCAAATAGATCTCCCGAAATTGATACAGCAAACATTGCCCCAAATATCGAACCCAAAATCGCCGGTACTCCCAAAATAATGCTTAATTTAGGATAAAAAAATCCCTTTCTACGAAAATTTGTTATTCCAATCATGCATTGAACTATTACTGCAATTCGGTTTGTTCCATTTGCAACAATTGGATCTAAACCTAAAAAAATAAGTACTGGAATTGTTAGTAATGAACCACCTCCCCCTAACATATTAAGGAATCCAGCTATAATACCTGAACATAAAATTAAGAGAATCTGAAATAAGCTCATCAACACCCCTTTTTATTAGTAAAAGTATTTTAGTATTATTAAAATTACTATTATGTAATTCTATATTAGCTAAAGTAACAATGATTATTTAATCCCAGTAAAAAATAATCTAGTATAGGAATAATCTGTTTATTCGATATCAACTGCCCTATTTTCCTCATTTGACTTCATAATAGCATTTGCAATTTTTACCATTTGTAGCCCATTTTGACCGGATATACCAAAATCCGGTTGAGTATTCTCTTTAATGCATTTATTAAAATCTTCAATAATCCGGACACATACCCCCATCATATCGAATTGAAAAACTTTATTAATATTTATTGAGTCACCTTCTATTAAAAGTTTGCCCTCTAATTCTCTAGCATAACCTATTGTATCTTTGCAAATTATTTTTGCATCACTACCATAGAATACTGCATCATTATCAGAGCGAGGCGTAAGGATTCCGGAAATTACTGTAGCATCTACGCCATTCTTAAATTCAAGTATTAAATAAACCATCTCATCCACTTGATGATATTCTGTTTTTTTAACAACAAGACTTCTGACCCTCCTAATTTCGCTATTCAACAAAAAACGTAAGAGATCAATCGGATGTAGTCCTGTTCCAGCTAGCGCACCAGTCCCTGCTACAGCTGGATCATTTCTCCAACCATGCCATCTTCCCTTCATGGAACCATGGCAATATTGGGCTTTGGCAACATAAATCTTTCCTATCTCACCAGATTGAATATAATCACGCGCCATGATATGGACTGGGTGATAGCGATTCTCAAAATTTAATCCAAGCTTTACATTGTTCTTCTCACAGGTATTGATCATGAGTTTACAATCTTGTTCCCTTAACGCCATAGGTTTTTCGCAAAATACATTTTTACCAGCTTCAGCAGCTTGAACAGTTTGGGTTACATGCAAGTTGTTTGGAGAAGCAATGTATATAACATCGATTTCTGGATCTTCTAACATTTTCTCCAAAGAATCATAAGTATGCTTGACTCCAAATTCCTTTGCAAAGGCTTTTGCCCTTTCCATGCTACGACTGTAGATACCGACAAGCTCAGCTCCATCCGACTGATTGATAGCAGATCCCATAAAACGTCTTACAAAAGTACCTGTACCTATAACACCCCAACCAATTGTCATAAATTTTCCTCCTTTTTAATGTTCTATTTATTTGAAGAATATTTCAATAACAGTTTTTTAAACATCCACTCTCTTTACAATTAAAAAAACAAATACTAACAGGAAACTATAAATAAGATAATTAATCATTGTGTCCTCATGCTTAGAAAGAGAAAAACGTGAAAAACCTTTGTTTTCTTGACTCTTTTTCGTTTATTACCATTTTCTGTTCAGATTAAAACAATTCTTCCTAATACTTGACCATTTTTTAATCTTCTAAACACATCATTGATATTCTCCAAGGGTTCTATTGCATCAATTACAGGTTTGATGTATGATTTTGTAATCATTTCTACAGAATTTTTTATATCTTCTTTTGAACAATTTCGGAAACCAATTATTTGAAACTCTTCACACATTACCTTGTATGGTTCTATAAAAACTTCCTTATTTGGAATAAAACAAACTCTAATTATTTTCCTTTCTTTTTTAAAAAATTCATTCCAAATGCAATACTTTTTTACATGCCAACAATATCAATTATTGCATCTAACTTATTTGTGCTAATTGCCCGATAAGCGTCTCTCAAATCTCTTGGATTAGCTGTTATAACAGCTAATCCAAGAGATTCAGCTTTTTTAAGTGATTGATATCTTTGTCTACAAAAATAACTTTAGCTCCAATATGCTTAAATATCTGTAGAGGGTGTAAGTCAAGACCTCCTGCGCCTATAATCATTACATTATCCCCAGTTTTGATTTTTTCTTTTCATATTACTATTTATATGCAGTGCCAATTGCTCAAGGAATCATTGGGGCATCTTTAAAATCAATTTCATTCCAATTCATACTGCGGTTCTAGTCGGAACTGTAATATTTTCTGAAAAATCGCCCAATCTTTAAATTTAGCCCAATAGACTAGATTTTTACATAATGAATATTCGCAATGACAGCAACCGCAGTAAAGGGAGAGTGCAACTCATTCACCTATACAGAGGTTGTAAACATGTTCTCCCTTGTCAATAATTTCTCCAGCTATTTTGTGATCTAAAATATGAGGAAAATTTATATTTTTACATGTCGGTAATAAACCTACCCTGATTTTTAGATTAGATCCGCAGACACCTCGCTCTTTAACTTTTTACTTTTATTTCATCTGCTCTAATTTCTCTTTCTTGAATCTCTCTCAATTTTAAATCTGTATTAAATTTTTCGAGCACCATTGCCTTCATGATATAGTTCTATTACTCCAACATTTTTATTTTTAAGATAAATTATTCAAGTTGTTCTTGATAAATACAAGTTATTTGCCTAAATTAAAATTCAACCTTGTCTTTTGTTATTAAAATATCTGCTGTTATTTAGAAATTAATAAATTCAAAAAATCCCAATAATTTAGCTGACATTACTAAAATTATACATACTAAAAAAAACCTGATCCATTTATCTCCTTTATCTACCACAAAATTGCTTCCGATATATCCACCAACGGCACTTCCAATTGCTAAAATAATACCCAATGTAAAATTTACTTTATTATTAATAATATAAACAGGGAGAGAAAAAACAGTATAAATTAAAACAATAAATATTTTAAGACTATTTATTTTTATTAAGGACATTTCGGAAAATAAAGAAAGAGCAACAATAATCAGAAAACCAATACCAATTTGAATAAAACCACCATAAAAGCCAATTCCAAAAAATATAATCATGAAAGTAATAATGCGAATAGTACTTAACTTCTCTCCTATAATTTCTCTTTCATTTTTTTTACCAGGACGACTCAAAATTACAATGAGAACGAAAATCATCATAATTGCTAATATTTTTTCAAATAATTTCTCTGAAATAAATACCCCAACTCTTGCCCCAATGATTGATCCTATAATAGCGGGAATACCTAATATAATACTTAACCTTGGATAGAAATATCCTCTATAGCGAAAATTTAGAACAGACATAATCGAGCTAGAGAATGTACTAATACGATTTGTACCATTAGCAATGGTTGGTGGCAAACCTAAGAAAATAAGCAAAGGTAATGTAATTAATGAACCACCTCCTCCTAGCGCGTTAAGAAACCCAGCAAAAATACCGGTAACCAATATTAATCCAATTTGAAAAAAACTCATTCTAACTTCCTAGATTATATTTTATAAGTTATTTTAAAAAAATTATTACAATTTGTGTAATCTCAATTTCGATACTTAGAATACTATAAGGATTCGAATAGATTGAAAAGACATTTTGATATAAATAAGTATAATTATTATTTATAAAAAAATGAATTGAAAATTTGTGGAAAATTGGGAATTTTTATTACAACCTCAACGTCATATTATACAAGAACCCAGCAGGATTTTTTGAAAAATCCTGCTGGGTTATATTGCTTCTTTCACATTTACTTAAGACAACAGTTTTGCATCATATGGGGCTGGAGTAAATAGCTCATTGCCATCTTCTGTAACAAGGATCGTATCCTCTAGTCTGACTCCTCCTC